>Ga0105243_10001523_pt1 | contig 20249 bp, 22 predicted proteins | sample KBSM34metaG_FD_81525 | JGI IMG/M metagenome (GOLD analysis project Ga0105243, IMG submission 81525) | Miscanthus rhizosphere microbial communities from Kellogg Biological Station, Michigan, USA - KBS M3-4 metaG | ecosystem: Host-associated > Plants > Roots > Rhizosphere > Soil | place... | reverse complement strand
TCACGAGGAAATTGAGTGTCCGCATCCAGCGCGACGATCACATCACCTTTGGCGTGGCGCAAACCAAAATTCAGCGCCGCGGCTTTACCAGCGTTCGCGACGGTGAACAATTGCAAGAATGGCTGGCCGCCGAACTTCTCGGCGACTATTTCGCTCGTGCGATCGCCGGAACCGTCATCGACCACGATGATTTCAAACTTTGGATAGTCGCAATTCACCAGACTGCGAAGAGTGCTTTCGATCACCTGCTCCTCGTTGTAAGCCGGCACGATGATCGATACGAATGGTTCGAATTGCTCGCCACTATGTTCGTGCTCGCGGCGCCGCGAACGGAGCCACTGCGCAAACGCGAGCGCACCAATTATCGTCAATCGCGTCAGCCCGAGGACGATTCCGATCAAAAACACCCATTGCATCAACCATCCGCCAATCGATAGCACGGTGAAGGTCAGCCGGTCGGTGCGCGTGTAGAGAGTTTCGCTGGGTGGCAGTTGCGGCATCACCTGGTCGCGAGTCCAGCCGCCCAGTTCGGACACGGGAACGAATCTGTAGCCGCGCGCCTTCAGCTGGTGAATCAATTCGGGCAATGCCGCGATCGTCGCGCTGCGGTCGCCGCCCGAATCGTGCAGCAAAACGATCTCGCCACGCGTCTCAGGATTCTTGTCCTCGGCCCGGTCGATCGTGTTTTGCACGATCTCATTCGCGGTCACCCCTGGTTTCCAATCGCCCGGGTCGATGCGCACGCCCACCATGATGTAACCGAGTTTCTGCGCGATGATAGCCGGCTCAACTTCACCGGGCTTGTCAGCTTCCGCGTCACCAAAGTACGGCGGCCTAAACAGCACCGTTGAGCGCCCGGTGATCGATTCGATCAGGCGTTGGTTGGCATTCAGTTCGAGCGTGGTAATCCCCGCCGGCACTTCGCCAAGATTCGGATGCGTGTAAGTGTGGTTGCCAACTTCATGGCCTTCGTCGACGATGCGGCGCAGGAGATCGGGATAAGCGTCGCCATTCTTTCCGATCACGAAGAACGTAGCCGGCACATTTTCTTTTTTCAGAATGTCGAGGATCGCGGGGGTCCAGGTTGGATCCGGTCCATCGTCGAATGTCAGCGCGATCGATCCAGGCTTATCGCCGGTGCGCTCGATAACGTACGACGACGGAATGCCTTTTTGATCGTAGGTCTCTGAATTAATGTAGCCACTGACCGGATCGACCTTGATGTCACGCCAACCGTCATGGGGACTGGCAGTGACTTCGAGCAATTCGCCGGTACCTTCGAAATCGACGTCATATCCGTAGGCGATGCGGCGCAGCAAATCTGGCGAAGCCGTCGGCTGATCGCTGCCAAAGATCGACCAGATCGAAGGATCCTCAGAGCCCAAACGCCACAAAGCGAATCCCGCGCAGTGATAGCCGCTCGCCGCGTGGATCTGGTTGTAAGCGGTCACCGCGTCGAGAAACCAGATTGTGTGATGCGTGTCGTCATTTTCGTCAAATTCGAAATAAGGATTGCGCGTCGCCGGATCGAATGTGACGTCGACTTCAGAGTCGCGTGACGCGATCAGGGCTTCCTGAAAACTTGTTTCCTTTCCGTTCCCCGGTCCGTCGACCCATTCGTACCCGTAATTCCCCAGGATCACGATGGTCTTCGCCGGATCGATGTCGCGCATGCGGTCGGCCAGGTTCTGTTGGTACCAACTTTGCGAAGCCACCGAACCAATATCAGGACCGGTCGACCAGTGCTCGTCATACGCCATCAGCATCAGGTAGTCGCACGCCGCTGAGTATTCGCGGTAATTCCACTCCGGATCGTTGAACGGCGCGGCTTGCGCAACAATCCAGCCATGCTGTTGAAAGGCCGCATGCAATCCTTGCATGAACTTGAGAAGGTTGGGCTGCGATTCTTTTGTCGGCTCTTCGAAATCGATACAAATACCGGCGAATTTGTTTTGGCTGACAAAATCAGAGATCGCCGAGATCAAATGCTGGCGCGACTCTTCAGTCGCGACTGCGGCCGCCAAAAGATCCGGCTGCCACTTCTCGTCATCAAGGTTCTGCAGCACCGGCAGGATTTGCATTTGTGGCCGCTTCTCACGCACAAGATTCAGCGCCATCAAAGCTTCATTGTGTTCTGAGTCTGAGTCGGGAGTATTCAGATCATCGGCGAAAGGTGTTTCGTCCGGCTTCGCGTCAACCAGATGCATCCACTGCGGCATCAGCCAATCAATGTGATTCAGATTTCGTTCGAGCGACGCATAACTTGATTCGTCCCAGTCAACGTAGAAGCCGACACTCAACGGCCGTTTGGCGAACTGCACCGGCGGGGGCAAAGGCAGAGGCGTATTCGAAGGTGGCGGCACACGCGGCATCAGCTCGGGCCGTTTTCCCGGCATCACGCGCGTCTGCGCCAGGGCCTTTTGCAGTTCGGCTTGCGCCTTCTTTGCTTTCAGTTCACGAGCGTTTGTGATTGGCGTGGCGAATGGCCGCGGTTTGATGTCGCCCGCGCTCGGCAGATTCTTAAGCGGCTTCAGTGTCGGCGTCGCCAGAAAAGGATTCGCCAGCACACTGGCGATAAAAATGGTGACGACGATCGTGACAAAAATCGCCAGCGCCAGCCACGTGCGCCGCACACGTCGCCAACGGCGGCCGCGGGGATCATAAAAGACGGGAGAGTTCGACTGCTTATCTGACACCTAATTTGGAATTCCTGTGGTGATTTCTCAGATGCTTCTAACGCCGCGGGGGTTGATAAGTCAATTGCAGAAGAAAAGCCGCTCGCTTTTGCACGAGCGGCTTTCCGGTGCACTGTTTGGATTGACCTCGGGCTGTGACCCTTAGGAAAGAAGGTGTCACAGTGACTGACTCAGGAAGACAACCAAACAACCGATTATCAAATCCTGAGGTTAGGTCTCAGCCACCTCACTGTGATTAGAACTCATATATTTTTGGATCACCTCCTTTCCAGTGTTAGGCGAATAATAAAAAAGAAGTGCGAACGCGTCAACGACTTTTTTTTTGCGGCTTTGTGTCAGAAGCCCGACCGTAAGGGAGGGCAAGTCTCAAGACATGCAATCCGGATCACTGCAAAGGTTCGTCACCCCTGACCGAACATTACATACTCAATTGCTTCGGAAAGCTGCTCTTCTGTCCAAACGTATCTGGTGCTCCCGTGACGTGCCCATGGTCTTACGTTGTCAGAGACTTGATTCGTCTCGCGCAACTTTCGTGTTGCGTATGATTTGAAGCATTCATAACAAACTCTGATTTGCGTAAAGTACCGACAACAACGTGAACGTGATTCGTGCGGACGTTGATGGCGTAGAGAGCATATTTGCGGCGTGCGCAGACTTTCCTAATCGCTATTTCTACGGTTTCGCGTTGCCGTTTATTGAGTCTTACCGCGGGGTTCTTTAATTCGAGCGGCTCATCGTCGAGAATTTTCCTATTCGCCGGCATATCCGGCGTGCCAAATCGGTTGTAGTGCTTTCGATCTATGGAGCCTTGAACTGCTCCGTGCAGCCAAGTCCCGTAGCAGCGAAAGGTAATCAGATAAGCTATAGGTTCAGTACGGGTTTGAAAATCGATGTAGTCTCGTTTCGTCATGGGAGTGCGGAAGTCAGTTTGCCCTCCCTAACGGTCGGGCTTCTGACACGCCAGCTTTCCCGACATATACACTCGCCAGGGATGCTCTACGCCGAACCAGTAGGGCAGCTCGCGATAATCCGCGGCGTCGTGAATCACAAAATCCGCGCGTTTGCCTCGTTCCAGCGATCCAATTTCATCTCCCCGCCTGAGTGAGTACGCGGCGTTGATTGTGGCGGCGGTGATTGCTTCCGCTGGCGTCATCTTCATCTGCGTGCACGCCAGCGATAGCACCATCGTCATCGATGGTGTCGGCGATGAGCCGGGATTGAAATCTGTAGCCAGGACCACGGCAAGTCCAGCTGCAATCATTTCCCGCGCCGCAGGATAATGATTGGAACCGAGCGCGTAGACTGATCCCGGCAAGAGCACGGGTTGGACATTGGCGGCCTTCAGTGCCGTGATTCCGGTCGGATCGGTGTGTTCGAGGTGATCCGCTGTCGCGGCGTTCAATTCCGCCGCCAGCTTTGCTCCGCCTGATAACGAAAGTTGATCGGCGTGGACGCGCAATCCAAGGCCGTGGCAACGCGCCGCAGAAAGAATCTGCCACGATTCGTCAGTCGTGAACACGCCTTCTTCGCAGAAAACGTCGCAGTATTCGGCGAGCTTCTCTTCCGTGACGCGCGGCAGCATCTCGTTAATTACCAGATTGACGTAAGTCTCGCGGCGCGATTTGTACTCGTCAGGGATGTCATGTGCGCCGAGAAACGTCGGAACATAAGTGAGCGGCGTCTCTAAGTTAAGCTGCTTAATCGCGCGCAGAACCTTTAGTTCGTCCTCCAGTGTCAGCCCATAACCTGACTTTGCTTCGACTGTGGTCGTGCCGCAGCGGAGAAACCATGCGGCGTAACTCCTGCCGGTCTTCACTAAATCCATCAACGAAGCATTTCGTGTTGCGCGCACGGTCGCGCGAATGCCACCGCCCCGCGCAGCGATTTCGCGATAAGTTGCGCCGGCCGCGCGCTGCTCGAATTCGTTAGCGCGGTTTCCCGCAAAAACCGGATGCGCATGTGCATCGACAAAACCAGGCAGCAAGACGCGCTTGCCGGCATCGATCACTTCACAGTCGGCGTCGATTAGCGCTTCGATCTCGCGCCGGCGTCCCGCCGCTTCGATGCGGCCATCGCGGACCAGCATCGCGCCGTCTTCAATGATGGCGAGTTGACGCAGATCGCCGCCCGTGCGAGCGCGTTTCGCGCCCGCGAGCGTGATGACTTGCGAACAATTAATTACGGCGAGGGAATTACGCACGGCTTCCGCCGCTATTCCTTATATAACGCGGCGCCTACGAACGCGGCGATCGCGTACTCGACAATCTCCCAACCAAGAAGTAGCAACAGCAAGTTCGTCGGAATGAATCCGAACGCCGCTCCGATGACATTCGGATAAACGACGGCGCCGAACCATGCGAAGAGGGCAGCGATAATTGCGGTCTTGGGCCCAGCTCCAAAGCGGGACCTGATCGCCGCATAGCCGAAGATCATTACGAAGCCCAGCACAAACGTCATCGCCATCGCTACGCCGATCGCACTGCCCGTCATTTGGGGAAATTTGTGCTCCGTCATGTACTCGGACATCTGCTTCGCGAGAACGACGCCATTCAGCAGGTATTCACCCAGATTCAAAACGACGCCCGCCACCAATCCGCCGATGAGGGCGCGTCCAAGGTTGATTCCTCCCATGCTTGTTCTCCTTTCCGGGGTATCGAAAGTGAAAAAGCCCGAAATGATTATCATACGAGGCTAGGCATTACCAGCCCGCTTACCTCGCTTCCGGTCAATGGTATAGACGGCCGCGCCAATCAGATTCGCCACGATAACAACCAACAATATTTTGGCGGCGAAAAGAAAACGGCTCTCGACTTCGATGATCGGGAAAATCGTATAGAAAGCGCCAGTAAGTGACGCGATGAATCCTAGTGCGGCGGAGATTTTCAACCACCATGGCGCATGCGATCCGAAGCGCCGCATGGCGATGATGGGAATCGCGAATAGCACCATATAAATGAGGGCATATAAAATGCTCGCGGCATTGTCCTGAAATTGAAAAGCCTCGGCTTCTTTGACTCCTATCAAAGGCGCCAGACTGAACACCAGAGTCGTCGCGCCAACAAAAAGAATTGAATTTACCGGCGTGCGATATTTCTGGTGCAACTTCGCAAACCATCCCGGCAGCAGATTGTCCCAGCCCGCCACCATGGGCAGGCGTGTGTTGCCCGCGAAGTAGATACTCATCAGGGCGATCTGCCGCGCCGCGACGCCGAAGATCGTGAGGGAAATCAAAGTCGATACCCAGCCATAGGAGCCAAACCCGCGGCTTAACACCTGTGGAATGGGCGCGATCAAATCGACTTTGTCGGGCGAGACAAACGCTAAAACCGACCCGGTTCCGAGAATGAACATGAGCGCGATGATCGGCGCAGAAATGATCACTGAGCGACTGATGTTCTTTGCCGGTGCGTGACATTCGCCGGCGAGAATCGCGATGTATTCGAAACCTGAGAGCGCTCCCACCGCCAGCTTGCTGCAGACGTTAATGTTGTGACTGTTGACCTCGGGAAGACTTAGTGAAAATGGGTGGTAGTTCGCCAGACTTCCGCTGCCGGCCGTGATGAAGGGCAGAAGGATCAGAATCGCGACAGTGATGATCAGCATAATGCCGCCGAGGTTCTGCACCCACTTGCCGAGCGTCAGACCTCTGCGCGAGGCGGCGACGACCGATAACAAGAGGATGACGCAAACGAGCGTGGTCATCCACTTGTTCTCATGCATCCAATCTGCGCGCGGGCCAATCGCGTAAGCAATGTTCTTCTTGATGATCAAACTTATGCCCGACATTACGAGGATGCCGAAGATCCAAAAATTCCACGCGACGAGGAATGCCAGAAAATCTCCAAAGCCGACCTTGGCCCATTGATAAAGTCCACCTTCGAGTGGTGCGAGACGATTTAAGTAAATAACGACGGCAGCGAGCGGTAAGTAAAAGGTCACGATCGCGATCAGCCAGAACGCCATCTGCGATCGCCCCAGGGTCGCGGCAAAACCGACCCAGACGGTGCCGAAAACAAAGACAACTTGCGCGAGCACCAGATCGCGCAGACCAAGTTCTTTCTTAAGCGAGGCGCTACGCGATTCGACGTCGCGCTCGATCGTGGCGAGATTGGTTTGAGTTGAAGAAGGCATCGAATGAATTCAGCGATGGTCGTAATCTCTCAGGTCTGGAAGGCGGGCTTGCCCCCACTACTTGGTGATTTGCAAACCAACGGCGGCAAGCCGCTCTTCCTGACCTTAGAGGCAATCACGGTGTTCATCACGCGGATGACGTGTGGTCGTGAACGATCTTCCAGCCCGCGTTTGTCTTTCTGAACAGGAGAGTGAATCTTCCGTGCGGCTCGTCTTTACTGCGTTGCAGGTGCCAACGACCGAGAACAATTGCCGCGTCTTTGCTCAAGACGGTGATCTCGACATCGGAAAATGTCAGTACCCCCATTTTGTCGCGCGAGTCGTAGGCTTTTTTGTAACGTTCAAGCACAGTCTGCCAGCCACGGGTAACTCGATCGCCGGAAACAAAGACTGTGTTGTCTGAGCGCGCGTACCCGTCCATGTAGGTTTCGAGCTCGCCGCGATTCCATGCCGCCGCCTGCGCGTCGAGCACCGCGCGAATGGCGGCTTGTGCCTTTTGATCATTTGACGACTGCGCTATGACGACAGATAGAGAAGCTGAAAGGACAATCGAGATAGCCAGAATTGAAAGAATCTGGGTAATAAATCGCCAGGTTGAACGGCTGCGTAGCAGCGCAATGTTTATTGCCTTGTTCATTTTCATGAGCGCCTTTAGGCGCGTCCTTATAACATGACGCGCCTAAAGGCGCTAGAAGAATTGCAGAACCGCGAACCGTTGTGAGCGGGATAAGGATTCGAGGTGATGCGCGCGTTGAGTGTTGAACCCGCTCGCTACGGCTCGCGGTTCTGTAACGACTGATCAGAAGTATCGATAGTGCCCGGTGATCTTCCACGCGAACAAAACGTCTTCCATGCGCGTGCCGGCGCCAATGTTGTGCACAATCAGATAGCGCTGGGAAGGTTTGTACCAAACATTGACCACCATGCCGATGTGATCCTGCCCGCCATTGCCCATCCCCCAGGTGACGATGTCGCCCGGTAAAAAGTCATCGCTATTTTCCGAGAGCCTGACGGACTTACCCTTTCGCGCGAAATACGTTTCGAGATTAGGGACCCGACGGTGATCGATGTTCGCGTCCGGTCCGCTCATGCCCCACTTCGTAGGATAAGCAGAGAAGTTTGACTTCATGTCTTCGTGGACATCTTTTTGCAGATCGATGTTCGCCTTGCGAAAGGCACGCACGATCACGTCTGAGCACACACCTGTTTCGATCGGCACGTCACCGTTTGGATAGTCGAGGCTTTGATAAGAAGGATCGTAACTGGTCGTTTTCCCGACCTGATCGATGGCTCCGTCGATTACGAGTTTGAGCTTGGGCGAGCTGTTCGCAGGTAGAGGGCGGACCTCTGTTTCTTCTGTTGGAGGTTTTAGCGGCTGACGAGTGCGTGCGATCTGCCGCGCGCACCCGAAAACGAATATTACTTGCAAGAGCAGTACAACCACGCCCATCACTTGCAAGTTGCGATTACCGCTCGTCCGCTGCGCGGACTGAGTTCGTTGACGACTCATATCGATTAGATGTGGTCACCGCGATTTTGTTCCGAGCCATATCCGAATGTCTCCGCGCATTGGCTGACTAATTTCATGTCCGGCATCATAACTGCGAAACTCAACGTCGTGCGCGCGTTGACGTAACTGCGCGGCGTAATTTACGACACGTTCCGGCCCATAATATTCATCGTGCGCTCCGGCAAGATGAAAAACGGCCGCATTGGTTTGTTTGTACCCGTCATTCACGTCCCAATCCCCGGGCAGGCCGCCGCAAATTCCAATCACTCCACGCATGACATTCGGATGCGTAAAGGCGAAGCGATAGTTCAACGCACAGCTTTGCGAAAAGCCAAGCAGGAAAATTTGTTTCGGAATGGCGATACCTTCGCCGCAGATTTCCTCAATCATTCGAAGCAGCGCCTGATGATGAATGCCAACCGATTCTTCCGGATGAAAATTCGTGAGCCAACCAAAACCATATCGTAGCGGCCCGCCTTTCTCTTTCGGTTCGCGCAGATGCTGATGCGGTCCTTGCAAGGCCGCGAGCGCGAATCCTTCCGGGGCGATCATCTTCGCTTCACGCAGTGCGTGCCATTTGCTGGCGCCGTAGCCGTGCAGCGTGATCAGCAGCGGCGCCGGTTGCGCTGCAGCAGGAATGACGTCGTAACGAAGAGTAATTTGCGCGGTGAGGGTGCGTTCTTTAGGCGACACGGAGTTGTTTTCAGTCATCAGTGATTGCTTATAGCACCTCTCAGCGTGAACCGACAGACTCAGTCTGCTACACCTTTGCATTACTATTCATTGACGGCTACGATGCTGCCCACTAATCAACGCGAGGTTTAAGACAATGAAATTTCCGGGTGGACTTAACATTCAGCAGATGATGAAGCAGGCGCAGCAGATGCAGGAACAAATGTCGCGCGAAATGGACGAGCTACGTGTGGATGCGTCCGCGGGTGGTGGCGTTGTCAACGTCACGATGAAAGGGGATCACGAAGTTATTTCATTGAGAGTCGATCCGGAACTCGTGAAAGAGAACGATGTCGAAATGCTTCAGGACATGATTATCGCCGCCGTCAACGAAGCGAACCGCAAAGTGAACGAAGCGATGAAGAGCAAGCTGGGATCAATGTTGCCGCCGGGATTGGGTAACCTCTTTTAGTTTCGAGTTTCGAGTTTCGGGTTCTGAGTTAGGCCGCTGGTGCCGAAGGCGAACTCGAAACTCGAAACACAAAACCCGAAACCGCCATGCTTGATTACGCTGAGCCAGTTACGAAGCTAATAGACGAATTCAAACGTCTGCCGAGCATCGGACAGAAGTCGGCGCAAAGGCTTGCCTTTCACATCCTGCGTTCGCCGAAGGCGGATGTAGAACGACTGGTCGCGGCGCTCCATGAAGTTAAAGAGCGCATCACCGAATGCTCCGTTTGCAACAACCTTACGGACGTAAATCCCTGCCGCTTCTGTTCTTCAGTTACACGGAATCGGTCGCTGCTGTGCGTGATCGAACAGCCCTACGACCTGCTCGCGGTCGAAAAGACGCGCAGCTACAAAGGCCTTTATCACGTGTTGCATGGCTCGCTTTCGCCGATTCGCGGCATTCGGCCGAGCGATCTTCGTCTGGATAATTTGCTGTTGCGTTTGAAGCCGGAGAACAACGACGGCGTGCAGATCCAGGAAGTGATCCTCGCCACCAACCCGAACACCGAAGGCGAAGCGACGGCAAACTACATTAGTCGTCTGCTGAAGCCGTTGGGCTTACGCGTTACGCGTTTAGCGATGGGAATGCCGGTCGGTAGTGATCTTGAATACGTCGATGAAGTAACGATGGACAAGGCGCTCGCGAACAGACACGAAATGTAAGAGTTGCGGATTGCGCTTTCGCTACGAAATAACTTCAAACATTACGGGATCACTCTCAATTTCAGCCCCATTGAGTTCTCGATATTTCACCTTGATTTCGTAGATACCTGGTTCTAACCGGTCATAGTAACTGTCCAGGATTATCAACCCCGCTTCAGTTAACGTGCTGGCTGGAAGCCTCGCACTAATGATGCCTCCCTTGGTTTGCCAGTTCGGATCCAGAAAATGTCTCTTCTGTTCGTCAGAAGCAGCTAATCTCTTTTGCATCGCTTCAGAATGACCCACAGACTTCCCATTCTTGGAAAGCACTGGCACATATCCGACGAAATAATCCGCGAAGATTAATGCTGCCGCATTCGGGCCAGAATTCAGCGCCAAGACTTGAACACAGACTTCATCGTCGGGCTTGAACTGAACCTTCTCTGTTCTGCCCGCACAATCTCCAATCATTCTAAGTTGCAGCTTGATATGATCTAATCTTGTCTGATCCGAAGCCGCGGCCTGGCCATACAGGGAACAAGTAATCGAGAACAGGAGAATTGTACTCGTCAATTGTACTGAGGCTCGCATGCAAGATCCTTGAATAATCTGGAGAAGCCACTTAGAAACGCACCTGCTCTTCCGCTACTCCGTGCTTGCATTCGACGCAGTCTTTTCCGGTGTCGTAAAAATGCTCTTCAAATTCCACGAGTGACTTAATCGCAACACCGTCGACTGAATCCGGCGCGGAGGTGAAGCGGACGATGGCGCCGCAGCCGATGATCGGCGCGCCCAACTCGCGCACCAACTCGACGGTCTCTTGAATTGCTGCGCCGCTGCGAATGATGTCATCGACGATGATGCACGGCAGGATGTCACCCTGGTCGACGTATTGGCGGAACGAGCGCTTGCCGCCCATCTGCTCCGCCCAATAAATTTGTTGAGCGCTGAGTGCTTCGCGCACGCCGAACGCGACGGGAATTCCCCCGGAACTGGGACTGACGACGGCGACTTTTGGTAGCTGGCTCGCGATATCGCGGTCGACGCGAAACTTTCGGCTCAACGCGACCGCCAGCACGCGGGCGGTGTCATAAAGCCGGAAAGCCAGAGGCATCTGAAAGTAATGCGCGGTATGTTTGCCGTTTGGATAAACGAAATGACCTTCGCGAAAAGCGCCAGTCTTACGAAGGATTTGCATGACCTCGCCCGACGAGGGAATTAGCTGGACACTCGGAGTCGCCATTTTCTTCTCCTGAAAAGTTGTGATGAATTTTCGCGCGGTAGCATACATCAACGCCTGCGCTTTTCTCTAACATCGAGCGCGCGCTTAATAATTTTTCGCTGGTCGTTTGAAAGCTCACCTGGAAGTTCGCTAATGTCGAACCATTCCGCTTTGCGAATTTCAAAGCTGCTCGGAGTTGGCTGATTAATCGCTGAGCACGCGAAATACAATTCGACCTGGCGCGGCCTTTTCAGGGCGCGCGCGAAGTAGAGTTCGACGTCAGTGACTTCCAAAGAAATTTCTTCGCGCAATTCCCGTCGCAGAGCCTCGTTTGGCTGTTCGTTTTTGTCGATAAAGCCACCGGGGATTCCCCATCGGCTGTCGGCACGGAACTCATGTTCAAGCAGCAGAATGCGCCCTTTCTCATCGAACACGAACGCGCCAGCGGTCACGGTAAAGCGTCTCTGACCGATACGGACTACACGTCTTCGCACTGGCCCGGGCAGGTGACGAAAGATCGAGCCAAGGAGACTTGCGAACACGCGCGAAGGATAACATGTTGGCGCGGCGCGAAACGCAAAACGCGGAACCGAACTGCCTTTAGGGCGTGGATGGTGGCATGGTCGTACTAGCCGTAAATGGTGGAGCGATTCTTCTGGCCGTGGTTGTCGCCTTCATCGTTCTTTGCATCTTAGCCTCGTTGATCATCAAGGAACTCTACAGGCGCAGCTGATTTGTTGCTTACCCGATGATTGACGCCGACAGGGCGAATCCTTAAGATGCCAGCGTTCGCTTGACACCAACTAACAGCGACAGCCAATGTCAGCAAACGTAACCAAAACTTCCAACCCAGCCGCAGCCGCCACGCCCCCGGTTCCGAAGCGCATCACGAACGCGCAGACAGTCTGTAACGAGCGGAACGAGAAAGGCAAACTCTGCAATGGTCATTTGAAGCAGTTGAAGACCGCCGGTGAAGCGTCTGAAGTTCATCTGCGCGGCGATGACGTGCTGTTCAAGTGTCAGATCTGCGGAACGCTCTACATGGGTCCGCCCCTTGGTCACGTTCGTGATCCCGAGAAGCAGAGAAGGTTCGTTGAAGCTGAGTTATCCGCGCTATTACAAGCTGCGGGTGGCACTTTGCCCGTCATCAAGAAGAACGAGCGCGGCGTCTATGTGATTGTGGAAGCCGAAGGCGCCGCACCTGCGCATGGCGCGCCGGCGGCAAAACCTGCGGCTCCTGCCGCGAAACCACCGACACCTGCGGTCGTGGCTGAAAAACCAACTCCGACTCAAGCGAAAGCAACTGCCGTAGCGGAGAAGTCAATGGCCGCTCCGCCTGCTCCGCGAGGAGAACCGGATCGATCGCTGAATCGCCGAGCGACCTATGCTGGATTCAAGGACACTGGGCCAGTTGCCGGAGAAACCAGGGAACAGAAGATCGCACGGCTCGCTCAGTTGGTTGAAGGGGTCAAGAAGAGAACTGAAGAAGGTGGCGGCCCACCACATGCGGCTGTAACGGTCGCTGATTCATCGCCTGCCGCTGACGAACATCGACCAGCGGCTGAAGCGCAAGCCGCTACCGGCGCAGCTTCTGCCGCACCTTTAAGCCAAGCCGCCGCTACCGCATCACCGGTCGCGGGCGCCGAAACTCCCGCGGATCTGGCGCCTGATTCAGTCGCGCCAGCAGCAACTGCTGGACACGCACCCGCGGGTGAACCTAATCGTTCGTTAAATCGAAGAGCAACTTATGCTGGCGTGGCTGATACGGGACCGGTGCCGGGAGAGACCCACGAACAGAAAATCGCTCGCCTGGCTGCGCTGGTCGAGGCAGTGAAGCAAAGAAACGCCGGCGGCTAGTCCGTCTGTCGCACCGTCAAACCTTCACGCGCGACTTTCCATTTCAAAACTTCGGCGCCGTCTTCGGCTGCTAAGGCTTGCTCCAGTTCTGCTTTGCGTTCCGGGGTGCAAAGGAAAGCGATACATCCACCACCGCCGGCCCCGCACACCTTCGCGCCTTCGGCGCCGTTCCGAAATGCCTTTTCAACTAACGCGTCCATGGTCGGCGTGGTAATCCCGGGCGCCAGACGTTTACGATTCGGATAAGCGGCGCGCATCACTTCGCCAACTCGATTCCAATCGTTTGCCAGGAGCGCCAAACGCATTTGTGAGGCGGCATCGCGAATGCTTTCGAAAATCTCGAACAGTTCCGGATCGCCGTCGATGTGACGTTTGAAAACATCCCAGTTATTTATGCCCGAGTTGCGTGGTTCGCCGGTATAACAAATCACAAAGCGCCGCTCGATTTCCGTCGGGTCGACTTGGAGATGTTCGCGTTCGATGCCGTCAGCGCGAAAGATGATCGACGACGTCGAGCCATAAAATGCCGGATAGTAATCCTGAAATCCGGCCGGAACTTTAATCACAGTCGTCTCAATGTTCGCGGCGATGGTGATGAACTTACGTTCATCGTAACGATTTCCAACCAGACGATTGAGCGCGCCGATTAGCGCAATCGCGAGCGCCGAGGAACCCGAAATACCCGCGCCCGCGGGCGCGTCGCTGTTCGCGACCAAGTGAAAGCCCGTCGTCGGCCGAAAGAAGTGAACCATCTTCGAAACCAGTTCGAGGCGCGCGTCGTCTCGCAGCTCATCGATGTGATCCACGCTTGATTCCACGCTTATGCCACGGTCGCGCGACTCGAGAATGATCGAACGGTCGGTACACGTTTCAATGCGCGCCGACGCGCGCAGCGACAAAGCAAAATTGACGGTAGTAGCCCCGGGATGAAAAAGATAGATGGGCCAGAGGTCAATAGTTCCTCCGGCAAGGTCCACGCGGGTCGGAGCAGACGATTCGATGATCATTTGTTCGAAATACTTTCGGAGGAATCGGATTTGGCGGCGCGGTCAGCTGCTTTCAAGTGAATTGTTTCTTTGAACTCTTGTTTGATTTCCTTTAAACCTTCGATCGCGACTTGTTCGAACTCCTGCAATCGCTCCGGCATTACCGCTCCGACCTTCTTCGACAGTCTAAGTCTCTTTGACAGATAGACGACGGCAGCCACGACGATCGCAACGACGAGCAGAATCTTACTAAAGCGACGGAAGTCCGCGATCAATCCGCCCACTGCCGTGCTGAAAAAGTATCCGAAACCGCTGAGAACGAACACCCAGACAAAACAGCTCGCCGTTGACAGGAGGAGGAAGCGCAGATACGCCATTTGGCTCGCGCCGTAAAAGATGCACGACGCCCAGCGCAGTCCCCAAATGTATTTCGTCAGGAAAATTGAAAGCGTGCCGAAACGATTTGTGAGCCGCTCAACTCGTGGATGGGCTCGCCGATAAAAACGCGCGTTCCGCACCGTCTGTGCAAATCCACGACCGGCGGCATATGCAAGGTTGTCGGCGGTCAGGCCTCCGAGCGTTCCCCAAACGAGGAGTCGCGGAAAACTGTAGTCTCCAAAGAAATTGCTGTGGGCGAGCACACCCGCCAGCAGCAGCGTGATGTCGCCTTCGATTATGACCAGAAAGAAAACGCCATAAAGTCCGTATGCTTCAATGATGTGAGACAGAAACTGAAGGCTGGTCATGTCAGTGAGCAGTGAGCATAGTGAGCGATAGGCAGTGAGCAGTCGCGAAAAAGCGCCGAACTGTGATTGCCTGAACAGTACGAAGCCGACGAGCTTTTGACTGCTCACCGTTCACTGCTCACTGCTCACTCTTCCTCGGTTTCCTCCTCATGTGGGGGTTTGACGACAAGCACCGGACACCTGGCATGTCGCACGACGGCTTCAGCGGTTGAGCCAAAGATCATGCGGCCGAGTCCAGTGCGGCCGTGAGATGAGATCACAATCAAGTCTACTTCGCGTTCTGCGGCTACTCTGACTATTTCGGCAGCGGCATCACCATGCACGATCACTTCTTCGAGTTTCAATCCCGAGCACTCTTCACACTCAGCGAGCTTTGGAAGTTGTCGCTCAGCCGAATCTTCCAGCTGATCGCTGATGTCCGCAATCGGCATCGGCTCAGCTAAGCCAGTGTAACCGACGGCCGGTACTACCGGCTCAACTACATGCACGCAGATTATTGTGGCACCGGTAGCCCGCGCAATTGAAGCGGCGTAAGGCAACGCGAAATTTGCGCAGCCACTGAAATCCGTGGGCAGCAGAATGTTTTGAAGCGGGGGAAACTCAGCCGCACCTTGACGTGGGTCTGTCATTTGATTTCGCGGGCATTCTACACGCACAAGTCGCAGTTTGACAGTCCCCTAGCGCTCGCTTAAGATCGCCGCGAAATTCCTGCCCAGTAAATCGATCTTCTGCGAACAGCGTATGCCTATGCCTGCTTCCCCAAACAAATTCTTCGCTGGAGTAGATGTCGCGCGAACCTCAATGCGCGCGGCTGTGGTCGCGCAAGACAACACAGTCGTCGCGCGACGGGAATCAACTTACCAACCGGACAGCTTTACCAATGATTTGGCAGCGCTGGTTTCCAGTTTGCGCGAAACGGGCGAAATCGAACGCGTCGGATTGGCCGTGCCGGGTCTGGTAAATCGCGAAACTGATCGAGTGCTCGTATCAACCGGGTTGCCATCGTTTGTGCGCGCAGATCTTCACGACGACTTGATGAAGGCCACTGGATCGCGGCTGGAGCTGGAAAATGATGCAAACGCCGCGGCCTACGCCGAATACAAGCTCGGTGCCGCGCGCGATGTCCAGGATTTCTTTTACATTCATATCGGTGACTCAGTCGGTGGCGCGTTCATTCTGCACGGAAAGCTTTGGACCGGAGCGTCCGGCTGCGCCGGAGAAGTCGGCCATACCACCATCAATCCCGACGGCAATCAGTGCGAGTGCGGCAACATTGGTTGTCTCGAGACCGTCGCGTCAGGCCCGAACATCGTGCGGCGCGCGCGCGAACGTTTGAATCGCGATTCCACCTCGTCACTGTCGCGACTCGCAGCAACCGACGATTTCACCGCGGAGGATCTCGCGCGTGAGGCAACAAACGGCGACGATTTTTCGATCATGATGATCGAACGGACCGGCCGCTACATCGGCACTGCGGTGGCCGGCATCATCAACTTGTTGAGCCCGTCACGCGTCGTTTTAGGCGGAGCCGTCGTTGAAGCGGGGGATTTGATTCTGAACTCAATAATCGAAGAGGCAAAGAAGAGATCTTTTCAGCAATGCTTCGACTCAACGAAGATTGCCACGGCGGCGATGGGAGCTGACGGAATTGCAGTCGGCGCGGCCCTGCTGGCGCGCGACTCCTAGTTTCCACGTTCAAGATCGCTGAAATTGAACCCACAGCCATGCCATACGCAGATGGTACAAAACAGTCATGGTGATCACCGCCGTTTCCACCAACAGCAACATCACCAGCGGCGCCCACTTTCTCTTGGCATGCAAGATTCGCGGGAGCGGAACAAACGCGCTGACGAGCAGAATCAAAATGCTCACCGCACCGACGAGCATCGTTATTATTGCCAGCAAGCTAACCTGACGAGCGACGTCAGCCACGCCGCCCGGCGAGCGGCCGAATATCACACCGAGCAGCAGTGATTGCGCCTCCCATAACAACAGCACAGGCAGCAAACCAGCGATTCCGGTAATCAGAAAGTACCAGGCTGATGGGTTGGCCGTGGTCGTGGTGGTAAACATCCGCACCAATCCCACGATTATGCCGGCGAAACCGAGGACGACGCCGAGGTAAAGAGTGATCACGATTGGGAGGTCAGCTTCCCGAATACCAGCCGAGACAGCGCCAATGCCGGCCGCTTCGGCATTCCGCATTGCGCGAAAGACATTAATCAACATCAGGGCGCTAATCGCCGCTCCAAACGCCGGCAGCGCATACGAAAACGCGGGCGCGAGGCGCGCGAGGATACTCACGCGCATCGGCGCCGTTGGAAGTTGAGTATCGGTTATCACTCTAAGGATTCGGTGTTGACGCCGCGGGCATCTTAAACTTTGCTTCATCCACCGGAACGTTCACCTTAACTTCAGTAAACGTTCGCGCCGAGGTCGGATTTCCAGCTTCGGTTGTCGCTGAACGCCCGACGAATGCGAACCTTACCCCGTCAACGTCGCGATAATCCTCGAAGTCGACCTGATCTGGGATCAGACCGATAATCGTCGTGAGGAATGTCATGCGTCGCAGCAGCAAGCCTGTGGTCGCATCAAAGTAAAGACGCATCCGACGTCCATCCGTCGTCTGCCCATCAACGACATACGCATCTTTATCATTCAGCTTGTCCTTACGAACTCTTGGCGGCCGGGCATACTGATCTTTTAGATTGATGAAACTGAAAAGACTGTTTGCCGCGCGAAAATTCGCCAACTCACTGCCGGATATCTCGCGTACCCCGCGGGCCGTCTTTTCCCACCCCGTCTTGCCATCGAATCCGCGTTCAAGCGATCCCTGCGGCGTAGTTACCATCAGATGAAACTTGTCTGGGCCCGATTGTTCGAGTTCGAACTGGAATGAGTTTCCATTCGCTTGTGTAATTGTGCCTTTCGCCACGCGCGAAGAGAGTTTTCCAATCGCCCCCTGACCACCTATCGCTTCGGTGTACTTGTTGAAAATGTCGTCGGCCGTCGGCAACGCAGGGGTAGCAGCTGGTGACGCTTGGGGCGCCGCGCCGGGAGCTGCCGCGCCTGTGGCGCCACCTCCCGCATTCGCAGGCGGAGGCGAAGGTAGCGCCAGTGGCAGAGTTGGGACTGATTGCGGATTGTTTCGTCCGCGATGACACGTGTAGCATGCGATCGGGTCCAACTTTAGACCTTGTAGCCTCTTGTTCGTGTCCAGCACTAGCTTGATCATCTCGCGCGCCGTGTTCTTCTCAGGCTTGGCATCTGAGGGGTAGTCCCACTGACCATTGTTGTTGACGTGGCAAAAATTGCAGCGCCGGCCAAGCGAGGCCGCGAAGTAATTCATTATCGGAATGAATTGCGACACCGGGACATCGCCAAGCAGCTTCACGTTTTTCTCGCGACCCTCCTGAGCGATCGTTTTCTCTTGGGCAGCCGCAGGCGTCTGCTCTGGTTGCGGCATCCCCAAAGCTGAATACAAAAGGGCAAACTTGTTCTGGTTAGCAGAAACCTTTTGCGTGGACGGGCTGGTGATGACGATCAACGCGCAGGCAGAGGCCAAGGCCACGACGACCAATCTCAGGATGGCAAGTTTCATTTTTCGCTCCGATGTTTTTTCACAATCAACGAACGAGATAAACAACTGGGAAGACCAATGGCACGCAGTTATAGATGAAACGTTGCGTTGATGCAACGCGGGAAGCGGGCAGTGGAGAAAGAAAAAACACCCGGCAGCAACCGGGTGTTTGGGCAGATTTAGACTACTCGGACGAGAGTGTGAACTATTTCGTCCGCGCGTGATTGGCTTTAACTTTCGTCAGTGCGTCCAGCGATTGGTAAATCTGCAAATAGATTTGTGTCTCGCGCGGAATCAAATATCGCCAACCCCCGCCGGCGCGCCGAATGTAACCCGGAATCTTTGCGGCGTTTGAGTTGTAACCCGCGGCCATCAACTCGCTCGGCGTAATCTGGTTTTCGCTCAACGCCGTCATGACGTCTTCGTTCGCCACCAGATCATTCCACGTATCCTGCATGTAAAGCAGCATTGCTTCGAGCGCGTTGCCGTGGTTGCGCATGCCGGCGACGAAGTCAGGATTCAGACCGATGCCCGGATGCCGCTGGCGCATCAGATTATAAGTCCAGGGTATCATCTGAACCATTCCACCCGCTCCGGCTGAGCTGACTGAGTAACGATAAGTATCCAGTTCATTCAGCGCATACAACGAATAAATTTCATTGTAGAGGGCGATTCGATTTTCATTGCGAAAGCGATCGTGATCGACGTGTTCGACGATACAAAGACGTTTCGCGATTTCCACCACATTCGCCGCAACCGGAAACGCCTTGTCCTTCAGGCGCTTCGCCGCCAAATCCACCATTGAGTTCACGTAGACTTGCCCCGACTTCGTCAAATCGTTGCTCAACAATGCTGGATGCCCTGACGTGTAGTAAGCCATTTCTCGGAACACGCCGCCGCGCTCGATCGGATACTCGACTACGAGTGGCATCAGCGAGCGATTTGTTTCGTCAAAGATCGTGACGGCAGTATTGACACCATTAGCGCGAATGACGCGAATTGTCGCCGGAAGTCCATCCGTTGAGATTGCCGGAATCTCAGATCCTTTGGTGAGAAACAATTCTTTCGAAATTCGAAACAGGTGAATGTGCGAATTGTCCGGCAAGCTCGCCGCGACCGTAACTGTATCGATCACCGGCGTCGCCAAAGCTGTCGGATGCGGACGAGTCTTCAGCATGCGCTCAGCTTCTTCGATGCGCTGCTGAATCTTGTTCGGGGATAAACGATTCGAAGAGTTTTCGCGCGCCACAGTTGGCTGCTGCGTGGGTGTTTTCTTCTCAGCTTCGGCCGGGCGAGCCGGCGGCGCAGATTGCGGTTCCTGTGCCCTGACTTGCGCTTTCGCAATCACCTTGGCCGGCGCCGGGGTGACAGTGCGTGGACGCGTAATCGGTTCTCGCTTTTGCGCGGACGCGTTCGAAAGGAACACGAATACGAGTGCTATGAGAATTGGGGCTGAAGGCTTCTTCATGATTGCAAAACGGGGGGTGCTAACTTCGCGTGAGCCGAAGCTGGACATGAGATTCGCGCAAATCAAAGTTGGTTGTCAATAGTTTTCTCTCGAACAGCGTTAAATACCAAAATTGGATTTTCAATAAGACCCCGCATCAGCGCCCGTGTTTCTGTATTTCGACCTCAAGTTGCGCGAGCTTGTCCTTTAGCTCTTTCACTTCCTTGCGAAGTTGCGGCACGCGGCTGAG
>Ga0105243_10001522_pt1 | contig 20250 bp, 19 predicted proteins | sample KBSM34metaG_FD_81525 | JGI IMG/M metagenome (GOLD analysis project Ga0105243, IMG submission 81525) | Miscanthus rhizosphere microbial communities from Kellogg Biological Station, Michigan, USA - KBS M3-4 metaG | ecosystem: Host-associated > Plants > Roots > Rhizosphere > Soil | place... | reverse complement strand
GTGACGAGCGGGCCACCGACGAGCCCGAGCACGGCGATGGGCCGGGGCGCGAGCTCGGACCGGTACACCAGGTAGGCCAGCAACAGGGTGTTCATGCCCAGCACCACGCTCGGGCCGAGCAGGAACGTCCAGTCATGGATTGCGACCAGCGCCTGCCCAACCGCGACGAGCGCGCCCTCGCCCGCGCCCGCGGCCGCGCCGTCCCGCCGCAGGGTCACCAGCGCCAGCACACTGACGATGCCGATTGTGATGATCGCGGCCTCGAGGATCCGGCCGGCGACGTGACCGAGGGCCATTCCCTCGCCCTGCCTGCGGATGACCGGATACAGCGTGACGGCCGTGCCGATGATGGCTGCGATCAGGATGAGTTCACAGAGGGCGCCCAGCAGCACCCGGCCGTCGGCACCGGCGCCGCCGACATAGCCGGGATCCGAGAGCGCCGGCTGATAGAGGGCTAGCCCCGCGATCGCCGAGACCTCGGTGACCAGGAACAACACACCGGCGGCCATTGCGGTCCTTCTTGCTGAGGTCATTGCGCCACTCCCTTGAGTCCAGAGGTGTACGTAGTACACCATCGGCCAGAACGCTAAGGTGTACGAAGTACACCTGTCAACCGATGGCGGGTGGCACGCAGGAGAGGACGGAGCCGATGGCCCGCAGCAAGGCGGAGACCCGCCGCACGCCCCTGAACCGAGATCGCGTGCTGGCCACCGCCATTGCCCTGGCCGACTCGGACGGGATCGAGGCGGTGAACATGCGCCGGCTCTCGCAGGAGCTGGGAGTGGTCCCGATGGCGCTCTACAAGCACGTGTCCAACAAGGACGAGCTCCTCGACGCGATGGTGGACACCGTCGTGACCGAGATCGATGTCCCGGACCCAAACCTGCCGTGGCGGAACGCGATCCGATCCCGCATCCTGTCCGCGCGCGCGATGCTGCTCCGGCACCCGTGGGCGCGACGCGTCATGGAATCGAGGACCGCCCCGACCCCGGCGGTGCTGGCCTACATGGACTCCACCATCGCGACCTTCACCGCCGGCGGCCTGTCCATCGACCTCACCCATCACGTGATGCACGCACTGGGGAGCCGCATCTTCGGGTTCACCCAGGAGCTCTTCGACGAACCCGCCGATCAAGAAGTCCCCGCGGCCGCCGCCGCGCAGCTGGCCGAGGCCTACCCCCATATCGCGGCGGTCGCCGCCAGCCACCCGCACGACGAGCATTCGGTGGTGGGCACGGGCTGCGACGACCAGTTCGAGTTCGAGTTCACCATCGACCTCCTGCTCGACGGTGTCGAGCGGCTACACCGACAGGGCTGGGGCTCCGGCCAGACACCCGCCTAGGCGCGCCGTCGGAATCAGTCGGTCCCCCCCACGCCGTGGCAACGTCAGCAGCCCGGTGACCCCCACACCAGCGTCTCGCCGTCGACGCGAACACTTCCGAAGAACCGCTGCTCGGCGTCCGCACCACCGCGGTTGTAGCCCTTCATGATCTCGGCCAACTCGTCGGCGAGCGCCCGCAACGCCGGGCTGACGGTCTCGATGCCGTCCTCGGACACCCACCCCCACTCCCGCGGGACGTCGTCGATCGTGATGACGACGCCGGCATCGTGCGGCGTCTCGACGAGGTAGGAGATCCCGGGAGGGGCATCGCGGATCGGATCGTGCACGGCCAGCTGCCCCGGCGCAGTAGCTGTCGCGAAGACCACTCGCGCAAAGGCGATGTCGTCGCGGATCGCGTCCGCGATGTGCGAGAGACCCGCATGCCGGCCGACTCGATCGTGCCGCGCACCGTGCGTGCGGTCGCCGGCGCCGTCCTTGACGGACTTCGTCAGGATCCGGTCGAGCATCCGCTGCGCCGCGGCTCGTTCGCCGGCGCCGGTTCGTGGATGCTCGATCAACGTTCTCAGGCGAGTGATTCGAAAGCTTGAGTTTCCGGCCACCCACCCAGGCTAGCCAGCGGGGTGCTCGGCATTCTCGCCGAGGGGCACCGCCCGTTCACCAGGCCCGACATAGGCGGCGAGCAGCGGCGGCGGCAGCGGCCCCTTGATGCGGCGACCGCCCTCGCGCTCTTCCCAGGAGTGCGCGAGGATCCCGACCGATCGGGACAGGATGAACAGGCCGCGGGCCAGCTCCGGCGCGAACCCGAGCTCCGCGTAGATGACCGCGGTGGCGCCGTCGATGTTCATCGGCACCGGGCGGTCATGACGTTGCGCGAGTTGCCGTTCGATCTCCTCGGCGACGACGAGATGCTCCCCGGAGACCGTGCCGAGCTCGACATGACGCCGCACCGCGGCGAGCAGGGGGTCACGCCTGGGGTCTCGTGGGTGGAAGCGGTGCCCGAAACCGGGCACGTAGCGGCGGTCGGACGCGAACTCGTCGAGGGAACGCCGCACGGCCTGCCCCAGGCCCGCACCGTCGAGGGCGGCTCGGCGGATCCCGTCGAGTACCTCCACGCATTGCTGCCCGGCGCCGCCGTGGTCGTCGCCGAGCAGGCCCACTCCCGTCGAGATGGCGCCGTGCAGGCCGACCCCGCAGGTCGCGGCCATGCGGGCCGCAGCGATCGACGGCGCCTGCGGACCATGGTCGACCGCGGACACCAGCGCCTTCCCCAGCAGCGACGCCTGCGCACGCGTCGGTAGGTCGCCGCGCACCATGAGCCAGATCATCTCGACGAATCCGATCCCGTCGATGAGCTGCTCGATGGGGTACCCACGCAGACGGATGACGCCCGGCTCGATGTCGCTGATCGCGGTGGACCACCAGTCGACGACATCACGGGTGCCGGTGCGGGACAGCGCGTCATCGCGCGCGGCGCTCATATCGCGTGATCCTCACGGAGACGGACGATCTCGGACCGACCGTAGCCGATCTCGGCAAGGATCTCGTCGGTGTGCTCGCCCAGCCTCGGCGCCGGAGAGGAGGGTGACACCGGATGTCCGTCGACATGTGTGGGAAGCCCGAGGACCTGCAGGGTGCCGCCGCAGGCAGCAGGCGACTCGACGGTCGCAACCAGGCCGCGACGGGCGACCTGCTCCGAACACAGGGCCTGGGGTACCGACACCACCGGGGCAGCGGGGACTCCGGCGCCCAGGAAGATCTCGTCCCATTCCGCGGCCGACTTGGCCTTGAGCGATGTCTCGAGCTCCTCGCGCAGCACGTCCCTGTTGAGCTTGCGGTCCTCGCGGGTGGCGAAGCGCGGATCGTCGACAAGCTCGAGACGGTCGAGGATTCGGCACAGGATCTCGAACTGTTCCTGCTTGTTCGCGGCGATGTTGAGGGCTCCGTCGGCGGTGCGGAAGGTGCCGGACGGCGCCGAGGTGATGTTCTCGTTCCCCATCGGAGTCGGTTCGCGGCCGGCGATGAGGTGATCGGAGACCACCCATCCCATCGAGGTGAGGGCGGCGTCGAGCATCGAGGTGTCGAGGTAGGCGCCCTGCCCGGTGCGCTGTTGACGCACCAGCGCCGAGGACACGGCGAAGGCCGCGGCGAGCCCACCGAAGCTGTCGCACACCGGGTACCCGACCCGCAGTGGCGCGGTGTCGCGAGTGCCGGTGACCGACATGATCCCGGACAGCCCCTGGACGACCTGGTCGTAGGCGGGCCTGGTCCGCATGGGTCCGTCGGCGCCGAATCCGGAGACGGCGCAGTACACAAGACGGGGATTGATGGAACGTAACCGGCCCCAACCGAATCCGAGTCGTTCGAGCACACCGGGTCGGAAGTTCTCGATCAGGACGTCCGCTCGCGTCACCAGCCTCTCGAACACCTCCTTGCCGCCTGCGGTCTTGAGGTTGACCGTGACAGAACGCTTTCCGGAGTTCTGCGCCAGGAAGGAGGTCCCGAGACGCTCGCTGCTCAGCTCGGCGCTGTCGCCGAGCTGGCGGGCGAGATCACCGGTCCCTGGTGTCTCGATCTTGATGACGTCGGCGCCCATGAGCGCGAGTTGATAACCGGCGAACGGGCCTGCGAGGACGTTCGTCATGTCCAGGACGCGGATGCCCGCGAGCAGTCCGACGCTCGCGTCCGAGCCCCCGCCGTCGATGTCGTGTTCGTGCTCTTCGTTCACAGGAACGCCTCCACACTTCCCAGACCGATGCTGCTGATCTCCGCCGCGGACTCGGTGACCGCGTCGACATAGCGCCCCACCCGATCGGCGGTGAATCGGGAGGTGGGACCACCGATGGACAGCGCCGCCAGCACGCGTCCGTCGGCAGACAGGATGGGCGCCGCGACGGCCGAGGCGCCCAGTTCACGCTCGCCGTGGGTCACCGCGTATCCGGCCTGTCTGATGCCGAGCACTTCGCGGCGAAGCGAGTCGAGATCGCGGTCCGGGCGCCCGACGAGGTGACGCAGGACCGACTCGGACGCTCCGCCGAGGAGGACCTTCGCGGCAGCCCCTGACTCGAGGGGGTACGGGACGCCGGTCTTCACCACGCTGCGCACGGTTGCGGTTCCCTCGACCTGCGCGATCGAGACCCGGCTGAGGTCCCGGCGGATGTACACGTTGACCGTTTCACCGCACATGTCGACGAGACGGGTCATGACGCGCCGCGCGTCCGCACCGACTTCCCACAGCGACCCCGCGAGATCGACCCAGCGCAGGAAACCCGCGCCCAGGCTGTAGCTGGAGTCGCCTAGATCGACGATCAGACCGAGTCCGTCCAGGGTGGCCAAGACCCGCACCGCGGTGGTCTTCGGCAGGCCGGTCAGCGCCACGATCTCGCGCAGCGTGCGGCGCGGATGATCGAGGTCGAACAACCGGAGCACGTCGACCGCCCGGGCGATGCTGCGCACCCCGCCGTCCACTTTGTCCGCCGCCAGTCCCGCTTCGGCCATCACCTCACAGTAGACCGCTAGCCGGTTTCACAGAACCATTGTGCGGTTCTAAATTGTCGTCACCGCGGGTCGCGATCGGTCACTCGGTGACGGGTGCGCTCGCTCCGGGAGGCTGTAGCTCTCGCTCTTACGAGTAAATCACGACAATCCGGCCAACCCGGACACGTGGAGGCCGAGCCGTCAGCCGAGGCCGGCGAGCTTGCGCTCGAGCACCGCCCGCTCGCGCGCATTGCCGCACAACCGAACTGCGAGCTGGAGCTCGGTGCGTGCCTCCTCGGCGCGTCCCAGTCTGGTGAGCAGCTCGCCTCGAACGGTCGGCAGCAGGTGCGAGGTCGACAGCGCCCCGGCCGCTGCCAACTCGTCAACGATCGGCAGCGCCGCGGCGGGGCCCTGGGCCATCGAGACAGCCACCGCGCGGTTGAGCTCGACCACCGGCGACGGAGAGAGCCTGCCCAGCGCCTCGTAGATGAGCACGATGCGCTCCCAGTCCGTCGCGTCGACCGATGCTGCGACGGAATGACATTCGGCGATCGCCGCCTGCAGACCGTAGGCGCCCAGTCCCCTGCCGACCCGCTCCGCCCTCGCCAGGGCGGCGCGTCCCCGACGGATCGCGGCGCGGTCCCAGCGGCGGCGGTCCTGGTCTTCGAGCAGCACCGGCTCGCCGTCTGACCCGGTGCGGGCGGGAAAGCGTGCCGCGGTCAGCTCGAGCAGCGCCAGCAGGCCCTGGGCCTCCGGCTCGTTCGGCACCAGCCTGGCCAACACCCGCGCGAGCCGCTGCGCCTCGCTCGCGAGGTCGAAACGGATCAGGTCGCCACCGAAGGTGGCCGAGGACCCCTCGGTGAAGATCAGGTAGACCACGCTGAGCACCGAGCCGAGCCGCTCGGCGCGCTCCTGCGCCGACGGCACCTCGAACGGCACCCGAGCCGCCCCGAGGGTCTTCTTCGCCCTGGTGATCCGGGCCTGAACGGTCGCGGTGGGGACGAGGAACGCGCTGGCGATCTCGTCGCTGGTCAGGCCGCCGACCACCCGCAGGGTGAGCGCCACCCTCGCCTCCCGCGACAGCACGGGGTGGCAGGAGATGAACATCAGCGCGAGCACGTCGTCGTCGATCTGGTCCGGATCCCACAGCACGTCCTCGGCGTCCCGGGTCGGGTCGACCGGTGCGCTCCCCGAGACGGCGCCGCCCTCGCCCAGGTCCTTGGCAAGGGCGGCGTACCTGACGTCGAGGGCGGAGCGCCTGCGGAATGCGTCGATCGCGCGGCGACGGCCGACGGTGAGCAGCCACCCTGCGGGGTTGCGGGGTTCGCCGTCGCGCGGCCAGGTCACGAGCGCCTCGGCCAGCGCCTCCTGGGCGAGATCCTCGGCCAGCGCGAAGTCGCCGGTGTACCGCGCGAGCGCGCCGACGATCCGCGCGGACTCGATCCGCCAGACGGCGGCGACGGCCTCACGCCCGGTGTGATCCACCCTCGCCCGCCGATCCGCTCAGAGCTGGCCGGTGGCCTCGCGCCACGCCCGCTCCTTCTTGATCCACTCGTTGTCCTGCGGGAACTCGTCGATCGTGGGGACCCTGCGGATCTCGGTCTTGAAGCCGGGGCCGGTGATCGGCGACCGCTTCGCCCACTCGATGGCCTCCTCCTTCGACGCCACGTTGAGGAGGTAGAAGCCGCCGAACAGCTCCTTGGTCTCGCCGTACGGACCATCGCTGACCACGGGCTGCTCCGAGGAGTGGTCGACGACCACACCCTCGGCGGCATCGTCGAGCCCCTCCGCGGCGAGCAGCACCCCGGCCCTGATCATCTCGTCGTTGTACTTGCCGACGGTCTCGAGCATCTCGTTGAAGTCGGTGTTCATCATTCCCGCGAAGGCCTCGTCGGTGGCTCGCATGATCAGCATGTACTTCATCGTTGTCTCCCTCGGTGGTCCGGGTCCCTCTCGGACCCTCTCATCCATAGGTCGAACGGGGAAGGACGTGGATCGACACCGCCACGAACTTTTTTTCGCGGCGATCCGAGTTCGGGCCGGCGCAGGGTCGGTCAGCTCGACTTCCCTGCCGTCGGCGACACCCGGGCGACGAGGAGCACCAGCAGTCCGCAGCAGGCCACGAGGATCCAGCCGGGCCGGGAGGCATGAGCGAGATCCGCGGGGGCGGCGGTGGCGATGACGCCGCCCGCGAGGGCAACGCCGAGGGCGGCGCCGAATTGGCGTGCAGTCGAGGTGAGCCCACCCGCAACCCCCGAACGGTCGGCGGGCAGGCCGTTGACCGCGGTGTTGGTGGTGGGGGCGTTCGAGAATCCGAACCCGATGCCGAGCAGCAGATAGGCCAACAGCAACACCAGGATGCTGGTGTCTTGGTCCAGGGACACCAGGCAGAGGCCACCGAGGGTGGTGAAGGTACCGGCGATCAGCAGCGGGCGCCGAGCGCCTACGCGTCCGACGAGGATCCCGGACAGCGGCGCGCAGGCCGTGGCGCCAAGGGCCATCGGCAGAGTGACGGCGCCCGCGGCGAAGGCGCTCATCCCCCGCGCATCCTGCAGGTAGAGCGTGCCGAGCAGCAAGGTCGCGTTCAACGCCACGAACACCACGACGGCGCCGACAACGGCTGCGGTGAACGGCTTTCGCCGGAACAGTCCGAGATCCATGAGGGGTTCGCGCCGCCGGGACTCGGTCCACACGAAACCTGCGGTGGCGGCGGCGACCACCGCGTATCCGATCAGCGCGACGGGGGAGACCCATCCGATTCGCGGACCCTCGATGAGCATCGCCACCGCGCCACCGACCATGACGACGAGCAGCAGCTGGCCGGGCACGTCGAGCCTTCTTGGCCGCTGGCCCCTCGACTCCGGGACGAAGAACGCGGTCAACAGCAGGACGGCCACGACCACCGGCACGTTGATCCAGAACACCGATCGCCAGCCGAGGCTCTCGACCAGCGCGCCACCGGTCACGGGACCCGCGGCCATGCTGACGCCGAAGACCGCCGCCCACACACCGATCGCCCTGGCCCGCTCCCTGGGATCGGTGATCACATTGACCACGATCGCCAACGCGACCGGGCTGAGCATCGACCCGCCGACGCCCTGCACGACCCGTGCCCCGATCAGGAGACCGATGGACGGCGCCAAGGCACACGCGGCGGACGCGACGCCGAATACGAGCAGCCCGAGCTGGAAGACCCGTCGTCGCCCTACCCGATCGGCCACCGCCCCGGAGGAGATCAGCAGGCTCGCCAGGACCAGTGTGTAGGCGTTGACCGTCCACTCGAGGCCGGATGTGCCGACGTTCAGGTCCTGTCCGATCGCAGGCAGGGCCACATTGACCATCGTCGTGTCCAGCCCGACCACGAACAGGCTCAGGCAACAGATGGCGAGCACCACCCAGCCCCTCCTGCCGCTGCTGCCCCCGGGGTCGACCGGTCCCGTCGAGGGGTCCTGCCGCGGATGCGGTGGCAGGTTCGTGGTGCTGATTCCAGGCTGAGGTCGCACGATCAGTTCCTCCGGTCGGTTCGTCCGGACCGCGCGCGGATCCCCCGCTGCGCCGATCCCCATTCGTCGGGGGGATCGTCGCAGTCGATCCCTCGAACCCGGTAGGAAATTTGCGAGGACTGCAAAGATGGGCGGCATGGACACCGAGCTGGAGCAGATGCTCGCCGACGTCGGACCGCGACTGCGCTCGCTCCGCCGCGATCGCGGCATGACCCTCGAGACGCTCTCCGCCGCGACCGGCATCTCCGTCAGTGCGCTGTCACGGCTCGAGTCGGGCAAGCGACGCCCGACCCTGGATCTTCTTGTTCCCCTTGGCCGGGTGCATCGGGTGGCGCTCGACCAGCTCGTCGGGGCTCCGGCCACCGGCGATCCGCGCGTCCACCTCACACCGCGGCGACGCCGCAACGGCAGCGTCGTCATCTCGCTGACCAACTACCCGGGCCGGGTTCAGGTCTTCAAGCAGGTGATCGGGCCGTGCACACCAAAGCTGGTCACCCATGCCGGGTACGAGTGGCTGTATGTCCTCGCGGGTGACCTGCGCCTGATCCTCGGCGAGCGCGAGGTGCTGTTGCGTCCCGGGGAGGTCGCCGAGTTCGACACCAGCGAGCCGCACTGGTTCGGCCCGGCTGGCTATCAGGCGGTCGAGATCCTCCACCTGTTCGGGCCGCAGGGCGAGCGGGCCCACGTGCGCGCACGGCCGAAAGAACATGCGGCCCAAGATCATCAGGATTGCTGAGGATCTACCGGATCGGTTTGGCCCCCAGCCCGCGCCGCAACAACCGCCACGCCCGGTCGGCCGTGTCACGGCGGGAGTCCTCGTCGCTCTGGAGCAGGATGGGCGCGAACATCGCCAGCGCCAACACCACGTCTGCCGCCTCCACCTCAGGCGCGATGGCGCCGGCCCGGCGAGCACCCTCGACCTTCCCGACCAGCAGGTCGGTGAACCGCACACTGACCTCGACGAGCCGGGGGTCCTCCAGTCCGGCAGGGATGAGCATCGCGACGAATGCCGTTGAGGCGGTGATCTGCTCGACGATGAACTCGAGGACCTCGTCGAGCGTCGATTCCGGCCGGGCTGCCAGTTCCTCGATCTCGGCGATGTTGTCCTCGAACACCGCCAGGATGATGCTCTCCCGGTTCGGGAAATGGCGGTAGAGGCTGCCCTGGCCGACCCCGGCGGCGCGCGCGATCAGGCTCAGCGGCGCGTCGACGCCGTTCTCGGCGAACACCCGTCGCGCCGCATCGACCAGCGCCGCACGGTTTCCCGCCGCGGCCTTGGGGCCTCGATTGACTCGGTGCGATGTGTTCACGCCGACCACCCTACGGAGGTGAACATTTCGGACATCGGCCGCCGCGAGCAGTGCACTGAACGGTGATTCGAAGCTTGACTCGACGACCGGTGTGACGCACACTACAGAACCATCCGGACAACGGTGTCCGGTTAGAGGGGAAACAAAGCGTGAACTCCAGGAATGTGGTGCGTGCCGGCCGAGCTGCCACTCTCGCCGCTGCCGCGGCACTGTTGCTGCCCATGGTCAGCGGCGCCGCCGCACCCCAGTCGGACGCGCCCGGCAAGGTGCTCGAGGAGCACGCCGTCGCCACCAACACGGCAGCGCTCGCGGACTGCGGCCCGGGTTCACTGCCGGAAACCGGACTGCAGGGCGACGTCCCCGCCGCCGAGCGCGACAACGGCCGCAGCACTCAGGGATACCGCTGCAACGCCTCCGCACTCGGTGGATTCGCGGGGCGTGGGGCAGGCATCGTCTCGGCCTCCTACGACCACTGCGCCTACCTGGGCACGATCTTCCCCGGCGACCTGCTCGGCCCCTCTCCCGGCGTACAGGTCCTGGACGTGTCCGACCCGGCCCACCCCGTCCCCACCGCGAACCTGACCGAACCCGCCATGCTCGCGGGCACCTGGGAGAGCCTGAAGGTCAACGAGAAGCGCAAGCTCCTGGTCGGCACCGGCGTCCCCGCGCTCACCGGCAACGGCCTGCTCTCGGTGTACGACATCTCCGATTGCGCCCACCCGCGCCTGCTGAACCCCGGCCCGGGCACCAACCTGCAGATGCCGCTGCCCATCACCTCCCACGAAGGCGGCTTCTCCCCCGACGGCAACACCTACTGGTCTTCGGGAATCGCCCCGAGTGTGGTCAGCGCCGTCGACCTCACCGACCCGGCCAACCCACACGTCATCTGGCAGGGCCTGATCGGCCAGTCCGCCCACGGGTTCGGCATGACCCCCGACGGCAACCGGATGTACCTGTCGGACAACGGCGGTGGCATCACGGTTCTCGACACCAGCGCGGTGCAACGCCGCGATCCCAATCCCCAGGTCCCCCAGCTCGCTCAGCTGACCTGGACCGATGGCATGGCGACGCAGCACAGCGTCCCGGTCACCTACGACGGCACGCCCTACCTGTTCACCCCAAACGAGGGCGGTTCCGGCGGGGTGAAGCTGATCGACGTCTCCGACGACGCCAACCCCCGGATCGTCAATACGATCAAGCTCGAGATCAACCTCCCGGAGAACCAGGACTCGGCCATCGGGTCCGCTTCCGGCGGTTCGGCATTCGGCTATGAGTCGCACTACTGCGCGGCGGACCGGCCGACCAACCCGACCGCCCTCGCCTGCGGCTGGAGCTCCTCGGGAATCCGGGTGTTCGATGTCAGTGACCCCTTCGACGTGCGGGAGATCGCCTACTACAACCCGCCCGCGATGAAGGGCCGCAACCTCGAACGCTGGAACTCTCCGCACGCGCTGGCGTCGGTCCTGGGAATCCCGGCGCTCAGCATCTCGGCCGCGATGCAGGCCAAGGAGCAGGGCAAGTTCAACATGGACGAGGCGCTCACCTCGCGCACCGGGATGATCGCGGGCGGCGACCTGACCACCGACTGGTGCTTCTCGCCGCCGCAGTGGCGCGGCACCCAGCTCTGGGTCACCTGCTCCGACAACGGATTCATGGCCCTGCAACTCGACAACGACGTCTATGACCCGCCCGCAAACCAGAAGTCCACGCTCGGATCATGACGAAGGCAACCTGCATTCGGGTCGCCGCGCTCGGGGCGGCGGCGCTGCTCTTCCTCGCTCTGGGCGCGGCGCTCCGCCCACTCGTCATCGACGAACCACAGGTCTCCACAACGGTGTTGAACGACACCGAGATCGGCTTCATCCAGGATATGGCGGGGCATCACCAGCAGGCGCTGATGATGGTCCAGCGGCTGGACCCCGGGATCGATCCGGGCGTCGCGCGCCTCGCCCAGCAGATCGGTGACGCCCAGCGCATCGAGGTCGGCACTCTGATGGGCTGGCTCCGACTCGCGGGCGTCACCGCCGCCAACCCCGCGCCGATGGCCTGGATGGGCGCCGACCACGAAACCGGCGGCGCCCATACGCATCGCGCCACAGTCCCGCCCGCGGACCCGCCGGCGGACCAACCGGCGGCGCTCATGCCCGGCATGGCCACCACCGCCGAGCTCGATGCCCTCGCCACCGCCCGCGGCCGCGACGCCGAAACGCTGTTCCTGCAACTGATGCAACGCCACCACCTCGGCGGGATCGCCATGGCCCAGGCCGCAGACCATCTGCTCGACGAAGGCCCGGTCAAGCAGACCGCGCGCAGCATGATTCTGGAACAGGGCTCGGAGACCGGGCTGATGACGGCCCTGCTCGATCAGCGGGGTGCCCAACCCCTCGGATAGGCGAGCCGACCGCCGCTACTGGACGGCGTCGGGGTCCGAGCCGGAGCCGACCATGTCTCCATCGTCGAACCCGGCCGCCCAGTACCGACCCCGCAGGGACAGGTTCAGGAGCATCTCGGTGACCTCCTCGGGCGTGAGGGGTGGTGGGTCGAGGTCGAGCCACCACTGCAGCACGCCGACCACTTCCCCTACCCATGCCCGCGACAGCACCGTGAGGTCCATGCGCGGGGTGACGCCGAGTGCCGTGGCCCTGGCCCCGAACATCTCCGCCGCTGCCGCGCTGCAGTCGTCGACGAACCGCCGCAATGCACGGCCGTCCCCCTCGCCCCGCAGGATCATTCGATAGATGTCGCGTTCCTCGGCTGCGTGCCGAAAGATCTCGAGTACCGGCCTTCCGGTGAACCCCACCGACGATTCTGGGGTCAGCGAGCGAAGGCGCTCCTGCAGATCATCGATCAGGCCGGTGACCACCTGTGCGAGCAGGGCGTCCTTGTCCGGGAAGTGGGTGTAGAAGGTGGCCCTGCCGAGGTCTGCTCGCTCGGTGATGTCCTCGACCGTGACGGCCGAGTACCCACGTTCCAGGGTCAATGACACCAGCGCGTCCCGTAGGAGTCCGCGACTCCTACGAACCCGACGATCTTCGCTTGCCACGCGATACTCCCTGGGTTGCCTGAGGTCGGAGCTGGACAGAGTACCCACTACCGTACAGAGCGTCGGTGCCGTCCCTACCCTGCTGACCACCGGGTTCACCCCGGGTTCTACCGGGATCGCCGCGGGATGCGGTGGACGAGGAAGGGATCGAGAGTGTCGATCGCCTCCTCTGGCTGGGTGCGGTGATTCCAGCGGAACATCGAGATGGTGATTGCTTCCGGGGTGAAATCGATCAGGGTGAACCCGTTCTCCTCGAGCGGTTGGACGATCTCCTGCGCAGTGAGGGTGGTCGAAGGTATCGGCGGTGTTCCCCGGAACGACGAGGGAAAGCCCGGGGTGCTGCTACCGGGAGTGCCCACGCACAGGCTCACAACGGGGTTTGCGGACAGATCGTGGTCACGGGTCCGGGAGATCGTGCCCAGCGCCGAGCAGTGCAGATCCCCGCTGACCCACAACGGAATTCGGTCCCGGCGCTCGGAGGTGGCGACGACGAGGCGATCGTGCTGGTCGTGCCAGCCGCTGGGCCAGAACGGCTTGTCCAGGTCGGCCGAGAGTTCGCCGTCCTTGCCGAGCAGGTCCGGGTACCACTCGGCGAATTTCCCTGCGCCCCAGAGAATCGGCGAGCTGGGGATGTGCGCGATGTGGGACGCCGTGGTGCTGCGCGTGCGTTTGATCAGCCACTGCTCGATCGGCTTCGGTACCAGGCGGGCCTCGGGGTGGCCGTCGCGGCCCGGATTGTTGTTGTAGTCGGGCTGCGCCGGGTCGCGAGTGTTGTTCATCAGACCCTTGGCATTGTAGATCCAGCCCTCGAACAGATCGCCGTAGCGCAGCACTCCGAAGTCCGGTGACCGGCCGTCGGCGTTCGCGTATTCGGACGGCATGTCGTATCCCGCAAAGAGTTCCGGGTAGTAGAAGTCCTGCGTCGCGCGGGCGGTGTCGAAGGCGAACCGATCGGGCGGGAAGGTCCGCGCTGCATCGGTCGCCTCGTCGTTGTCGAGGTAGTCGTGGTCGTCGCGCACGAAATAGACGGGGGTGGAGCGCCACTCGACCCCGTACAGGTCGGCGATCTGCGGACCGAAATCCCGCTTGAGGATCTGCTCGTTCGCGGTGCCCTTGACCGGCTGATTGCGGTCGAAGTACCCGCCGCCGATCACCGCGGCCTGTGGCGAACGCCCCTGGGCGATGCTGCTCGGGATGGAGCGGGTGTCCCAGTAGATGTGGTCACCGTTGGCGTGCATGGCGTCCGGAGCAAAGGACCGCATGCGATCAAGCAGGCGACGCTTGACCCGAAGAGGCTGGAACTGCGGGACGAGCGGCGGGAACCCACCCGCGTTCGGGCCGAGGAACTCCTCCGGACCACCCGCGCAGGTGATGCACGCCAGACGGAAGCTCGACGCCCGACTGTCCGGCGCGGGAAAGGTCCGCAAGGGCCACGTCGAGGTCACCGCGGCGCCGGCGGAGTCCACGATCCGCAGCGTGTACTCGTGGTCGGCGGACAAGCCGCGAGCATCGAATTCGAAGCACTCGCCCATGGTGTCGGTCATCCGCCCGGGGACACGGAGGTCGTCGACCAACAACACCGGCTCGGCCTGCTGCGGACCGCGGAACGACACCTTCACCACGAACCGCTCATGGGTCGCCGACGGCAGGATGTGCCGGACACTGCCCGCCTCGAACCCCTCCACACCGGCCGCACCACCGCCGGGCACGCCCGCTTGCGCGCTCGCCGGGGCCGTGACCAGCGCCGCTGCCGCGGCTGCTGCCACCCCACCCGTCCGGGCGAGGAACGCCCGCCTGTTCCAAGACCCACCCTGCTGCTTCACGATCAATCTCTCTTTCCGCCGGCGAACATCCACTGATTCCGTCGCTCAGGCCTCTCCCGACGACTCCAAGACCATTAATAGACATGGTGTACAGCATTGGACATAGTGCCCTAGACCTAGGAAAGCAGCAAGGGTTGGCCGGCGAGGCTTCGAGTGGCCGGAAATTCGGTTGCGGCACGACCTCCTCCTCCTGCAACATCGGTGGGTCCGATCCGACAGTCGACTTCAGGGAGGGGAACCGCATGGCCGCCTGGCCGTTCGGCGCCGCGTGCGCCGTCTCGCTCCCCTGCCCTCCCGCCTGACCGAGGCCCCACGTGACGTGACCCGGTCGGCGCCCTCGTCGAAGGATCACCCATGTTCACTCCCCATCACCTCGTCCGCTTCGGCTGGAACGAGGCGGTCTCCCACGCCTTCAGCACCCTCGACCTCGACCTCGACGAACCGGGTCGCGTCGTCCGCGTCGACCGCGGCGAATGCGACGTCGTCACCGCATCCGGGCAAATCCGTGCGCGCACCGGCGCCCAGTCGGTCTGCACCGGCGACTGGGTCACTGTCGGCGGCTCGGTCGTCGAGGACGTCCTGCCCCGACACAGCGCGATCGTGCGCGCCTCGGCGTCGATCCGCTCCGAGAGTCAGGTGCTCGCCGCCAACGTGGACACCGTGGTCATCGCGGCCGCGCTCGACACCGATGTCGACCTCGGCCGCATCGAACGCTTCCTCGCCCTCGCCTGGGAGAGCGGGGCGACGCCCGTGGTCGCGTTGACGAAAGCCGATGCGGCCCTGGATGTCTCCCGCGCCCTCGCGGATGTCGCGGCGATCGCGCCCGGCGCCACGGTGCTCGCGGTCAGCGCCAGGACCGGGGACGGCCTCGATGTTCTGATCGCGGCGGTCGACGGCACCGTCGCGCTCGTCGGGCAGTCCGGCGCGGGCAAGTCGACGCTGGCGAACGCGCTCCTCGGCGAGGACCTGTTCGCGACAGGCGAGGTCCGGCACGGCGATCACAAGGGCCGCCACGTCACCGCGCACCGTGAGCTGGTGCCGCTGCCGGGCGGCGGCACCCTCATCGACACCCCGGGGCTTCGTGGCGTCGGGCTGTGGGACGCGGCCGACGGAATCGGCCGGGCGTTCAGCGAGATCGACGCCCTCGCCGAGCAGTGCCGGTTCGGCGACTGCAACCACGACGCCGAACCGGGTTGCGCGGTACGCGACGCCGTCGAGCGCGAGGAGCTGCCGCAGCGCCGGCTCGACAGCTACCGCAAGCTGCAACGCGAGAACGAGTGGATGGCCGCGCGGACCGACGCACGCCTGCAGGCCGAGCGGACACGCCAGGTCAAGGTGCAGTCACGCTGGCTCAAGGAGCGTTACCGCAACCGGTAGATCGGCGCGGCCATGGGCCGTCGAGCGGGTGGCGGACGCCTGTTCGACGGCCCGCGCCCGCCTAGGTGGCGTCGGCGGCCGCGACGATCGTGTCGGCCACCACCCGTGGTTGGGAGACCAGCGCGACGTGCGAGGCCTGGACCTCGCTGGTGTGTGCGCCGATCCGGTTGGCCATGAAGCGCTGCGAGGCGGGCGGGATGACCGTGTCGCCCGCGGAGACCAGGTACCAGCTCGGTATGGCCGACCAGGAGGTCGGGCCGGACGGTTCGAGGTTGGCCCACAGCGCGATCGAGCGCTGGTGCGCCAGCATGGTTGCGGCCGTCGCGTCACTGACGTCGGGCGCGAAGACTCGATGGAAGGCGTCGGCGGCGATGTAGCCGTCGAGGTTCTTCCCACCGATCGCCTGGGCGTCGTCGACGACCTTCACCTGCAACGCAGGCGGGAGCAGCTGGCTGCCGGGGAATCGGATCGGGTCGAGGGCCAGCATCACCGGCTCGCCCTGCGCCGGCGCAAAGGCCGCGATATAGACCAGGGCCTTCACGTTCGGGTTCTGGGCGTTGGTGATGACGGCGCCACCGTACGAATGCCCGACGAGGACGACCGGGCCGGAGATCCCGGCCAGGGTCTTCTCGATCGCGGCGGAGTCGTAGCCGGGTCCGCGCAGCGGATTGTCGGGCACGACGACGGTGTAGCCGCGCCCCCGCAGGTCGGCAGCGACACCGTCCCAACTGGTGGTGTCGGCGAAGGCGCCATGCACCAGCACGATCGTCGGACGCGGCGCGGCGGACGCCGGCACCACGCCCGCCACGATCGTGGTCGCGAGCATGGCCAGCACCAACAGAACGGCTCGGGCGAATCGGGTGAATCTCATCGTGCCCCCTTCGACGAAGGTACCTGCGCTCGCACGAGTCGGGAGATCACGAGAGTCGTGGTGTCGCACCGCCGTTGGAGGTTGCGATATTCCTCGTCGCCGAGCTTTCTCGACGGCGATACGGTGAGGCCGGTGGCCGCGCAGGCGTTGCTGATCGGGACGTCGACGCCGCCGAGCCGGACCAGCGACCAGGGCGCACTTTCCCGCGAGGTTCATTCTTCACCATCCCGCCGGGAGAATCCGAGGTTCCGTCCGGCGGACCGCCCCGGATGCCGCCCCTATCGCGCACATCTTCTGGCATGGACGCACACTCGTTGCGGCGCCAGAACGGGTGCGACCCTGTCAACCGGTGTGCGCCCGGACGCGCCTACTGCCCGGGGGGAAGGATGCCGCGCAGGACGATGTCGGCCAGCGATTCGGCGAGCGGCCCGGGATCGTCGACGTCGCGGACGGACAGCGCGAAGATGGCCGCGCCGGCCATGATGTCGAGGAGGGTGTCCGCGTCGACCCCGTCGCGGATCTCGCCCCTTTCCCTCGCCGCCTCGAGCCGACGCTTCAGCTCCACCCGCACCCCGGCGAGCTGTCGCACCACCAGGACCTCACGCAACTCGCCGTTTGTCCGCACCTCGCTCATCAGTCCGGGGGCCGCGGCCCGGGTGGCCGGGGATGCGAAGAGGGCGACCGCGCCCTGAACCAGCGCGCGAATCTGGTCCGCGATCGTGCCCTCGGTGCCGAGCTCGGTGAGGTCGGCGCCCTCCTCCGCGTCCAGCACCGGATAGATCGCCTCGTTGACGATGTGGGCCTTCGACGGCCAGCGCCGGTAGATCGCCGGCCGCCCGACGCCCGCGAGGGTGGCGATGGCGTCGATCGAGGTCCCCGCGTAACCCTTCTCCACCAGCAGCTGCCTGGTGGCCTCCAGCACCGCCGCGTCGATCGCCGGGTTTCGTTGCGGTCCGAGCCGGTGCTTGGCCTCGGGTTCCTTCGGCATTTTCTGCAAACCCCTTGCGTCCTCGTGTGATGGCCGTTACATTCTGTCACGACTTTAGTCGATACAAAGTGTATCGGCTAACGCCACGTGCGCATCGGCGCCACCCGAACCACGAGGAGTGGTGAATGACTTCTGACACTGTCGGCGTAGATCCCGATTACGCCGAGCTCGCCCGCCCCGGCGAATCCCGCACCGACCCCGCCGTGATGCGCAACAGCCTCGGACGCTGGCTCGCGACCGTGCTGGAACCCGGCACGGAACCCGAGGTGACCTCGGTCGACGTCCCGGCCGCGAACGGCATGTCCAACGAGACCGTGCTGTTCGACGCGACCTGGAACGAGGACGGACGCCGGACCGAGCACCGCCTGGTCGCCCGCATCGCCCCGCGCGCCAGCGCGACCCCGATCTTCCCGTCCTACGACCTGGACCAGCAGTTCCAGGTCATGCGCGCCGTCGCCGCGCACACCTCGGTGCCGATCCCCCGGGTGTACTGGTCCGAGAGCTCGCCCGACGCGCTCGGCGGCGAGTTCTTCGTGATGGAGCGGCTCGACGGGGAGGTCCCGCCCGACGTCATGCCCTACACGTTCGGATCCTGGCTGTCCGAAGCCTCGGCCGCGGACCGGTCCCGGCTCCAGCAGGCCTCGGTCCGGGTGCTCGGCGAACTGCACGCCATGACCGAGCCGCACCGGGCCTGCCCGAATCTGGCCCCCGGCGGCGCCGAACCGACCGGCGCGGAAGCGCTGCACGCGCACGTCGAGGAGCAGCAGCGCTACTACGAGTGGGTGATCGCCGACGGCCCACGGTCCCCGCTGATCGAGCGGGGCTTCGACTGGATCGAGGCGAACCTGCCCGCCGACGCCGGTCCGGCGGTGCTCTGTTGGGGCGACTCCCGGATCGGCAACATGATGTACCGGGACTTCGAGCCGGCGGCCGTGCTCGACTGGGAGATGGCCGCGCTCGGACCACGGGAGCTCGATCTCGGCTGGATGATCTTCCAGCACAGGTTCTTCGAGGATCTCGCCGCGATGGCCGGCCTCCCCGGGATGCCCGATTTCCTGCGCCGCGACGAGGTGTCGGACACCTACCTGCAGCTGACCGGTCATCGGCCTGCGGACCTGGATTTCTACACGCTCTACGCCGCGCTGCGCCACGCCGTGATCATGTTCCGCGTGCAGAGCCGCGCCGTGGCATTCGGCCAGGCCGAGCTGCCGGCGAACCCGGACGAGATGATCCTGCACCGAGCAACGCTCGAGGCCATGCTCGACGGCACGTACTGGGCATCGATCGCATCCGGAGGCATCGAATGACGCTGTCCCCGCTCGACGACTACCCGGTGCACCAGATCGCCGAGACGATCCGGCACGTCGGCACCTCCGATCGGAACTTCTACGACCGCTACTACTTCAACTGCCATGCAGGCGTCGATGGCGACAGCGAGCCGCTGTTCCTCATCATCGGACTCGGTCAGTACCCCAATCTCGGTGTGTGCGACGGGTTTGCGGTGCTGCGGCGCGGCGACGACCACATCGTCTTCCGGGCGTCCCGCGCACTGGGCGACGATCGCATGGACCTGTCCGTCGGGCCGCTGCGGATAGAGATCCTCGAGGGCCTGCACCGCCTGCGGGTGGTGCTGGACCCGAGCCCCGAGGCACCCGACCTGAGCTTCGATCTCACCTTCGAGTCCGACGGGCCCGCCAACCTCGAGGCCCGACACTTCCACCGCCAGCTCGAACGGGTCACCTTCGACACCCAGCGGTTCGTGCAGACCGGCGCGTGGTCCGGCTCCCTCACGGTCGACGGCGAGGTCATGCCCGTCACCGCGGACACCTGGCGCGGCAACCGTGACCGCTCCTGGGGCGTCCGGCCGGTCGGCGAGGCGGAACCGCCTGGGCGCAAGGCGGATCCGGCGCTCGCCGGGAGCCAGAACTTCTTCTGGATCTACTCGATCATGCAGTTCGGCGACTACAGCATCGTCACGGTCATCCAGGAGGACCAGCAGGGTCGCCGCATCGTCGAGGATGCGACCCGGGTCTGGTCGGACCGCAGCCGGGAACCGGAGTGGCTGGGCCGACCCGACCACGAGCTGACCTTCACCCCGGGCACCCGCGAGGTCGCCGCCGCAACCCTGCACTTCCGACGCCCGGGCGCGCCCGGCGAGCCCGACCGGGTCCTCTCGGTCGCGTGTGAACCGGTGCTGCCGAACTACATCGGCGTCGGCACCGGCTACGGCCTCGAGCAGGACTGGCGCCACGGGATGTGGCAGGGCGAGTTGGTGGTCCAGGGACTGCGGGAGAAGGTCCCGGACATCGAGCCCTGGAAGAAGATGCTGTGCCCGGTCGACAACCTCGCCCGGTTCACCGTCACCGAGGACGGCGTCTCCCGCACCGGGGAGGGCCTGTTCGAGGTGGCCGTCATCGGACCCCACCAGCGTTACGGGTTCACCGGAGTCGGTGACGTCGCGCCCTGACCGACCCGGCCCTCGCCGGGTACGACCGCCGACCGGAATCCCTTCGGTCGGT
>Ga0105243_10001519_pt1 | contig 20287 bp, 9 predicted proteins | sample KBSM34metaG_FD_81525 | JGI IMG/M metagenome (GOLD analysis project Ga0105243, IMG submission 81525) | Miscanthus rhizosphere microbial communities from Kellogg Biological Station, Michigan, USA - KBS M3-4 metaG | ecosystem: Host-associated > Plants > Roots > Rhizosphere > Soil | place: Michigan... | reverse complement strand
TGGTAGAAGGGTTGGGACCACGACACTTTATCGGGCAGTTACCGAGGCAGAGGCAATATCAATTCGTGAAATCGGAAAATTTTCGGCTGGGCCCAATTCGCTTGGGGGAAAGTGGCTTGCTGAAACATTGGAGCACGCCCAAAAATGGGGAGATGTAATGAATGGAAAGGGAGTAAGTAAGATACTGGAGGTGAAATTGCCTAAGCCAGTAGCGGACCAACTCATGCGTTTGGAGAGGCTGGATGGCATTGGGCCTGCAAGATATGGTGAACTGAATCAGCTCGAACAAGCAACAATTAGAGAGATAAAATGAATAATTTTTACCCTGTTTTGATTCAGTGGTCTGATGAAAAGAGTGGGAATTTACCAACTTCAGGAGAATATGTAACAGTTTCAAGATTTCCTGAGGATAAGATTTTTTGGCCTAATCAAGCATGGAGCGTCGTGGTAAAAATAGAAGGAGACGTGCACGGTCAGGCATGTGAAGCTTATGCTCGGTTTCTTTCACCGCAAGCGCCTGAAGAAAGGTTTCAGTCAGGTGCTACTTTTGAGTTGCTTGAAGGAGATAAGGTAATGGCTACGGTTGTTGTTATTTAATGAATGGTGCGTTTGTATGCGGTAACGGGGTTGCTGTAATGGGGTCAGCTTCTAAGGTTTTCCCGCGTTTCATGCCGCCAGCGTCATCTGATCCAAGACCTCTGGCGGTAGTGATCGCATGCTCTCCAGATACGGGCTCGGGTAACGGGGTCAGGTTCACTTATTCAATAACAGGCACCTGTGCCTCGGGTCATGAGAAGTGATCTGACTTGCGCTGTTTTTGTCAGGAGAATTCTCGACCTTTCTAGGAAAGACGACATCGATCGATGAATGGATCGGCATCTTGGTTGCTGCGACCGCATCGGCCGGCTAAGGTCGCGGTTACGTTCTTTGCCTCGATCTCCGCATGCCCGTGCCCAATTCTCTCGCCGCCTCGCTCACCCTAAGCCTTGCTCTCACCGCCACCGCCCATGCCGACGAAGGCATGTGGATGCCATCCCAACTGCCGGAACTGGCTAAGCCGCTGCTCGACGCCGGCTTCCGCGGGGATCCGCGCGATCTGGCGGCAGTGACGCAGCCGCCGCTGAGTGCGGTGGTGAAGGTCGGAGGCGGGACCGGGGCGTTCGTGTCGGGTGAGGGTCTATTGCTGACCAACCACCATGTGGCCTATGGGGTGATCCAGTACAACACCTCGGCCAAGGACAACCTGATCGAACAGGGCTTCATCGCCAAGGACCGCGGCGACGAGCGGGCGGCCAATCCGGATTTCCGGGTGCTGGTGACGGTGGGCTTCGACAATGTCACCGACCAAGTGCTGGGGCAGGCCAAGGGCAAGACCGGGCGTGCCTATTTCGATGCGGTGGATGCGGCGAGCAAGCGCATCGTGGCCGATTGCGAGCGCGAGGGCGGGGTGCGCTGCAGCGTCGCCAACATGTACTACGGCACGGACTTCTACCGGATCCGGCAGCTGGAGTTGCGCGATGTGCGCCTGGTGTATGCGCCGCCGCGGGCGATCGGCAACTATGGCGACGAGATCGACAATTTCATGTGGCCGCGGCACAGCGGCGATTTCACCTTGCTGCGCGCCTATGTCGGCAAGGACGGCAAGCCGGCCGACTATAGCGCCGACAACGTGCCGTACCAGCCGCCGGCGCATCTGCAGATCGCCACGCAGGGGCCGAAGGCCGGGGACTTCGCGATGCTGGCCGGCTATCCGGGCATCACCTACCGGCATCGCACGGCGGGGGAGTTCGACGAGCAGGTGAACTGGGCGCTGCCGCAGCGGGTGGCGGTGTATGACCAGATGATCGCGGTCATCGAGGCGGCGGGCAAGGCGGATGCGGAGGCACGTACGCGCTATGCGGCGCAGCTGCAGTCGCTGAAGAACAATCGCAAGCGTGCGGCCGGCGAGCTGGAAGGGATGCAGCGCAGCGATGCGGTGCGGCTGCGCGGCGAGGACGAGCGCGGGATGCTCGCCGCCACGCAGGGCGACGATGCGCGCGACATCGCGGCCTTGCAGGCGCTGCTGGCCGATGCCTCGGCGCTGCGCGAGCGCGATTTACTGCTGACCTTGATCGGTGCCCAGACCCAGTTGTTGCGCTCGGCGTTGACGCTGGAGCGGTTGCGGTTGGAATCGGCGAAGCCCGACGATCAGCGCGAAACCGGCTACCAGCAGCGCGACCAAGCGCTTATCGAGGGCACGCTGAAGCAGGTACAGCGGCGTTACTCGCCTGCGGCGGAAAAGGCGCTGCTGAGCGCGCTGCTGACCTGCTACCAGCAGTTGCCGGATGCGCAGCGCGTGCCGGAATTCGACGCGGCGTTCGGGCGCACGCCGGCACAGCTGCAGCAGGCCTTGGACAAGCTCTATGCCGGGACCAGGCTGGGCGAGGAGGCCGAACGCCTGTCGCGCTTCGCTGCCGCGCGTGCGGGCAAGGCGGTGGCGGCCGATCCGCTGACGACGTTGGCCGCGGCGCTGGTGCCGGCGCAACTGCGCCTGGAGAACGAGCGCAAGACGCGCGAGGGCGAGCAGTTGCGCCTGCGTCCGGCCTACATGCGTGCGCTATTCGCTTGGCGCAAGCAGCAGGGGCGGGCGGTGTATCCTGATGCCAACAGCACGCTGCGCATCAGCTACGGCCGGGTCGAGCCGCTGGCGCCGCGCGATGCGGTGAGTTTCGCGCCGGTGACCACAGTGGCCGGCATCGTCGAGAAGAACACCGGGCAGGAGCCGTTCGATGCGCCCAAGCCGCTGCTTGAAGCGATTGCCAAGGGCGATTTCGGCAGCACCGCCGATGCGCAGCTGAAGACGCAGTCGGTGAATTTCCTGACCAACCTGGACACGACCGGCGGCAATTCGGGTTCGCCGGTGCTCAACGCGCGCGGTGAGCTGATCGGGTTGAACTTCGACAGCAACTGGGAAGCAGTCAGCGCCAGCTGGTGGTACGACCCGCGCTACAAGCGGGCGATCCACGTGGACATGCGCTACCTGCGCTGGCTGCTGGCGAAGGTGTATCCGGCGCCGCAGTTGCTGCAGGAGCTGCGGTTGCCTGCGGAATGAGTAAGGCCGTGCCCGGCAAGTGCCGGGATTGGTGCTCCACAGTGATGCCGGCGGCCGGAGTGCGGCGCACGGCATTTGGATGGAGCAGCGTGCATCCGGGTGCGGCGCCATGCGCGGTGGTCCGTCGCCGGCCAGGCGGTGCCGTGGTGCGCGCGCTACGATCCGCGCGTTTCGGCGCGCATGCTGATCTGCATGCAGGCGTCGCAACTGTCTTCACGGGCGTCCCGGTAGGTTGTGGCGATGTTGCCGACACCGCTGCCGCGCACGTTCTACACCCGCGACTCGCGCCTGGTGGCGCCGCAACTGTTGAACAAGCTGCTGATCGCCGACGACGGCCGCTGCGGTCGCATCGTCGAGGTCGAGGCGTACTGCGGCGCATAGGATCCGGCGGCGCATTCGTTCCGCGGCATGACCCCGCGCACGCAGGTGATGTTCGGGCCGCCCGGCCATCTGTACGTCTACTTCATCTACGGCATGCATTGGGCGCTCAACGCGGTGTGCGGAGGCGCGCCCGGGCATGCGGTGCTGATCCGTGCGCTGGCGCCGGTCGCAGGAATCGAGGCGATGCAGTTGGCGCGCGGCGCGGGACGTATCGCCGATCTCACCCGCGGGCCCGGCCGGCTGGCAAAGGCGCTTGGTGCTTCGGGTGCGGACAACGGGCTGGATCTGACCCAGGCCAGCTCGCGCCTGTGGCTGGGCGAGGATGGCACGCCTCCACCTGCGGATCCGGTCGCCACGCCGCGTATCGGCATCAGCAAGGCCACGGAGGCGCTGTGGCGTTGGTATGTGCCTGGCGATCCGAACGTGTCGGGGCCTGCGCTGCCGGGAGCGAAGCGCAGTGGCACGCGCGCGAGCTGACAGGTCGCGTTGGGTCCACGCATGCCGGCGCATGGCGCGGCGGGACAGGCGGGAACCGGCAAGGCGTCGGGACTGAAGTCCCTCCCACAGTGCACCCGTCGAGTTGGCGGCGAGTGCCCTTGTAGGAGCGGCTCCAGCCGCGACGAGCGAAGCGGCGGGGTTGCTGCGACCGGAAGGCGTCGGGACTGAAGTCCCTCCCACAGTGCACCCGTCGAGTTGGCGGCGAGTGCCCTTGTAGGAGCGGCTTCAGCCGCGACGAGCGAAGCGGCGGGGTTGCCGCGACCGGAAGGCGTCGGGGCTGAATTCCCTCCCACAGTGCGCCCATCGAATTGGCCGCAAGCGCCTTTGTAGGAGCGGCTTCAGCCGCGACGAGCGAAGCGCTGGACTTGCCGCCACTGGATGGTGTCGGGACTGAAGTCCCTCCTACAGTGCACCTCGCCCCTCAGCGAATTCGATGCAGTTCCCTATAGGAGCAGTTGGAGCAGCAACCAACCAAGCGACTCGATAGCGACCGCCAAAATGAGGCGAGAGACGCGTTACACCACGCCGACGTTCGCACCACCAGGCGCCGCGCCATCCAACTGCGCGATCGCATCCGCCACCACCGCATCGAACGGCGCATCCACGTCCACCGAGAGCACGTCCGTCTCCTCCAGCGGCAGCTCCAACGTTTCGATCTGACTCTGCAACAGGCCTGGCGGCATGAAGTGACCGCTGCGCCGTGCCAGGCGTTCGGCGATCACATGCGCAGCGGCATGCAGGAACACGAAACGCATCGGCACGCGGCTGTCGCGCAGCTGCTGCCGGTGCACACGGCGCAACCCGGAAAAGGCAAGCACGACGCTTTGGCCGGCATCGATCGATTGGCGCAGGCGCAGCGCCAGCGCCGCCACCCACGGCACGCGCTGCGCATCGGTGAGCGGTACGCCGCGCGCCATCTGCGCCTTGGCCTCGGCGCTGTGGAAATCGTCCGCGTCCAGGAACGCGAGGCCGTAGTGCGCGGCCAGCGCCTGCGCGACGCTGGTCTTGCCGCTGCCGGAAATGCCCATCACGACGATGGCTTCGCTGCGCTGCGGCACGGAATTCTGGGATGTTGCGTCCATCACGAGCGGTTATACCTTGCACGGGGTTTGGCATGATGCGCGCGTCGGCGTTGGCGATGCGCGCAGCCTGGTGTAGCGTCGGCACGCCACGATCAACGCAACGTGCCTGGCGCTGTTCCAATCATCGCATGACCACCCGACAGGATCGCCGATGCCCACCCCGCCGCAACGCGCCGATGCCCCGCTGCGCTGGACCGAGAAGGTCGGCTACGGCATGGGCGACATGGGCTTCAATTTCTACTGGGCCAACATCTCCGCGTTCCTGCTGATCTTCTACACCGACACCATGGGCCTGCCGGCGGCGGCCGTAGGCACGATGATCCTGCTGACCAAGGTGGTCGATGCGGTCACCGATCCGCTGATGGGGGCGATCGCCGACCGCACCCGCTCGCGTTGGGGCAAGTTCCGGCCGTATCTGCTGTTCGCGGCGCTGCCGATGGCCGCCAGCGGCGTGCTGGCCTACACCACGCCGGATCTGGGTCAGGGCGGGCGGCTGGTCTGGGCCTACGTCACCTTCGGCTTGATGATGCTGATGTACACGGTGATCAGCATTCCGTATTCGGCGCTGTCGGGCGTGATCACCGCCGACAGCCAGCAGCGCACCACGCTGATCAGCTTCCGCTTCATCGCCGCCTTCGCCGGCACCACGCTGGTCAACTACGCCACGCTGGACATGGTGCGCTGGTTCGGCAACGGCGACGATGCGCAGGGCTGGCAACGCACCATGCTGGTCTACGGCATCGCCGCGGCGGCGCTGTTCGCGATCGTGTTCGCGACCACGCGCGAGCGCGTGCAGCCGCTGCCGCAGCCGCGCACTCCGGTGCTGCAGGACATCGCCGATCTGCTGCGCAATCCGCCATGGCGGGTGCTGTTCGCGCTGGCGCTGATCATCATGATCACCATCGTCATGCGCGCCGGCGCCGGCGTGTACTACTTCAAGTACTACGTCGGCCGCCCGGACCTGACCGGCTGGTTCCTGGGCAGCTATTCGGTGGCGCTGGCGGTGGGCGCGGCGGCCACGCCGCTGCTGACCCGGTTGTGCGACAAGCGCCGGCTGATGATGTGGCTGATGGCGGTGGTCGGCGTGCTCAGCTGCGCGATGTTCTTCATTCCGCGCGAGGCGATCTGGTCGCTGTTCGCGATCAACCTGCTGATCGGCCTGGCGCTGGGGCCGAAATCGCCGTTGGCGTTCTCGATGTATGCCGACACCGCTGACTACACCGAATGGAAGACCGGGCGCCGCGCCACTGCGATGACGTTCTCGGCGGCCACGTTCTCACAGAAGCTCGGCGGCGCGCTGGCCTCGGCCTGCATCGCCTGGATGCTGGCGGGCATGGGCTATGTGGCGAACCAGGCGCAGAGCGACGCCTCGCAGTTGGGCATCGTGCTGCTGCTGACGGTGATCCCCGGCGCGGTCGCGTTCCTGGCGGCGTGGACGATGCGGTTCTACCCGCTCGACGATGCGGCACTGCTGCGTATCCAGCAGGAACTGGCCGTGCGCAAGCGCGCCGCGGAGGAAACGAGCGCATGAGCGTTGGCAATGACGCATTTCGCGAGGTAACCGATCTGCTGGCGCCCAGCGCCGACGGCGAACGCTACGAGCTGCATAGCGCGACGGCCCTGCCCAATGCCGGCGGCTTCCTGTGGAACCGGCGGATGATGATCCAGGCCACCTGCCGCGGCTACGCCACCGCGCAGTTCATGCAGCCGGAGCCGGCCAAGTACGCGCATGCGCCGAATCTGGAGGCCAGGACCTTCATGCAGCCGGAGCAGCCGTACTACGCGCATCATCCGGGGCGCTTCTTTTATCTCAAGGACGAGGACAGCGATGCGGTCTATTCGGTGCCGTACGAGCCGGTGCGGGCGACGCCGCAGGCGTTCCGTTTCTCGGTCGGCAAGCGCGACATCGCCTGGTGCGTGCGTTACGCCGAGATCGAGGTGGAGGTGCGCCTGCAGTTGCCGATCGATGACACGGTCGAACTGTGGCAGTGCCAGGTGCGCAATCTGGACGGGCGCGCGCGGCGGATCGCGCTGTATGCGTATTTCCCGGTCGGCTACATGTCGTGGATGCACCAGAGCGGCGAGTACCGCGCCGACCTGGGCGGCATCGTCTGCCGCAGCGTCACGCCATACCAGAAGGTCGAGGACTACTTCCGCAATCGCGACTTCAAGGACTGCACCTTTCTGCTGCACGAGCTGGCGCCGGATGCGTGGGATGCGCGGCAATCGGCATTCGAGGGCGAGGGCGGCCTGCACGCGCCGAGCGCGGTGCTGCAGCCGCGGCTGGGCGGCAGCGATGCGCGCTACGAAACGCCCACCACAGCCTTGCAGTACTGCCTGACGCTGCAGCCGCAGCAGGAACAGACGTTGCGTTTCCTGTTCGGCCCGGCACGCGACGATGCGGAGATCGCTGCGCTGCGGCAGCGCTATCTGTCCGCTGCCGGCTTCGCCGAAGCGGCGGCTGCGTACGGCGATTATTTGAACGAGGCGGCCGGTTGCCTGCACATCGCCACGCCGGATCCGTGCCTGGACAACCTGGTCAACCACTGGCTGCCGCGGCAGGTGTTCTATCACGGCGACGTCAACCGCCTGACCACCGATCCGCAGACGCGCAACTTCCTGCAGGACCACATGGGCATGAGCTTCCTGCGCCCGCAGACCGCACGTGCGGCGTTGCTGCACGCGCTGTCGCAGCAGGAAGCCAGCGGCGCGATGCCGGACGGCATCCTGCTGATCGAGGGCGCAGAGCTGAAGTACATCAACCAGGTGCCGCATACCGACCATTGCGTGTGGCTGCCGGTGTTCCTGTCGGCGTACCTGGACGAGACCGGCGATGCGGCGCTGCTGGACGAGGTCGTGGTCGGCGCCGACGGGCACGGCGCCAGCGTCGCCGAGCGGCTGGACGGGGCGATGCGCTGGCTGCTCGGCGCGCGCGATGCGCGCGGGCTGAGCTACATCGCGCAGGGCGATTGGTGCGACCCGATGAACATGGTCGGCTATCGCGGCCGCGGTGTGTCCGGTTGGCTGTCGGTGGCCACCGCCTACGCATTGCAGCTGTGGGCCACGCTCTGCGAACGCCATGGCCGCCAGGCGCAGGCGGTGGCGTTTCGCTCCGGTGCGGACGAGGTCAACGCCGCGGTCAACCGCGAACTGTGGGACGGCGACTGGTATGCGCGCGGCATCACCGACGACGGCGTGCGTTTCGGCATCAAGGACGACGCGGAGGGCCGCATCTATCTCAATCCGCAGAGCTGGGCGCTGCTCGCGGGTACGGCGGATGCGGAGCAGCGCAAGCGTCTGCTGCAGGCGGTCGATGCGCAGCTGGACACGCCGTACGGGCCGACCATGCTGGCGCCGTCGTATACGGCGATGCGCGAGGACGTTGGCCGGCTCACGCAGAAGCATCCGGGTTCGGCGGAGAACGGTTCGGTCTACAACCACGCCGCCGCGTTCTACCTGCATGCGCTGTACGCGATCGGCGATGCCGACCGTGCCTGGCGCGTGTTGCGCGCGATGATCCCGGGGCCGCACCTGGCCGACTACCTGCAGCGCGGGCAGTTGCCGGTGTTCGTGCCGAACTATTACCGTGGCGCCTGGCGCGAGCTGCCGCGCACCGCGGGCCGTTCCAGCCAGTTGTTCAACACCGGCACCGCAGCGTGGCTGTACCGTTGCCTGATCGAGGGCCTGTTCGGGCTGAAAGGCGAGGGCGAGGCGCTGTGCGTGCGTCCGCAGTTGCCGTCGCACTGGAGGCAGGCGACGGTGCAGCGCCGGTTTCGCGGGGCGGTGTTGGAGGTGCGCATGCAGCGCGCTGCGGGGTGTGTTGCGCCGCAGGTCAGTGTGGACGGGCGGGTGCTGGACGTTGCGCGGATCGAGGGCATCGAGGCGGGGCGCCGTTATCGGGTCGAGGTGATGTTGCCGGAGGGGTGAGGGCGGCTCGGGCGATCGGGCTGCGGATGGTGTCTGGTCGCGGCTGAAGCCGCTCCTACACTGGGCCCAGTGGCATGCCTGCTCCTGTAGGAGCGGCTTCAGCCGCGACAGGACGGCGCGCTATGCCCGTGCCTCATCCGCGGTGTCGATCAGGTCCTGCCATTGCAGCCGGGTGCTTGCCGCATCGTCGCTTTCCAGCAGGGCGCGGCGCGCGGCGCGGCGCATGGCGCGGCTGATCCAGGTCTGCAAGTCGCGGCCGGAGCGGCCTTCGCTGCGCTCGGCCAGCCAGGTGGCCGCCTCTGTTGCGTCGAATGCCAGCGGCTTGCCGTGCAACAGGCGCGCGACGATCGCGCTGCGTGCGGCGCGGTCGGGCAGGCCGATCTCGATCTGCCGGTCCAGCCGCGACAGCAGCGCCGGGTCGATCGCCGCGGCATGGTTGCTGGCGGCCAGCAGGAATACCTGCCCGGCCTGGCTGGCGACGCCGTCCAGTTCCTGCAGCAGCTGGCCGACGATCTCGCGGGTCAGCGCATCGTCGCCGTCGGCGCCGCGCGCCGGGGCGACGATGTCGATCTCGTCGACGAACACGATGCACGGCGCCTGCGCGCGGGCGCGCTCGAACGCGGCCTGCACGCGCTGGCCCGACTGGCCCAGGTAGGCGGCCTTGAGGTCGGCGCCGGTCAGGGCGATGAAGGCCAACCCCGACTGGCTGGCCAGGATCCGCGCGAGCTGGGTCTTGCCGGTGCCGGGGGGGCCGTACATCAGGATCCCGCGCGGCACCGGCACGCCCAGCGTGGCCAGCGTCTCGGCATTGCGCAGTTCCTTGCCCAGGCCGACGAATTCCTCGATCACCGGTGCCGGCAGCACGATGTCGTTCCAGTCCAGCGGCGTCACCCGGGTGGAGCCCTTGCCGCGCAGCAAGCGCAGTTGCGCCAGCAGCGCGTCGCCGTCGAGTTCGCCGTCCATGCACTCGGCGGCGACCCGCGCCACCAGCGTGTGCAGGTCGCGGCCGGACAGGCCGCTGCTGTCGGCGACCACGCGCGGGTCCAGCGCCAGCGCGAAGCCGGCGCGTTGCAGTTCGCCGCCGAGGATGCGCGCGCGCGCATCGGCATCCGGAAGGCCGATGCCGATGCTGGCGGTGAAGCGCGACATCACCGCGTCGTCGAGCAGTCCGGGACGGTTGGTCGCGCCGATCACCAGCACCTGGCCGCGCGCCTCGTGGAAGCCGTCCCATTCGGCGAGGAAGGTCTGCACCAGCTCGGCGCCGAAGCTGTCGCTGTCCACGCCGCCGCGGCGCGCGAACACGCTTTCGCATTCGTCGATGAACAGGATCGCCGGCGCCTTGGCGCGGCAGCGCTGCCAGATCGCCTGCACCTTGGGGCCGGTGTGGCCGACGTGCGCGGCCTTCAGGTCGGCCACGCCCAGCGCTTCGAAATGGCAGCCGGCATGGCGCGCCAGCTTGCGCGCGATCAGGGTCTTGCCGGTGCCCGGCGGTCCGTGCAGCAGCATGCCCTTCGGCGCCGGCGTGCGCCCGGACACGAACAGGTCCACCAGCTTCAGGATCTGGTCCAGGGTGTTGTCGGGCAGCGCCACGTCGGCCCAGTGGCGGTGGATGGCGTCCAGGCTCTGCAGCCGCTGTTGCAGCATGCGCTGCTGGCTGCGCGCTTCCATCCACGCGTCCACGTGCCGGTGCAGCTCGGCGATCGGCTGCGATTCGGCCGCCGCGTTCGTCGCCACGGCCAGCACCAGGGCGTGCAGCTGCGCCTGCGCCTCGGCATCCAGCTCGGCGGCGATCGGGATCAGCGCCGCGGCGTGGGACGCGTCCGGCAACACCAGCAGCGCCTGCACCTGCGGCTCCGGTTCGGCACCGTCGTGCAGCGCCAGCATGCGCGCGCCGAACAGGTCGCCGTGCGCCGCGGGGATCTGCCAGCGGCCCTGCAGTTCGCGCTGCGGCCATGGCGCGCGGGTGACGCGGTACGGAAAGGCGGCGTCGTGGCGGCTGTCGCTGGCTAACTGCAGCAGCGCCAGCGGCCGTTGCGCGAAACCGTTCAACCGCGCGCGTTCGTCGTGGCTGACATGGCGCGCCAGCAGTTGCGCGCCGCCGATCACCAGCAGCGCATACGCCAGCAGCGACGGCAGCACGCGCTGCAGCAGCTGCAGGGTGTCGCGCTGCATGCCCAGATGGCGCCACCAGTCCAGATAGCCGCGCGCGTCGCCGAGCCAGTGCGCGCTCATCCATGGCAGCGCCAGCAGCAGGAAGGCGAGCAGCGCCAGCCGCCAGCGCCAGTCCGGCAGCAGCGGGCGCAACAGCAGCGCCGGCCACCACGCGCGGCGGCGTTCGCGGCGCAGCACCGCGCTCGCGGCCTGCGCGGCCTGCGCGACGAAATCGCGGCGGATCGTGGCCACGGCCTGTTCCACCGCCGGCAGATGCCGCTCCACCTCGGCTTCGGCAGCGGCCTGCCGCGCCTGCGCCTGCTGCAACTGGGTCTGCAGCCGCAGCCGTTGCTGCTGCAGATAGCTCGCCCGCGACTCGACTGGGACGGACGACATCAGCGTGGGCGGGTGTGGGTGTTCACCGCACGGATCTTAGCGTGTCGCACCCGCGGTACTGCGCCGCCGCTGCACTGCGGCACATGGCCCCTCTCCCGCTGGGAGATGGGGTGGGGTGAGGGGACGGCCGCCGCGGCCCACGGCGGCGCCGCGCGTGCGCACGCGCTCACGTGCGCTGCACGTCCGGCGCGGCGAACGCGCGCGTCCACAGCAGCGGATCGCTGCCGTCGAGCAGCACCCAGCCTTGCGCGCGCGCGCGCACCGGATCCGCCAGCACCTGTTGCGGCGTGACCGTCACGTCGCCCGGCGTGCCCCACAGTCCGGCCCAGGCGTTGCCGCCGGCGTGGCCGGCCGCCTGGACCGCGCATTCGGCCAGCGCCACGGTGTCCTGTAGGCGCGCGTCGGGCCGGCGGAACAGCGGGAACGGCGCTGCGCCGACCGACACCGTCAACGGCAGCAGTTCGCCCTGGCCGGCTTCCACGCGCAGGCGTTCGACCGCACCGCGCAGGTGCGCGGCCAGCGCGAACGCGGCCGCCGCGGAGGTGTCCGCGCGCACCACCAGGAATTCCTCGCTGCCCCAGCGTGCGATCAGGTCGCCGGCATCGCAGCTCTCGCGCAGGCAGCCGGCCAGCGCCAACAGCGCGCGGTCGCCGGCGGCGTGGCCGTAGCGCGCGTTCAACTCCTTGAATCCATCCACGTCGACCAGCAGGAGCGCACAGCGGCCGTCGGCCTCGCGCTTGTCCCGGCTCGGCGCGGCGAACAGCGCCTGCATCCGGCGTTCGGCTTCCGGCCTGTTCAGCAGCCCGGTCAGCGGATCGAGCAGGCTGCGTTCGGCCTCGCGGCGCTGGCGGCGGCGGTACAGGATCGCCAGGGCGACGCCGAGCGCCAGCACCAGCGCCAGGCCGATCGCGATGCGGCCGGCGTTGTCGGCGCGTGCCGCGCCCGTGTCGGCGATCGGCGGCAGCTTGCGCGCCGCATCGGCCTGCAGCTTGGCCAGCGAGACCAGGGTTTCGGCGCGGGCCTTGTCGCGGTCCATCGCGCGCGCCTGCTGCGCGTAGTGCGCCGCGGCGTCGGCATTGCCCAGCGCGGCATGGATTTCGCTGATCAGGTCCAGTCCGTTGCGGATCTCCGCGACGAAGCGGCTGCGCTCGGACAGCGTCTGCGCTTGTTCGGCGTAGACCAGCGCGTCCTTGGCCCGACCCTGGTCCAGGCGCAGCCGCGCCAGGCGTTGCAGCGTCACTGCGGCGCCTTGCGGATCGCCGTCGGCCTGCTGCCAGTACAGCGCTTTCTGCAACATCGGCTCGGCACGCTCGGCATGGCCGCCGGCGCGTTGGATCTCGCCGCGGTGGCTGGCGATACGGTGCAGGAACAGGTCCTGGTTGGTCAGCTTGACGGCCACCGCGGTAGCGCGATCGAAGGCGGCGTCGGCCTCGTCGTAACGCTTGAGCATCAGCAGCGCGTAGCCGTAGTTGTAGTACAGCATCATGTCGGCCTGCGCCGGCGGCCGTTGCAGCTGTTCGGCCAGGGCGATGGCCTGGCGGAAGTAGTGCAGCGCGCCTTCCGAGTCGTCCAGCGCGTCGCCGCGCATCAGCGCGATGCCGGCCAGCGCGCCGATCTGCGCGACGGTGTCGCCGCTGCGCTGCGCATCGGCCTGAATCTGCTCCAGCAGTTTCAGCGCACGCGTCAGCTGGCCACCCTGCTGCAGCAGCGCCGCCGCCTGCAGGCGGCCGCCGTTACGGACGAGCGGCGGCAACCCCGGTGTCTGCAGCAATGCCAGCAAGCGCTCGGTGGTCGCCGCCGCCTGCGTGCTGTCGCCCAGCATCTGCTGCGCGGTGGCCAGGCAGCCGGTCGCCCGCACCTGCACCGGTACCGGCAGGCCGGGCATGGTCAGCAGGTCGTTGGCGATATCCCGCGAGGCGCTCGGCTGCTGCGCAATGCTGGTTTGGCAGCGCCGCAGCTGCGGTTCGTACGGATCGGCGCCGGGAACGGTCTGTGCCAGCACCGGACTTGCCAGCAGGCCTGCGGCCACGAACACAGCCCGGCCCAGGCCGGCGAACAAGGGAAACGTCATCGATTTGTAATCCAGGCGCGTCGAGCGGCGGAATCGGCCCGTGCAGCATGCGCGGCAACCTGCAGGGCCAGGGCCGCGTCGCATCCAGCGGGAAGACGGAGGTGGCTAATATAGCCGCAGTCCGCGTCCGCCTGCCGGCGGCGCTCCCGCCATTGGCCCGCGCATGCCCGACCTGCCTACGCCCCAGCGTTCCGCCGACCCGCCCGCCGCTGGCCCGCTGGCGTGCGCGTTGCGTTGGTGGCGCGCGATCCCGCTGGCCGACCGCGTCGACCGGCGCAACGCGGCGATGCTGCAGCTGGTACTGGTGTTCGTGGGCCTGTATCAGCTGATCGCGATGCTGATGGCATGGTGGCGGGCCGGGGCAGCCATCGACTCGGTCGCGTTGTGGTTGGCGGGATTCAATGCGCTGGCGATGTGGGTGTGCTTCGCGCTGTTGCGGCGTGGCGCGTTCCTGTGGGCGGCGCGGCTGTTCGTGGTGGTGAGCCTGGCGCTGCTGACCGTGGGCTATGCGCGTTGGGGGCTGGAAGCGCAGTTGCGCGGCCAGCTAGGGCAGCTGCTGCCGGTACTGATCGGCGGGCTGTTGCTGAGCCGGCGCGCGCTCTGGGGCGCGGTGGCGTGGCTGGCATTGGTGGTCGCGCTGGGCGCATGGCGCGATGCGGCGCGCATGTTCTTCCTGCCGTCGCTGTGGCCGCGGGTCCTGGAAGTGGCGGTGGGCAGCCTGGTCGGCTTCGTGGTGGTCGCACTGGTGCTGGACCAGTCGGTGGCGGCCCTGCGCGACAGCCTGGCGCTGGCGCGCAAGCGCGGCAACGACCTGGCCCGCTCGCGCGACCGGCTGCAACTGGAGATGCAGGAAAAGGAGCGTTCGCGCGACCAGCTGGTGCACGCGCAGAAGATGGAGAGCGTCGGCCGCCTGGCCAGCGGCGTCGCGCACGATTTCAATCATCTGCTCAGCCTGATCATGGGCTATGCCGCGCGCGCGCGGCGCAGCGACGATCCGCAGCAGCTCAAGGCCGCGCTGCAGGGGGCCGATGCGGCGGCGCGGCGCGCGGCGGCGGTGACCCGCAAGCTGCTGGATTTCAGCCGCCAGGAAGCGACGCGGCTGGAGGTGTTCGAACCGGCCGAGACGATCGCCGGCATGCGCCCGATGTTCGACCAGTTGTTCGGCCTGGGCGTGCAGGTGCGCCTGCACCTGCACGAGGCGCCGTGCCCGGTACGCTTCGACCGCGCGCAGCTGGAACTGATCCTGCTCAATCTCGCCGCCAACGCGCAGCAGGCGATGCCCGAGGGCGGGCAGTTCGAGCTGACCCTGGCGCCGCGGCCCGATGCCACGCTGGAGATCGCGGTGCGCGACAGCGGCCACGGCATGAGCGAGGACGTGCGCGCGCGCTGCCTGGAGCCGTTCTTCACCACCAAGCCCAGCGGGCAGGGCACCGGCCTGGGGCTGGCGGTCAGCGCCAACCTGATCGCCGCGGCCGGCGGCGCATTGCTGGTGGAGAGCGCGCCCGGGCAGGGCAGCGTGTTCCGCCTGCGGTTGCCGCTGCACGCCGGCGCGACGGCGGTCTCGTGAGCGGCGGCGAGCTAGACTGCGGCGAACGCACCGGGGACCTCGCCCTTGGTTTCTAGCTGGATCCTGCTGCTGGTGTCGGTCGGCTACGCGGCGCTGCTGTTCGCGGTGGCGTGGTGGGGCGATCGGCGGCCGCTGTACCCGGAACGGCCGTGGCTGCGCCCGGCGGTGTACAGCCTGGCGCTGGCGGTGTACTGCTCGTCGTGGACGTTCTACGGCGCGGTCGGCAGCGCGGTGCGCAACGGCGCCGGCTACCTGCCGATCTACCTGGGTCCGCTGCTGATGCTGCTGTTCGGCTGGCGCATCGTCGAACGGCTGGCGCTGATCGCACGCAGCGAGAACACGGTGTCCATCGCCGACTTCATCTCCTCGCGCTACGGCCGTTCGCGGCGCCTGGCGGCGCTGGTGGCGGTGATCGCGCTGATCGGCGTGGTGCCGTACCTGGCGTTGCAGTACAAGGCGGTGGCGATGAGCCTGCAGGTGCTCAGCGGGCAGTCCAGCGCCGGGGCGCCGTTCTACGCCGATCCGGCGTTGTACGTGGCGCTGCTGATGGCGCTGTTCGCGACCTTGTTCGGCACCCGCCAGGTGGACGCCACCGAACACCACCACGGCATGATGCTGGCGATCGCGCTGGAATCGGTGGTCAAGCTGCTGGCGATGGTCGCGGTGGGCGTGTTCGCCTACGTGTGGTTGAGCGGCCGCGACGGGCAGGTGCTGCAGTCGGCGCGCACGCTGTTCCAGAACACGCCGCCGGTCGGCTTCATCTCGCAGACCCTGCTCAGCTTCCTGGCCATCGTCTGCCTGCCGCGGCAGTTCCACGTGGCGGTGGTGGAATGCAGCGACATCGGCGACATCCGCAAGGCGCGCTGGCTGTTCGGGCTGTACCTGGTGGTGATCTCGGCGATGGTGGTGCCGATCGCGTCGGCCGGCATCGCCCTGTTCGGCCATTCCGGCGAGGTGGCGCGCGACAGCATCGTGCTGGCGCTGCCGCTGGCCGAGGGCCGCACCGCGCTGGCGCTGGTCGCCTACGTGGGCGGGTTCTCCGCCGCCACCGGCATGGTCATCGTCTCCAGCATCGCGCTGGCGACGATGATCAGCAACGACCTGGTGATGCCGGTGCTGTTGCGCCGGCGCGGGCACCAGGCGGCCGGCGCCGACGTCGCCTCGCGGGTGTTGTGGATCCGTCGCTTAGCGATCCTGCTGCTGGCGCTGATCGCCTACGGCTACTACCGCAGCAGCAGCAACGACAGTTCGCTGGCCTCGTACGGGCTGATGGCCTTCGCCGCGGTGGCGCAGTTCGCGCCGGGCGTGATCGGCGGGCTGTACTGGCGCGGCGCCAGCCGCAAGGGCGTGGAGACCGGCATGGTGCTGGGCTTCGGCACCTGGATCTACACCTTGCTGCTGCCGGCGCTGACCCAGGCCGGCTGGCTGGCGCCGGGATGGCTGCACGACGGGCCGTTCGGCATCTCCTGGCTGCGCCCGCAGCAGTTGTTCGGCATGAGCGGCTGGGATCCGCTGGCGCACGGCACGTTCTGGTCGCTGCTGCTCAACGTCGGCACGATGATGCTGGTGTCGGCGCGCTGGCGCCCGGGCCTGGACGAGCGGCTGCGCGCGGCGCCGTTCCTCGAGCCGTATTCGCAGCGGCCGGCAGTGGCCGGCGACTGGCTCGGGCAGGTGCAGGTGGTCGATCTGCAGGCGCTGGCCGAACGCATGGTCGGCGAGCGCCACGCCCGCCGCGCCTTCGCCGAACAGGCGCAACTGCTTGGCCGCGAGCCGCAGCCCAATGCGGTGGCCGACCGCGTCTGGGTGCAGTTCACCGAACGCCTGCTCGCCGCCTCGATCGGCGCGGCCTCGGCGCGGTTGGTGTTGACCAGCCTGCTGCGCGGCTCGGGCATGGACCTGGGCGAAGTGGTGGCGGTGCTCGACGAGGCCGGGCAGGAGCTGCGCTTCAACCGCGAGATCCTGTCCACCACGCTGGAGAACATCAGCGCCGGGGTCAGCGTGGTCGATCCGGCGATGCGCCTGACCGCGTGGAACCGGCGCTACCAGCAGATGTTCGGCTACCCCGACGGCATGCTCTACGTCGGCCGCCCGGTCGCCGACCTGATCCGCTACAACGCCGAGCGCGGCGAACTGGGCGAGGGCCGTATCGAGGACCAGATCAGCCGCCGCATCGCGCATCTGCGCGCCGGCACCTCGCACGTGTTCGAGCGCACCCGCAGCGACGGCAAGGTGATCGAGATGCGCGGCCAGCCGCTGCCCGGCGGCGGCTACGTGACCAGCTACAACGACATCACCGACTACAAACGTGCCGAGCAGGCGCTGCTGGAAGCCAACGAGACGCTGGAGCAGCGCGTGGCCGACCGCTCGCGCGAGGCCGAACTGGCGCAGCAGTCCAAGACCCGCTTCCTGGCCGCGATCAGCCACGACGTGCTGCAGCCGCTCAACGCGGCGCGGCTGTTCGCCTCCGCCTTGCGCGAAGCGCACCAGAACGAGGAGCAGCGGCATCTGGCCGAGCGCGTGGACGCCTCGCTGCGTGCGGCCGAGGAACTGCTCGACGGCCTGCTCGACGTGTCGCGGCTGGACGCCGGCGGCATGCGCCCGACGATCGAGGACTTCGACGCCAGCGTGCTGCTGCGCGAACTGGCCGCGCAGTACACCCCGGTCGCCGCCAGCCGCGGCCTGCGCATGCATGTCTACGCGCGGCCGATCTGGGTGCGCAGCGACCGCCGCCTGCTGCGCCGCGTGCTGCAGAACTTCCTCGCCAATGCGCTGCGCTATACCCGCCAGGGCCGCATCGTGCTGGGCATGCGCGGCCGCGGCGCGGCGCTGGAGCTGCAGGTGTGGGACACCGGTCCGGGCATTCCCAAGCACCACATGCAGCAGATCTTCGAGGAGTTCCAGCGCTACCAGCAGCCGTTCGACTGGGGCGAGCAGGGGCTGGGCCTGGGCCTGTCGATCTGCCAGCGCATCTCGCGCCTGCTCGGCCACGACCTGGATGCGCGCAGCGCGGTCGGCCACGGCAGCATGTTCTCGATCGCCGTGCCGCGGGTGGCGCCGGTGCCGCAGAAGCAGCAGCGGCAGCAGCGCAGCGTCGCCAGCAGCGACTCGCTGGTCGGGCTGCGCGTGCTGTGCGTGGACAACGATCAGGAAATCCTCGACGGCATGCGCGCGCTACTCGGCCGCTGGCAGGTGGAGGTGATCTGCGCCAGCACCGTGGACGAGGCGCTGCTGCTGGCGGCGCGCGCGCCCAACGTGATGCTGGTGGACTACCACCTGCACGACCGCCTGGACGGGCTGGACACGCTGGATGCGCTGCGCGAGGCGATGGTCGGCCCGGTCGCCGGCGCGCTGCTCACCGCCGACGGCCGCGACGAACTGAAACTGCAGGCCCGCGAACGCGGCTACCGGCTGCTGACCAAGCCGGTCAAGCCGGCCTCGCTGCGCGCCTTCCTCACCGCGTATCACGATCCGATCTAGAGCGACTAGCGCCGGTCGGCGTGATCGCGACAGTGCGCATTGCGCGGTCCGGCGTCGAGCATGTCGTGCGGCGAAGTTGCGTATCCGCAGTGTGTGCGTCGTTTGCCTGCGCCCGGCACGGCCTGCGTTGCGACCCGCGATCCGGCCCGGCTATGGTGGCAGCCCTTTCCGCCCGCCCGTCTGGACCGTCAGCGCATGAGCCCACCGCAAGACACCGCGATCCCGTCGCTGCCCCAATTGCTGGCGGCACTGGAGGCGGGACAGGCGCAGGCGCTGGAGCAGGGCGCGCGCCGCTACCTGCAGCACGCGCCTGGCGACGCCTTGGCCAGCAGCCTGCTGGCGATGAGCCTGCAGATGCAGGGCGATGCGGTGCAGGCGGCAGTGCTGTATCGCGAACTGACCGAACGGCAGCCGCAGGACGTGGCGCACTGGAACAACCTGGGCACCGCCTTGCGCGAGGCGCGCCGTTTCGCCGAGGCGCGGCAGGCGTATGCGCAGGCGCTCATGCTGACGCCGGGCGATGCGATGCTGCACCACAATCTGGGCCTGCTGGCGATGGACGAAGGCGACTATGGCGTCGCCCGCGAGCATCTGCTGGATGCGCATGGGTTGGCACCGGACTCGGCGCAACTGCGCGTCCACGCGGCGATGGCCTGCCACGAGTGCGGCGACTTCCAGCGCGTGGAGGCGCTGCTCGCGGACTGGGCGCAATGGCCTGCGCTGGACCCGGAGACCACGCTGGAACTGGCCTGGCTGCTGTCGCAGGCCGGCCACACCGATGCGGCCTGCGAGATGCTGCGCGCCTGCGCCGCCGGACCGATGCCGCAACCGGAGCGCGCCTGGTCGCGCCTGGTGCTGGTGCTCGAGCGGGTCAACCAACTCGACGAGGCGCGGCGGGCGGCCGCACACCTGCCGCCGCCGGAGCGGATCGAGGACGTGGACGCGCGCCACGATGCGATCAATGCGCTGGCGGTGCTGGCGATGCGCGACGGGCAGTGGGACGCCGCGTACCGGCTGCTGCGCGGCCTGCTGTCCGCCGACGCGGCCGCCGACACGCGCAAGCAGAGCAACCTGTTGTTCGCGATGGCCCGCGTCTGCGACCGTCTGGGGCGCCACGACGAAATGCTGGCGGCGTGCGCGCAGGGGCATGCCGGGCAGGTCGAGGGTGTCGCCTCGCTGGTGCCCGAACTGCTTGCGGCGGACGCGGCGCCGCTGCCGGTCGCGCGACGCCGCTGGAATCCGGTGCGCTACGCCGCCGCGCTGCCGGTGGCGGCTCCGCCGCGCGATGCCTCGCCGATCTTCGTGGTCGGGTTCCCGCGCTCCGGCACCACCTTGCTGGAACAGATGCTCGATGCGCATCCGCAGCTGTGCGCGATGGACGAACGGCCGTTCCTGCAAGGGCTGGCCGAGCGCAGCGAGCGCCGCGGCCTGGCCTGGCCCGATGGCCTCGGGGAGCTCGACGATGCCGCCTGCGCGGCCCTGCGCGCCGACTACTGGCAGTCCGTACGCGGCGTGGTGCAGCTGCAGCCCGGACAACGCCTGGTCGACAAGAATCCGCTGAACCTGCTGCGCCTGCCGCTGATCCAGCGGCTGTTCCCCAACGCGCACGTGATCCTGGCGCTGCGCCATCCCTGCGACGTGCTGTT
>Ga0105243_10001516_pt1 | contig 20295 bp, 49 predicted proteins | sample KBSM34metaG_FD_81525 | JGI IMG/M metagenome (GOLD analysis project Ga0105243, IMG submission 81525) | Miscanthus rhizosphere microbial communities from Kellogg Biological Station, Michigan, USA - KBS M3-4 metaG | ecosystem: Host-associated > Plants > Roots > Rhizosphere > Soil | place... | reverse complement strand
CGTCGGTGTACCGGAAGCCGTGAAACACGCCGTCCGGTCCACGGTAATCCCCGACCACCTGATCGGCATCGTTGATGCCGACGGCTTCCGTTAAGTTGGCGGTCGGCACGGTCAGCGACAGCACGTTGCCGTTGCGCTTCAGAAACCCGTGCAAGCGCGCGTCGCCAAAGTCGAAATACCAACCCGCCATGTTCCCTGCATTGTTGATCTCCGAAGGCGTCGTCCCGCGCACGATCTGCTTCGTGCGGCTCTGGTACACGGACTGCACGGCGTCGAGAATCGATTCCCCTTTCTGCTTGGCGCGGTTGAAATCGATCTCACTGAATCGCCGGCCGTCGTAGAGAAAGCCGCGGGTCTCGCCGCTATTCTGGGCCTGATCGTTACACCCGCCAACAATCGCGCCCGTGTCATTCAGTCCCGTGGCCCCACATCCAAACAGTTCCTCATGGAAGGCGGGGAAATCGACGTTGATGGTGAAAAAGGTATAGGTGTTCTGCGCCCAGGCCGACGTCGTGAACATCAGAGCAATCAGCATCATCCTTAGCATCTTCATTTGTCACATCCTCTGTGTATATAACCATGTGTCAACGCAATTCGTTTTGAAGGAGCTCCGCTCGTGAACATTCAGTTGCTGTTACAAATCATTTCAATCGCGGCAGACGTCATCAAAAGCCAAACCAGCACCGACGCCGACGACAAGATTGACGAAGCCACGGCCATCGGTCGCATCGTGCTGGCAGGGCGGCAAGCGTACCAGGACCAACTCGGCATGCCGCTGGATGAGTCGCTGATCAAACCGGAAGCGCCGCTGTAAATGTCGCGCCTGTTAAACGAACTCGACTACCACCTGAAGAACGTCGCCTTTGAATTATTGGCACGCTGCGCGGAAGCGGGCATTCCTGTGATGGTCATCACGACGTCACGGACCATCGAGGAGCAGACAGACGCCGTGGCGCGCGGGGTGTCCTGGACGATGAACTCGAAACATCTCCCGCAGCCGCCCGATGGAAAGTCCCTGGCCATCGACATCTGCCCTTACGAGCAGTTCCAACTTCACGGCCCCGACAAGTTGATGTGGGACGCGAGCGATCCCGCATGGCAGCAGATCGGCAAGATTGGCGAGGCGCTCGGCTTGAAATGGGGCGTCGTCAAAGATGGACAGCGCATCGATTTGGGTCACTTTGAATATCGCTCGCTGAGCGAGCGGGTGAATAAAGCGTAATTAATAACGGCTCCCGCATTGCTTCTGCCACTCCCGCACCTTCTCCTGCAGCTTCACGCTGAATTCCACGAATAGGACATACGCTTCGTCGCAGTCGATGTAATTCAGAGAGTCCTCGACCTCCTCCAGCGCCGTGTCCAACCGCTCGACGTCCATTTCGGCTCGCGTCATTTCTTCCCCTTCTTCCTCGCCAGCGACCGCTCTATCTTCCACCACGGAATCATCACCTGTACCGTCTTTAGATATTCGCCATGACCGTCATGGACGCGATGCACCACAGCCAATCCTTTCGGCTCCTCGTAGTACCAGGCATCGCGGGTAAGACGGATGGGGTCCCGCCGAAGGCGGTTAACGATGGTGCGGGATGCGCTCATGCCTTTCCCCTCTTGAAGTCCTTAGCGAAAGGACAGCTCGCCCAATGGGGTATCAAGGTGACGCGGTTCATCGGCATGAGTTTCCGCTTAGGCGTTCTGTACCACGTGATCGGCGCGTAACACTTCGAACATTTCGCGTCGTCCATCTTGATGTAACCCAGCACTTTTAATTCGCCGTCGGTCGTTGGTAGTGCCATCAGCCCGCCTCGTGTGTGTCTTCTCTGATCCTCGTCCTGATTGCTTCGCAGTGCGTCTCGCCGAAATGCCGCAGCATCATGGTCAGCAAGATCACATCCTCCGTCGTCCCTTCCTGGAGAATTCCGGCCGTAAAGAATAAGACCGTAGCGACAGCGCTCGACTCCTCGTCCTTCTGCTCGATAGACTCACCGAGCCGGCCTACCTGATCGGCGAGTTCCTTGCGATTCATCACTCCGCCTCGTCTTCCTCGATAATCTTCCCGATCTCGTCCAGCAATTGCGCCGCTTCGAGGTGCCCGCTTTTGACAGAAACCAATTCGTCGACGAAGACACTCTTCAGAAATGCGGCGGTGCGAAGTAGTAGGAGGCGTGTTTTGTCATTCATCTCGCCCATTAATCTCCCCCCCCAGTAGCCGGTCTACAGCATCCGGTCGCGGCTTGAACCCCATCGCTTTTCCGCGTTCAAGCAGGTCGACGCAGCGGTGCCAATTGATATGAGGTCCGCCCGTGATCAAGCCGTATTGCCGAGCGGAGTCAATCGCCAGCAGTGCTTGACTGTAGTCGACGGCCTCTTGCCACTCGCGACGACTGGCCGGGTCGCGGTACGGCTTGTTGCTATATTTCTCGTTCTCGCGGTCGATGTCCATGCGCGCGCGCATCTCATGCTGACGAGCGTTAATGTTTTTACAGAAAGGCATCGGTATAAAAAGCGGCGGCGCAGTCTTGGTTGAGATCCACCACGCCGCCATGACGTTTACATCGAAAATGACGGTTTCACAGGCACCGCCGGCCTATTGCCCTTCGGCAATTTCAACAAAACTCCAAATCCTCCGGCCGCGTCGCCTCGCTCGTCATGCCTCCACGCGGCTGCTCCCGCCCATCCGCATACACGACCAGGTGGTAGCGCACGAAGACGAATTCGTCATTCCACGAAGTAATCCGGCCGTACTCGATTTGTCCGTGCGCTCGATATCGAACGATGCGGGATCTATCAGCTTCCGTTAATTGCGCCAGTTCTATCATAGGTGCGACCTTCGGCGGCTGAGGGCGACGCCCTTTGGCGAGGTCTGTGTTCGCCGTGCCGCCCCGAGCTGAATTGCTCGCCGCCGATTTCACAACTGCACGTCTCTGTCTTCGACCCGCGTAATCGTCGTCGTGAACTTCCCCTTCATATCCACGACGCGGTACTTCTCCGCAACCTCTTCCGGCAATTCCATCCTCGTCGACTTTCCCCACTTGCCCGAAATCGCGAACGGACCCGCAATCGCCATCAGTGTACCGCGCAGTTTCTCCTTGATCGTTTCGTCGAGTGCCTTGAACTCCTTCGCGGCCGGCTTCAAGTCGTGCCAGCGCTCTAGGTCCATGATGAACATGGGGTCTGCCAACACCTGCGCCCCCTCGTGCGTTAACGGCGGGTCGCAGGTGCGTCCATAGTACGGACAGTATCGGCACTCGGCCGGATCATCGTGGAAGTCGGGCAATGTGCCGGCCTGAACGTGGTCGAGCGCCTCTTCCGCACGGGCCAGGAACTTCTCGAGCCGGTCATAGTTGGCGTCGTTCAACTCGACGGGCAGCAACAGTGGAATGCCGGGACGGTCGAGAAGCATGAAGCCGAACGGTTCGTTCGAACCGAAGAGATACGCGAGCAGCTGAAAACTGCCGCTGCGCGTCCAGCGACTTTCAAAGAGATCATCGAAGGACCGGATCCGCGCCACCGTCTGCGGGCGCCAACTCTTCACTTCGAGCGGCGGATTCCGCCGATTGCCAAACCGTAATCGCGCATCGACCTTGCCGGCGATGGCGACGCGGCCCTTCTTGTCGCGCAATTCAAAGCGCTCCTGCTCGCCGATAACATCGAACTCCGGTTCGGCGTTCCGGCCGATCCGTTTCAGGTCGGCGAGTAAGTCGCGCTCCCGGTCGGAGCCGCGGCGGAAATTCGCCAGCGTGTCGGCCTCAAACGTCGCCTGCTTGTCCGGCTCCGTCATATCGCGCACTATCTGCAGCACGCATTCGCGGTAGGCGGATGCGTAGACGTAGGGGTGCGGTGCTGGCGTGACGCGATCCCGCGACACGAACTCGGCCCATGCCGCGCGGATACCCGACGCGATCTTGTACGGATCGAGCGGCGTGCGCGTTTCGATGGCGCTCATTCCGGCGTGACCTGTGCTGTGAACTTACCGAGATAGAGAACTTCCGAGAGCAGCGTTCGTCGTGTTTCCAGCGTGATGCCTTGATAACGGGTCGACGTATCAAAGAGTACATAGTTCAATTTGGGAATTATATACATGAGTTCCCTTAACCAAGTTTTGCCGCTCGTTTCTTGCGCTTCTTTGCGGCCTTGGATTTCGGTTTAGGTTTGTATGCAAGAACTTTATCAATCATCGCGACGAACGGTTTGGGTGGCTTCATGATTGCTCCCGTTCACAGGCTTCGCACCCGTCACATTCGTCGCACTGGATACATATCTCGGAGAATAGAATCCCGTGCGGACACTCTTCGGATTCGTCGCGGTCTTTGTCTGGACAAACGCACCACGAAAAGCCGCATGAAAGGCAGGCTGAAGCGTCTAGACCGCTGTTACCACATTGCTCGCAGCCATCACACACAGATATTCCCGGAGGACACAGCTCGGCCTCGTCAGGTTCGTGCGGTTCATCGGAAAATGGCGGTAACACATCATCATCGCGGGCATCGCCATACATGGGAGTCATCGCGCCACCAACCGCTTATAAGTGAGCCGCTTCTTCGCGACTCCGTCAACCAGACTTTCCAGCCGCTTCGTCGTGTGCCTGCGAACGTTGCCATCATTCAACCGAAAGGCGAATTCGTTGACGTACCGGCCAACATGGTTCGGACTGATATGATGAAAAGTGCCGTAAATCCCCCGCTTGAGCACGGCCCATACGGATTCAATCCCGTTGACATGAACGTCGCCGTCAATGTCCAGGCGGACGTATTTGCCTTCGGAGTGGTTGACGGTTTTGTGACGGAAGAACAGACCGTCAGTCCCGGAGTAAGACAGCGATTCGTCAGTGTGGATCGTGGACCCTTGCTCGACTCGCGCATCAATCACACTTCGGAGCGTCGCCTTTTCCGTGTCGCAAACAGGCATCAGGATCGTTTTGCCATGCCGTTGACGCAATCCCATGACCGGAGTCTTGCCGACAGCGCCACGGCCCGCGTGCAGCTTTTTGCGTTCGTGTTTATTCCCTTCCTTGCCGCCGATGTACGCTTCGTCAATTTCGACGTGGCCGGAAAGGATCGTGGTGTCATCCGCGCACGCTTCACGGATTCTGTGCATCATGAACCATGCGCTTTTCTGGGTGATTCCGATCTCCTTCGACATCTGAAGCGAGGAAACCGACTTGCGGGCCGTGAGCATGAGATACATGGCGTAGAGCCATTTGTTGAGCGGGATTTTGCTGCGCTCGAAAATGGTGCCAGAGCGCACAGTAAACACTTCATCCGTCCCTTTGGCACGGCAGGCGTTGCAGCGGTAGTAGCCAGAACGTTCAAGCGTGGCGATCTGCTCACCAGAATTGCAAACTGGGCAAACTGGGCCATTCGGCCACAAGCGCGACTCCAGATAGAGCCGCGCCGTTTCCGCATCTGGAAACATCTCGAAGATTTTGAAGGTGCTGATTGTCGAGCGGCTCATTGTACCAAGCCTTTCACTGCGTCTAGTCCGCAGTTGCAAACACCGGCATCATTCACGCCGCAATGGTCTAGATCGTGCGTGCCATATTTTGACAAGGCGTCTTCTAACACGCGACGCCTACGGAACAGCCCGCGCACGGCTTGGATTAATAGGTTTGCATCATGCTTAGTGATCCCATGGAAGTTATATCGGCCTTCTATGTCGTCAAGACGCTGGACGTTAAGATATTCCACGGCGGCATCTTGGGCTTGCTCTACCAGTTCATCTAGATTCATTTGGCAACTCCTGAATCCTGACTTGAATAGAGTTGGCGATCCGTTTGAGTTTCATTACCGTTTCGTTCATTCCGGAATACCAGTTGCCGGAAATGACGGTAGTCTCGGCTCTGACTACCAGCGACAAGGCATCAACCAAACTGTTTCGATCCATATTCGCTGTCTCCTTGGTGTTAATCATAGAGACATTGTAGTTGAGTTCCCACGGGAAGTCAAGTATATAATTCCCTTCAATTTCAACGATTCAATCATCGGCTCGTGCTCATAGGATTCACACCAACAGATAATCGGAGTGGATTCGTTGAGGCGCAGAAGCACGACCTTGAACCGCATGCGCGCCAGAACATCTTGCGGCATCTTTAATCCATTCTGTCCCTCTGACTTCCATTCATTTAGGATCATGCCGGTATATCCTCGCCGCCCTTACCAGTCGCCTGCTGCTTCCTCCAATCCTCATCCGTGACCGAGTAATTCTCCTTCGGCTCCTTGTCGGTCTTGTGCTTGTCGAAATCGACGCACGACCAAAACGCGCCATACTCGGCGCCGCCTTTCGTCTTCCCGCCTGGCCGAAACGCCATCACCTTCCCGCATAATCCACACTTCGGTTTCTGATCATCCTGCAATCCGCTTTCATCCTGAATGCGTGCGCCCTGGCGTTCCACGCCGGATCCAAACCCGCGCGCCTGCCGGCATTGCGCCGTCGACTTGCTCGTTCCTTTCCAGACCGAGTCCAGTTCAGCGAGAGGTACATTCCGCAGACCGGCGAGCTCGCGCGTGATACCGCCGTCGAGATTCGCCCGGGCGGCCTTGCGCACCGCCAATTCCTTCTGCGTTCCGGTAAGGTCCTTACAGAAGTCCTCCTTCGAACTCCGCCCGCCTTCCATACTCTCGACAACCTGCCGCGTGATCCGGCATCGGCCGTCCGCCGTCACGATGTACATATAGCTGCCGTCGTTCTGTGTGATCTTCTGCGGTGGCGATACGTGGAAAATCTCGATGCCCAAGATGTCGCGCACGCGGTCGCAGCCCGCATCATCGAGGTATGCGATCGTCAGGCCGGTTTTCTTATCGCGAAACAGGCTCCAGTCCGTCGGGTGCGTCATGCCAATCGCGAACTTGCGCGCCGTCTGCAGCACCTGTATGCGCGCCTCAATGACTTCGAGTGCCTCGCCCTTCAGTGCGGCGAGGTCTTCAAGCGTCACGGGCACGCTCGGCTTTCGGAATTCGATGATCTTGTCATCTTCGACCACTTCGGGTTCGATCGGCTCACTGCTCATGATTGCTCCTTTGCTATTTGTTCGCATTTCTGCGCCTCACTCAATCCCGCCGCGATCTCTTCCTTGGCCTTCATCCGTACCTCGGTACACGAAGTACACGGACAGAGCACTTTCATCTCGGCATAGAACGATAGGAACGCCGCATAGGCATGCGCCCGGCCTTCTTGATAGCCCGTGTGTCCTGCCGCTCCGGCCAGTTTCGCCCAGTGCGAATATTGAAACTGTGCATCCGCGACGGCTTGGCGGAAGCGTTTCGCCATTTCCCGGTCGCTCATGTCTATGCGGCGCCGTAGCGCGACCCGCCGCTCAAGTTCTGGATTTATTTCGATGACCTTGGCCGCGCTTTTCTCGGACCAAGCGACGGGTGTGTACTTGCCACGAAAGAAGACGCGGTCGGCTTCTCCGACGAATCCGTGTCGCTCGATAGGAAAAGGGGTCAGATCATTGAATCGCGCGAAGCACTTCGCACAGCAGAAATTGACTGCATCGCCCCCATGCGGACCTTCGATAAATTCCGTACCTCCGCATTCGGGACAGTTCGTGAATGGTTGTAGTTCGTAACTCATGCGGCCTCCTTGTCATCCCCAAACGGATTCGGCCCGTGGTCATGGGATTTGAACCACGCTTCATCGCCGCTCTGGCCACAATATGGGCAACGTATCGTCTTCGGCTCGTCCTCGCTGTCGCTGATCCCCGCCGCCTCCTCTGCCACGCGATAGCAGTCCTGGCAGAACACGGGCACCTCCCCGCAATCGCAGTCGCAGTGGAATTCATCCTGACAGCACGGACATAAATGCCAGTGCGTCTCGACGAGCACGCCGTCCTGTTTTGCCGCGGCCAGCAACTCGCCGAGATGAAAACCCTCGGACTGAAAGCGGGTGAGTGCGCGGTGGATGTTCATTGCCCTTCAGCCTTTCTAATGGCCTCGTTACCGGCCACCATCGCGGCCCACATTTCGGACTTCGATGGATAGAAGTAAGGTTTCGATTCGATCAACAGGGCGAACGCCATGTCGAGTGCCGCGTGGTAGTCCTTGCATGCCTCGAGTAAGGATGGTGCGGCGGCGATAAGGCGGGCGTTCGCTTCACTCCACAATGATGCGACCCGCCCTTCAGGAGCGCTTACGATGTAGCTCTGATTTGATGATTCTGGGGTCGCTTGATATGTCCACGGTCCCGGTGTGGGCTTGCTCACGCCTCCAACTCCTTCGTCGTCCGCTCCAGCACCTGCGTCATCGCGGCAATCTTGCGGTGCAACTCGGCGTTCTCTCGGCGCAACGCCTTCACTTCCGCGCGCAGCATCTCCTTCTCGTCGTCGGTATGATCCAGGCCGCGAATGAACGTCTGTTGGTGCCGGAGCGTTTCCTTCATCCCGTGCGCAATGTTGATGGCGATCCGTTCGATTTCTGTCATTTGGGCCCCTCCATCACGGAACTCGCTCGTCCGAACACCTTCACGATCGCGCTGGTAATGCTGGGCATGCTGGTCGCGAGCGCAATCGCGATCAGCGCCAGTAAAATGGCGTACTCGACGGCTGTGACTCCCTTCGTCCCGCTCCTCATTTGGTTCTCCCTACGTGCATCGCTGCACGGATGACGATGTATGAAATGACAATCAGTAACAGCGTTGCTTGAATAACGACGTCGATATCCGGGCTCATTGGCACACGTATCCTTTCGCCAGAGGTTCTGGCTTTGTGTTTGCATAAGACCTCACTGTTGGGTTGGGGTGGTGGTGCGCTCTTCCTAGGGAACGCAGTTAACCCGCGTTTACACTTATTATGGACACTTTCCTTGCGCGGCTAATCGCTGAATGATCTGCGCCTTCACGGATTCGATGCGATTCACGATCCCCGCCGCTTCCAGTTGCTCCCAGGTAAATTCCTGATCGATTTCCACGAGCTTCCATACTGCTTGGTAATGCGAGCGACACAGTCCTCGCGAATTCTGTCTCGGTATCAAGTCGCAGTTGCATAAATTGCACCGCCGCGGACGTACCAGAAAGGTGCGCTCGCGCACCCCGGTCATGCCACAGAACGCGCAGTGACCGGCTTTTTCTGAATCTCGAGTTTCGTCGCCCGATTAATCGCGCGGACTGTTTCCGCGTTGGCGGTGCCGCGCGTCCTCATCCTTGAAATGATCGAGACATGAACGCCGGTCACTTTCTGCATGTCGGCGAGATTCATCGCGTTGTCCTCCATGAACTCTTCAATCTTTTTAAAGTAAATCTTCATGCGTCACGAATTATAGACAGTCGTTAAATCGTGTCAAGCGATTTTTTGCAAGTTGTTGCTATGGCGTGTAGCGTGGGTTCGTGGCGCGTACCTACAAGGACCCGCACCCCATGCTTGAAATATGGCTCGCTCGGATTGCTGAGGAAGTGAAGCGGCGCCTGCCGCCCAAGCGCGGCCCAGAAAAACGCGAAGTCACTGCCGAGAAGTACGGGCTCTCCCGGGCGCAGCTCAATATCATCGAGAATGGCAAACGTGATTACGGTATTAGTTTCTTGTTGCGCTTTCTTGCCGGCCCAAAACCAACCGACGACCCAGTAAAAGTACTGATTGAGGGGATGGAGAATTGGAAAAAACTCAGCGCTGAAGACATGTACGCCTGCCGACTATTAGTGAAGGCATTGAGTACCAGCGACAAACGCCGACAGATCGCGCTCAATTTACTAAAAACGCTTGAGATCGAAATGATGGATGACGATGACCTGGCCGCCCCCGCGGAAACCGCCCAGCCGCCACCCAAACGCAAGCAGGAGGGATAACGACCCGCGTCGTCGATCTGGCGGAATGGATACGAACCCACCGCACGACATCATGAGGAGAACGCGGGCCTTTCGTCATCAGCCGTTAGCTGACGAGGGACAGTTTCGGCGGGTGACACAATTCGATTAATGGTTACAAGGTGCTGAACAACTAAGACAAAAGGAGGGGCGCATGGCTCCGAGTGGGAAAAAGGCGCTTTTAATTCTGGCCGTTATTTATGGCGGTTTTATCGCGATAGGAATGGTCCTTGCTGCTCTCGACGATCCAAGAACTAACAGTTCGATAGTAGCGCCCGCACGTCCAGCAACGGTGGTCCAGCCAACCGCCCCCATTACAGCGCCGCCGCCAGCGGCACCGTCCGCGCAATTGAAGTTGCTGGCATCGCGCGGCGAGATTGGCGAGTACGGCTACAACACCGTTGAGGGGCAAGTGCAAAATATCACCGAAGCATCCATGAAAAACATTGAGGCGGTCGTCACGTGGCACGATTCCAATGGAAACTTCATCTCGAGCGATACGGCGCTCATAGAATACGACCCTCTGCTTCCTGGCCAAACGTCGCCGTTCGAAGTCTTGGCGCGCGCGAATCCGGCGATGAAGAAATACTCCGTCGAGTTCAAGAGTTTCTTTGGTGGTCGCATTGAGATGGAGGACGCACGGAAAAAACGATGAATACGGCCCACCTGAAACCCGCGACGGACGCGGGCCCGGTTGATTTCGGTTGAAAGCGCTTTTCTGATTTTATAAAGTGTCCCCGCTCTTCCTAGGGGCCGCAGTTTTCCCGCCATGAGGTGAACCTTCGTGGCGGTTTTCGTTAGCAGAACAATTCGCAAACTTCGACGCAGCGTCGACAGCGACAGTTACGAATTCGCTCTCGTGCTGAGTCTCGCCTGCCTGGCCTTTAGCGTCGCCGTCCTGGCGTATGTGGTGGCGCGATGAGTTTGGCGCCGCTCCATCATCCATCACAACGAGGCGCCCAGCCCTTGCGCGCGAAACACCTCTCCATCCATCGGCGCGACGCGCTGATCGAATCCCTACTCGATAAACTCGACGAGGTCCTGCTGCAGCCTGGCTACATCAAGCGCGGCGATATCCGCGCGATTCAGATTTTTGTTCATACCCAACATGAAGCGCTGAAGGCGAGGGAGCAGTGAAGGCGAGATACGTACTGCCACGAGTGCGCGCCGCGAGAACACGAGAGGATCGGATGCGTGCGCAGTTTGCCGATGAAGAACAGCAGATGCTGAACTATTTTCGGCGCAACCCTAATGCAACGCCGGACGGCGCTTGGTTTATGTCGATCTTCAAAGCGGGATATCGCAAAGCGCTGCGCGACTCACGGCGAAAGGCAGCCGCATGAGCGAACTCCTGGCCGTTTCCGACGCTGCCAAAGAATCGAAGATGTCTGAGGGGTGGATCAAGAAAGAGATTCGCGAAGGGCGGCTGATCGCTCGAAAGTTCGGTCGGAAAACGCGCATCGAGCGTGAAGAATTTGAGAACTGGATCAAGCGCCAGCCCATGAAATTTGTAGTGACTGCTTCGGTAAAGGCGGGGTCGCACGTGGTATCGGGGTCGTTTCAAGTGATTGAAAAGTCGGTGAGGGTCGGGTGACGATCGATAACAAACGGCAAGGTGACTGTACAATCCGTACACTCCTACCTGTAAAAGACCCGCGTCCAGTGCGGGTTTCAGCCGAATCTGAAATTCACTGCAGTGATCCATGTAGGGAGCGCAAATGAGCAGTGCACTTCCGGCAAACCTGCCAGCAATTACTAATGCTCGACTGCCGGAAACCTACCAGGCCGCAAAGCAGGCCTTATCTCAATGCTCAGCTATCGACGAATGTAAACAATGGGCCGATAAAGCTGAAGCTCTCGCGAGTTATGCGAAGCAAGCAAAAGACGATGCGCTGCGAACACTAGCAGATCGCATACAGGCCCGCGCAATACGGAGATGCAGTGAGCTCTTGCGTCAAATTGAAGCCAAGCCAGGGCCTAAATTAAGTGGGGGCACCACTACTCAATTAACTCGCCAGCAAGCCGCGAAACATGCCGGTCTTTCGCGTGACCAATACATAACTGCAATGCGCGTGGGGCGAGTCCCAGCGGAAGATTTCGAGAGTGCTGTCGAATCCGATAACCCGCCGACAATAACTGCGCTTGCTGAGGCAGGCAAGAAAGCGCGACCGTTAGTCACTCTCGCCGGGATCGATCCGAAGGAATTTGCATTGTCCACGGACGGACAGGATCAATTGAGACATCTCGCTGAATTCGCATCGCGCGTCCCTGCGGCCGTTGTTGCGAGAGGTGCGCGGCCGAGTGAACGACAAACCATTCGACAACATATCGACATTATCGACAGCTGGCTAGATCAGCTTTTTGTTGAATTGGAGGACTGATGTTTTCCGAGAAAGATTTGTTTGATGAAGTACAGGCCATTGTAGACGCCAATCAGTGTGCGATTAAAACCGACTGGCTCGCGAATTCGGTAATGTCTCGGCATTCCGATATTAGTGGTAGCGACAAAGATTTTTATGTCCTTTGCGCCTGGGCCCATGTCAAGACGGCTGTCCGCGCGGTGGTCCGCCGTTACAGACCTGAAGCAACAGAGGAGCCGGACCGACAGATAGTTCTGCCTGGGTTTGATCGCTTGCAGGTCAAATATCACGTCGAGCGAAACGATGAAAGTTATCTCGTTCCTATCGACGAATTGACGGATCAAGAGATCGACGCCAAGGCCGCTGAATATGAGCGGATGGCCGAAGGATGTCGGCTTCATGCCGCTGAATTGCGCCGATACAAACGTGACAGGCGTGCTCAGGATCGAGGGACTTCTGAGGCGTCTTGATTATGCGACACCTCGCCCCTCAACATCCGCCCGTAAAGCTCGAATTGCTTCATCGCGAGCGACAAGTAATCCCTCGACGTGTGGATGTATTTAGCACACATCTTGGGGCTCGCGTGTCCGAGCGCTTTCATCAAGACAAAGACATCGCCGTTGGTGGACTCACTGAGACGAGTCGCGAAAGTGTGCCTCAGCGCGTGCAGGACAAAGTCGTCAGGCCACTTTGTTTTTGCTGTCTGCACGCGGCTCATACTGGGCGCTGCCAGCAGAGAAGTTTTAACGACATTCAGTGCGGCTGCTTCATTGAACGTCCTCCTGAGTTTGACATGCAGATTGCCCAACGCCGTCCTCGTGTAGTGACCACCCTTCAATCCTGGAAATACCCATGGGGAATCCGGATGCACGGCAAAGCACAATTTAAAGACCTCGCGGGTGCGCTCAGTCTGCGGAAGTTGGCGTCTGGCGTTGGGAGTTTTCCCATGCCTAACAGTGACTGCCGCGGCGATGTCATCTTTCCGCAGACTGACGCACTCCTCGGGCCTCAATCCCAAGTCGAGCATCAGGATTGCCGCTTGCTTCAACGGGTACGGCGCGAGCGCGAGATACTGCTTCTCCATTTCGCCGGTCAACACAAAGTCGCGTTGATGCTCCCCGGGCAAGGATCTGACTTTCACGTCGTCCATCAACTTGCAGCGCTTGGCGAAGATCAACGCCTTTCGCAGAACGCGAAGCTCGGCATTGATCGACGCGATGGCCATTTTCTTGTGAAGCCGCGCGTCCTTGTACGCCTGGATCGAGAGCTCGGTGAGTTTATCCAGAGTCAACGTACTGAACGGTTCATGGGTACAGAGACAGCGGACCCGTTCGGTGTAGAAGCGCAGCGTCGTGGGTTTCTTGATGTCTTGCTTCTGTTTGTCGAGGAACGGGCCTTTGAGAAATGCCGCGAGTGTTGGCGCGGGTTCTTTCTGGATCAGGCCAACGCCAGTCAGCGCCAGGTTGGTGCGGTAGGCATTCAGAAAGAGTTTTGCTTTTTCGTGGTTTCGAAGGTGCGTGCTGCCTTGATGTCTTTGCTTTGCGTAGAAGAAGTCGAAGTGCCACACGGCACCGCGTTTGACGAGCCCAGCGCTCATGGTTTCCGCTCCGTTCTCCGCGATGTCTGTTCTGCTTGCCAAGGCCTCGGACAGGCATCGCAGGAGCGGAAGTTTAATCCTGTCGGAACAGAGTTGGAAGGAATTGCGTTGTGATTCGCGTCTTCACAAGGAAAACGCGCTGGACTCCGGTTGACGATATGGCCTTCTATGGCCCGCCGCCAATGTTCCGACCGGGAGATCGCAATACGCCGGTTCATGTCTCCGTCACGTTTACGTGGGACAAAGATCGCGGGCAATGGTTGCGCGCTCAGTGGTCGCAATTCTATAAAGATGTACTGCTCGGTGGACCAGCTTATTCCCGATATGACTATGCGAGCCAGAGCACGACATACCCCGACAAGTTCACTCCGAATGTTTACCTGAAGGAAGGCTGCACAATTACGAGCCGTGGTTGTCCGAAAGCGTGCGGATATTGCGGCGTCTCCGTGACCGAAGGGCCGTTACGAGAATTGCCGATTGTTCCGGGCTGGATCGTTCAGGACAACAATCTGCTCGCGTGCTCAGAGAAACATACGCGCGCCGTGTTCGAGATGCTTCAAGGGCAACGTCGGCGGATTTTCTTCAACGGTGGACTCGATAAAGATTACCTCCGTGAATGGCATCGTCCTTTGTTTGATTCCATCCCGATCGGTGAGTTGTGGTTTGCATGTGATCGTGTAACAGATTTACCGCGACTCGAAAAGGCCGCGAAGATTCTCGATGGGATTCCGAAGCGGAAACTGCGCTGCTACGTACTGCTCGGGTTTGAAAACGAGCCGTTTTACATCGCGGAAGCAAAAGTGGAGCGCGTGTTTGAACTCGGCTTCATGCCGTTCAGCCAACTCTATCAGGCGGAGCAGGTGCATGTTTATCCGAAGGAATGGCGGGATCTCAACCGCAAGTGGTCCAGGCCGGCTGCGTATATGAGCACGCCGCTAGTAGAAGAGGAATTATTCGTATGAAACTTGCGGTGTTCGTCCTCGCCGTGCTTGCGGGTGTCGGGATGACGGTGATCGTGTTTAAACAAGGGAAGCCGAAGCCAAGGGCGTTGGGATGATCTAAACAACAAGGCCGCCGCAGAATTGGCTCTGCGGCGGCCACAAACAGTCCCTGTCTCTCTGATCGATATGAAAGCCAGATTACAACACGTCGACCATGTTGTGAAGCCGGTTTCGTCCTACGAGAGAGGGCCGCCAGGCATGCCCACGCGCACGTTGGTAAACCCAGAGAGGTTCTGAGTTGAGGGTAATGGCGCCGGTGTCCACACGAGGTGGGGTACGCGCATCAGTTTTCGAGTTGCGGATTATGGATTCCTCTCCGGCGTTCCCCTGGTATCCAGGCGACTACCTGTCCTCATCCCGCGTTCAACGCATGACCCTCGAACAAGAAGGAGCCTACCGACGGCTACTCGATTACGAATGGATGGACGGCTATATACCGGACGACGTGCCGTCATTGGCGCGCCTCTGTCGAGTCACTCCACGAAAAATGGTGGCCATTTGGAAAGCGATTAAGGACTGCTTCGTCTCGCTGCCGGAATGCAAAACGCGATTGATAAATCTCAAACTCGAGAAGGTGCGCGAAGAAAAACTCGCGTTCAGGAATGACAAATCTCGTGCAGGACATCTCGGGAACCTCGCGAAGAAAGAAAAGCAGTTACGCGAAAAAGAGGCACGCACAGCGTGTCAGGTGCGTGACGCAAACAGCACGCCTTCTTCTTCCTCTTCTTTGAAGACTATCTCTATTCAAGAATCACCCTCATCTTCATCGTCTTCCCCTTTAAGCAAAACTGACGACGATGATGTTGAGGTTTACGAGCAAAAGGTGTTGGAGTTGTACACACAACTCCCCGACACACCAGCGAAGCCGACTGCCGCCGATCGCAAGACGGCGCGTTTGCTACGGACCAGCGGGATCGATACAGCGACGGTGGAATACGGGCTGTTGTTGGTTTCAGCGAAACGGCGCGGCAATCCGGCGCTAGGGCCCGTTGTTTCCCTGAAGTATTTTCTCGAAGAGATTAAGCGCGTGCACGAGCATCCACCACCGCAGGGTTATAGGGAATATCTCAGAGGTAAGGTGTTTGAGGCTGAACAGCGCGAGGTTCCATCGTGAAGCGCGTGGCGCCGCCCCGTATTTGTGAGGTATGCAAGCGCCCAGTGTTGACGCGTAAGGGCAAACGCTGCAAAAACTGTGAGGAAGCGGCGAAGAAGTCAGTGAAAAGGAAACAGGAGGTTTTATTGTGAGCGACTTCGATTACAAGCGCTACTTAGCTAGCCGCGAATGGGCGGAAAAGAAGGAGGCTGTTCGCAAAAGATGTGAAGGTTGGTGTGAGCGATGCCACGTTCGATCCTATCAATCCACGCACCACGTCACATACGCCAATATCGGTCATGAACCACTAGAGGATCTTTTGGCCGTGTGCAATCCCTGCCATGAATATCTATCGGCAAAGCGGAATCAGGACCCCGCCAGGGAGGTTGCGTTTACGATCATCGCGTTCCCTTCCGAAATACTTTCCGATGCGCATTGGGCACGCGTTATCACTGATATCAGCGGGCAATGTATTGGTGCTCTGTTTGAAAGTAGACCTGGCGGCTCGGTCGACGTGGCTATTTTTACTGATTGGGTTAAGAGAGTATTTCCGTTAGGTGTGCCACCAGCGCCAGGCATAACCGCTGGCCTACTTTAACAACCCACACAACTCGAAAGGAGAACCAAACTTGAAAGGCAAACGCGGTCCCGTCCCCAAACCCAAACCCAACGGCCAAACCGACGCACTCGACATGGTCCTGCAGTGCAAGCAGTGCGCGTTCAACACGGCGCATCTGCCGGAGATGACCGAGCACATCAGCGGCAGCCTGCACAACGGCTACGACACGATCAAACCGACCGAACACAAACAGCCGGAACTCTACAGCGAGCCCGCGCCCATCGTGCGACGTTTGCGCGTGCCGTACGATGCGGAAGAGCGGCGGCTGATCGGCGAAACCGCAATGCAGTTGGCGGTACAGCAGGACGACCTCGAGCAGCAACTCGTCTTGACCAAAGAGCAGATCAAAGGCATCGCGACATCACGGAAGGAGCTCGCGGCGAAGGTGCGCGACGGCCACAAGCTCACGGACGTACCGTGTCGCTGGGATATCACGCTAGAGGCGAATATGAAAACGCTTATACGTGGAGACTCCGGCGAAGTTGTCGAGACGCGCCCCTTGAGCGCCGAAGATCGAACCGAGGAACTCAAACGCGTCGAAGCGCAAAACAAGCGGCCCGTCATGGCCGAGACGGTGATGGAGGGGTAAGGTGAGTATTCATCAAGACCCAAGTCCGCTGGCCGGTAAGACGGTACGAATTAAGTCGCACGTGAAGAACCGGCAATCCCCGGATTTTGGGGGTTCTTTGTTTCGCGTCGAAGACTGGCACGATCGTGTCGCTGGTGAGTCGTGGCAGGTGTGCGAAGGCAACCCGGCGTGTCTCGTGTACTCGCTGCGCTTCTACGACAATCCACTACCGATGGATGACGAGGTTCTCTACGGCAAAGTCGGCGCGTTCGGCCATTTAGTGCACGTCACGGAAATTGAACCGGTCGAGGACGCGGCGGCATGACCGCCACCCTCTACCTCGGCATCGACCCCGGCGCATCAGGCGGGCTCTGCCTTCTCAACGCCAACGGTATCATCATCGATGTTTTACCGATCCCCGACACCGAACACGACGTTGGCGAATACCTGCGCGAATTCCATCAGCAGATCCACTACGCCGCGATCGAATTTGTCCAAGCTTTCCCGGGCCAAGGCGTGTCGTCCTCGTTCAACTTCGGCCGAAATTACGGTTTCTGGCGCGGCCTGCTCGTTGCGTACCGGATCCCGTTCCATGAAGTCACGCCGCGGAAGTGGCAGCAGATCGTCGGGGTGCCCGCATTGCCGAAGCGCAAGGAGAAGCGCGGCACGACGGCCAAGAAGAACATCACGAAGGCGGCGGCTCAGCGGCTGTGGCCTTCGGTGAAGTTCACGCACGCAACGGCAGACGCCGCGTTGATTGCCGAGTACGCGCGGCGGGTGTACGCGCGGTTTCTGGCGCGGACGGAGATTGAAGGGGTGCTGGCGTGAGCGCGAATTATTCGCAACCGCTGTCCAGACGAGTTGCTGATTTGGCGGATTGCGCAAGAGAACTACTTGCTGTGCGGGGGAAGGCGGACAAGGTGCGGATTGTCGGCGACGTGGTAGTTGTTGGCTGCGTGCTCGAAGAATCGGAAAAGATCATTTTGGCGGCCCATTGGCGGGTGTTCTTGCTGATGAAGGCGCACGGGTTTGAAGAATGAACGACCTCACCCCCACCTGCGCCCAATGCGGCAACGAGACGCAATGGCGCGACTGCACCAACTGTGTGGACGGCATGGTTGATCACGATTGCGGCGAGGACGTCTGTTGCTGTCTGGACCCCGAGCCGAACGTGCGCTGCGATATCTGCTGCGGCAAAGGCGGCTGGCTGCAGTGTTGGAATTGTGCGCCGTGGGAGGAGTGAATCTCCAATGAAAACCAAACGGAGATGGATTCGCGACGGGAAGGTCCTCGTGTTCTACGGGAATCAGTGGCGGTCGCTGGATGCGGTGTCGCGACGATTAGCTAAGATGCGCGACCAATACAGGGAACAACGTGAGCAAAAACGTTTATCAACTTGAACTGCGTGCCGTGTGTCCGATTCATTCGCATTTGGTGGACGTGTATCAACTCACGATCCACACGGAGGCCACGATTCAGGTGGAAAAGATCCTCTCCGTCATCAGTCAGTACGAGACCCGACAAATCTTCCAGGAAGCCATGACCGACGAACTAGCGGTGACACTGGGCGCCCACGTGGAAACGATCGGAGTGCATGCCGGGGTGAAAGTGACGTGTACGGCACCATGAGAGTTTATGTCGGCGAATCAGGCAGTGCTAATGTTCACGCCATCTGCGAAAGGAACGACTGGGGGATTATGTATGTCGAGAAGGCACCGCGATACCGCCGCTGGGCGTTCGAATAACGGTGCCTACATCGACTGGAAACACGGTAATGCTTTTGACGAGAACCGATACATGAAGAGATTGTCGCGGGCGCAACGGATCGGCGCGCCGGACTTCGCCGTCATACCGGATATCGTTGGCGGCGGCTTGCGTAGTCTGAGTTATTCCATGGCATGGCTAGAGCGATTACCGATTGAGTGGCCCTGGTATTTGGCGTTACAGGATGGAATGACAGAGAACGATATTGTGCCGGTTGTGAATCGGGTCGGCGGGTTGTTCCTTGGTGGCACTGATAGATTCAAGCGAGAGGCCGAATCGTGGGCACAATTCGCACGCGAACATAGTAAGCCGTTTCATTTTGCTAGGGCTGGCACAGAACCGAAGATCAAACAGGCTATGCGTATAGGCGCGGACTCACTGGATTCCAGTTTGCCGTTGTGGAATTTTCGGCGGCTGCACCGCATGGAGTATCTCGTCACGGAATGGCCACACGCCGAGCCTAGACTCGTGAATGTATGACCTGCCAGCGGATCCCTATTCCCGGAGGCTACGCGATTGTTTGTGGAGGACGACGACGCATGTCGAAACAAGAAAAACAGGTAACGGCCGAGCAGACCGTCTACATTGAGCGCACCAAGAAAGCCATCGTGTTTCATCGCGAGGTGGCCCGCCAATGCGACCAGGCGGCGTTGCCCGTGTTGGCCCGCGAGTTCGACCACATGGCTAAGGAATTGGAAGCACGGCTCGAGTTGCAGTTGCGGCAGTTGCAATTCGATGAATTCGGGGGAGAGGTGATTAGGAAGTGATGCTAGCGGAATAAAGCATTTTGGCCTCAGGCTTGGCACGGCCGGGTGTGGCTTGGCAAGGTAAGTCATGGTGGGGCTGCGCTGGGCGAGGCAAGTCACGGCAAGGTTCTTTTAAACGCGCGCAAACGCGATAACGGCAATTACGCCACAGATCGCAGAAGGCGCAACAACAAGGAGCAACCAATGTCCGAAATGAAAGTGTTTCGTATTATCGGTATTAGTCCACTCTTAACGAACAATCCATCGTCGATGAAGCGAGTCGATGAAGGGATTGGCACTAAAAAAATCCCAACACCGGAAGATGAGGCCGCCGCGAAACTCTATCGCGACGATAACGGCTTCTATATTTTAAGTGAGGCGTTCCGATCGGCAATCATCGGTAGCGGCGGCGGCGCAAGCGGCAAAAAGATCGGCAAGTTTAGCGCAGCGTCTCGCGTCAGTGCGGGCATGTTTACAGTTGAGCCGCATGCAACACTACTGGACCCGCAGACACTGAAGCCGCTAACCACGTACCAAATCGACACACGGCGCGCTGTCGTGCAACGTCAAGGCGTGCTGCGATCGCGCCCCATGTTTACGCCGTGGGCTGTCCGGTTGCCTGTCGAGATCGACACCGATTTCGTCACAGCTAATCACATTCTTGAATTGCTGAATCTTTCGGGAAAGATTGCGGGTGTCGGCGATTTCCGGCCGCAACGCAAAGGCACGTTCGGGAGATTTAAGGCGGAATTGGAATG
>Ga0105243_10001513_pt1 | contig 20306 bp, 14 predicted proteins | sample KBSM34metaG_FD_81525 | JGI IMG/M metagenome (GOLD analysis project Ga0105243, IMG submission 81525) | Miscanthus rhizosphere microbial communities from Kellogg Biological Station, Michigan, USA - KBS M3-4 metaG | ecosystem: Host-associated > Plants > Roots > Rhizosphere > Soil | place... | reverse complement strand
GAAGGATCAACGCGGCGATGGCGGCAAAGCCGTAGATCATGGTCCAGTTGCCCTGTTCGGTCGGACCGAAGGGATCGAGATGCACGTTGCGGAACGGAGTCAGATGCAAGTGCACGATGTCGCTGCCGCGGAGATTGAGGTTCAACTCTTTTTTCACGTCAATCGACCGGTCGGTAATGGTCTTCAGCAATGCCATGACCCGCGTCAGGTCGGTGCCGGGAGCGAATTTGACATAGCCCCAGCCTTGAACGTTGAACCACGCCTTCTTCACCTCCTGGGACATGGCATCTGCCTGCGATGTGTTGGGCATCACCAGGTCGGCAAACAGATGCGTATTGTGCGGCAGATCGCGCAGGATGCCGGTGACCTTCAGGGTATGCAATCCGCCCACAAGGATGGTCTTGCCCACCGGATCGGCTATTCCGAAATATTTGCGCGCCGTGGTTTCGGAAAGGACGACCGAGTCCGGCAGTGCCAGCACGCGCGCCGGATCGCCCACGGCCAGCGGCAGCTTGATCATTTGGAAGAAGTTGGGATCGACCACATCGATCCGGGCCGCGAATTGCCGGTCGCCGACCTGAGCCGTCATATTCTCCGGGATCAGGTGCGTCACCGCCACGACGCCGGGAATCTGCGCCTGCATGGCGACGATGACCGGAAACGGCACGACGGTGAAAAAGTCGTGGTCGCGGCCGGGCGACGAGAATGTCGCCTCGACGCGATAGATATCCCCGCTGTCCGCAATCCATTTGTCGTAGGAAAGCTCGTCGCGCAGATACAGCATGATGAAAATGACGCAGGCCAGCCCGACCGTGAGGCCCGCGATATTGATGAAGCTATACAGTTTATGGCGCGCAAAGGCGCGAAGCGCGGCTACGAGATAATTGCGAAACATGAAGTGCCCCGTATCCGTGCGCTGGTCTCGGGCATTCCTGCCAAGTGCCGACCGTAGCTCCCGGCCAGGCTCTCCTCAACCCGGCTGATGTCGAAAAGCTGCCGCTGAAAACATGATTCGCCCTCCCATCGCGCGTTCCATTGGCCCGGCATGACATGGTCTGATCCAGGAACGACTCAAAGCGCGGGGCCCGGCCGTGACAGTTACCCCTGACACCGATCAAAGCGGCCCGAAAATCCGTGCATTGGTTACGGCAATCTTCTTTGCCTCGGGCGCGGCGTCCCTCATCTTTCAGGTCCTCTGGTTCAAGCAGCTGCAATTTGTGCTGGGAAGCGCGACGGTCTCGGTCAGCGTGACTGTGGCAAGCTTCTTCTTTGGACTTTCCATGGGCAGTGCCTTGGGCGGCCGGATGGCCGACGCCGTTCGCCGCCCGCTGAGAGCTTACGGAATTCTGGAACTGCTTCTTGCCCCTATTTCTTTGGCGGTCACCCTGCTGTTATCGCATTGGCCGACATGGGTGGGGTGGCTGTCGCCCATGCTGGAGTTGGAATCTCCATTTCGCCTGCCCCTGATTGCAGCACTGTCGCTGGCGGTATTGTCGCTTCCCACCATGCTGATGGGAGCGACGCTGCCCTTCCTTGTGAAGTCCATCACACGCTCGCGAAACGAATTGGCGAACCGCATTGGTGTGCTTTACGGTTTCAATACCCTCGGGGCCGCCACCGGCGCCTTGGCGGTCGGCTTTCTTCTCATGGGGTCCTTGGGCGTCCTGCGATCGAGCGTGTTTGCGTCGCTCGTCTACGTCTGTGTCGGCAGCCTGGGGCTATGGGTCGCGCGCCGTGAAAATCCCCATTCACCGGCGAAGGAAAATCCGCGCGCAAAAGCCGCCGGCGACAGGCAGGAGAATGGGAGGACGTCCGTCTTGATCGGGATTTTCGCCTGCTCGGGGTTCGTTTCCATAGCCTACGAAGTTGTCTGGTTCCGCTATCTGACCAACATCAGCGATTCCAGCGTCTTTGCCTTTTCCGGCATGCTCAGCACTTATCTTATCGGGCTGGTGATCGGCGCTTTGATCTGCGCCAAATTTCTTGCCCCGCACAAGGATCAACTGCTTCGCAACTTCGCCATTACGCAACTGCTGATCGCGGCTTTTGCCACCCAAACCGTCGCGATACTCGGCAAGGGCCGCGCCGTGGAGGCGGTGTTTTCTCCAATCGTGGCCGCGCTTGTTCCGATGCGCGCGCAGTTGTTCATGGGGGAGAATGCCGCGTTCTTCCTGACTTGCGTGGTGGCCCTGTTGCTACCGACCATCCTCATTGGGATCAGCTTCCCCTTGGCCAGCGAGCTGACCGTGGCGCGAATGAGCGCCCTGGGCCGCAAGATCGGATCTCTCTATGCCTTGAACACGATCGGGGGCGTCCTGGGCTCGCTGGCGGCGGGCTTTCTTCTGATCCCTTATCTGGGCAGCCAGGGGGCACTCACCCTGCTCATCATCATGAATGTTCTGCTCTTCCTGGTGACGATCGTTTCACAACCGGAGCTTTTGAAGACCAGGAGCCTGTGGCGGCTGGGCGCAATGGGCATGGCCTTTATCGGCGTGGCGTTTCTGCTCTTTACCCCGCATTACCTGGAACGGCCGCTGACCGCATTCGAAGGCGCCAAAACCCTGGCGCTCAGGGAAACCAAGGAGGCGACCTATGCGGTGTTCGAGTATCGCGACAAAGCGGCCGGGGCATTCCAGCAATTGGTGGTGAATTCGAAAAGCTACGCCAACAACCGCCCCGAGGGCCGGCGCTATATGGCCGCCATGGGGCATTATCCAATTCTCCTGCACCGAGGTCCGGCGGAAACCGCCGTCGTCATTTGCATCGGAACGGGAACCACGGTCGGCGCCGTCAGCACGCACAAGGGATTAAAATCCATCACGGCGGTGGATCTGGCCTCGTCGGTGTTCGATTTTGCGCCTCATTTCGTGCCGATCAACAAGCGCTTTTACCGAAATCCCAAGGTACGGCGGATCGTCGCGGACGGACGCCACTTCCTGCTTGGGACGAAAGATACGTTCGATGTCATCACCCTCGAGCCGCCGCCGCCGCATGACGCAGGCATCGTCAATCTCTACACCGAGGAATTTTACGCCCTGGCCAAGCGCAAGATGCGGCCCGGAGCGGTGCTGGCGCAATGGGTGCCGTTGGATTTGTCTCCCGGCGCGCCCAAGCTGATCATCAAGGCCATGATGGCACAATTCAAACATGTGTCGCTGTGGCTGCCGTCGAGAATGGAAGGCGTGGCCATCGCCTCGGATGAGCCGCTGAAAATCGATCCGCGGGAGCTGGCCGCCCGCATGTCGGAGCCGGCGGTGGCGGAAGACCTCACCGAAATCGGCTTGCGCTCGCCCGCAAGTCTCCTGGCCACCTTTGTCGCCGCAGATGAAAAGCTCGCGGCTTTCCTGCACGATGTTCCCAGCCTCACCGACGACCGGCCGCGCATTGAATATTACAACTGGTATCCCCTGAACTTGGTCAGCGTCGCCGAACTGAAACGGCTTCGCGAGCCGGTGGAAGGGTATTTGACCGATGATTCCCTGGACAAGAATCAGCTCGACACCGCCCGCATCGTGGCCAACGCCATTCTGGAAGAACACAAAGCCACCGCCGATGGGGACCTGCCTGCTGCCCGGGCGGCCCTCGATGTGGCCTTGAGGCTAGAGCCGGATAATCTGTATATCGGCTATCTCTCCCGCCAGCAGCGCGAATGATCGGCCGGCCCCCAGGGGGATATCCCAGCTTTTCGGGGGGTCCGTCTGCCTTCCTTGCAATCCCGTTTTGATTGCAGGACAGTTGCGAATAGCGATTTACGCCCAAACAACAAAAAGGGGCGAGCTTGGTATGGGAAGAACGGCAAAGGGCTTGGCGGCAGCGGCAATTCTGGTCGCGCTGGCGGCTGGCGGCACCGTATGGGCCGGATTTTACCCCTTCCATGATTCCGCAGCGCAACATGTGGATTTCAATCGCGACATTCGTCCCATATTCAACGCCCATTGCATCGCCTGCCATGGCGGCGTGAAGCAGGCCAGCGGCGTCTCCTTCTCCTATCGCGAGCAAGTCTTGGGCAAGGGCAAGTCCGGGCGCCCCACCGTGGTTCCCGGCCGCCCGCGCGCCTCGGAACTGATGGCGCGCATCACCTCGCATGATCCGGACTATCGCATGCCGCTCCACCAGCAGCCGCTGGATGCCAGCCAGGTCGCGCTGTTGCGGCGCTGGATCGAAGATGGAGCGCCTTGGGAGAATTACTGGGCCTTTGTGCCGCCAAAACCGCAGGTCCTGCCCAAGGTCCGGAATGCGGCCTGGATAAAGCAGCCTCTCGACCGCTTTGTGCTCGCGCACCTGGAAAAGGAAAAATTGGCGCCTCAGGCGGAAGCGGACAAGGCGGCGCTGCTGCGCCGGGTGTCCTTGGACCTTACCGGCCTGCCGCCCACGCCCAGCGAGCTGAAAGCCTTTCTCAACGACACGTCCGACAATGCCTATGAAAAGCAAGTGGATCGTTTGCTGGCGTCATCCGGCTATGGCGAACGATGGGCGGCCTTGTGGCTCGACCTGGCACGCTATGGCGACACCAAGGGGTTCGAAAAGGATCGCAACCGGCCCGGCACCTGGACCTATCGCGATTGGGTCATTCGGGCCTTCAACCAGAACATGCCCTATGACCGCTTTGTCATCACCCAGTTGGCGGGTGACTTGTTCGCCAAGCCCAGGATGGACGATCTGATCGCCACCTCTTTCCACCGCCAGACCCAGGCCAATGACGAAGGCGGCACCGATGACGAGGAATTCCGCCTGGCCTCGGTGATGGACCGGGCTTCCACCACTTGGTCAGTTCTGAATGGCGTGTCTTTCAACTGCGTGCAATGCCATTCGCACCCCTACGATCCTTTCCGCCATGTCGAGTTCTACAAATTCATGGCTTTTTTCAACACCACGCGCGACGCCGACATGGCCTTCGACACTTCGCTGGCGGACGATTGGCCGGTTATGCAGGTCCCGAGGGATCGCAAGAATTATGACGAGTCTTTCGCTATCCAGCAGCAGATCAGTGGTTTGCGCCAGGATGCGGTGACGGCCAGCCGCACCCAGGCGGAGCACACCCGCTGGACACCGGCGACGATCGAGGCCGCAACAGTCTCGGAGATCGACGCCGTCAAGCGGATGCTGTCTGAGTTGGAGGCGAAGGGCGTACCCAAGAAGCAGACGGAAGATCTGCGCCAACGGCTGGCCGTGGCGGAAAAGCAGAAAGCACCCCAAGGGGGCCTTCGCGTACAAAACGGGCTGGCGGAAAGGACCGGAACCATTCCGATCAATTCGGTGTTCAAATTCACTCTGGCCCTGGCGCTGCCCCAAATGACGGCCTTGCGGATCGAAGTGCCGCCCGCCGATCCCGCCAAGGCCCGCCATTCTCCGGAAAAGGGATTTGTGGTCAACCGCATCGATCTGTCGGCGATCACACCGGACGGCAAGACGCAACCCATCCCGGTTCGCCTGCTGGCGCCGGACAGCACGGAAGACCTGGAAGCCAATTATGGGCGCCTGCTGAACCATGTGAAAGAGACCGGCGCGCCGGCGCAGCTGATGCAGCAATTGGCGGCCAATGGCGGCTTCATGGCCAATCCCAGCCTGTTCCGCACCGATTGGGTGGTGGTCGCTCCGGTCGCGCCTGTCACGTTGTCGCCCGGCACGCGCATCGCGATAGAGCTGACTCAGACAGAATCCATCAACGCGGAGTCTTCTTCTCCGCCACGCGTGCGATTCCTTGCCAGCAGCGACCAGGCCTGGATGCGCTTCGCCAATGATCCGGCGCTCCAAGACAAGCTGGCCAACCTGAACGCGCTGGAACGCAAGCTGAAAACTATTCCCGGCGTTCCGCTCCCGGTTCAGTCCGAACAAGCGAGTTATGAGCGGCGTCAGACTCTTGAGTTCGAGCGCGGCAGCTTCCTCACCCAGATCGGACCGGAGCTGCCGGCGGACACCCCTGCCCTGTTCCCCAAATTTCCGTCCGGTGCGCCGCGCAATCGCCTGAGTTTGGCGCAATGGTTCTTCCGGCCGGACCAGCCGCTGACCGCGCGGGTGGCGGTGAACCGCACTTGGGAGCAATTGTTCGGCACCGGACTGGTGGAAAGCCTGGAAGATTTCGGCAGCGCGGGCGAGCGCCCCAGCCATCCGGAATTGCTGGATTGGCTGGCGCTGCATTACCAAAACGACCTGCATTGGAACACAAAGGCGCTGTTGCGCGAATTGGTGACCAGCGCCACCTATCGCCAAACCGCTGCCACGAATGCAGCCTTGCGGGTCAAGGATCCGCGCAATCGTCTTTTGGCGCATGGCCCCGGGCTGCGGCTGTCAGCGGAAATGGTTCGCGACCAGGCACTGTTGGCCAGTGGCTTGCTCAATCCGACCATGGGCGGCCCCCCGGTGATGCCCGAACAGCCGGAGGGAATCTGGAACACCTTCGCCAACAATCCGGAGCGTTGGAAGAACGCCACCGGCGCCGACCGTTATCGCCGCAGCATCTACACCTACATCAAGCGCACCGCCACCTATCCCAGCTTTGTGACCTTCGACGTTGGCGACCGGCAGCTCAGCCAGCCGCGCCGCATCACCACCAACACGCCTTTGCAGGCACTGGTGACCTTGAACGACCCGGTATTTCATCAAGCCGCGCAGGCATTGGCGACGCGCATGACACGCGAAGGGGCGCGTCAAACCGGCGATCGCATAACCAATGCCCTCAATTTCGGCGCGCGCTCGGTGTTGACACGCGACCTGACGTCGACGGAATTGGCGGCGTTGCGCAAACTTGAAATCAAGGCTGGCATGGGTGCGGCGGCCACAGCCCTGTTGAACATCGATGCCGCCCTCACCCGGTAATGGCCATGTCTGATATGCACTCTCCCTTTGTCGAACGCTGCAAGCTGGAAGCGGACAATCGCCGCCAATTCCTGAGCTGGGGCATGGGCGGTTTAGGCGCCTTCTTTCTCAATGCCGCGATGGCGGCGCCGGCTCCGAAGCCGGGCGCGTCGGCGCTGCAGATCAAGCGCGATCCATCGACGCCGTTGACGCCATTGCCGCCGCCGTTTGCGCCCAAGGCGCGGCGGGTGATCTATCTTCATATGGGCGGCTCGCCCAGCCAGTTGGACCTGTTCGACTACAAACCGGAACTGATCAAGTACAATGGCCGCGATTGCCCCGACGCGCTGCTCAAAGGCAAACGCTTTGCCTTCATCACCGGTATCCCCAAGCTGATGGGGACACTGTTCCCCTTCCACCAGACCGGAAAGAGCGGCGCCTGGATGTCCGACCGGCTGCCGCACCTGGAAAAGCACATAGACGACCTTTGCATCATCAAGTCGATGCGCACCGACCAGTTCAACCATGCGCCGGCGCAACTGTTGATGCAGACCGGTGACGCGCGTGTGGGGCATGCCTCGCTGGGCTCCTGGGTCAGTTATGGGTTGGGGACGCAGAACCAGAACCTGCCGGGCTTCATTGTGATGATCTCATCCACCAGCACGGTCGCCAATGCCGGCAAGCCGCTATGGGGCTCCGGCTTCCTGCCCAGCGTCTATCAAGGCGTGCAGTGCCGCGCCGCCGGTGAGCCGGTGCTGTACCTGGACAATCCCAAGGGCGTCAGCCGGGCGCAGCGCCGCCAAGTGCTGGATGCGGTGGATGAAATCAATCGCGATACCTACCGCCAGTTCGGCAATCCCGAAACCGTGGCCCGTATCGCGCAGTATGAAATGGCCTACCGCATGCAAATGGAGGCCAGCGATGCCATGGACATCAGCCGCGAGCCAAAACAGGTGCTGGCGCGCTACGGCGCGGAACCGGGCAAGACCAGTTTTGCCAACAATTGCCTGGTGGCGCGGCGGCTGGCGGAACGGGGCGTGCGGTTCATTCAATTGTATCACTGGGGCTGGGATTCCCACGGCACGCCCGTCGATCAAGGGGTGAATGTCGGACTGGCGGATAACTGCCGCGCCACCGATCAAGCCACCGCCGCCCTGCTCGCCGACCTCAAGTCCAGCGGCCTGCTGGAAGACACGCTGGTGGTGTGGGGCGGAGAATTCGGGCGCACGCCGATGCAGGAAAACCGCGGCGGCCAGGAAATGAAATATATAGGACGCGACCATCATCCCCAGGCCTTTTCCATCTGGCTGGCGGGCGGCGGCATCAAGGGCGGCATGAGTCACGGGGCCACCGATGACCTGGGCTATGAGGTCGTGCGCGATCCCGTCGAAGTCCGGGACCTGCATGCCAGCATGCTTTATCTCTTGGGTTTCGATTACCGCAGCTTCAGCTATCCCTATCAGGGGCTCGACCAGAAGCTCACCGGGGTCAAGCCCGCCCGAATTGTCTCCGATATCCTGGCATGAGCTTGTGAGACGATGTCGCGCGCGAAGGGATATCTGCCGGCCTGGCTTTACCTTGCCTGTGTGGTCCTGGTGACAGGGCTGGGCATTGCGGGCGCCATGGCGCTGCGACCCGCCTTCGCCAACAGTGTGAAAGAGTTTTTTGGCCTGCAAGCGGCGCCGGTCGCCGCGCCCAGCTCCTTCTATCTGACAAGGGTCGCGCCCCTATTCGAGGCCCATTGCGCATCCTGCCATGGCGAACGCCGCCAAAAGGCGGCTCTGCGGCTGGACAGTGTTGCTTTCGCCCTTCGGGGAGGCCGTCATGGCGCCGTTATCCAGCCCGGCGACGTCAAGAATAGCGAATTGATGCACCGAATTACCCTGCCGCCTTCGGACGATCGCGCCATGCCGCCGGAAGGCAAGACGCCTTTGTCGCCGGATGATGTGACGGTCATCCGCTTGTGGATCGCCGGCGGGGCGTCGCCTGCCATGCTTGCGACGGCGATCAAGGGTGCGCCACGGCTGGTTCGGGAGGTGGCCATTCCCACTCTCGACGCAGAGGCCGCGAGACGCCAGCGGCAGGTCCTGGCCCCGGACGTGGAAAGGCTTTCACGGCGCTATCCCGGGCTTCTCACTTACGAGTCGCGCAATTCCGCCGGCCTTGAACTCAATGCCGCTCTCAGCGGTCATGCCTTTGGCGACGAAGATCTCAAGGCCTTCACGCCTCTATTTTCCCGCCTGGTGCGCTTGGACCTTTCCAACACCGCTGTTACCGATGCCTCCGCGAGGCTTTTGGCCGCCATGCCAAGCTTGCGAAGCGTGCGCCTGACAAACAGCAAGGCGGGAGACGATGTAATCGCCGCGCTGGCATCCCTGAAATCTCTCAAATCTCTTACAGTGACCGGAAGCAAAATTTCGCAGCAAGCGCTGAGCCAACTCCGTTCCCATGGCGTGGTGATTTATGGAGACGGCGATGCCCGATAACGCGCCAAAGCCCGGTGTCTATGTTTGGGACGCGCCCACGCGCCTGTTCCATTGGAGCATTGTGGTTTTGATCTTCGTGTCTTGGCTCAGCGCCGATCAGGGCTATATGAAGGTGCACCTTTGGTCCGGCCTGACCTTGCTGGTGTTGCTGCTGTTTCGCATCGGCTGGGGCTTTGCCGGCGCGACGACGGCGCGATTCAGCAATTTCCTGCACTCGCCGGGCCGGGTAATGGCATATGTGAAGACAGTTCTTGGAGGGGAACGGCAGCTTCATGCCGGACACAATCCCGCAGGCGGATTGATGGTGGCAGTTCTTCTGCTTGCCCTGCTGGCGCAGGCTCTCACCGGCCTGGTCGCCAATGACGGCTTGAAGTTCAGCGGGCCTCTGGCGCTTCAGGTCAGCGTGGACCAATCCGACCAGCTGACTCAGATTCACGGCGCCATATTCAATTTTATGCTGGTACTGATTTGGCTGCATCTGGTGGCGATCGGCTTCTACCTGCTGGTCAAGGGAGAAAACCTGGTCGGTCCAATGGTGACGGGGAAGAAGCACCATGCCCATGTTCCGGAAGGCGTGGCCCTGGTTTTCACGCGGCCAGTCATTGCGCTGGCATTATTGGCGCTTTCCGCCGCCTGCGCGGCCTGGATATTGTTGTGAAGGAGATTCGATGAAAAATTATTTTCGCGCGGTCCTTGTCTGCGCAGCCCTTGCATACCCCGCTCTGGCGCAAGACCTGCCTCTCCATTTTGAGATGAACAGCAAAATCCTGACGCCGCCGCCGGGGATGCAGACCATCGGCGATTCCCATGGCGATATCGCCGTTTCGCCCGCCGGAGAGATTTATGTCAGTGTTCAAGCCGGCACGCATCCCGGTATCCAGGTCTACGGCGCCGACGGCCGGTACTTGCGCAATGTCCCCGACGCGCCGACCGACCTCCATGGTTTTATCATTGCCCGGGGCACGGATCAGGTGCCCTATATTTTCGGCGTCAGCCGATTGGCGCAGCAGATCGTCAAGATCGGTTTGGACGGGCGCAAGCAATTGACCATTGCGGCCACCTCGGTACCCGCGCAATTCCAAAACCATGAGGACGGCAAACCCGCGACAAATCTCACCGGCATCGCGGTGGCCCCCAATGGCGACATCTACGTCACCGACGGTTATGGCCTGGACTACATCCATCGCTTCGACAAGGCGGGCAAATATATCGCTTCGTTCGGGGGAAAAACCGCGCCCTGGAATTTCGATCAGGCCCACAAGATCGCCATCGATACGCGCTTCACGCCCGCGCGCCTGTTATGTACGGACAGGCGCCATCGCCGCGTGGTTGCCATGGACCTGAATGGAAACGTCCTGAGTGTTTTCGGTGAAGGTCTGCGCCTGCCCAGCGCGTTCTCCGTCCGGGGCAATGAACTCGCAGTCGCCGAGTTGGAAGGGCGAGTCACCATTTTTGGGCGAAACAATGAGGTTATCGCCAGGATTGGCCAGAACGACAATGCGAAGGAGGTACATGTCAACACGACGCCACCCTCGGTCTGGAAGGAGGGGCTGTTCTACGAACCGCACGGCATCACCTATGACGCCAAAGGCGATTTGCTGGTGACCGAGTTCAACCAATGGGGCCGGGTCAGCCGCTTGGCGCGCCAATAGGCGAAATGCGGCGCCACTGGGCGATTTCCGGACTTTTTTCGAAGCAAGCTCTCATAGAATGAGACCGCAGACCCGGGTTGGCTTCCAATCCTTGGCGCCCACCGTAAGCTGGACAAACACAAAATGGACGACGACCGAGCGAAGTCAGTGGCCCAGTCCGTAAACTCAAAACTCAAGGTCGCAATCGTCGGATCGGGCAATATCGGCACCGATCTGATGATCAAAATTCTGCGCAACTCCTCCTTGCTGGAAATGACCGCTTTGGCGGGAATTGAGCCGGACTCGGAAGGCTTGAAGCGGGCGCAAAAAATGGGAGTCTCGGTCACCGCGGAAGGGTTGGAAGGCTTGCGCCGCACCGCGCTTTTCAAGGAGATCGATATTGTGTTCGACGCCACCAGCGCGGCGGCGCATCAAGCGCATAACGATATCTGTGCCGCGGCCGGCAAGACGATGATCGACCTCACCCCGGCCGCCATTGGGCCTTATGTCATTCCCGAAGTGAACGGCGACGCGCATCTGGATGCGCCGAACGTGAATATGGTGACCTGCGGCGGACAGGCGACCATCCCCATTGTTGCCGCCGTGAGCCGGGTGGCCAAGGTCCCGTATAGCGAAATCGTGTCCTCGATCGCATCGCGTTCCGCCGGACCCGGCACCCGGGCCAATATCGATGAATTCACCCAGACCACGGCGCGTGGCATCGAAACCGTCGGCAATGCGGCCAAGGGAAAAGCCATCATCATTCTCAATCCCGCCGAACCGCCGGTGATGATGCGCGGCACGGTCTATACGCTTTCCCAGGGCGCCTCCGAGCGGGAAATCGAGCGCTCGGTGGAGGAGATGGTGGCGCGGGTACAAGGCTATGTGCCCGGCTATCGCTTGAAGCAGAAGGTTCAATTCGAGCGGTTCGGATCGAATAATCCCATCGCGATCCCCGGGGTTGGCGAATTTGAGGGCATCAAGAGCAGTGTGTTTCTGGAAGTCGAGGGCGCGGCGCATTACCTGCCCGCCTATGCGGGAAATTTGGACATCATGACCTCCGCCGGCTTGCGCACCGCGGAGAAGATCGCGGCGCGCCGGCTGGCGCAAAGGGCGGCCTGATGTTCGACCCCGCCAACGACCGGCTGTACATTCAAGACGTGACCCTGCGGGACGGCATGCATGCCATCCGGCATCAGTATGGCATCGATCATGTGGTGCGGATCGCCCAGGCGCTGGATGAGGCCGGCGTGGACGCCATCGAGGTTGCCCATGGCGACGGGCTCAGTGGTTCTTCCTTCAATTACGGATTCGGTGCCTGCACCGATTGGGATTGGATCGCGGCAGCCGGCCGCGCGGTCAAACACGCGCGCCTTACCACCTTGTTGCTTCCGGGCATCGGCACGGTGGAGGACCTGCACCGCGCTTTCGACATGGGCGTGGTTTCGGTTCGGATCGCCACCCATTGCACGGAAGCCGATATCGCGCGCCAACATATCGGCTTTGCCCGCAAACTGGGGATGGATGTTTCCGGCTTTCTGATGATGAGCCACATGTCCGAACCACAGGCCTTGGCGCAACAAGCCAAGCAGATGGAGGATTACGGCGTTCATTGCGTCTATGTCACCGATAGCGGCGGCGCCTTGGACATGGACGGCTATCGCGCGCGCCTGGAAGCCTATGACCGCGTGCTGCTGCCCACCACCGAGCGCGGCGTGCATGCCCACCACAATCTCTCGTTGGGCGTCGCCAATTCCATTGTCGCAGCCCAGGCCGGAGCCGTGCGCGTCGATGCCAGCCTCGCCGGCATGGGCGCGGGCGCGGGCAACGCCCCTTTGGAAGTTTTCATCGCCGCAGCCAACCGCAAGGGCTGGAAGCACGGTTGCGAGTTGTTCAAGTTGATGGATGCTGCAGAGGACCTTGTCCGGCCCTTGCAGGACCGGCCTGTGCGGGTGGACCGGGAAACCCTGAGCCTGGGCTATGCCGGCGTCTATTCCTCCTTCCTGCGCCATGCCGAAAAAGCCAGCCATGACTATGGCGTCGACACTCGGAAAATCCTGGTCGAATTGGGCCGCAGGCGCATGGTGGGCGGCCAGGAGGACATGATCACCGATGTCGCGCTCGACCTGTTGCGCGGCGATGCGCCGGATGGACCGGCGCCGAGTCGAGAGAGCGGTCAAGCCTAAAAAAGGCACGCCGGATCCAAGTTGTGCGCAGGATCCGGCGTCCGGCTCGCCAGGGGGCTGGCGGAAGCTCACTAAATCCTGAAACGCGCCATCCACCCCATATCGTCGCAGAAATACATATAGTCGCCGACCATCTTGGCGCAGTGGATGACGGGGGAATCGTCGGGCAGCTGCACCCGCTCATGGATGACGCCGGTCTTGGCGTCATGGCGGAAAAATGCGTTGAGGTTGGAATCCGATGACCAAATCGTGTCGTGGGTCTTGCCCCAGCTCATGCCATGGGTGCGGTTGCCGGGCACCGGCCAGGTGGATTTCACCTTCCACGTCTTCTTGTTGATGGTGAATATCTGCCGCGCCGGCGGACAGGCATAGATCAGATAGTCGCCATCCACCAGAATCGCATGCGCGCCGGTGCCGCCCGAGCCTTCTTCGGCATCCAGCGGCAGCTGACCGGGCGGCAGGCCCTTGCCGGTATTGTTTCCGACATTGCCGGACATGGCCGGTCCGATGCCGCGCTCCATGTCGGGCCAGGCCGGTTTCAGCGGCGAGCGCCGTCCCGGCACATCGTCCTCGCGCTCATAGATACGGCCCGCGCCGGGCGTCACATATTTGGCGATGGTTTTTCCATTCAGGTCGCAATGGACGATGAGGGAATTGTGGGTCGAGGTGATCCACATTGAATTGCCGTCCTGCACCAACCCGCTGGGGCCCACCACATCGGCCTGAAATTCGCGCACGGTCGTGCCGTCCTTGATGTTGGTAAGCGTGACCCAATGCCCGCCGCCCTGGTCGAGAACCCACATCTGTCCGGCTGTGCTGGCGATCGCCAACCCATTGGGCTGGCCATGCTTGGTCTTGTAGAGCACTTCAATCTTACCGGCGGGCCGCGTGGGGAGCGACGACCAGGCGGGTAAGCAGGCAGGGCGCGCCGGTTGCGCGAACGCCGGAACCGCGGCAACGGCGGGCGCGCTCGCCGCCAAGCTCAAGAAATTGCGTCTCTTCAACATCGCTTCTCTCCCCGGGGCCTGCTCTATGCTGATCCAAGGCCGCCGAATGTCAAAGCTATTTGGGTGAAAAAATCTCATTTATTGATATTGCGGCGCACATATTCGGATGCGCCATCAACGCAAGGACTGAACGTCCTCAGGTTTGACCGCGCCTCTGAAACGATTTCCGAAATGCGTGCGGACGTAATTCACGACATCCGCAATCTGCTGGTTGGTGAAGTGGCCCCGGAACGGCGGCATGCCCTTGTGGCCATTCATGACCATCGCGAGGACATAATCGGTGCTGGCAAGCTTGGCATTGTTTGCCAGCGCGGGGTACCTGCCGGCACCCGTCGCGCCCTTGGCATCGGCCATGTGGCAGCCCTGGCAGACGCCGCGATAGACGGCCTCGCCGCCTTGCATGGTGAACGGCGCGCCTCGGAAATCCGCAGTTTCTTGCGCCGCGGCCGGCAGGGCCGCCAAGGCTGCCAGAACGGCAAAACAGCGTGCGGACCTCATGAATTCACCGCCCGGGCGTGCAGCCGGCCGATGGCATCCAGTGCCGAGAGCACCGATCCTTCCTGCCACCCAGGCAGGCGCGAGGCATGCTCGTTGGCAAGCACGATGCGGCCGTCAAGCGCGCACAAATTGTCGTAGTGCGCCGCCCTGCTCGCCTCGGTCCACGCACCCTGGCAGCCCAAAGTCCAGGGCACGCGATGCCAGGCTACCGCCACGCCATTCTCATATTCCGACATATATTGGGGATGTATCTGCGAGCCTTGGGACAAGGCGTCCTTGATGCGTTCCTCCGGCGACTTGGAGGCGGCGATATAGGCCGCTCTGCCGAAGGTATAGGCGCCAAGGAGAACGCCCTTACCCTTGGAAAAATAATCCCACATGGGATAGCCGATTTGTGCGATCGGCATATCGGTATACGTGTGACCGCCATAGATCTGCTCGTCTTCCTCCCAGAAGCGCCGCTTGAACTGCAATCCGATCTTCAGTGCCGCCACATAGGGCAGCTGGTCGATCGCCGCTTTCATGGCGGGCCCCACATTCATGGGAATCTGGCTGAGGATCGGCGTGGGAATGGTACAGACGCACCATTTGGCCGTCGCCTTGCGTACCTCCTTGGCCAGACCACGGCTGTCGACATAGGTCGCGGTGACGCCTTTCTCATCCTGATGGATATCGATCACCTTGCAATTGTATTCGATCAGCGGACCGAGATCCTTGCCCATCGCCTTGCCGATCATCCCCATCCCGCCTTTGGGCTGAAAGATCGCGCTTTGCATTTCATAATTGTGAGCGGCTGAAATCGCGGTCCAAAGATTGGACTGCAGCACATCGCTCAGCGCGGAAGGTTCGGACGGCACCGGCACGGATTTCAGCCCGCCGCCCGGATCGACCTCAAAGCCGCGCCTCATCGAGCTGGCGATAGTGGCCTTGTAGGCGTAATTCTCATCCAGCGCCCCCCAATTGCGCAGCGCCAGCATCAAAGCCTCGCGATCTTCTTTGCTGACAGCCTGGTCAAGCGCGTTCTGCCGGGTGGATTTCGCCAGAAGTTCGGCTACATGGCCGTGAAAATCGGCCTGAACCTGGCGATAGCGTTGCGGCTTTCCGCCATAAGCCCGGGTGGAATGAACATAGGCGTTGTAGTTCACTTGGGTGAACGGCTCTAACGCCACACCCAGGCGGCTGGCATAATGCAAAATTCCGCGATGGTGATAGGGCAAGCGCCAAGGACCGGGATTGATGTATTGACCGGGATCGAATTGAACATGCTGGGTCGCGCCGCCAAGCTCGGTGAATGTGTCCCCGCCATAAAGGGTCCAATTCCGGCCGCCAGGCCGGTCATTGTATTCCAGCACACGTACCTGATAGCCGGCGTCCCGCAGCTCCATCGCCGCGACCATGCCAGCGACTCCCGCGCCCAAAACCAGGACCGTACTGCCGGCCGGTGGAGGCGAAAGCTTGATCGGCCCGTTGAAGCTCGAGCCTTCCGCGTAGCCCAGCTCCGTCATGGCGTGATACATGGCGGCACTGCCGGCCACGACGCCGATCATGCTGAGCAGCGAACGCCGGCTTGGCGCAGGTCGATTGCCCCCCATGAAAGCCCCCTCTGAGCCCCAAACGATTCAGCGCAGGATAGTACATGTTCCCGGCAGCGAGCTAAGGCCGAATTTCGGGGCCAGGGAACGGGAGGGAATGAAAGGCGGACGGGAGCGCGAGGGGCAGGGTTTAAATCCCGTCCGCCTTAGAACAGCCTCCGCGGGGAGTTATGCAGCAGCTGCTCGTTCCATTCGAAGGCAGGAATGAGATGCGGTCGTCGCGGTCTACGATCCTGCGGCTTCGACTTGTTTCAAGAAAGAGACGCCGCTGCCGTCTGGTTTATTCCCGCTCCGCCGAGCCGATTTCGCCATCAGACGCTGAGGCAGCGGGACCCCGGGGTGAGTCGCGGGACCGGACCGTCAGATCGCCGTCGCCGATCCGGATTATGACGATGTTTCAGGGGCTTCGGCCCTGTTTTCCCCGGGACGCCGGCCTTGGGGAATAAAATTGTCCCAGGCAACGTCTTGAAAACGGTGGGCGGCTGAAATTGGCTACAGTTGTCCCAACTTGGCTTATCTAGAATGCAGTGGGCGCAATCCCGAGTTTTCCGACACAATGAAGAGTATCCGCTCCACCTCAAAGGGCTGGTCGTCTGCAGCGATGGTTTCCCCGTTCGTTTCGCGGTTGCCGTGACTCAAGCACGGGATTTTGCCGACGCGCTTGTGGCGCAGCTTCCCGGCCTTAGGCGGTATGCCATGGCGCTGGTCGGAAATGCCGCCCTGGCGGACGACCTGGTGCAGGACTGCATAGAACGGGCGCTGGCGCAGCAGGCACAGCTGCGCGAATTAGGTCGGCTGGGAGGATGGCTGCGGCGAATCCTCTATCACCGGTATATCGACGAGATCCGGCGGGGCAAAAGACGGGGCCGCGAGCTGGACATTGGGGACCTGGCGGATCGCCTGGAATTGAGCGCTCCGGCGCCGGACAACAGTGCCGTGAGGGAATTCATCCAGGCCGTCAATCGTCTCAGTATCGAGCATCGCCAGATTCTCTTGTTAATAAGTGTGGAGGAATTGAGTTATCGCGAAATCGCCGACGAATTGGAAATCCCTTTGGGAACGGTGATGTCTCGGCTGGCGCGCGCCAGGGAGCGGCTGCGCGAACTGTTGCAGAACGGCGCGGAAATCATTTCCCTGCCGGACCGAAGGAAAGCCCGTGAGTAATCCGCGCATCATCAGCGACGAGGACTTGCACGCCTATATCGACGGCGCGCTGGACGAGGCTCGCGCGCTCGAAGTGGAGAAACTGCTGGCCGAAAATCCGTCATTGGCGGAACGCGCCGCCTTGTTCCAAGCCGACAAGGCTCTGCTCAAATCACTCTATGCGCCGTTGGTCGAGCGCCCTCTTCCCGGCGAATGGGTCGCCCGCGTGCATCGGCAGCCGCCGCCGCGTTCCCCTGCAAAATGGATCTATGCTATAGCCGCAGCGCTGGTGATCGCGGCTGTGAGTCCCCTGGCCGTGCAGTATTACCTGCCCAGGCAAAATGCCGATGTGGTTGAAGCGGCGTTGGACGCGCGCGAGGGCAGTCCCGCCGGCGAGCGCAGCAGCATCACCAGGGATGGATTGACGACGGGCCGCTATGACGCGGCCTTGCGCCAAACCATTGCCTCCAATGTGCACATTCCCGACCTCAGCCGCATGGGTTACAGGCTGCGCGGACTGCATCTGTACCAGAAGGCAGCCGAAATCGTTTACCGCGGGCCGCAAGACCAGCTGTTCACGCTGTATGTGCGGCGGTCCGACGGCACCGCACGCTTCGACCAGTTCGAGCGCCGCGGTCTTCGCGTGTGCATTTGGCAGGACGACCAGATCAGCACGGTCATGGCCGGCAATATTTCCGCCGCGGTCATGCAGCGGCTGGCAACCCTTAGCTATACCGGTCTGACATCCTCGTAATGGACGATTCAGGCGATGCTGCAGTCACCGCACCGAGCGCGCCGACAGCGACTCCGGCGTGAACAATGTCGCCGGATGCGGCGCCGTCACCTTGTAGGCCGAAGCCTCGCCATTGAAGGCGAAGCCAAAGGCATAACCGCCCAGTTGCAGGTCATAGACAAACTGGCTGCCTACGACCATGGCCGGCACATCCGCCATCAGGTACATGGTGGCCTGGCCGAATTTCCACAAGCGGCCCGCCTCGTCCCAGGAGTCGCTATAGGCCGCCATCCAACTGTCTTCATCCAGATAGAGGCGGCGGTGCCCCACCACGTCATGCGCGCCGGGCGCCAAGGTACCGTCCACCACCCAGACGCGGTGCAGCTCGTAACGCAGAAGGCCGGGATCGGCATGGTCGCGTCCCAACACTTCGCCCACCGGCCGGGTGTAGAGCCGGTTGTTGTTGTAGGGGATGTACATCTCTTTCTTACCGACAAGCTTGAAGTTGTAACGGTCCATCCCGCCGAAAAAAATGTAGTACTCATCCAGGGTGACGAAGCCCGCGGCATCGGCGTCCGGCACATCGTAGGAAATGCCCGGCGCCTTGCGCACCCGATGCTCGCCCGGCAGCAAGCGCCAGGCCGCGAAATTGTTGCGGCGGATATTGAGCGGCTGCCAGTTCAGATAGGCCTCACCCGCCCGGGCGGGCGGGGCAATCGCCGAATGCAGCGTCTTGAAATAATACGGGCCGGCCGACTCCGGGCCGGCGCCCGGAGAGTAATAAGGGAAATCCGCGATTTCCTTATACGTGCTGGCCTTCTCCACCGCCCCGCCGGCGGGAACGATATAGGTGCTCACCGTGACTTCGCGCGCCGGCCCCCAAAAAGCCAGCAGATGGTTCCACAGCGCTTCGAAGCCGTCCTTGGGAATGGGGAACGGGATGCCGCCCGCCGCGCCCTCCACGCCATAGGCGATGCCCTCGGGAGCCGGGCGGGCCCTGACGGCGTTGCGTGCGATATTCTCATAGACCCAATCCGGTGCCGCGGCGCTGCGGCGGGATGGATATACATCCATGCGATAGTTGGGATACTTCGCGAACAAGGCCTTGGCGCCTTCCGGCAACTTATCCTGATGCTCGCGAAAATTTCGCGCGGTGATGGAGAATATCGGCTTGTCGGCCGCGAATGGATCGGGCCGCGGTGCGCCGGAGACATAGCCCGCTGCCGCGGAAACGCCGCCGGTCCAGGCAGGAATGGTGCCCTCGCTATTGCCCGCGCGCTCGGCACCCACCGGCGTCAGGCGGGATTTCAGCTCCGCGGCTTCCTGGCTGGTTACAAGTGCGAACGCGGAAACGCCGGCCCAGGCGAGCATCATCAGGACACAGACTGGCAACGCGTTGGGGGGGCGCATAGCTCGTGTACAGATTGTGCCCTTCTTTGAGGGCGTCGCAGCTGTGCTATAGCCTAATTCGCGGCTTGCGGCACGGCAAAAAGCTGGACATGGCTCATCCTTTCCAAAGACTTGCGCTGCCTTGCCTGCTGGGCTGCCTGATGATCTTCGGCGGCCAAGCCCAAGCGGCGCAAATCTATGCCGGGGATGGGCTGGATGTCCGCTGGGACACCACCTTGCGCTACAGCATCGCGTTGCGCCCCCAATCCCGCAGCGGTGAGCTGCTGAGCTATATCAACGGCGACGATGGCGACCGCAATTTCGCGCCCGGGCCGGTCTCCGACCGGCTAGATTTGGTGACAAAGCTCGATATCGCGGCAGGCGATGTCGGCCTGCATGCCAGTGCGGCCGCATGGTACGACGCGGCGTATCGTGGCCATACCGACAACAGTTCGCCGGCGACCGACAATACCGCTTCCCCTGCCCGTCAATTCGCGCCTGCGGTCCGCGATCTCCAGGGCCAGCATGCGGAGCTGCTCGACGCCTTCGCCTACGGCAATTTTGCGCTCGGGCAAACGACGGTTTCGGTCAGGGCCGGCCGCCAAACCTTGTTGGGCGGCGAAAGCCGGTTTTTCGACACCCTGTCCATAGCGGCCGCCATGGCGCCGACCGACTATCTCAGGACCATGACTGACCAAAATGGTTATGCGGGGAATATGTTCCTGCCCGTGACCCAGGCGAGCGTCACGCTCCAGCCGCTCCCCTGGTTCTCCCTGACGCTCTACAATCAGTTCGAATGGCGCGCCTCCCGGCAGCCGGGAGACGGCAGCTATTTGAGTTATGTCG
>Ga0105243_10001512_pt1 | contig 20307 bp, 20 predicted proteins | sample KBSM34metaG_FD_81525 | JGI IMG/M metagenome (GOLD analysis project Ga0105243, IMG submission 81525) | Miscanthus rhizosphere microbial communities from Kellogg Biological Station, Michigan, USA - KBS M3-4 metaG | ecosystem: Host-associated > Plants > Roots > Rhizosphere > Soil | place... | reverse complement strand
GGGTGATCACACCCTCCACGATCGAGTGCTCCCACATCGGAACACGAGCCGGGACGCGTCCGCGCGAGGGTTTCAGCCCGACGAGCCCGGTGGCCGATGAGGGCATGCGGATCGAGCCGCCGCCGTCCGTCGCATGAGCGACGGGGACGATGCCCGCGGCGACCGCCGCGGCGGCTCCGCCGGAGGATCCCGCCGGCGAGAAGTCGGGGTTCCACGGGTTGCGTGTGACGCCGAACCGCGAGTTCTCGGTGACCGACATGGGCCCGGCCTCGGGAGAGTTGCTGCGGCCGAACAGCACGAAGCCCGCCGCGCGGAACCGATCGACGACGAGATCGCTCACCGGGCGCGGCGCGTCGCTCACGCCGCGCGAACCGAACGTCCCCGGCTGGCCGGCCACCCAGGTGAGCTCCTTGATCGGGAGGGGGACGCCGTGGAAGGGCCCCACCGGGGCGCCCGCGGCGAGCGCGGCATCGGCGGCCCCGGCATCCCGGAGCGTCGTTTCGTCGTCGCGCCAGATGAGCGCGTTGATCCGCGGATCGACAGCGTCGGCGGCGCGGATCGCCTCCGTGATCAGCTCGGTCGCCGTCAGCTCGCCTGTGCGGATGCGGCGCGACAGCTCGACCGCGGACTCGTACATCATTCCCACGCAACTCCTTCGTCGCCGGCACCGACGGTGGTGCCACAACGATGATGCGCACCAGGCACAGGGTGAGAGTTGACCTGGGCGGACCTGAAGTTGATCGCGGCACGCGCATCGCGGTTTCGACGGTCCGAGCTCCGACGCTGCGGCGGCGCCGTCGCGTCGAAGGCACCCGACGGGCGGCTGGGCGCCGCCCCGCTACTGCAGAGCGGAGGTGAGCCGGGCGAGGTTGTCGAGCACCGTGGACCGCAGCGGCTGCTGCATCCACTCCTCCAGTGTCAGCTCACGGCTGAGCGTCCGATACTCGTCCTCGACCGAGCGCAGTTGGGAGACGAAGTCCTCGCCCCGGATGAGCAGCGAGACTTCGAGGTTGAGACCGAAGCTGCGCATGTCCATGTTGCTCGAGCCGATGACGGCGACCTCATCGTCGATCGACATCGACTTGGAATGAAGGATGAACGGTTTCTCGTACATCCAGATCTTCACGCCCCCGCGCAGCAGAGCCTCGTAGTAGCTGCGCTGAGCGTGATAGACCATCGCCTGGTCGCCTTCTTCGGAGACGAACAACTCCACGCGGACGCCCCGCTGGCACGCCGTCTGGATCGCGAGCAGCAGCCCTTCGTCGGGCACGAAGTACGGCGACACGATGATGATCTTCTCGCGGGCCGCGAACAACAGCGTCATGAACAGCTTGAGGTTGTTCTGGAACTCGAAGCCCGGTCCGGAGGGGATCACCTGACAGTCGAGGTCACCGCTGCCCGTGCGCACATCGAACAGTTCGATGCCCTCGACGATCTCGTCGGTCTCGCTGTACCAGTCGCTGAGGAAGACGGCGTTGACGGATGCCACCACCGGGCCGTCCAGACGCGCCATCATGTCGACCCAGTGCAGGCCACGGCGGATGTTCTTGGGCAGGTTGTAGGTCGAGTCGGTCACGTTCTGCGACCCGGTGAAAGCGACGTGCCCGTCGATGACGAGGAGCTTGCGGTGGTTGCGCAGGTCGGATCGCGTATACGCGCCGCGGAACGGCTGCACAGGCAGCATGAGCCGCCATTGCGCGCCCATGGCGTCGAGACGACGGCACGTCTGCTTGTAGTACGGCTTGCCGCGATTGGCCCAGTGGTCCAGGAGCACGCGCACCGTGACCCCCCGCGCGGCGACCTCCTCCAGTGCCGCGAAGAACGGCTCGGTGGTCTGATCCGACTGCAGGATGTAGAACTCGACGTGCACGTACGTCCGTGCGGCGCGGATGGCGTCGGCCATCGCGAGGATGCTGTCCTCGTAGCCCGAGATGAGGGTGGCCGCGTTCTCACCGGACAGCGGCATCGCTCCGAGGTTGCGGTTGAGGCGGACGAGCTGCGCGAACCACTCCGGCGGGTTCGGACGGAGCGTTCCCAGGTCGAGCCCGTGGCTCGTACGGCGGATGTACTCGTTGAGCTGCTGCTGCTTCTTTCGCCGTGTGCGCGGCAGTCGGGGGTTGCCGATGAGGAGAAACAGCAGCACGCCGACGACCGGGATGAAGTAGATGGCGAGCAACCACGCCATCGCTGCGGTGGGACGCCGGTTTCGCGGAACGATGATCACGGCCAGGACACGGATCGTGATGTCGACGAGCATCACGACGACGACGTACCAGGTCCACGTCCAGTCGATCGAGATGCTCAGCACCGATGTTCCTCTCGCCGGGCGTCCAGGGCCGCCTCGGGATCAGCGTAGCGAGTGGGCCCGACGCGCCGTGTCAGTGCGGGTCGGAACCGAGCGGAGGAAGACCGCGCTTGGCGCGCTCCTCGTTCTCGACCTTCGCGTACATGCGTCGCTCGCTCCGGTCCATCCGCAGGATCGCACGCAGGACGAAGATGAACAGGCCCAGCACGACGACGGTCGGCAGGAGCGACCAGGCGACGGCGGTCCAGTACGAGTCCATGCGGTCCATGGTACGCGGGTGGTCGCCGTCTCCTCCCCAGCACCGACGTCCGCAGAGGTTGTCCACGTGTGACGTCCGCGCCGCCCGGCGACCTCGCCCGCCGATCAGACTCGCCGCATGTCCACGATCGTCCGGGCCGCCGACGCGGCACAGTTCCTGTCCGTCCTCCCGCACATGCTGGGGTGCACACCGCACGACAGCGTCGTCGTCGTTCCGCTGGCGCAGGGGCGGAGCCTCGGCGTCCTGCGCGTCGATCTCCCGTCCGAGGAGGCAGCCGCCGGCGCCGCGGCCAGCATCATCGGCATGGCCTGCCGCATCGCCGAGGTGGAGACCGTGATGATCGTCGTCTACACGGATGCCGAGATCCGCGCGGATGCCGCGACCGGGGACGGGGCGGCGACCGGCGACGCGCGATCCGCCGGTGCGCTGCCGCACCGTCCGGTCGTCGATGCGCTCCTGAACCGCGCCGACGACTGCGGACTCCCGGTCGGGGATGCGTTGATCGTCGCGGCGAACGGCTGGGGTTCGGCGCGGGCCGACGACCTGCCACCCGGCGGTCACCCGCTGGCCGCCATCGCGCCGCGCGCCGACCTGCCCGCGGAGGCCGTCGACGGCCCGCTTGCCGCCGACCAGGCCGCGGGCGCGCGGCTGCCCCTCCCCGGCGCGACGCGGCGACGCGCCGTCGGGCAGGCGCTGCGGTCACTCGACGCGGCCCTCGAGGCCATCTGCGGCATCCCCCCGGTGAGCGGATCCGTTCCCTCCCGTATCGACCCCGCCGCGCTGCAGGCGGCGTGCGCGCTCGACGACCTGCCGGCCCTGTTCGAACGCGCACTGTCGTGGAACGCCGAGGACCTCGCTCCGATGGATGCCGCGATGCTCGGCTGGTGCTTCGCGCGTCCGGCGCTGCGCGATGTCGCGCTGGTCCAGTGGGCGAGCGACGTCGACGGCGGCGACGCGGCGATGGAGGCGCAACGGCGCTGGGAGGACGGCGAGGAGTACCCGAGCGACCTCGCGGAGGTGATGTGGGGCGACGGCCCCCGTCCGGATCCCGTGCGCCTCGACACGGCGCTGCGCCTGGCACGCGCGGTGGCGGCGGTCATGCCGAAGAAGCGGCGCGCGGGGGCTCTCGCGGTGTGCGGCTGGATCGCGTGGGCGCGCGGCCGCTCGACGCACGCGGAGGCATACATCCGGCAGGCGCTGCACGCTGAGCCGCGGCACGGGCTCGCGGAGATCGTCGGCTCCTTCGTCACCGCGGGCCATCTGCCCGACTGGGCGTTCCGTGCCCGGTAGCCGTCAGGCCGACGCGGCGGCGAGCTCGCCGAACCCGTCGTCGACGAGTCGGCGGATCGCGTCGACGGCCGCGGCGGCCTCCGCCCCGGTCGCGGTGATGCGCACGATGTCACCCTCCGACACCCCCAGGGTCAGCAGACCGATCAGGCTGGCGGCGGAAGCGGGGCCGGCACCGGTCGTGACATCGGCGATCGCGACGTCCGCATCGAACCCGCCGGCGGCTTTGACGACCAGGGACGCGGGGCGCGAGTGCAGCCCCATCGGGTTTCGCAGCACCGCGTCGATGGAGGCATCCGGCGTCGACGCACCGTCGGGGGCGAGGACATCGGAGGTGGGCGCGCCGGGGGATGCCGGCGATCCCTGCGGCCGCTTGGCCGCGAGCGCCGCGGCGGCCTCGTGTGCGACGTCGTCGAGGCTGCCGCCGGTGGCCGCACGCACCATCCCCGCGGTGATGCCCTCCACGAAGGGACCGTCGCTGATGCGCACCGGCACCGTGCTCGTGCGCAGCTCGAGAGCCAGCTCGGAACTGATCACCGCGGAGCCGAGGTCGGTGATGATCACCACGCCGTCGGAGTCGGCCAATGCATCGACGGCGTCGGCGATGGCGGCGGCATCCGTGCCGAAGCCGCCGTCGGCGCCCGAGGCGACCCGCACCGGCGGGGCCTCATCGTGGACCATCTGCATCGCGAGGTCGACGGCGGCGTGCGCGAGCGGCTCGCTGTGCGAGACGATGACGAACCCGATCACGCCGCCTCCCCGGCGAGCGCGTCGGCGAACGCCCTCAGCAGCAGGGCGGTCGACGCCGAGCCGGGGTCGATGTGACCGACGCTGCGCTCTCCGAGATACGAGGCGCGCCCCTTGCGCGCGACGAGCGGCTCGGTGTCGGCGCTGCCGCGCTCGGCCGCCGTCGCCGCCGCGGCCGCCGCATCCGCGAGGGATGCACCGTGGGCTACCGCGTCGTCGAGCGCCGCCACCGCGGGGGTGAATGCGTCGATCATCGTCTTGTCACCCGGCTCGGCGTGACCTCGGCCGACGACGCCCGCGACGCCGGCCGCCAGGACGCGGTTCCACTCCGCCGCCGACATCGACGTGCCGTCGGGTGCGTTCTTGCCCATGTCGAGGAACAGCGTGCCGTACAGTGATCCGCTGGCTCCGCCGACCTTGCTGACGAGGGTCATGCCCACGGCCTTGAAGAACTCCGCAAGAGTCTGCGGCGGCGCGGCGTCGAGTTTGGCGACGATCGCGGCGAAGCCTCGGTGCATGTTGGTGCCGTGGTCAGCGTCACCGATCGCGGAGTCGAGCGCAGTGAGCCGTTCCGCCTCGGCATCCAGGCGCGCGGCGCCGAGACGCACCCACCGGTCGAGGATCTCCAGCGTCACCACGTCGGTCGTCGCGGCATCCGCCACCTCAGACCCCCCACCGCAGAGCGCTCGTGTTGACCGGGGCATCCCACAGCCGCAGCAGTTCGTCGTCGGCGCGCAGGAGCGTCAGGGAACAGCCGGCCATGTCCAGGCTCGTGACGTAGTCGCCCACGAGGCTCCGGGCGACGGTGATTCCCTTCTCGGCGAGCGCGTCGGCGATGTCGGCGTAGGTGACGTAGAGCTCGATCAGCGGCGTACCGCCGAGGCCGGTGAGCAGGGCGATCACGGGAGCCCCGGTGAAGTCGAGGTCGCCGGTGATCGCCTCGACCAGATCACGCGCGATGTCGCGGGCGGGCGCGAGGGGCACGCGCGTGCGGCCCGGCTCGCCGTGGATGCCGACTCCCATCTCCATCTCGTCCTCGGGCAGGTCGAAACTCGGATGGCCGACGGCGGGCACCGTGCAGCTGGTGAGCGCGACACCCATCGAACGGCCCTGCGACGCGACGTGCTCGGCGACCGCCTTCACCTCGGCGAGGCTCTTACCCTCCGCTGCTGCGGCTCCGGCGATCTTCTCGACGAGCAGCGTCGTGCCGACGCCGCGACGCCCGGCCGTCCAGGTCGAGTCCTTGACGGCGACGTCGTCGGCGACGATGACGGATTCCGAGGCGATGCCCTCGTCGGCGGCGAGCTCGGCCGCCATCTCGAAGTTGAGCACGTCGCCCGTGTAGTTCTTGACGATGAACAGCACCCCGGCGCCGGAGTCGACGGCCTGCGCGGCGGCGAGCATCTGATCGGGGGTCGGCGAGGTGAACACTTCGCCGGCACAGGCGGCATCCAGCATGCCGGCGCCGACGAAACCGCTGTGCAGCGGCTCATGACCCGAGCCCCCACCCGAGATGAGGGCGACACGTCCCTCGCGCGGTGCATTGCTGATCACGACCCGGTTCTCGTAATCCACGGTCAGCTCCGGGTGCGCAGCGGCGACGCCGCGCAGGGCGTCCGCCAACACATTCTCGGCCGAATTGATGAGTTTCTTCATGCGCGGGTCTCCTCTTCGTCGAGCGCCTACGCGTCCGACACTAGACCCGGTATCGGGTGAACGCACCCGGCGAATCTGCTGGCCGCTCGCCGCGTTTCGACTCGTCGCTCCGCTCCTCGCTCAACGACCGGGAGGGGGACGCGCCATCCCCGGTCGTAGAACGAGCGCAGCGAGTCGAAACACCCGGCCCGCGGGCTACTTGACCAGCGGGAAGAGGATCGTCTCGCGGATGCCGAGCCCCGTGATCGCCATGAGCAGCCGGTCGATGCCCATCCCCATGCCACCCGTCGGCGGCATGCCGTGCTCGAGCGCCCGAAGGAACTCCTCATCGACGCGCATCGCCTCATCGTCGCCACGGGCCGCGAGCTTCGCCTGCTCGACGAAACGCTCCCGCTGGATGACGGGGTCGACCAGCTCGGAGTACCCCGTGGCCAGCTCGAAGCCCCGCACGTAGAGGTCCCACTTCTCGACGACGCCCGGGATGCTGCGGTGCTCGCGCACGAGCGGCGAGGTGTCCACGGGGAAGTCCATGACGAACGTCGGCCGCTCCAGGCCCTCCTTGACGAAGTGCTCCCACAGCTCCTCCACGTACTTGCCGTGGGTGGCCACCTTGTCGGGAACCTCCACGCCGACCGACGCCGCGAGCGCCTTCAGCTCGTCGAGCGAGGTCTCCGGGGTGATCGTCGTGCCCGCGGCATCCGAGAGGGATTCGTACATCGAGATGCGGTCCCACTGGCCGCCGAGGTCGAACGCGGTGCCGTCGGCCCACGTCACCGTCGTCGAGCCGGCCACTGCGATCGCGGCGTTCTGGATCAGCTCCTGCGTGAGGTCGGCGATGCCGTTGTAGTCGCTGTACGACTGGTAGGCCTCGAGCATCGCGAACTCGGGGCTGTGGGTCGAGTCGGCACCTTCGTTTCGGAAGTTGCGGTTGATCTCGAAGACGCGATCGATACCGCCGACCACGGCGCGCTTGAGGAAGAGTTCCGGCGCGATGCGCAGGTAGAGCTCGGCGTCGAACGCGTTGGAGTGGGTGACGAACGGACGGGCAGCCGCTCCCCCGTGCTGCACCTGCAGCATCGGCGTCTCGACCTCGAGGAAGCCGTGGTTCGTGAACGTCTCCCGCAGCGAGGCGTTCACCTTCGCACGTGCGATGACGGTCTCCCGCGCCTGGTCGCGCGCGATGAGGTCGAGGAAGCGCGAGCGCACGCGGCTCTCCTCGCTCAGCTCGCTGTAGAGGTTCGGCAGCGGCAGCAGCGCCTTCGCGGCGATCACCCAGTCGGTGACCATGATCGACAGCTCGCCGCGGCGGCTGGAGATCACCTGTCCGGTGACCGACACGTGGTCGCCCAGGTCGACGAGCTCCTTCCACGCCTGCAGCGACTCCTCGCCCACCTCGGCCAGCGACACCATGGCCTGGATGCGGCTGCCGTCGCCCGCCTGCAGCGCAGCGAAGCAGAGCTTGCCGGTGTTCCGACTGAACACGATGCGCCCCGCGACGGATGCCACGACCCCTGTCTCGGCTCCGGGCTCGAGATCCGCGTAGCGCTCGCGCAGCGCGGTGATGCTGTCGGTCACCGGGACCGTGACCGGGTAGGCCCCGCCGGCGGCATCCACCCGCTCGCTGAGCAGGCGCTCGCGTTTGCCGAGGCGCACGGCCTTCTGCTCGTGCACGTCGACGAGCTCGGGCTCACCCGCGGCGAGTGCGGCCGGGGCGGGTGTGGACGCAGCGTTCGGCGTCTGAGACATGGTGCGGGGCTCCTCGAAGTAGACGTTCCAGTCTAACGAGGCTGCCTGCGGCCCCCGCGGCCTGCACGCTCACTCGCGACCTCGCCAGCGCCATCCTTGGCACTGTCTTGGCACCGTCACTTGCGCCTTCGCGCGCTCACCGCGGCTCGATAACCACACCAATCCGCGAGCGAATGGCGCGAGCCGCGAGGGATCAGTCCGCGATCAGCGGCGAGCCGTCCTGCAGGGCGCGGTCGACGGCGGAGTGCACGAGCGCCGACAGATAGAGACCGGGCTCGTCGATGCCCGCCGAGCGCAGCAGCGAGGTGGACTGGCGCACCACGGATGCCGAGAACGCCGTCGCCGTCGCGATGGCCTCGCCGTAGATCGGGCGGTCGGCTTCGGCGACGACCACCGGCTCGCAGCCGAGCTCGACGGCGAGCGCCTGCGCGATCGGCAGCACCGCCGCGGGAGCGGTCACCGCCGCGAACGCGTCGTGCAGCTGACGCAGATCGATCGAGCTGCCGGTGAAGGTGACGGCCGGATGCACCGCCAGCGGGATCGCCCCGCGGCGCGCGGCCGGGGCGAGCACGTCTGTTCCCCAGGAGGGGTCGGTGTGGAGCACGAGCTGGCCGACCTGCCAGCGGTCCAGGTCGGCCAGCCCCGACACGAGCGCGGGCAGCTCGTCGTGCGGGACCGCGATCACGACGAGCTCACTGCGCCGCACGATCTCGTCGGCGGCGAGCACCGGAACGCCGGGCAGGATCGCCTCCACACGGTCACGGTCCGAGCCCGCGGTGATGCCGACGATCGCGTGTCCGGCACCGGCGAGTGCGGCTCCGATCACGGGTCCCACCTTGCCCGCGCCGATGATGCCGACCCCCAGCCTGCTGGCGCCCGTCATCGGCGCTCCCCTCCGTCGTCAGAAATCGCACCGGCCGCGGGGACCGCCGCCACCGCATCCCGCTCCCCGACGCTCGCGGCGACAGGACCCGCGGTGTCCGCCGCGTTCGCGGTGTCCACGGGGCGAGCGGCGTTCGCGGCATCCGAATACATCGCGACATCGCCCACCGGCGCCGCAGCCGCCGCCGCATTCTCGGCATTCACATCCCCGGCACCCTCGGGCTCCGCGTCCCACCGGTGTGAACGGTCGCTCGCCGCCGCCGCGACGACGGCGGCCGCGGTCCGTTGCCACGCGGCGACGGCGTCGTCGCGGTCGAGCGCTCCGACCGATCCGCGCACCTGTCCGGCGACGATGTGGGCGGTCACGCCCGCGACGCGCAGCGCGCGATCGACGGGGCCCTGCGCGAGTGCGATCGACTGCAGGCGCGCGAGCGGCAGGATCACCAGAGAACGCCAGATCAGCCCGTGGCGAAGAAGCAGCGCGTCGGGTGTGAGCAGGGCGCCGTTTCGTCGCCACGACAGCGGGCGCAGCCACCAGGCGCGCCGCGGCGTCGTCACGTAGGGATCGGCGCCGCTGCGGGGTCCGAGCAGGCCGTGCACCACGAGCTCCTGCCACTGTTCGGCCGAGATCCCCGGCAGGAACAGACGCAGCACCCGTTCGACGTCATCGCGGGTGCCGACCGGCAGCACGTCGGCGAACTGCTGAGCCTGCGCGTCGCTGGCCGAACGCCCCGAGAGCCGGTTGACCTTGATCTCCCACCAGCCGAACCCGCGCCACAGCAGCGGCTGACGGATCTCGAACGCATGCACCCGTCCGGGTGGAAGGGTCTCGGTGATCGTGGTGAACAGGCCGAAGGTGATGCGCACGCCCGACGGCGTCGGTGCGATCGAGTACCGCAGCGCGCGCGTGACGGTGCGGAACCAGTACGCACCGAACGCGATCACGGTCGGTACCAGCGTAAAGAGCACCCAGGGGGTGCCGAGGATCGATCCGACCACGATCACCCCGACCAACAGCACCAGCCAGAGGGTCGACCCCGACAGCAGACGGGAGGCGATGAGGCGGCCGGCCGGAATGTGCACGACGGATGCCGGCTCCGCCACCGGCTGCTCGGCGCCGTCGATCAGCCCGGTGAGCCCCGCGCTCACCGCCGCGACGGCGGCACGGCCGCGAGGGGTCGTGCCGGCGACACCGGCGACACCAGCAGCACCCGCGACACCGGCGGCATCCCCGGCGCGCGCCAACTGGCGACCGGAGGCGAGACGCAGGATGTCGGCGCGAACCGCCTCGGCGTTGGCGGTCGAGAGATACTCGAGCTTGACGTTGGCATCCAAGCCCGCTCCGACGACCTCCAGCTTCGCGGCGCCGAGGAGGCGAGCGACCATCGGGCGGGTGAGATTGACCCCCTGCACGCGATCGAGCGGGGCACGTCGATGCGTGCGGAACAGGATGCCGCTGCGCACCTCCACGTCATCGCCGGTGATCCGGAACGTGTGGAACCGCCATGACAGCCAGAACCCGCCGAGCAGGATCAGGAGCACGCCGAGAACTGCCAGCAGCGCGATCAGGATCAGGTTGTTGCTGACGACGTAGTCGACGGGGTCGGCCTCGTAGCGCTCCCAGTCGGCCACGGCCGGAAAGAGCCAGCCGATGATCCGGTCGCGGAGGTTCGTGATGACGATGCCGAGCACGACCACGAGGAACAGCCCACCCCGCAGCACGGGCGTCAGCGGGTGGAGCCGATGCCATTCGCCGTCGCTGAGCGGCGAGCGCACGTCGGCGACGGCGGCGGGGTTGGTCACAGCCCCGTCCGTCGGGTCTCGGCCACGGCGATCAGCGTGTCGCGCAGCCGCTCGGCGGCCGCCTGCGTGAGGCCGGGAATGGTCACGCCCGTCGTCGCGGCGGCCGTGACGAGCTTCAGCTGCGCGATGTTGAACAGGCGATCGAGCGGTCCGTGGGTGATGTCGACGAGCTGCATGCGGCCGTAGGGCACGGCGACCATGCGCTGCCAGAGGATGCCGCGGCGGAAGACGAGGTCGTCCTGTCGCAGCTGGTAGCCGTAGGCGCGGGCCTGGCGGGGCAGGATCACGAGCGTCCAGATCGTCGAGACGACCACGAGACCGGCGGGGATCCAGACCCAGCCCAGGCGCAGCACCAGCGAGGCAACCAACGCCGCCGCGATGACGAGTACGAGGAAGGCGACCGTCGAGATCAGCCGCACCCAGACGTAGTTGCGCGAGAGCTGATGCCAGAGCCCGTCGCCGAGCGGCAGCCGGTTCTCGCTGCGCGGCTCGAGGATGCGGTCGTACGTTCCCCCGTCGAGCACCACGCCCTCGCCCGCGGCATCCGCGGGATCAGTCGCGGTGCGAGAGACCGTATCCGGGTTCGGGCGGTCCGGGGTGTTCGTCATCGTCATCCTTCCGAATGGTGCACAGGTGCTCGGCCACGAGGCTCGCCGCGACGAGCACGAGGCCGCCGACGATCGCGGCGATCACCGCTCCTGTCGAGCCTAACGAGGGAGTGACGGGGCGGGTGAGCAGGAAGGCCAGGAGTCCACCGGCGACGCCGGCGACGACAGCCCCCACGAGTGCGGAGGCCTTCGCGAGCATCGCGATGCGGACGGCGCGGAAGGGATCGACGGGCGTCGGGGTGGAACCCACGATCGCGCGCCGGATGGGAAGCGCGAACAGCACGAGCGCGATTCCGAGAAGCACGAGCAGGATCGGCAGCAGGAACGAGGGCGTGAACGTCGGTCGACCCGATGCCGTCAGCACCTGGTCGATGACGAAGCCGAGGAAGATGCCGATGACGACCGCGACCGCGATGGTGACCGGTCTCGTCCGCTTCATGCCGTCCCCGCCTCGGTGTCGGTGTCCGCCGTCGCCGCGTGCTCCGTCGGGGCCGCTGCCGGCTCGGCATCCGCCAACCGCGCGAGCAGCTCGGCGACTGATCCGGAGCCCGGGAGCACCGCGTCGGGGTCGACCTGCAGCCAGGGCGCGAGCACGAAGGTGCGTTCGCCCGCTCGCGGGTGAGGGAGGGTCAGCGCCGGATCGTCCGAGCGCACGTCGCCGTACGCGATGAGGTCGAGGTCGAGGGTGCGGCTCTGCCAGCGCAGATCGTCGACCTGCCGCGGAGGCCGCCCATGGGCTTCCTCGATCGCGTGGAGGTAGCCGAGCAGCACCGACGGCGCCAGCCGTGTCGTGACGAGGGCGACCGAGTTGAGGTACGCGGGCGCCTCGGCATCCGGACCGTCCAGGGTGAGAGCGACCGTCTCGATCGGCTCAGCCGCGACGATGCGCGTGGTCAGCGGCAGGCGCGCGAGGTCTTCGAGCGCGGCCGTCATCGTGGCCGCACGGTCGCCCAGATTCGCCCCGATGGCCACGACGGCCACGGTCTCGGGATGATCGCGGGGCGGCGTGTCGTCACGGTAGCCCTGCGCGAGGCGGCGGTTCATGCGGACGCTCCTTCACGGACGCGGCGGATCGTCACGCTGACGTCGTCGAACGGCACCGCGATGGGCGCCTGCGGTTTATGGATCGTGACCTCGACGGCATCCACGCGGGGGTAGCCGAGCGCGCGGTCGGCGATGCGCTGCGCGACGGTCTCGAGCAGGTCGGCCGGATCGCCGGCCAGCACCGCGACGACCTGATCGGCGAGCTCGCCGTAGTGGACCGTGTCGGCGACGTCGTCGCTCCGCGCGGCGGCGGCGAGGGACAGCTCCAGCGCGACGTCGGCGATGAACACCTGTCCGTCCCGGCGCTCGTGCTCGTAGACCCCGTGGTATCCGGTGGCGCGGATGCCGGTGAGGGTGATGCGGTCGCTCATGCGTTCCCTCCCCTGTCGTCGATGCTGTGATGGCCGCTCCAGTGCTCCCAGACCGCCAGCGCGTCGCGGGTCGCGGCGGCGTCGTGCACCCGTACGGCCCATACGCCCGCCTGCGCGGCGAGCACGCTCGTCACCGCGGTCGCGAGGTCGCGGCGCGCCGTCGACACCTCCGCGGCGCGGCCATCTGCCGCGGCGAGGGCATCGGCGAGGAAGCCCTTGCGGCTCGTGCCGACGAGCACCCGGGGCCCGACCGCGACGATGCGCTCGAGCGCGCGCAACGCCTCCCAGTTCTGCGGGCCCCGCTTGCCGAACCCGATCCCCGGGTCGAGGATCACCCGGTCGGGCGAGATCCCGGCGAGCGCGGCGGCCTCGAGTCGGTCCTCCAACTCGACGACGAGCTCGCGGGCGAGGTCGTCGTAGGCGGCGTGCGTGTACATGTCGGCTGAGTGTCCCCGCCAGTGCTGCAGCACCACGTCCACCCCGGATGCCGCGACCACCGCGAGCATGTCGGGGTCGTTCAGTCCGCCCGAGACGTCGTTGACGATGCGGGCGCCGAGCTCGACGGCGGCGCGCGCGGTCGACGCGTTCATCGTGTCGATGCTGACCACGGCGCCCTCGGCGGTGAGAGCGGCGACGACCGGCAGCACGCGCGCCTGCTCCTCGGCGGCCGAGACCCGCTCGGCGCCCGGCCGCGTCGACTCACCGCCGACGTCGAGGATGTCGGCCCCGGCCGCACGCAGTTCGCGAGCGTGGGCTACCGCGGCGTCGGCGCTGAGGAAACGACCCCCGTCGCTGAACGAGTCGGGGGTCGCATTGACCACGCCCATGATGAGGGTCATACCGGAGATCCCGTGACGAGCATCATGATCTCGGCACGCGCGGCGGGCTCGGCCAGCTCGCCGCGCGCCGCGATGGTGATGGTCGCGGCATCCGGCTGCCGGCCGCCGCGCATCGTGACGCACTCGTGGTGGGCGGCGAGCACGACGAGCACGCCCCGGGCGTCGAGCGCGCCCGCGATCGTGTCGGCGATCTGCTCACCGAGACGCTCCTGCACCTGCGGACGGGCGGCCAGGACGTCGACCACCTTCGGCAACGCGCCGAGACCGACGACCTGCTCACCGGGAAGATACGCGATGTGAGCACGTCCGGCGAAGGGAAGCAGGTGATGCTCGCACACGGAACGGAACCGAATGTCGCGCAGCAACACCGCGCCCGAGGGCAACGTGTCCGGCGCCGGCCCCCGCGAGACGCTGATCGTGTGGGCAAGCGGCTCGGCGGCATCCTCACCGACCCCCGCGAAGAAGTCGGCGTACGCGTCGGCGACGCGCTGCGGGGTCGCCTTCAGCCCCGGGCGGTCGGGGTTCTCCCCGATCGCGACGAGGATGTCGCGCACGGCGGCAGCGACGCGGTCTCGATCGACAGCCACGTCACGAGCCTAGGCGGTGGCGGGGCGCGCCTGCCCGCTCGGTCGCCGCTGCGCCGCGACGTGCGCGGCCGGCTGTTCTTCGGCGACGGATGCCGCGGCGAGTCCCGCCTCGTCCTGACGGCGCGGGACGTCGACCGGCGGCAGCGTCGACACGGGACGGTCGTCGCTGGAGAGCCACTGCGGGCGCGGCGGGAGCTTCTTCACGTCGCTGAAGATGTCGGCGAGCTCGAGGTGGTCGAGCGTCTCTTTCTCCAGCAGCGCGAGGGCCAGCTTGTCGAGGATGTCGCGGTTGGCGTTGATGACCTCGTAGGCCTCGTTGTGCGCTTGCTCGATGAGCGCGCGAACCTGCTGGTCGACGCGCTCCGCGATGCGCTCGGAGAAGTCGCGGCCGTGTCCCATGTCGCGGCCCATGAACACCTCGCCCGACGACCCACCGAGCTTGACCGGTCCGACGTCGGTGGTCATGCCGTACTCGGTGACCATCTTGCGGGCGATGCCGGTGGCCTTCTCGATGTCGTTGCTCGCGCCGGTGGTGGGGTCGTGGAACACGATCTCCTCGGCGACCCGGCCGCCCATGGCGTAGGCGAGCTGGTCCTGCAGCTCGTTGCGCGTGACGGAGTACTTGTCCTCCAACGGCAGCACCATCGTGTAGCCGAGTGCCTTGCCGCGCGGAAGGATCGTGACCTTCGTGACAGGGTCGGTGTTGTTCATCGCCGCTGCCGCGAGGGCGTGACCACCCTCGTGGTACGCGGTGATGAGCTTCTCCTTGTCCTTCATGATGCGCGTGCGGCGCTGGGGACCGGCGATGACACGGTCGATGGCCTCGTCGAGCGCACGCATGTCGATGAGCTGCGCGTTGGAGCGCGCCGTCAGCAGCGCCGCCTCGTTCAGCACGTTCGCCAGGTCGGCACCCGTGAATCCCGGCGTCTTGCGGGCGATGACCGCAAGGTCGACCGACGGTGACAGGGGCTTTCCGCGACCGTGCACCTCGAGGATGCGCTGGCGACCCTTGAGGTCGGGAGCGTCGACGCCGATCTGACGGTCGAAACGGCCCGGCCGCAGCAGGGCGGGGTCGAGGATGTCGGGACGGTTGGTGGCCGCAATGACGAGCACCGACGCCTTCGGATCGAAGCCGTCCATCTCGACGAGCATCTGGTTGAGCGTCTGCTCACGCTCGTCGTGACCGCCGCCCATGCCGGCGCCGCGATGGCGGCCGACGGCATCGATCTCGTCGATGAAGATGATCGCCGGAGCGTTCTCCTTGGCCTGGTTGAACAGGTCACGGACGCGGCTGGCGCCGACACCGACGAACATCTCGACGAAGTCCGAACCGGAGATCGCGTAGAACGGCACGCCCGCTTCGCCGGCGACGGCGCGCGCGAGCAGGGTCTTTCCCGTTCCGGGAGGGCCGTACAGCAGCACCCCCTTCGGGATGCGGGCACCCACCGCCTGGAACTTCGCGGGGTCCTTCAGGAAGTCCTTGATCTCCTGCATCTCCTCGATGGCCTCGTCGGCACCGGCGACGTCGGCGAAGGTGACCGTCGGGGTCTCCTTCGTCACGAGTTTCGCGCGGGACTTGCCGAACTGCATGACCTTGCTGTTGCCGCCCTGAGCGGCCGAGAAGAAGAACCAGAAGAGGAGGCCCAGCAGCAGGATCGGGATGAGGAGCGAGAGCAGGCTCTCGAAGAAGGTGGTGCGCGGGACGACGTCGTTGAAGCCGTCCTTCGGGGTCGCGGAATCCACGGCCGAGACGACCTCGTTCGCGCGCGCACCGACGTAGTAGAACTGCACCTGCGTCGCACCCTGGAACGGCGCCGAGAGGGTCATGTCGACGCGCTGGTCGCCGTCGGTGTTCGTCACCTGCGTGACGGTGCCGCCCTTCAGGAGCGTCAGCCCCTCCTGCGTCGTGATCTGCTTGGCACCGGTGAGCGTGGAGATCAGCGACATGCCGATCAGCAACAGCGCACCGATGAGCAACACGTAGACGAACGGGTTGCGGCTGAGCTTCTTGAAGTCCATGATCCGCTCAGGGTACCGCGCGCGGACTATGGGGCGTCTGTGCATTCGCCACAGGCGAACCGGGAGGGCGCTGGCGCCCGGGGCGTTTCGACTCCTCGCTGCGCTCGTCGCTCAACGACCGGGACGATCCACCGGTCGTTGAGCGAGCACAGCGAGTCGAAACGCGGCGTCAGCTGTAGACGTGCGGCGCGAGGACGGCGACATCGCGCAGGTTGCGGAAGCGCTCGTCGTAGTCGAGGCCGTAGCCGACGACGAAGTCGGTGGGGATGTCGAAGCCGACGTAGCGGGAGTCGATCTCGACCTTGGCCGCTTCGGGCTTGCGCAGGAGCGCCAGGATCTCGATGGAGGCGGCCCCGCGCGACGCGAAGTTCTCGAGCAGCCAGCTGAGCGTGAGGCCCGAGTCGATGATGTCCTCGACGATCAGCACGTGCTTGCCGGTGAGATCGGTGTCGAGGTCTTTGCGGATCTGCACGACGCCGCTCGACTTCGTACCCGCGCCGTACGACGAGACGGCCATCCAGTCGATGACCACGTCGCGGCGGAGCTTGCGCGCGAAGTCGGCCATCACCATGACCGCGCCCTTCAGCACGCCGACGAGCAACAGGTCTTTGCCCTCGTAATCGGCTTCGACCCGCTCTGCGAGTTCGCCGAGCTTGGCGTAGATCTGCTCCTCGGTGACCAGGACGGTCGTCAACTGGTCAGCGATATCGGCGGCGCGCATTCCTCGATTTTAGGCACGGATGCCACGGCGACTCAGTCGGCCGCCGTGAATACGAGGCGCGTGCTCTGGCGCTCGGCGCGGCATCCGGGCAGGTCGATCGGACCCTGGCCGTGCCAATCGGTGACGAGGCGGGCGACCTCGAGGGTCTGGGCGCGAGTCAGGCTCACCCCGAACTCGCTGGCCACGACGTGACGGATGATCCGGTGCCGAAGCGCCGGCGGGTTGGCGGCGAGCGCGGCGACCGATACGGCGATGCCGGCCTCGGCGTGCTCGACGATGTCCTCGATCGTCTCGTCGATCATGTCGGCGAAGGCCGCGGCATCCTCGCGGAGCTGATCGCTCGTGCGGGCGAGCGCCTCGGCGACGCCGGGGCCGAGTTCGGCCTCGAGCACCGGCATGACGTCCTGGCGCACGCGCACCCGCAGGAATCGGCGGTCGAGGTTGTGCGGGTCCTCCCACGGCGGCAGGCCCGCCGCCGTGCACGCGGCGCGCGTTGTCGCGCGGCGCACGTCGAGGAGCGGGCGGAGGATGCGGATGCCGTCTTCGACGCGATCCGGCGACATCGCGCCCAGGCTCGCGGCCCCAGAACCGCGGGCGAGGCCGATCAGCACGGTCTCGGCCTGGTCGTCGAGCGTGTGGGCGAGCAGGACGGCTTCCGCCCCGACATCCCGTGCCGCGGCGAGCAGCGCGCCGCGGCGAGCATCGCGGGCGGCCGCCTCGGGACCGCCGTCGGTTCCGACGTCGACGCGGATGACGCGAGCGGCGAGCCCGCGCTCTTCGGCGACGGCAGCGGCGCGGGCGGCGACCCGGTCGGAGCCCGGCTGGAGTCCGTGGTCGACGATCGCGGCCGAGGCCGTGATGCCCGCCTTCGGGGCCTCGAAGGCGACCGCGTCGGCGAGGGCCAGGGAATCCGCCCCGCCCGACAGCCCGACCAGCACCGGGCCGGTCACCGTGGCCAGCGCCGCCCGCACCGCGCGGCGGATCTCGGCGACGGCGGGGTGAAGGCTCGGGCGGTGGTCCACGGCATCCACGCTAGCGACTGCGCGGCGTACGCAACTCCGCCTCAACGCGAGCCCGGAGTCACCACGGTGCCCGGACATGTGTCTGAGGCGGAGTTGCGCACGCTCGGCACCTGTGAGACCGCCGACTAGGCTGGATGCCGGCATCCACCGACTCTCCGAAGGAGCACCAGCATGGGCGCATACGACGCCGTCATCGAGATTCCGCGCGGCAGCCGCGTGAAGTATGAGGTCGACCACGGCACCGGCCGCGTCTTCCTCGACCGCGTGCTGTTCACCCCGATGGGCTACCCGGCCAACTACGGGTTCTTCGAGGACACCCTCGGGGAGGACGGCGACCCGCTCGACGTGCTCCTGCTGCTCGACCGCGACCTGTACCCGGGCGTCATGGCGAAGGTTCGTCCGGTCGCCGTGCTGAAGATGCTCGACGAGGCCGGCGGCGACGACAAGGTCGTGGCCGTGCTCGCGAAGGACCCGCGCTGGGCGCACATCAACGACGTCGACGATCTCGACGAGTGGACCAAGGGCGAGATCAACCACTTCTTCGAGCACTACAAGGACCTCGAGCCCGGCAAGTGGGTCAAGGTCGACCAGTGGGCTGGTGCCGAAGAAGCCGAGCGCCTCGTCGCCGAGGCCTTCCAGCGCTTCCAGGACGAGGGCGCCCAGACGGCGACCCAGGGTGAGGGCCACGCCCCCAAGACCATCTGAGGTCTCGCGACACACGCGAGAGACGAGAAGAGCGGATGCCGGTCGGCATCCGCTCTTCTGCGTGTGGTCTGCGGCGACGTCAGTAGACGTTGATGCCGTGGTCGAGGAGGACCGGGGCGGGGTCGATGCGCACGCCGTCCGAGTAGACCTCGAAGTGAAGGTGGCAGCCGGTCGAGGCCCCGGTGTTGCCGACGTAGGCGATGACGTCGCCCGCGTTGACCCACTGCCCGTAGCTGACGGCGTAGCCGCCGTCGACGATGTGGGCGTAGCCGGTGATGATGCCGCCGCCGTGGTCGACCTTGACGTAGTTGCCCCAGCCGTCCCCCCAGCCGGCGTACACGACGGTGCCGGAAGCCGCGGCGAAGATCGGTGACCAGCACGCCGTGGCGAAGTCGATGCCGCGGTGGCCCGTGACGCAACCGCCGGGGCCACAGATGGTGCCGCGGTTGCCGAACCAGGAGCTGATGTAGCCGGATGCCGGTCGCACCCAGCCGCCGGTGCCGGGCGTTCCGCCGCCACCACCACCGCCGCCACCGCCTCCGCCGTCAGAACCGCCACCGCCTCCACCGCCGCCACCTCCGGCGTTGGCCGCCGCTTCGGCTTCGGCCTGCTTGCGACGCTCCTCTTCGAGGGCGGCCTGACGTGCCTCTTCCGCCTTGCGGGCGGCTTCGACGCCGGCCTGATAGTCGGCGACCGTCTTCGCGGTCTGGTCCTGGAGCGCGGAGAGCTGCGCCTGGAGGGTGGCGAGGTTCTTGTCCTGCTCGTCGAGTGCGGCCTGCGCGGCAGTCGCGGCGTCCTGCGCCGCCTGCATCTTCTGCTGCGCTTCCTTCTGCAGGCGGTCGCGCTCGTCGCGCGCGACCTTGGCCTTGTCGCTGAGGCTCTGGGCGTTGTTGCGAGCGCTGACCGCGTCGGCGTACACCCCGCGGTTGGCCTCGACGAGCCGGTCCATGGTGCCGAGCTTGGTGAGGAGGTCGTCGGCGCTCGCGGCGGAGCCGGAGAAGAAGAGCTCCATCGAGGGGTCGCCGCCGCCCGAGCGGTACTGCTGCGCGGCGAGGCGTCCGAGCTTCTGGGCGGTCTCGGTGGCGCGAGCGGCCTCGGCATCCGCCTGGCTCTGCAGCGAAGCCGCCTGATCGGCCGCGGCCTCGAAGGCTTCCTGTGCGGCGAGGTATTCGCCGGCGAGGCGCTCGGCCTCGGCGCGCGTCGACTCGACGTTGGCCTGGAGCGAGGCGATGAGGTTCTGGATGCGCGCGATCTCGTCGCCCTTGGCGGCCTCGTTGTTCTTCGCGTTCTGGACGTCGTCCCAGGAGGGGTAATCGGCGGCGAACGCGGAGGGGCTGAACCGGAGGCCCAGCGCGCTGACGGCGCCGAAGCTCAGCACGCCCAGGCCGGCGAGGCCCAGTGCGGTGCGTCGGGTCAGGGGGCTACGGAACCGCGCGTGTTCCTGCGCCGTGGGCGCGCAGCCGCAGTCTTCCGCCGAAGCGACCTTCTCGGTCTCCACTTCGAACCTCCGTCATTCGCACGCGTTGACCCCCGCCACCCGCGGTGGCAACACACGTCACAATAACAACATTCGTCACATTCGCCCAGGGCCTTGGCCAGGGGTTTTCGCTCCGGAGCTTGCGGTGGTCGACGGTCGCCGTCACGCAGGACGGGGATTCGGCCGGGCGATCGGCGCGGACGTGAACGCCGCGTCGCCGCCATCCTCT
>Ga0105243_10001500_pt1 | contig 20428 bp, 20 predicted proteins | sample KBSM34metaG_FD_81525 | JGI IMG/M metagenome (GOLD analysis project Ga0105243, IMG submission 81525) | Miscanthus rhizosphere microbial communities from Kellogg Biological Station, Michigan, USA - KBS M3-4 metaG | ecosystem: Host-associated > Plants > Roots > Rhizosphere > Soil | place... | reverse complement strand
CGTCGTCGTTGGCGGAACCGTCGTCGTTGGCGGAACCGTCGTCGTTGGCGGAACCGTCGTCGTTGGCGGAACCGTCGTCGTTGGCGGAACCGTCGTCGTCGGCGGAGTTGAAGTGACTGTCGGTGGCGAAGTGACTGTCGGTGGCGAAGTCGAAGTAGCTGTCGGTGACAGCTCAGTACATGCGGCATTCGCCGGGACAGCGTTCCCAGACAACACCATCAGGGAGACCGCAGCTCCCACCGCCACTGCAGCCGATATGCGGCGGAGGTTATCGACAGCCGTTGCGTGATTGCGCATAGACCCCCCGAACTCCCACCGTTCGCACCGCTACCGTCGGCAGCTTTCATTGTGTGACTGGTCGTGGGTGCACGGAACGAGTATTCGGCTACCCGTTTTCGGATGCTTTTCCTGACGCGAGCAGACGCGGAAGGCCACGAATCGCCAACGAGAGAGAACCCTCTGCGTTCCCCAGTCCCCAGCTTGCGCGTGGGCCGAGCACGTGGGCCCAGCTCGGCGGCAGGAACTACCGGGCCTGTTTCAGCCTGCCGCGCGAGCTGTCGCGGTTGCGCTCGAACACCAACCGCAGGCCGTCGAGGGTGAGGTGCTGATCGTACTTGTCGACGGTGTGCAGGTCGGGCAGCACGAGAGGGGCGGTGTGACCGGTGGCCACAACCGCGACGTCGTCACCGCCGAAGCCGTCGACGTCCTCACGGATGCGGCTGACCAAGCCGTCGACAAGGCCGGCGAATCCGAACACGGCGCCGGACTGCATGCACTCGACGGTGTTCTTTCCCACTACCGATCGGGGCCGGAGCAACTCGACACGGCGCAGCGCCGCTGACCGCGCTGCCGCGGCGTCCGAGGACACCTGCACGCCGGGAGCGATTGCCCCGCCGAGGAACTCGCCCTTCGCCGAGACTACGTCCACACAGATCGACGAGCCGAAATCCACGACGATCGCAGCGGTGCCGTACTTGTGAAACGCAGCCAGGCAGTTGACGATGCGGTCTGCGCCCACCTCTTTGGGATTGTCGACCAAGAGCGGAATGCCGGTACGCACACCGGGTTCGATCAACACATGCGGCACCGACGGCCAGTACTGATCGAGCATCAGTCGAACCTCGTGTAGCACCGACGGCACCGTCGACAGTCCCGCCGCCCCGGTCAGGCGTTCGGAGTCGTCACCGATCAGACCGTCAATGGTGAGCGCCAGCTCATCCGAGGTCACCTCGGGTTCGGTGCGAATCCGCCAGTGCTGCACCACTTTCGCGTGGTCACCGGATCCGGAAATCAGGCCGACCACGGTGTGCATGTTGCGGACGTCGATCGCGAGAAGCACGGGCTTACCGCGGTGACATCAGCTCGGCCGCATCGGCCGGCACGTAGGCGGGGTCGTGACCCAGGTCGATCTGCTTGTTGTCGGCGTCGACGAACACCACCCTGGGCTGATATGCCATGGCCTCAGCGTCCTCCATCGTGCCGTAGGCGATCAGGATCACCAGGTCACCCGGATGGACGAGATGCGCTGCGGCACCGTTGATGCCGATAACACCGCTGCCGCGCTCGCCGGTGATCGCATAAGTGACAAGGCGGGCGCCGTTGTCGACATCCACGATCGTGACCTGCTCGCCGTCGAGCAGGTCGGCAGCATCCATCAAGTCTGCGTCAATGGTCACCGAGCCGACGTAGTGCAGGTCGGCTCGGGTCACCGTGGCGCGGTGGATCTTGGATTTCAGCATCGTCCGTAGCATCAATTCCTCCAAGGCAATTCGTGGGTTTCGTAGGACCCGACCCGTGGATGTCCGTCGGTGCCGGCGGTTGCTCCGATGTCGATAGCGATGTTGTCGAGGAGCCTGGTGCCGCCGAGCCGCGCGGCGATGACCATGCGCGCGATGCCCTCGGCAGGTGCGGGACCCAGCATCGGGTCCCGGACCTCGAGATAGTCGACGTCGATGGCGGGCACCTCGTCCAGCACGGCGCGGGCGGCGTCCAGCGCCGCTGCGGTGCCGCCCGATGCGGCGTACATGCCCGCAAGTAGTGCGGCCGACAGCGCGCCCGCCTGCTCACGTTCGTCGTCGTTCAGGTAGCGATTGCGCGACGACATGGCCAGCCCGTCGGCTTCCCGCACGATGGGCACCCCGACGATCTGCGTGTCGACGTTGAGGTCGGCGACCATCTGCCGCACCACCACGAGCTGCTGGTAATCCTTCTCGCCGAAGAACGCGCGATCCGGGCGCACGATCTGCAGCAGCTTGAGCACGACGGTCAGCACACCCGCGAAATGCGTTGGGCGGGCGGCGCCTTCGAGCTCGGCACCCAGCGGCCCCGGGTGCACGGAAGTGCGCTCGCCGTCCGGGTACATGTCGGCGGCCGTCGGCGTGAACGCAATCTCGACGCCTTCGGCACGCAGCACCTCGAGATCCTCGTCGAGGGTGCGCGGGTAGGCGTGCAGGTCCTCCCCCGCCCCGAACTGCAACGGGTTGACGAAGATGGACACCACCACGACGGCCCCCTGGACCCGCTTAGCGGCCCGGACCAGCGTCAGGTGACCCTCGTGCAGCGCGCCCATCGTCGGCACCAGCATCACCCTGCGGCCGGTCGCTCGCAGCGCTCGGGTGACATCGGAGACGTCGCGCGGACTGGAATAGACGTTGAGGTCACCGGCGGTGAACTGCGTTTTGGACACGGTCATGATTGTCCCGCTCCCCGGCTGCCGCGTGGGCTCACTGCGAGTACCGCAAAGACATCTTCTGGGGCGTGAACCCGCTGTGCGGTGCGCAACGAGTTGGCCCGATACGCCTGTGCAAGTTGCGGATCCACTTCGGCAAGTGCCCGCAGGTGGCCGGCGACAGCAGCCGCGTCACCGCGGGCAACCGGGCCGGTCAGCGCCGCCTGACCGCGCTGCAGCGAGTTCTCCAGCGATGCCCGCGCCAGCGGCCCGATCACCCGCTCGGCGATGCCGCCCGGCGCGTCGCCTACCAGTTCCTGCCCCAGCAGTTCCTGACCCCACAGCGCTGCCCGCAGTGCCTCGACGGCGTCGAGTAGCAAGGTGACGACGTGGTTGCTGGCATGGGCCAGCGCCGCGTGGTACAGCGTGCGGGCATCCTCGCGGACCCGGAACGGCTCACCGCCGATCTCGAGCACCAGCGACTGTGCGATCGCGTAGCCGACCTCGTCAGCGGCGGTGATACCGAAGCATGTCTCGGACAGTCGCGCGATGTCCTCGTCTGAGCCGGTGAACGTCATCGCGGGATGAATGGCCAACGGGATACAGCCTTGCTCGGTCAGCGGAGCCAGCACCGCAACGCCGTTGGCACCCGACGTGTGGGCGACGATCGTGCCCGGCCGCACCGCCGAGGTGGCCGCCAGACCCGACACCAGACCTGCGAGTTCAGCGTCGGGGACAGCCAGCAGCAACAGTTCGGCGCGGGCGGCGACCTGGTCTGGCGGCAGGACGGCGGTGTCGGGCAGCCTGCGTTCGGCGCGCTGCCGCGACGCGTGCGAAATCGCGCTGCACGCGACGACCACATGATCGGCGCGCTCCAGCGCTAGACCCAGCGCCGTGCCGACCCGACCAGCGGAAATGATGCCAATCGTGAGCCGCGCCGGACGCAGTCCGTCGACATGCTCCATTGCAGACGACCTCGCAAATTGTCGTGGTTTCTTCGTTCCGGTCCTGCGTTGCGGGTACCGGACGGTCGCCATGAGCCTAACTCACTCGTCGCGGCGCCTGCGACGGCCGCCGCCGGTCGGGGAGGCCTGAAGCCTCGCCAGCAGTTCGGCAACCGACTGGCCGCCGGTGTCCTCGGCGCTGCGGTGTCGCCGGCCTTCGGGATCGGCAGGCGGCGGTTCGCCTGGTTGCTCGGGCTCCGGATGCGGCGGAAACTCTCCGGATTCGGTGGCCAAGGTCGGTAGCGCAGGCGGTCGGCCCGGATCGACGGCGTCCGGCGGCGCCGAGTGGCGGCCGCGGAGGCCTTCGGCCGACGGGGCCTGCATGGCGAGCTCGGGTGCCCCTCTCCTGCCGACGTATTCGGCGGCGGACCCGTTTTCTCCCGTCGGCGGCGCCGACGAATCGGGCACCTCAGGCGACGTCGGCGAATCAGCTATGTCAGGCGACGTCGGCGAATCAGCCATCTCAGGCGACACCCAGTTGCTGCCCGGTGCGCCCGCGGGTATCCACTCGCCCTCGGCGGGCGCAGGCTGCCACTCGGGTGCCTGCGCGACGGGCTCCGGCTCGGGAGGCGCTGGGGGCGGCGGTGCAGGCGGAACAGGTGGAACAGGTGGGCCCTCCTGTTGCGTTGGCTGCCAAGCGAATTGGGACTCAGGCACCGGTTGCGCGACCGGTTGAGGGGGCGACGATGCCGCCCACGCGCGCGGCTGCTCCTCCACGCGATGGGTTCGCTCCTCCTGCTCAGTCTCCGAAGGTCTGCGGTGCGCACCACCGAAACTCGACGCCTGCTCCCAGTCGGACTCGGACGGATGAGGTTCGGCAGGCACGTCGATGATCGGACTTTCCTCGGTATTCGCATCGAAGTCGTCACGGTCCTCGGTGTCGATCCGGCTCGCGGTCACCCTGCCCGTGGATGCTGCGCCGCGCGGCCAGTCACCGTAGGCCCGGCTGCGATCGGTTTCGATCGCGGGCCGGTGCGACAGGTCGGCGTCGAACAGAATCTCCAAATTGGCCCGAAGCGCGGCCAATTCGGCACGCAGGCCCGCGACCTCATCGGCGGCCTGAGCCCGAATCTCTGACGTCAACTCGCGGCGCAACTGGGTCTCCACCGTCAGCTCGTATTCACGCCGCGCCGAGATTTCGCGGTCCAACTGCAAGTCGTAGACGAGCTTGAGATCCCGCATCTTGGCCTGTTCGACGTCGCTTTGTCTGCGATAGATGACCGACACGAACGCCGCCACCACCGCGGCCCACAACGCCAGGATGACGGCCAGCTTCAGCAACTCCACCCGGTCGGTGAACACTAGGGCGGAACTCGCCCCGATAGCGAGCACCAGCAACACCGTCAGCAGCACCCAACCCGGCCTGCGGCCGCTGCGCCGAGCGCGCGTACCGCGGGACAGATCGGTCATGGGGCGACTGTACCCGCCACAGGTCATCTCGCGTGTCGACCACTTCGGCGATTCGGCCGACGGCGCTGCGGGTCAGCTACTCGGTCGCCCCGTCGGCGTTGTCCGGAGGCTCTTGTGGCGACTTGCAGCAATGCTGAAGCCATAGCGCAGCAACCACCAGCGCGAGGGCGCTTGCCGCGGCAACGACCGAACCGGCGGTGTCCTCGCCTGCCACCCGCAGCGTGCTGCGACGCGGCAAAAGATAAACAAGTACCGCGATCCACCAGCCGAGCACCAGCGCGCCGACCCACGCCGACGCCTTTGCGATCAACACCGACCGCGCCACCGCCAGTGGATGCAGCCAACCGCGCGCGTCACCGATTTCGCCGTCGTTGATCTTGGCCCGCACATAGAACGCCCACGCGGCCTCGGCGATCGCAACAGCCAGCAGTGACACGCCGGTCCACACATCGATCGGCGGGAAGTAGCGGTACAGCAGCACCACGATCATGTAGCCCACGACGGCGCCCAGCACCGTCGCGGCCGTCAGGTCACGCTTGCGGGTGGGTCCCATCAGCACAGCGCCAACTCGGTAAGGCGCACGCCGTCACGATCGGCCGGCTCCATTTGGTCGAGCAAGCCCGCGACGGGACGCCGTTCGCCCGCGACCGTCAACGTGGCAGCTGGGTCCACCGCCAACCAGGGAATCAGCACGAATGCCCGCAGATGCGCCGACGGATGAGGCAGCGTCAGGTCATCGTCGCCCGAGGTCACCTCGCGCTGTCCGTCATGGCAAGTGACCAGATCGACATCGAGGGTGCGCGGGCCCCAACGCTCCGCGCGGATCCGGTCAGCCGCGGCTTCGAGTTCGTGCGCGCGACGTAGCCAGCCGTAGCAGTCGACAGCAGGATCCTCGGCGATCAGAACCGCATTGAGGAACGGGCCCTGCTCGACTCCGCCCCATGCCTCCGTCTCGTACACCGGCGAGAGTGCGCGCACCGCGCCGTCGAGCCCGTCGACCACCGACTGCAGCCGCGCCAGCCGATCACCGAGGTTCGACCCGATCGACAACACCACTCGCGTCATGCCGTACCGCCCCGCCGCGAACGTCGCGCCGTCACAGCGACGTCGGCGAAGGTCAGTGGAATGGGCGCCGACGGTTTGTGTACGACGACCTCGACGGCGTGTACGCGTTCGTCCGCCATCAAGTCGTCGGCTATCGCGCCCGCGACCGTCTCGATGAGCTTGCGCGGCGGCCCGGCGACGATGTCGGCGGCCCGCTGAGCGAGCTTGCCGTAGTCGAGCGTGTCGGCAAGGTCGTCGCTGGCCGCTGCGGTCGCCAGGTCGATCCACACGGTGATGTCGACGACGAAGTCCTGGCCGTCGCGTCGTTCGTGATCGAACACACCGTGATATCCGCGAACAGTCAAGCCGCGCAATTCGATTCGATCAGCCAATGCTGATCCCCCGGTCGCTTCCGCCGGACCAGGCCTCGAGCACCTTCAACGCGTCGACGGAGGCGCGGACGTCGTGCACCCGCACACCCCACGCCCCGTGCAGGCCTGCCAGCACCGAGACCACGGCTGTGGCGGTCTCCCGGCCGCCGGGTGGCCGCGGTTCGCCGTCCTCGTCGGCCAATAACGTACCGAGGAAACGCTTGCGGGACGCCCCGACGAGCACCGGGATGCCGGTGCCGACGAATTCGGGTAGTGCGCGCAGCAGCGCCCAATTGTGTTCTGCGGTCTTGGCGAAACCAAGGCCAGGATCGATGACCAGCCTGGCCGGATCGACACCCGGGTGCACGGCGGCGTCCACTGCGGCCAGCAGTTCGTCGCGCACCTCGGCGACCACGTCCCGGTAGGCCGGTACCTCGTGGGGTCGGTCCGCGCCCACCGAGCGCCAATGCATCAGCACCCACGGCACTTTCGCATCCGCGATCAGCGGCGCCATGTTCGGGTCGGCGCGGCCGCCGGACACGTCGTTGACGATCTGGGCGCCGTTTTCCAGCGCCGCCTGCGCGACCTCCGCGTGCATGGTGTCGATGCTGACCGTGATGCCTTGCCCGGCAAGCTCTTTGATGACAGGGAGCACACGTGCCGACTCGATCCGGGCGTCGATGCGGGTCGCGCCGGGACGGGTCGACTCGCCGCCGACGTCGACGATCGCTGCGCCATCGGCAGCCAGCGTCAGGCCATGTTCGACGGCGCGGTCACGGTCGAGGAACAGTCCCCCGTCAGAGAAGGAGTCGTCGGTGACGTTCACAACCCCCATGACCTGCACTCGCGTCGGGCTCACTTTCGCAAGATGAGATCCAGCGCCTCGGCCCGCGATGCGGCATCGCACTTGAACTGGCCGCGCACCGCCGACGTGGTGGTCACCGCTCCTGGCTTGCGCACGCCGCGCATCGACATGCACAGGTGCTCGGCCTCGACGACCACGATGACGCCGCGCGGATTAAGCTTGCGCATCAGCGCATCGGCGATCTGCGCGGTCAGCCGCTCCTGCACCTGCGGCCGCTTGGCGTACAAATCGACCAGTCGCGCGATCTTCGACAGTCCGGTGACCCTGCCGTCCTTACCGGGAATGTAGCCAACGTGCGCGACCCCGTGGAACGCCACCAGGTGGTGTTCGCAGGTGGAGTACAGCGGGATCTGCTTGACCAGCACCAGCTCGTCGTGCTGTTCGTCAAACGTGGTGTCCAGCACGGTATCCGGATCAGTGTAGAGGCCGGCGAACATCTCCTTATACGCCCGCGCGACCCGCGCCGGAGTGTCCTCCAAGCCGTGTCGGTCGGGATCTTCCCCGACTGCGATCAACAACTCTCGCACCGCAGCTTCCGCGCGGGGTTGGTCGAATGCGGGTTTGGTGAACGTGGCCGAATTGTTGAGCGACCGCGTCATCGATGCCTCCGTTCAGTTATCAGCCATGAGCCGGCGGATTAGGTCCGGCTGTTGTCCTGCCCAGGGTCCTCGTTCGGGTTAGGCGCGGGCGCGCCACCCTGCGGGGCGGGATGTCCGGGCTGCGGATAGGGCTGATACGGCGGATAGGGCGGCGGAGCCGCTCCGGCGGGGACATTCGGGTTGTGCCAGTGCGGCGGCGGGTACCAGTACCCCTGCTGCGGGTGCTGTTGCGCCGGCGGCGGTCCCTGCGGCGGCCAACCGGGCGCGTGCCAACCGGCTGGGGCGCCGTAGTCCGGCTGTGTCGACGCGTTTGCGGGAACTCCGTTGCCGCCAGCGCCATTTGTGCCGTTCTGGTGAGCCTGCCGCGCAGCGGCCTCCTGGCTCGCCTGCGCGATGGCTGCCTTGAACGCCGGCTCGGGAACCGGCTTGGGCCACGGCTCGCCCCGCTCGATGGCCAGCTCACCAGGCGTCTTGATCGGCGGCTTGTCGGACGGAACGCGCCCGCCGAAGTCGTCGAACATGGTCAGTCGCGGACGCTTCTTCACGTCGGCGAAGATCGCCTGCAGTTCGGCGCGGTGCAGAGTTTCCTTCTCGAGCAGCTCGCCGGCGAGCGTGTCGAGCACGTCGCGGTACTCGGTGAGGATCTCCCACGCCTCGGTGTGCGCGGCCTCGATGAGCTTGCGAACCTCGTCGTCGATGATCTGTGCGACTTCGTGTGAGTAGTCGGCCTGGGTGCCCATCGTGCGACCGAGGAACGGGTCGCCGTGCTCGGTGCCGTAGCGCACCGCGCCGAGCTTGGAGCTCATGCCGTATTCGGTGACCATCGCGCGCGCGATCTTGGTGGCCTGTTCGATGTCGGACACCGCGCCTGTCGTCGGCTCGCGGAACACCAATTCCTCGGCGGCGCGTCCGCCCATCGCGAACACCAGCCGGGCGATCATTTCCGAGCGGGTCATCAAGCCCTTGTCGTCCTCGGGCACCGCCATCGCATGCCCGCCGGTGCGGCCGCGGGCAAGGATCGTGACCTTGTAGATCGGGTCGATGTCCGGCATCGCCCATGCCGCCAGTGTGTGGCCGCCTTCGTGGTAGGCCGTGATCTTCTTCTCGTGTTCGCTGATGATCCGGCTCTTGCGGCGCGGCCCGCCGACGACGCGGTCGACGGCCTCCTCCAGCGCCGGGCCGGTGATGACGGTGCCGTTCTCGCGCGCGGTCAGCAGCGCCGCCTCGTTGACGACGTTGGCCAGGTCGGCACCCGACATGCCGACGGTGCGCTTGGCCAGACCGTCCAGATCGGCGTCGGGGGCGATGGGCTTGCCCTGCGAGTGCACACGCAGCACGGCACGGCGGCCGGCGAGGTCGGGGTTGGACACCGGGATCTGCCGGTCGAAGCGGCCGGGCCGCAGCAGCGCGGGATCGAGGATGTCGGGCCGGTTGGTGGCGGCGATCAGGATGACGCCCTGGCGGTCCCCGAACCCGTCCATCTCGACCAGCAGCTGGTTCAGGGTCTGCTCGCGTTCGTCGTGGCCGCCGCCGAGGCCGGCGCCGCGCTGGCGGCCGACCGCGTCGATCTCGTCGACGAAGATGATGCAGGGGCTGTTCTGCTTGGCCTGTTCGAACAGGTCGCGCACCCGGGAGGCGCCGACGCCGACGAACATCTCGACGAAGTCCGAACCGGAAATCGTGAAGAACGGAACCCCCGCCTCACCCGCGACGGCGCGGGCGAGCAGCGTCTTGCCGGTGCCGGGCGGGCCATAGAGCAGCACGCCCTTGGGGATCTTGGCGCCCAGCGCCTGGTAGCGCGATGGGTTCTGCAGGAAGTCCTTGATCTCGTAGAGCTCTTCGACCGCTTCGTCGACGCCTGCGACGTCGGCGAAGGTGGTCTTCGGCATGTCCTTGGAGAGCTGTTTGGCCCGCGACTTGCCGAAGCCGAAGCCCATTCGGCCGCCGGTCTGCATGCGGGAAAACATCACGAACAGCCCGACGAGCAGGAGCAGCGGCAAAAGATAGATCAGCAGCGAGCCGAGCATGCTGCCCTGGTTCACGACCGTGTTGACCTTAGTGTTCTTCGCATTCAGCGCGTCGAACAGGGGCACCGCGTACCCAGTCGGGTATTTGGTGATGACCTTGTCGCTGTTGTCGGTGTCGGCATTGCCGTTCTTCAGCTCCAGCCGCAGCTGCTGCTCACGGTCGTCGATCTGCGCGCTCTTCACGTTGTCGCTGTTGATCTGGGCCATCGCCACCGACGTGTCGACGGGCTTATAGCCGCGGGTGTCGTCGCTGAAATAGAAGAACGACCAGCCCAGCAAGAGCACCACGGCGATCGCGGTGAGCGTGCGGATCACATTTTTCCGGTTCATCGAATATCCGTCGTCGACTTCATCTTTTTCGGCCGCCTACGGCCAGTGTCCTTCCAATACGCGCAGCTGGAATAGTCAAGGCTACCGCTATGCCAACGAACAGCAGTTCCCGACGGTCCTCGATCTACGTGGCTAGAGCGTTTCCCAGAAGCTGTTGAGGGCCGCCGCGCCGCGAGCAGGGTCCTGCACCATCCACCAGTGCCCAAGTCCTTCGAGCACGTCCGTACGTGCACCAGCGCGGTCGGCCGCCCGCCGGCGGAGTTCATCAGAGCCCACGTAATGGTCTTCGGTGGCCAACAACGACAACCCTGGGCGGGCCGCGGCAACCGGTAGCGAGCGGCCCGCCTCAGCCAACACGGGTTGGGCCGCCGACCGGTAGAGCGCCAAGATTGCCCGGGCCATCTCCGGACCCTGCGCAGCGGCGATCTCGGCGGCGATGTCAAGCGGTATGCCGAGCGCGTGCATTTGCTCGGCGCGGTCCTGAACGGTTCCGCCCATCATGGTGTCCACCAATTGCTCGCCGTCGCCCGCGGTCTGCCAGACCTGCGCGAGGTCGTGCCAAACGTAATCAGGGTCGAACAACCCGAGGACGTCGCTGGCCCAGCTGCGCACCAGCTCGGGTCGATGCATCACCACGTTCATGACGTGGCAACCGCCCCAGTCGTGTCCGACCAGGTCGATCGGTCCGTCGACGCGCTCGAGTTCGCCCTCGAGCCAGTCGCGGTAGGCGAGGTAGGTCGCGGTGAAGTCGTCGGGCAGTGGGCTGCCGAATCCCGGTGGGGACAATCGCACCACGTCGTCGCGTCCGAGTGCATCCACCAGTGGGCCCCACAGAGCTGCAGTCTCCGGATTGCCGTGCACGAGAACCAAGGTCATGGTTTGAATCCTGTCACCGCGAACCCGCCAGGCGGTGAACTCATCGCCGCCGCCTGACCACCACTACTCGGAGATCGCATCCGGCAGCGGCATCCGATCGTCCATTCGGTCAGCCACCTCAGCCGGCCGGGGTTGCGAATCACGTTGCCGACGAAGCAGATTGACCTTCGCGACCCTGGCGATGAAAGGCGGACTGAGCAGGCGCGCGGGTGGATCGACAAGACCGGTGACCCTGAAGAACTGGTTGACGACCTGGATGTCGGACTCACATGCGGTCAGCACCCATTCGACGAAACGGTTGCTGACCCGCATCGCAGTCGTCCGTCGCCCTTCGACCTCGGGGAAAGCCAAGTCGGAACCAGCCGCGATCTGCCAGGCCACACCGATCGCCTTCGCCGCGGCACGAAAGTACCGCCGGGGCAGGTTCGTGGCACCTCGCTGCAACGTCTCCTGCAGTGCCACAGCGTCCAACGCCGCCACCGACATTCCCTGCCCGTAAATCGGATTGAAGCTGCAGAAAGCGTCGCCGCAGACGAGCAGGCCGTCCGGGAACCGCCGCATCTTGTCGTAGCGCCGCCACTGGCTGGACGGCATGCAATGTTGCACCACCGGCCCGATCGGTTCGCCGGCCTGCACCGCTGCCAACAGATGCGCAGGCGCATACTCGCCGGCGAACGCCAGCATGCCCGCGAGCTCGCGCGGCGGCTCGTGATCCAGCATCCCGAAGACGGTGAATATCCAGTTGTCGTGCTCATAGCCGGTCAGGAACATCCCGGTTGGCCGGCCGGGTGCGGGGCTGATCAGGGCCAGCTTCTCCTCGACAGTGCCGGGGGGGATCCTCAGGTGTTGGCTGACATATGTCGTGCGCATGACGATGTGGTCCTCGACTGGTCGGCCGTACCCGAGGCCTTCCAGAAAAGCCGGCGTGTGCGCACCGCGGCCCATCGCATCCACGACGACATCCGCCGTCAACTCGTGCTGCGCCCCGCCCTCGTGGTTGACCACCCGTACGCCGGTGACGCGATCGCGGTCCGTAGTCGCCGTCAACTCTGTGACGTCGTGGGCGGCGAGGATCGTGACATTGGGGAGCGCGGCTATCCGCCGACGCACATGCGACTCCAGGAACGGCCTGCTCGGCATGTGCATCGCCGTTGCGTCATCATCGACGGGTACCTTGCCGGAGCGGAGAAGTTTGTGCCCGCTATAGGACAAGTACAGCTTTGAGAGATCACCATCGTCCAATACGGGCGCCCCGCCGACGACCAGATCGTTCAGGATGCCGGGAAACAGGCCGTCAAGGATTTGCCCACCGCGCGGCAGCAAAGCGTGGACATGTCGACCTGCGGCACGCCCCGCCGGTTAGCCGGTTCATCAGGTAACGCGTCACGCTCGACGACAGTGACTGTCTCGTAGAAGTCGGCAAGCACTCTGGCAGCGAGCAACCCGCCCATGCTCGCCCCGAGGACTACTGCACGCTCACCCAATGCCGCCACGGCGACCCCCTTGACACTCGCCGCCCACCGGTTCGCCATGATTTGTCGAACCTGTGATCAGACGATAACAACCAATTGAATGAACAGTCTGCTGATTTGCCCACTGGTCGCTTCTGGCGCCGTGCCCCTTCCCCGCATCAAGCCCCCTGTGCTTGGCTGTGGTCGTGCTCATATCGACCGAACGGTTAGTTGAGACGAACGGGGTCCAGCTTCGCGTCATCGACGCCGGTGACCCGGATGCCCCAGTCGTGGTCCTGGCCCACGGCTTCCCTGAACTGGCCTACTCCTGGCGGCACCAGATTCCCGCCCTGGCCGAGGCCGGCTACCGCGTGCTGGCACCCGATCAGCGTGGCTACGGCGGCTCCTCGAAGCCCGCCGCTGTGGAGGCATACGACATCGTCGAGCTGTCCGCCGACATCGTCGGCCTGCTCGATGACGTCGGTGCGGACCGGGCGGCGCTCATCGGCCACGACTTCGGCGGCGTGGTGGCATGGGTTGCCCCGCTGCTGCACCCGGACCGATTCGCAGGCATCGCAGGGCTGAGTGTTCCGCCGCTGCCGCGGCCGAAACGGCCGACGACGGAAGCGTTCCGGAAGATGTTCGGCGACAACTTCTTCTACATCCTGTATTTCCAGGAACCCGGTCCGGCCGACGCGGAACTGAACCGCGATCCTGCCACCACGATGCGGCGGCTGATGGGTTCGCTGACCACGACCGACGAGACCGCCGCGCTGCGAATGCTGCAACCCGGCCCTGAGGGATTCATCGACCGCATTCCGGAGCCTGGTGGACTGCCCGATTGGATAAGCCAGCACGAATTCGACCACTACGTGCACGAATTCACCCGCAACGGGTTTACCGCGCCGCTGAATTGGTACCGCTGCTTCGACCGCAACTGGGAACTGACCGCGACGACGCCGGCCGCGACGATCGATGTCCCGTCGCTGTTCGTCGGCGGAGCCGCCGACCCGACGCTGGGCTACACGCCGCGCGACCGGGTTCGTGATGTGGTCTCCGGTGACTATCGCGAGGTGATGATCGAAGGCGCGGGCCACTGGCTTCAGCAGGAACAGCCCGCCGAGGTGAACACGATACTGCTCGACTTCCTGTCCAGATTGGAGTTCTAGATGCAACGTCCAATGAACTTCGGGGTGTTCATCACGCCGTTCCACCCGGTCGGCCAATCCCCCACCGTCGCATTGGAATACGACCTCGACCGGACGGTGGCGCTGGACAGACTCGGGTACGACGAGGTGTGGTTCGGAGAACACCACTCGGGCGGATACGAGCTGATCGCGTGCCCTGAGGTGTTCATCGCCGCGGCGGCCGAGCGAACAAAGCACATCCGGCTGGGCACCGGCGTGGTGTCGCTGCCGTATCACCATCCGCTGATGGTCGCCGACCGTTGGGTGCTTCTCGACCACCTCACGCGTGGACGGGTGATCTTCGGCACCGGACCGGGTGCACTGCCCTCCGACGCGTACATGATGGGCATCGATCCGGTCGAGCAGCGCCGGATGATGCAGGAGTCGCTCGAGGCGATCCTCGCGCTGTTCCGGGCATCACCGGAGGAGCGGATCAACCGGCACTCCGACTGGTTCACGCTGCGCGATGCTCAGCTGCACATCCGGCCGTACACCTGGCCGTACCCCGAAATCTCGACGGCAGCAATGATTTCCCCGTCCGGCCCCCGCCTCGCCGGGGCACTGGGCACATCGCTGCTCTCGTTGTCGATGTCGGTGCCGGGCGGCTACGCCGCGCTGGAGAACACTTGGAATGTCGTCGTGGACCAAGCCGAGAAGTCCGGCCGTGACGAGCCGGACCGCGCCGATTGGCGGGTGCTGGCCATCATGCACCTCGCCGACACCAGGGACAAGGCGATCGACGACTGCACCTATGGGCTGCAGGACTTCGCGAACTATTTCGGCGCGGCGGGTTTCGTGCCGTTGTCGAATTCCGTTGAGGGAGCTCAGTCCCCGCGCGAGTTCGTGGCGGATTATGCGGGTCAGGGCAACTGCTGCATCGGCACCCCTGGCGACGCGGTGGCATACATCCAGGATCTGCTGGATAAGTCCGGCGGGTTCGGTACCCTGCTGTTGCTCGGCCACGACTGGGCGTCGCCGCAGGCGACCTACCACTCGTACGAACTGTTCGCCCGCGAGGTCATGCCGCACTTCAAGGGTCAGTTGGTCGCACCCCGCGCGTCACACGATTGGGCCAAGGACATGCGCGATCAGCTTCTCGGTCGCGCCGGTGAGGCCATCGTCAAGGCCATCAACGAGCACACCGATGAACTCAAGATGGCCGCCGAACGGGCAGAAGGACCGGAAAGCTGATGCGCGCCTCGGTCCTTCGCGATGGTCGCATGGTGCTGCGCGATGACGTGGCCGAGCCGGTTCCCGACCCCGGGCAGGTCCTCGTCGACGTGAAGGCATGCGGAATCTGCGGCTCCGACCTGCATTTCGCCAAGCACGGCGCGGACGTGCTTGAGCTCAACGACCAGATCGAAGGCTTCGGCGACTCTGGTGGCATGAACATCGACCTGAACCGCGACATCTTCATGGGACACGAGTTCAGTGCCGAGGTTCTCGAGGCGGGGCCTGACACCGATGCCCCGAAGCCGGGCACGCTTGTCACCTCCCTACCGGTACTGCTTTCCGGCACCGGTATCGAACCGATTGTGTACTCGAACAAGACGATCGGTGGCTATGCCGAACGGATGCTGCTGTCGGCGCAGCTCCTGACACCCATCCCCAATGGGCTGGACGCGCGGCACGCTGCACTGACCGAGCCGATGGCCGTCGGCCTTCACGCGGTGAACAAGTCGACGATCCAGCGTGGTGAGACCGCACTGGTGTTGGGCTGCGGCCCGATCGGGATCGCGATCATCGCCGGGCTGCGCCATCATGGGGTGGAAACGATTGTCGCAGCTGACTACTCGGCCACGCGACGCGAGCTGGCCGAACGAATGGGCGCCACCACCACCGTCGATCCCGCGAACGGATCGCCTTTCGACGGCACCAGCTCGGCCGTCGTCTTCGAGGCTGTGGGTGTACCGGGCATCATCGACGACATCTTGCGCCGCGCACCGGTCGGCGCAAGAGTCGTCGTCGCAGGCGTGTGTATGCAAGCCGATGCCTTCCATCCGTATTTCGCCATCGCCAAGCAGATCAATGTGCAGTTCGTGTTGGCCTACGACCAGACCGAGTTCACCGACTGCCTGTGGGCGATCGCCGAAGGCGAGATCGACGTCGCGCCGATGATCACCGGTGAGGTAGGCCTTGACCGGGTCGGCGACGCCTTCGACGAACTCGCACATCCCGATGCGCACTGCAAGATCCTCGTTATGCCGTGACCGACTGACAACACACGCTAGGGTCGCCCCGTGGCTGGAAAACACGAAGCAGGCGTTGTGATCACGGACTGGGAGCGGGCAGAGATCGACCGCGCCAACGCATCTGGGCTCACCCCGGTGATGTTCATTCACGGCTTGTGGCTGCTGTCGAGCAGCTGGCAGCGGTGGCGGGACTTATTTGAAGCCAACGGGTACACCACTATCGCTCCCGGCTGGCCGGATGACCCCTCGTCGGTGGCGGATGCGCGTGAGCATCCGGAGGTTTTCGCGCACAAGATGGTTCAGGACGTGACCGACCACTACCTGAACGCGATATCCGAGTTGGCCAAGAAGCCCGCCGTGATTGGCCATTCATTCGGCGGCCTGATCGCCCAGAAGATCGCTGGCGAGGGCGCCTCCGCGGCGACGGTGGCGATCGACAACGCTCCCTTCAAAGGCGTGCTTGCGCTGCCGATCTCCTCATTGAAGTCCGCGTCACCGGTGCTGGGCAATCCGACCAATCACGGCAAGGCGATCGCGTTGACGCTCGACCAGTTCAAGTACGGCTGGGCGAATAACCTCGACGACGCGGAGACGAAGGAACTCTACGAGACTTATCACGTGGCCGCGTCGGGCGCACCACTCTTCCAGGCGGCGGTTGCCAACTTCAACCTGTTCGGCGGTGAGACCCGGGTAGACCATGCGAACCCCGAGCGCGGACCCCTGCTCATCGTTGCCGGCGAAGCCGACAACACTGTGCCCCTGGCAATCACCGAGGCCAGCTACAAGATTCAGGCGAAGAACCCAGGCGTCACCGAGATCGCGCGAATCGAGGGACGGGGACACTCACTGGTGATCGATCATGGCTGGCAGGAAGTCGCCGAGACCGCGCTGTCGTTCGTGAAGCGGTTCGTCTAGCCGCCGAGGCGAGCGCGCGCCACCGCCAGTGACCGCCCGGTACGACTCCGTCATCGCCTCGGTGTGAGGTCCTGAGCGAGCCGGAACCGCGAAGTCGAGGACCGCGGAGAGGGTGGCGGGTTTAGCCTCGCTTCGCCGCTGCTTCTGAAGCTCCTCGATGAGTCACGGAAGGCCGGCGCGCCCAGACGGTAGGGTGCGAGGATGCCGATCGCAGCGAGAGCGAAGATGTCCCACCGGTTCCTTCTTCTCGCCGCGGCGGCACTTGCTGCGGTTGGAATCTCGGCCTGCGACTCCTCATCTGGGCCGACGGGCACCGCCGATAAGGAGACCCGTCAGGTCACCGTCGTGGGCGCAGGACAAGTACAGGGCGCGCCTGACACGCTGACCGTCAACGCGTCGATCGAGTTCGTCGCGCCCGACGTCAGCGGTGCGATGAACCAGACCAGCGACCGGCAAAAGGCGGTCATCGACGCGTTGGTGGGGTTCGGCATCGACCGCAAGGACATCAGCACCACGCAAGTGAGCCTGCAGCCGCAGTTCGCGGGCGGCGACAGCACCACGATCGTCGGCTATCGCGCGAGCAATTCCATCGACGTGAAGATCCGCAAGCTCGACACCGCCTCGCAGGCACTGGCGTTGATCGTCAGCACGGGCGGCGACGCCACGCGGATCAATTCGGTGAACTATTCGATCGAGGACGACTCGCAGCTCGTAAAGGATGCACGGGCCAGGGCGTTCAACGACGCCAAGGACCGCGCCCAGCAGTATGCGCAGCTGTCCGGGCTGAGTCTCGGCAAGGTCATGTCGATCACCGAGTCAGCAGGCCCCACACCACCTACGCCGGTGCCCAGCTTCAGGGGTGCCGAGGCGGCCGCAGTGCCGCTGGAGCCCGGCCAGCAGACCGTCAGTTTCTCGGTGACGGTCATCTTCGAACTGTCTTAGCCCGCGGGCGCGATGTCGACCGGAATCCCGTTGAGGACGGCAGTGCCCGACAAAGGGTCGAGCTGGCCGCCGTCGTTGAGCTGGTTGACGTTGACGCCGGGTTGGTCGGCTGCGACGCCTTGGCGTGTGCCGCCGCGGTCGTGACCCCACCCGTGAGGCAGCGAAACGACGCCGCGCCGCATGCCCGGCGCCAGTTCGACCGGCGCCACCACGTCGCCGCCGGGACCCTTGATCGCGGCGTTGTCCGTGAGCCCCAGTTCGGCGGCGTCGTCGGGATGGATCTGCAGTGTGCAGCGGTTCGTACCGCCCGCGAGTGCCGGCAGGTTGTGCATCCAGCTGTTGTTCGAGCGCAGATGCCTGCGACCGATCAGGACGAAGCCGTCGTCGTCGCGGCGGAGGGATTCCTGAAGCCTGGCGACATCGGCGATAAGCGCATCGGGCGCGAGTTCGATTCGGCCCGAACGTGTTCTGAGGACCTCGGGGACTCTCGGCTGCAGCGGGCCGAAGTCGATGCCGTGGGGTGCGGCCTTGAGCCGCTCGAGGGTCAAGCCGTCGGTATCGGCCCCGAACGCATCGCCGTAGGGGCCCAGCCGAAGCATCATGTCCAACCGGCGTTCATACCCTGGCCCGGCGATGAGCATCGCGGTCAGTTCGTCGACCGCGCGCCCGGAAACGGGTGAATTCGGGTCGGCGGTCGCCTTTTCCAGCGTGGTCGCGATGACTTGGTCGTCGACCAGCGCGGGATCAGAGTCGTAGCCGACGCCGTAGAGGATCAGGGCCAGCCGGGACAGAATCTCGGGCTCGTCAGGCCGGCCATCCAACGGCAGCGCAGGCGGCGAGTAGCGGGCGTTGTTGCGCACCGCCAGGTTGTTCAACGCGAAGTCGAAGTGGCCGGCCTGCGACGGGGGTGGCGGCGGCAGGATGACGTTCGCGTGGCGCGTCGTCTCGTTGAGGTACGGGTCGATGCTGAGCATGAAATCCACACTGTCGAGCGCACGGTCGAGGCGATCACCGTCGGGCGCCGACAGCACGGGGTTACCTGCGATTGTGATCATCGCCTTGATCTGGCCGTCGCCTGGGGTATCGATTTCCTCGGCGATCGCGGCGGCGGGCAGTTCGGAAAGCGCTTCGGGGTAGCCCGACACGCGGCTGTGCCAGCGCCCGGTCACGAAACCCTTGCCGGGTCCCGACGGTCGCGGCGCCGGTGCGACGGGCGAGAGCGCGAACATCGCCCCGCCCGGCCGGTCGAGATTTCCGGTGAGGACGTTGATGACATCGACCAGCCAGCTGCCGATCGTGCCGAATTCAACTGTGGAGGTACCGATTCGGCCGTAGACCGCCGCGGAGGGCGCCGCAGCGATTTCGCGGGCCAGTGTGCGGATCTCGTCGGCGGCCACGCCGCAATGTGCGGCGACGGCCTCCGGCGAGAAGCCGTCGGCCAGTTCGCGGACCTGCTCGACGCCGGTGACGTGTTCTGCAAGGCCCCCGAGATCCGGCGCGACAAGGCCCTCTTCGAACAGTGCATGGACGACTGCGAAAAGCAGGGCGGCATCGGTGCCGGGACGCGGTGCGATGTGACGATCGGCCAGTTCGGCGGTGCGGGTGCGAGCCGGGTCGATGACGGTGAGCCGGCCACCGCGCTTGCGCAAGGCGCGAAGCTTGCCGGGAAAGTCCGCAGCGGTCGCCAAACTACCGTTGGATACAAGGGGATTCGCGCCGATGATCACCAGGTAGTCGGTGCGGTCGAGGTCGGGCACGGTGAACGCGACAGGGCTGCCGAACATGTAGCCCAACGCGACGTGTTTGGGCATCTGGTCAAGGGTGCTGGCGGTATACATGTGGCGAGTGCGCAGCGCACGGACGATCAGTGGCGCATACAGGCTGCCCGCGATCGTGTGCGCATTCGGGTTGCCGAGGTACACGCCGACCGACGTACCACCGTGGTCACGAATGACTGCACCGAGTCGCTCAGCGATGACGGCGTAGGCCTCGTCCCACGTGGCTTCGGTCAGTTCGCCGTCGCGGCGGACCAATGGCCGGCTCAGCCGGTCGGGATCGTTGTCGAGTTCGGCGAGGCTGGCGCCTTTCGGGCAGATGAACCCGTGGCTGAAGACGTCGTCGCGATCGCCACGCGCTCCGGTCACGCGGCCGTTGTCGATCGTAAGCGTCAGACCGCAGGTGGCCTCGCACAGTGGGCAGATCCGCAGCGCAGTCACTGTCTGTGCCATATTCTTGCTCCTCACGTCCGCGCCCCAATCTTGCCCCGAGATCGACGTTTTGCCGAATCCTTCTCGCCCTTCTGCGCCCGAACGTGAGTGTGGGCGACGCACGCGCGCAAACGGGCATTCCCGCGCTGGACTTGTGGTGGCTGAAGTCACGTGCGTTACTGGCCAAGGCGGCGGGCAATTCCCACGCATACGCCGAGCTGGCCAAGGAATACCTCTCGTATGGTCGAATGAAAATGGCGACGATACTGGCCTACACCTCGCCTGCACTTGGGCACCTGTTGCCGATCAGCGCACTGCTGTCGGAGCTGGCCACCCGCGG
>Ga0105243_10001499_pt1 | contig 20431 bp, 17 predicted proteins | sample KBSM34metaG_FD_81525 | JGI IMG/M metagenome (GOLD analysis project Ga0105243, IMG submission 81525) | Miscanthus rhizosphere microbial communities from Kellogg Biological Station, Michigan, USA - KBS M3-4 metaG | ecosystem: Host-associated > Plants > Roots > Rhizosphere > Soil | place... | reverse complement strand
GTCGCAAATTACGCCGGCGCAGGACACATCGCGGTCCCAGATGCCGTGATGGATCATCTGATAGTGCCACTTGCGCACGCCGGTCTCGATGTCCAGCGCCACCAGGCTTTCGGCAAACAGATGCGGACCGGTGCGGCTCACGCCCAACAGGTCGGTCTGCGGTGACTCTACGCCGACATAGACCAGGCCCAATTCGGGATCGGCCGACATGGGCGCCCACACGCCCATATTGCCGCTGCTCTCCGCCTGGCCCGGCGTGGTCCAGGTCTCGTATCCGAACTCACCCTTGCGCGGGATGGTGTGGAAAATCCATTTGCGCTTGCCGGTGCGGATATCGAAGCCGCGCACATATCCCTTGGAGGCGAGGGTGGGCGCGGCGCCCACCACGATGGTGTCCTTCACCACGAAGGGCGGCGCATGCAGGCCGATCACACCCCTGACCAGATCCATGTCCTGGTCGTTGTCCAGGCGCAGGTCGACCTTGCCTTTTTGTCCGAAGGCCGGATCGGGCAGCCCGGTCCTGGCATCCAGCGAGAACATGTTGTAGCCGCGGGTGACATAGATGATGCGTTCGTTGGTGCCGTCGGTCCAATAGCCCACACCCAATCCGGGGCCGCCGCGCGAACCGATACGCTCGCCTTCGTCATAAGTGTGCATCCACAAAAGTTCGCCGGTGCCGGCGTCCAGGCAGACCACGTCACGGCGGAATCCGGCGGTGACATAGATGCGGCCCTTCGCCACCAGCGGCGTGGACTGATAATCGGCATCCAGCCTGGGCCCAAGGGAATTGGTGGAGAAACGCCAAGCCAGTTCCAGTTGGTTGAAGTTGGAGGCATTGATCTGGTCCAGCGGCGAATAGCGGGTGCTGGAAAGGTCGTTGGCATAATGCAGCCAATCGGTGTTCCTGGACGCCGCGTTTTGCGCGAAAGACGGCATCTGCCAAAGCAGCGCCGCGGCCGATGATCCAGCCAGCATCATTCTACGGTTGATCGAACGCATAATTTGCAAAAACCCCTGGAGCTATTGACCGCGACGGTAAGTGGCGGCCTTACGGACAGCAAGTTTTGTATACGGCCAACTTGTCGCGGAACTGTCGCGGCCAATGCCATTGTGCAACGCGGCAACCGTCGCGATTTCGCCGCAATCGTGCCGATTCCTGCGGATCGGCCTACTTGAACAGGCCAAGATCAATGGCATCGCCCATGGCCTTGTAGCCCGCATCATTGGGGTGCAGCTTGTCGCGGATATTGTAATCGGCGCGGAAGGTAAGGGGATTGGCGGGGTCACCGGTGGCGGTGGCGAAATCCACCACACCGTCGAAGGCGCCACTGGTCTTGATCCAGTTGTTCAAGCCGGTGCGAACTTGCTCGCCGGCGGGCGAGGCATAGCCGGCGCCTTCATAGGGAGTCAGCAAGGCGCCGAACACTTTGATGCCGTGCGCGTGGCAGCGTTCGATGATCTGCTTGTCGGCCGCTATCAGCGCTTCCAGAGTCACGGGGTCCTGGGGACTCAAAGTGGTGAAGCCGCGGCCGATATCGTTGATGCCTTCCAAGAGAATGACCGCTTTCACGCCCGGAACTGCGAACACATCGCGATCCAAGCGGGCCAGGGCGTTGGGACCGGTGCCGTAACGCAGCAAACGATTGCCGCCGATTCCGGCATTCACCACCGACCATTTGCTTTTGGCTGCCGCCAGCCGCTCGGCCAGCCGGTCCGGCCAGCTGCGAAAGGCATTGTTGGTGGAGGTCGCGCCTTCGGTAATGGAATCGCCGAACGGCACCACCACCGCATTGGCGGTTGTCGCATCCACTTCCACTTGCGTGACCAGGGCCGTCAAACGCACCAGGCGTTGCGTTGGCAGTTGAGGCTGCGCCGTCTGATCGCCGCCGGCGACATATTGAAAGAGCGAATGGCTGCGGGGCAGGGTGCCCGGCACGAAGGTCGAGATCACCAGCTTTTGCAGGGCTTCCACCGGGAGGTCGACCGGATCGGACAGCAAGGGCGCGCTGGCGGGAACGGAAATGGCGCCATGCCCGTCGAAGGTCACGACACGATCGCTGCCGGGCAAGACTGTGCCATCAGCTCCTGCCGCGCCCACATGCACGGCGCCCAGCATCATCACATCGCTGCCGCCTTCATTACTGAAGCGCAGGCGGATGCGCTTGCCGGCGACGGCGACGCGCACCAGCTGGCGGATCGTGACATTGGAAAAATCGGAATCCGGTATCACCACCGGCACACTGCCCGGATTGTCGATCAACAGCGGCGCGGCGGGCGCCGGCGCCGTTGGAGTTGGGGTCGCGGCCAGCGGCACGGGGATGACGGAGGGCGCTGGCGGTGGCGGGGTCATGCCTGGCGGCAGCGGTGTGGGGACAAACCCCCAGGCTCCGATCCAATTTTCCTTCGGTGCCGACTCGGCCGGGCTTCCCCAAGCCAGAATCGCGGCCAAAACCAAGGCAAACTGACGAATTCTCATTACCCGCTCCCCGCTTTTATCCCTTTGGCAGGACTTTCCCCTGTGCCCGAAAGCCGCGCAAGCCGCTTCCCCGGGGGGAGAAAAGGCCGAAATGGACCGCCTACGGACCAAAATGAGAGGAAAAAACGAAAAAAGTCTGGTTTTTCAGATGCTTCCCGTTGACGGGTGGGAAGGTCCCATGACATTTTATGCCCTAGCCCTGGGGTCAACCCGGTGGCGTCCCTCAAAGGGGCTGGGGATGATCAAATCGGAACTGGTTGCACGGCTCACCGCTCGCTATCCACACCTGTATCACCGCGATGTCGAACGCATCGTGACCACGGTGCTGGATTCGATCAGCAAGGCGTTGGCGGATGGCCATCGTGTGGAGTTGCGCGGCTTTGGCGCCTTCAGCGTCAAGGTTCGGCCTTCGCGCATGGGCCGCAATCCGCGCACTGGCGAGCCGGTTTCGGTGGGCCAGAAACGGGCGCCGTTCTTCCGCACCGGAAAGGAATTGCGCGAGCGGTTGAATGGCGGTAACCCGGACGCGTGAATCCGGCGCCTCCTTCCAACCCTGTCTTTGTCGCTTTAGACACAACCGATCTCGATCATGCCCGCCGCTTGGCGCAATCCGTGCGCGCTTGCGTGGGCGGTCTCAAGCTCGGCCTGGAATTCTTCAATGCCCATGGACCGGCCGGGGTGCGGCCCTTTGTCGAAATGGGCCTGCCGGTTTTCCTGGACCTGAAATATCACGACATTCCCAATACCGTGGTAGGGGCCGTGCGCGCCGTCGCCGGGCTTGGGGTTTCCATTCTCAATGTTCATGCCCAAGGCGGGCCGGCGATGATGCGCGCCGCGCTGGAGGCGGCAAAGAGCACTTCGCCAGCAACCCGCGTGATCGCAGTCACCATGTTGACCAGCCTGGCGGATAACGACTTGCCGTTGTTGGGACTTCAGCCGCCGGTGGGGGATCAGGTTTTGCGGCTGGCGCATTTGACCCGGCAATGCGGTTTGGACGGGGTGGTCTGTTCCGCCCACGAGATCGCCCGCCTGCGCCGGGAGCTGGGGCCGGATTTCCTGTTGGTGGTTCCCGGGATCCGGCCCGCCGGAGCGGCATTGGGAGACCAGCAGCGGGTCATGGGACCAGCCGAGGCGCGCAATCAAGGCGCGGACATTCTGGTGATCGGACGGCCTATTACCGGCGCGCCCGACCCTGGCCAGGCGGCGCGCGACATTGCGCAAAGCCTGGCCATTTCAGGACGTTAACGCGGTTTGCTTGATTTCCGTGAGGTGTGGGGCCATACACCCCAGCCCATGACGGTCCAGGTCAAAATCTGCGGGCTTACCAGTGCGGACGCCATCGATGCGGCGGTTTCGGCCGGCGCGAGCTATGGCGGGCTGGTGTTTCATCCGAACTCGCCGCGCAATTTGACCTTGGAACAGGCGCGGTCGCTGGCCGATCGCATGCGTGGCCGCCTCAAGATCGTGGCTCTGATCGTCGACATGGATGATGCTGGCATCGAGACCCTGATAAATATCGTGCGCCCGGATTTTCTGCAGCTGCATGGCAGCGAAAGCGCGCGGCGCACCGCCTATATCCGCGGCAAGTTTAAGATCCCTGTCATCAAGGTGCTGCCGGTGGCCGAGCCGTCCGACCTGACCTGCGCAGCCGAGTATGACGATGCCGCCGACATGTTGATGTTCGACGCCCGTCCGCCGAAAGGGGCGGCGCGTCCCGGCGGGCATGGTGCGGCTTTCGACTGGAAGATTCTCGACGGCAGGAATTTCACCAAGCTCTGGTTCCTGGCCGGTGGATTGGCAGCGGACAATGTCGCCCGCGCCATTCAACTCTCCGGCGCGGATCTGGTGGACGTTTCCTCCGGCGTGGAGAGCGCGCCCGGCGTGAAAGACCCGCAGCGCATCCGCGATTTCCTTCTGGCCGCGAAAACTTCCATGAGCAAGCAGGACGCATGAACCAGATTCCCAACTCGCTGCGCTCGGCGCCCGACTCCAGCGGTCACTTCGGCGCCTATGGCGGCCGCTTTGTCGCCGAGACCCTAATGCCGCTGATCCTGTCTTTGGAGCAGGCTTACGAAGTGGCCAAGAAGGACCCGCTGTTTCACGCCGAACTGTCGGGACTGCTGACCCATTATGTCGGCCGCGAAAGCCCGCTCTATTTCGCCGAAAGGCTGACGGCGCATTTTGGCGGTGCCAAGATCTATCTCAAGCGCGAAGACCTCAATCACACCGGCGCGCACAAGATCAACAATTGCCTGGGCCAGATCCTGCTGGCGCGGCGCATGGGCAAGACCCGTATCATCGCCGAGACCGGCGCCGGCCAGCATGGGGTGGCGACCGCCACCGTGGCGGCGCGCTTTGGGCTGCCCTGCACGGTCTATATGGGTGAAGTGGATATGGAGCGGCAAAAGCCCAATGTCTTTCGCATGCGGTTGCTGGGCGCAGAAGTGCGCGGAGTCTCGTCCGGCTCCCGCACGCTGAAGGACGCGACCAACGAAGCGCTGCGCGACTGGGTCGCCAATGTCCACGACACGTTTTACATCATCGGTTCGGTGGTTGGGCCGCATCCCTATCCCGCCATGGTTCGCGATTTTCAGACCGTGATCGGCAACGAGACGCGCGCCCAGATGTTGGAACGGGAAAAGCGCTTGCCCGACCTGGTAGTGGCCTGTGTCGGCGGCGGCTCCAATGCCATCGGCATGTTCCATCCCTTTATCGATGACGGCGCGGTGGAAATGCATGGCGTCGAGGCGGCGGGCGAGGGCGTGAACACCTCGCATCACGCCGCCACCATCTCCAAAGGCACGCCTGGCGTTCTGCACGGCGCTCGCTCCTATCTGTTGCAGGACCAGGACGGCCAGGTGCTGGAAGCCCATTCCATCTCGGCGGGGCTGGATTATCCGGGCGTCGGCCCGGAACATAGCTGGCTGAAGGATATCGGCCGGGTGAAGTATCATTCCGTCAGCGACAAGGAGGCGCTGGATGGCTTCGTGCTGCTGTCCAAGCTGGAAGGAATCATTCCGGCGTTGGAGTCGGCCCATGCCATCGCCCATGTCGCCAAAGTCGCGGGTCAGATGAAGAAAGACCAGGTCATTGCCGTCTGCCTGTCGGGGCGCGGCGACAAGGACATCTTCTCGGTGGCGCACGCGCTGGGTGAAAAAATATGAGCAGATTGGCCGCCAAATTCGCCGCGCTGAAAAAAGAAGGCCGCGCCGCCTTCATTCCCTTCATTACCGGCGGCGATCCCGACATGGAGACCAGCTTTGCCATTTTGGAGAAGCTGCCTGCCATGGGCGCCGATGTGATCGAGTTGGGCATGCCCTTTACCGATCCGATGGCCGACGGCCCGGCGGTGCAGGCGTCCTCGGTGCGCGCGCTTAAGTCCGGCGCCGGCATGGCCAAGGTGCTGGAGATGGTGAAAAAGTTTCGCCGCGCCGACAAGGCCACGCCCATCGTGCTGATGGGCTACTACAATCCCATTCACGCCTATGGCACGGCGCGCTTCGCCCGTGACGTCGCGGCCGCCGGCGTGGACGGCCTGATTGTGGTCGACCTGCCGGTGGAGGAGGACGAAGTGCTGCGCGTCCCCGCTTTGGCGCAGGGGGTCGACCTGATCCGTTTCGTCACCCCCACCACCGACGAGGCCCGGCTGAAACGGATCGTCGCCGATGCCAGCGGTTATCTGTATTATGTCTCGGTGGCCGGTGTGACCGGCACCAAGGCCGTGCCCGAAGAGGAAGTGCGCGGTGCCTTGGCGCGCGTGCGGGCGGCGACGGATCTGCCCTGCGCGGTGGGTTTCGGCATCCGCTCACAGGAACAGGCCGAAGCCGTGGCGCGTGTTGCCGACGGCGTCGTGGTCGGTTCCGCCATTGTCAGCCGGGTCGCGGCGAATCTGAATCAAGGCCGGGACAAAGTCGTTTCGGAGGTGCTGGCGCTGGTGGCGGCACTTGCCGGTTCGACCCACGCCGCGCGCCGTGATAAGGTGACGGCATGAACTGGATCACCAAAGTCGTCCGACCCCGGATCAAAGGCCTGATGGGAGGCAAGGATGGCGGTCGCGGCGATACCCCGGAAAATCTCTGGAAAAAGTGCCCTTCCTGCAACCAGATGATCTTTCATCGCGACCTGGTGGCGAACCTCAATGTCTGCACCAATTGCGATCATCACATGCGAATCGGCCCCGCCGAGCGCTTCGCCTATACCTTCGATGCGGGCAGCTTCACCGAATTGACGCCGCCCAGCGTCCCGGCGGACCCGCTGCGCTTCAAGGGCGAAAAGAAGTATTCCGACGAGATCAAGCAGGCCCGCGCCAAGACCGGGCGCCCCGAAGCCTTCACTGCCGCGCGCGGCACCCTGGACGGTTTGCCGATCATGGTCGGGGTGCAGCCTTTCGATTTCCTGGGCGGCAGCCTGGGCCTGGGCGTGGGTGAGGCGCTGGTGGAATCGATGCAGGCCGCGATCAAGGAAAAGCGGCCCTATATCCTGTTCGTCGCCTCGGGGGGAGCGCGGATGCAGGAAGGCATCCTGTCGCTGATGCAGATGCCGCGGGCCACGATTTGCGTCGACATGTTGCGGGAAGCCGGGCTTCCCTATGTGGTGGTGCTGACGGATCCGACATTCGGCGGAGTCAGTGCCTCTTACGCCATGCTGGGCGACATCCAGATCGCCGAACCGGGGGCGCAGATCGGCTTTACGGGCGCGCGCGTGATCGCGCAGACCATTCGGGAAAAGCTGCCGGAAGGCTTCCAGCGCGCCGAATATCTGTTGGAGCATGGCATGCTGGACATGGTCACGCACCGCAAGGAAATGCGCGCCACCCTGTCGCGCGTGCTTCATCTTTTGCTCAACCAAGGCAAGCCCCGCAGCAAAGTGCTTTCCATGCCCCCGCGGGGCGGGAATGGGCGGGGCAACGGCAATGGCGGCGTTGCCGCTTCTTCTTAAATGCTGTCCGAAACTACGCGCAGTGACGCGGTGCTCAAGCGCCTCTTGTCGTTGCATCCCAAAAAGATCGATTTGGCATTGGACCGCATTTTACGGTTGCTCTCGGCCTTGGGCAATCCGCAGCTGAAGCTGCCGCCCGTGATCCATGTCGCCGGCACCAATGGCAAAGGCTCGGCCTGCGCCTTTGCCCGCGCCATGCTGGAAGCGCAGGGCTTGAAGGTGCATGTCCATACCTCGCCGCATCTGGTCAGGTTCCACGAACGCATCCGCATTGCTGGCAAGCTGATCTCCGAGGAAGGCCTGGTGTCGCTGTTGGAGGAAGTTGAGCAGGTCAATCAGGGCCGCGAGATCACCTTCTTCGAGATCACCGCGGCGGCGATGTTCTTGGCTTTCTCGCGCTATCCGGCCGATGCGGTGGTGCTGGAAGTGGGCTTGGGCGGCACCTATGACGCCACCAATGTGGTCCACAATCCCGCCATGACGGTGATTCAGCCGGTGGGCTTGGACCACAAGGAATTTCTGGGCGACAACCTGGCCTCCATCGCCGGGGAAAAGGCCGGCATCATCAAAAAAGGATCGCCGCTGGTGGTGGGGCCGCAAGTCGAGGTGGCGCGCGACGTCATCCTGGCGCGGGCGGACCGCATGGGCGTGCCGGTATTTGAATTCGGCCAGGATTTCGTGGCGCGCCAGGAACATGGCCGCATGGTTTACGAGGACGAGCAAGGCTTGTTGGACTTGCCGCTGCCAAAGCTGGTGGGCCGTCACCAAATCGAGAATGCCGGTGTCGCCATTGCGGCCTTGCGCCATGCCGGGCGCGGTTGGGGACAGGAAGCGGCGGTGGAACGCGGATTGGCGACAGTGGAATGGCCTGCCCGGCTGCAGCGGCTGTCGCGGGGACCCTTGGTGCAATCCGCCCCCAATGGCGCCGAAGTCTGGCTGGATGGCGGCCACAATCCCCACGGCGCCGAAGCGGTGTCGCGCGCCATGGCCGACATGGAAGAGCATGGCGAACGGCCGCTTTACCTGATCTGCGGCATGCTGGCGAACAAGGACGCGCTGGGCTATTTGCGCAGCTTTCAGGGCCTGGCGCGGCATGCGGTGACACTCGCAATTCCCGGCGAGACGAACAGCCTGGGCGCGGGTGCGCTGTACGACTTTGCGCGCAAGGCCGGATTGGACGCTGCGCCGGCGGAAGATCTGGACGACGCCATGCTGCAGGTTACCGCTTGGACTCGGTTGGACGCGCAAGAAACGCCGCCGCGGATCCTTATTTGTGGATCGCTCTATCTCGCAGGAAAAGTCCTGAGCGAAAATGGCTAGGGGCGCGGTCCTTTTGCGTCGTGAGTTCGTCGCGCGTGCTCACGTGCGTTAAGCACGCTCCGCGCGACGCTCCTGCTCACGCCGCAAAATTCCTCGCGCCGAGAAACGGAAGAATTAGATCGAGCTTTCAATCCACTCTTTGATCTTCGACTTCGGCAAAGCACCCACCTTTGTCGCCGCCACCTGACCCTGGTGGAAGATCATCATGGTGGGAATGCCGCGCACGCCATACTTGGTCGGCACATGCGGGTTCTCGTCGATATTGAGCTTGGCGATGGTCACCTTGTCGCCCAACTCGGTCGACAACTCGTCCAGCGCGGGCGCGATCATGCGGCAAGGGCCACACCACTCCGCCCAAAAATCCACCAAGACGGGTTTCTTGGCATCCAAGACATCGGCCTGGAACGAAGCGTCGGACACTTTGATGGGCATAAGGGTGATCCCTGAACTATCGCGGCACAATATCTAGGAACGCGCACTCTCCGGGTCAAGGCGGGAAGAAATCGCCGCAATCTGGGCATCTAGAACCACATCCGAAAGCTGTAAAAGCTTGGGTCCGTCGGTATAGACCAATCCGCACACGACTCGCTTGTCCGGAAACAGCTTTTTGGCGCCGGCCCTGTATAAGGCCATTTGGGCCAGTACGACCTCAGGCACCTGGCTTTCCTGTGCCGGTGGCGGGCGATTGGTCTTGAAATCCAGGATCAGCACCTGATCCCCCGTGATCGCCAGCCGGTCGATACGCCCGTGAATGCGGGCGCCGTTCCAATCCAGTTCCGCCAACAAATCGACTTCCGCCCGGCTGCCAGGAGCAAAAACCGGCGCGAAAGAAGGTTCCTCCAAAACCCTCAAGGTTTCGTCGGCCAGACCCTCGGGATCCGGCAATCCTTTGGCCCGCAGGTATTTGATGGCCATCGCGCGGCGCTGCTCGGCTTCTATCTCCGGCAAGTGCGCCAGCAGGGCATGCACGGCCAGGCCGCGGCGGAAGCGCGCCGAGGCAGAAGGGGACATGACGGGCGGGGCATCCACCGCATCCGATGGCCGGATCAAGCGCGGCAGGGCCGCCGCTAGCGGCGCAGGGGCGGTGATCCAGGACGGCAAAGTTCGGCGTTCCGCCGCGCCGGTTGCCGCATGCGCTTTTCCCTCTTCCAAGCTGCCGAAAGCGGTGATCTCGCCATCGCCCCTTGTCACTTGCACGCCCAGGCTGTCGGCGGCCCTTTGGGCAAGCTGGTACCAGGACCCTTCGCGCACACCTTTCTTGCTTTCAAAACCGCAGACATAGAGTCGGTCGCGCGCCCGCGTCAGCGCCACATAAAGAAGCCGCCGATGCTCCCTGCGGGCTTCGTCTTCCGCTTTTGCTTTGGCCTGCTTGACGATTTGCGGCGCGTCAGCATCGGGGAGCGGAAACAACACGCCCTCTCCATGATAGAGCAGCTGACCCTTGCGGCCGGGCGGCTCGGGCAGCGCGGTGGTGTCGGGCAGGATCACGATGTCGGCCTCCAGCCCCTTGGCGCCATGCACCGTCATCACCCGTACCTCGTCGCGGCCATGTTCCATGTCGCGCTTGATTTCGACGGCCCCGCGCTCCAACCAGTCCAGAAAACCTTCCAGCGAAGGCGAATGGGCGCGCTCATAGGTGAGGGTCAAGGAGTGAAATTCATCGATGGCGTCGGCGGATTCCAATCCCAGGCGCGCCAGCAACTTTTCCTTTCCGCCCAGGGCGGTCAGGGCATGGGCATAGAATTCAAAGGGCGGGGCATAATCGGCACGCTCCAGCATCGCCGATAGAAAATTATGCGCCGGTGCGAACTCTGCCTGCCGCGCCACCACCGTGCTCCACAGATCGCCTTTACGGTCATGTGCCAGGGAATAGAGGTCTTCCTCGCTCAAGCCGCACAGCGGCGAACGCAACAACGCCGCCAGGTTGAGATCGTCCTCCCGCTGCAGCACAAAACGGCCCAGGGCAATCAAGTCCATGGCCGCGATCTGTTCGGTCAGGCAGACGCGGTCGGCACCCGCCACGGGAATGCGGCGCAGCTTGAGTTGGCGGATCACTTCACCGCCAAAGGGCTCGCGGCGCGGCAGCAAAATCATAATGTCGCGCGGCGAGATCGGCTGCTCGTGGCCCGGCAGGCGGGCGCGGCTGTTCAGCCAGCCCGAAATTTTGTCTGCGACTTGCGCCGCCAGGCGGGCGACCGGGCTGTCCTTTTGCACCGTGTCCACCGGCGCGTAATAGTCGACCTCTTCTTCTTCCTCAGGCTTCAAGGCCGGCCAGAATTCAATGCCGCCCTTGGCCGTCTCGCGATGGGCGCGGTGGACAATCTCTGCGCCACTGACGGTAAGGCCGGCCCGTGCGGCTTCGCTTTCGAATACGCGGTCTACGAAGGTGAGGACTTCCGGCGCCGACCGGCGCGAGGTGATCAGCGGCACCTCATGCAGCTTCTGTTTTGCGCCGGCGATGGCTTGGGCAAAAAACCGGCGGTTGATGTCGAACTGGCTGGGATCGGCGCCCTGGAAGCTGAAGATGGATTGCTTCTCGTCGCCCACGGCGAAAATGGTGCGGACCTGGTCGCGTTCGCGGCCTTGCCCGGCGAAGAACTCTTCGGTCAACTTCCGGACGATTTCCCATTGCTCGGGACTGGTGTCCTGGGCCTCGTCGATCAGCATATGATCGATGCCGCCGTCCAATTTGTAGAGCACCCAGCTTGCGGCGCCCGGTTCGTGCAACAGGTCGCGGGTCATGACGATCAGATCGTCATAGTCCAGCACGCCGCGCCGCCGTTTGGCGGCCCGATAGTCATGGCGCATGGCCTGGATCACGGCCAGGGCCGCGCGCGCCAGTTCCGCGGCGCGGGCCTTCTTCCTGCGCTCGTCGGCCGTGCAATAACGCGCCTGCAAATCGGTGAGATAGGCCAACAGGTCGGGACGGCCGTCCGCCAGTTTCTTGGTCGCCAGCTTTAAGCGCGGCTCGCCCTTGGTGGTGAGAAGAAAGCTGCTGAGGGCTGCAAACCCGATACCGGGCAACATCCGGTCCAACCGATCGGCGGCGTCCAGGTCTGCTTTGCCGCCGGTGCCCAACCAATCGCGGATCGCCTTAAGCTGCTCGATATCCTTGGCCAGGGCGGCGCAGAAATCTTCGCCGATGGCCTGCTCGGTTTCGCCTTCCTCCAGGCCATGCGATTTGCGCAAGGCCGCCTCCCAGTCCTCCACCCGCGAGAAAAACCGGTCCAGCTTGCGGCGGTCCCCGCCCAAGGCAGCACTCAAAATCCTGGACAGGCTAGCCTCGCCGGTTTCACCGACCAGGTGCGAGACGGCCCCGGCCAAGGGTTCTTCCCCCGAACCGGCGCGTTCCAGCACGTGCTGCCGCGCCTCGCCGATCAGTTCGCGGGCCGATTGGTCGTCCAGCACTTCGAAGCCGGGCGAAATGCCGGCTTCCAGGGGAAAGCGCGACAGCAGCAACTGACAGAATGCATGCAGGGTGAGGACCTTCAGCCCTCCAGGCGTTTCGAGCGCGGCCGCAAACAGCCGCCGCGCCTTTGCCAGATCGCCATGCGCGTCGCCGCCGATCGCGGCGATGCGCTCGCGCAATTCCTCGTCCGTGGCCATCGACCATGTACCCAACTGGTCGAACAGCCGCACCTGCATTTCCGCTGCCGCCGCCTTGGTAAAGGTCAGGCAGAGAATTTTCTTCGGCTCGGCATCGGCCAGCAGCAGCCGTGCCACCCGATTTGCCAAGGTATAGGTCTTGCCGGCGCCGGCATTGGCCGCTACCCAAGCGGAGATTTCCGGATCGGAGGCCAGCATGGAGGGATCGCGCATCACGCTTCCTCCGTCCAACCGGTGGGCGACCATTCCCGCACCCGCGCGAGATGATCGTAATCGCCCGCGATATCGGCGCGGAAAGGCCGCACCCTGGGCCGATAAGGGGTGGCGGGATCGTTGAACCAGGTGATCCGGCGTTGCAGTTCTTGCACCGCCCTTTGCGCCAGCGCCACCCCATCCTCGATGGGCAGTGGCTGGCGCGCCTTGTCCTCGCTGGCGAGGCTCAGATAGATCAGCTCTTCGGCGATGAACTTTCCGATGTTGAAGCCGTCTTGCGCCAGCATGGCGGCCTCGAGCGGCAGTTGCGGCGACAACAGCTGCGTCACTTGCCTGGGTGAGGGTGTGGCGCCGGTCTTGTAATCCAGGATCGCGGCGGTCCCATTGGTCAGGATATCGATGCGGTCGGCAACGCCGGTGAGCTCGAAATCGCCGATCGTCATTCGCCCTTTGATCTCCAGATGCGACGCCGCGATCATGGCTTGCCGGCTGCGCTGCCAATCGACAAAGCCGCGCGCCGCGCCGAGGAAACGCGGCCGCCACAGTGCCAACGCCGCTTTGGGAATGCCGGCTCGCGCAAACACCTCGTCCGCGATCGTCACCAGCTGCGCCACCGCATCGTCCGGCAATCGGTTGCGCGTGCGCGCGACGAAGATTTCCAGCGCCTTATGCAAGGCAGTGCCCCGTTCCAACGGTCCGATCGCTTCATCCAAAGCATCCAGCGGCCGCAAGCGCAGCACATGCTTGGCATAAATCGCATAAGGATCGCGCAGCCAGGTTTCGATTTCCGTCACCGACAGGCGGCGCGGGCGGGTCTCAACCGGCGGCGTGGGCTTGGGCCTCGGCAGGCGCGGGCCTTGCGGGACGTCCATCAGCTGCGCGGCAAGCTCGGCATAGATCTGTCCATCGGCGAGCAGATCGCTCAATCCCAAGCCGCGCGTCAGTTGCGCCAGGCGCTGCAGCCAGCGCGAGGGGATGGTCGGTGCTCCGTCCGCCTTCATGGCGCGGGTCAGCAGCACGCGCGGGCCGGCTGCCAGCATGGAAAAGTCGTGCGCAGAAAGACCGATGGCCCGCTCCGGCTGCTCCAAGCCAAGCTTGGTGCGCATGGGACGCGAGAACCAGGGATCGTGACCGGCGGCTTGCGGCCAGGAGCCTTCGTTCAATCCCCCCAGCACCATCAAATCGAATTGCTGCAGGCGTGCTTCCAACGGGCCCAGGATTGCCAGGCGCGGATGTCGGCCCACCGCGCTGCGCACCGGCATTTTCATCGCCAGGCTGCGAAACAGCGCAGGCCAGGACGAGGGCTCGATGGCGGCCAGATTTTCCGCCGCCAGTTTCAGCGAGGCCGCCAGTTCGAAGGCCGCTTCGCCATCCGTATCGCTCCAGAGAATGCAGCCGCCATCGCGATCGCAGGCCAAGGCTTGGGCGGCGGCAATCTGGGTCTCCAGCAAGCGCTCGATGGAAGTCTCCTGCTCCGCAAAGACTTGTTCGAGAGGCGTGAGGAGATCGGCGATCTCCCTCCACCACACTGCCAATTCCGCCAGCGCTTTTTCCGGCGGCGGAAAGCGCGCCGCATGGGCATTGGCGATGGCGCGGCTGATGCCGTCCAGGCCGGGATCGGGTCGAGGGCCGCGCAGGCACCAGCGGTCCAGCCGGCGCGCCTGGGCTCGGAAGGCGGCACCCTCTTGGCCCCGGCGGGCGAAAGGGTGCTTCAGCAAGGCCAGCAATGCGACAGGCGCGAACCGAGCCTGGGCCGCCTCCGCCAGCAGGCATAGAAACGTTCCGGCGGCGGTGTGGGCCAGCGGGCGTCCGGCGGAGTCGTCGATGCTGATGCTCCAGCGCGCCATTTCGGCCGCCACCCGCCGCGCCAGATTGCGGTCCGGCGTCACCAGCGCGGCGGTGCGCCCCGGTATTTCCAGCGCCTCGCGCAAGGCAAGGGCGATGGAAAGCGCTTCCTGCGCTGGATCGGCCGCTTCCACCAATGCCAGGTCTTGCAAGCCCGGTTGGATGTCCTGCAAACCCCGATCCGCCAACGCACGCCAGGCATCGGTGGTAGGCGCCGGGCGCAAAGTTTCGCTCAACAGGAATTCACGGGCAGAATTTGTTTCCCCGGGGGACCAGTCCTTCACCTCGTCACGTTCGACACCGATTGTCTTGAGCAATTGGGCCAGGCCGAATTGCGGATGACCTGGATCCAAAGTCGCCCAGCTCTCCGTATCCAATCTCCGGTCCAATCCCGGCAGCACCACCGCCCCTTGCGGCAGCCGCGCGATCACCGCCAGCAATTGGGCAGTGGCGGGAATGGAGCCGGTCGAGCCGGCGGCAATCACAAAACCGGCAGGAGGCGCGGTTTCAAGTCGTTTTGCGAGCGTCTGCAAAGCCAGATTGCGGCGGGCCGCCGGATTCATGGCGTTCTCGCTTGCCAAAATGGCCGGCCAATGGTCGCGCAGCAAGGCGAGGAATTGGGAAACGCCTTCCCAATGGCTCGCCAGAGTCTCGGGAGCCAAAGCCTCCAGCTTGGAAAGATCGCAGCCCTGGGTTTCGACTTCATCCATCACTTTGGCCAAGCTGTCGGCCAGCACTGCGCATTGCGCAAAGGACAACTGCCCGCCGCGCGCGGAACGGTCCCACTGCCGGACCAGCCGCGCCAGCAGGAATTGCCGCCGCAGCGGCGCGATGGCGGGCAAGAGCTCCAACCCGCCGCTGCCGGACTCGAACAACAATTCGTCTTCATCGCTGTCGCCCAACGGCTTGAATTGCGGCAACAGCGCTGCGCCTCCCAATACCTTGGCAAAGGCGTCGCCAAAGGTGCGTGCCGCGCGCCGCGTGGGCAGATAGACGGTGGCCGAAGACAAGGCCAGCGGATCGGAGCCCAGCCGCGAAATCAATCCCCGCGCCAGCGTATCCGCAAAGGGCGCGCTAGGCGCGATGGTGAAAATGTGCGGCCGTTTCACGCCGCCCTTTACGCGGCCGAAAGCGCGGCGAGGGTGGCTTCCGCCTCGTCGCGCGCCTCCGGCGTGCCGACATGAATCCAGGTTGCATCCATCACCGTGCCGTGCAAACGCTTTTGCCCGATGGCGCGGTCCCACATGACATTGGTGGAGAAAGCGCCATCAGGCGCATCCGCAAAAAGGTGCGGTTGGACAATTTGCACGCCGGAATAGCCATAGACCGCGTCACCGCCGCCCGCCTCGCGGGCGCGGATCAGGCGGCCATCCGCTTTCAAGGCGAAATCGCCCGTACCTTCATAGCCCAGCGCGGTTTTCATGTCGGCCAACAACAGCAGGCCGTCCATTCGGCTTTCATCCCATTCCTGCATCATGGCCGCGAGCACAGGCGCGCCGTTCTCGATCCAGATGGAATCGGAGTTGAGCACGAAAAAGGGCTGCCCGCCGAAATGGGACAGGGCCTTAACCACGCCGCCGCCGGTGTCCAGCAGTTTTTCGGTTTCGTCCGAATAGACGATCTCCACATCATGGCGCTTGGCGAGATGGGCGCGCAACATGTCGGCTTTGTAATGAAGATTGACCACCACCAGGCTCACACCCGCCGCCACCAGCCGGTCGATGGTGTGATCCATCAAACTCTTTCCGCCCACGGTCACCAGCGGCTTGGGCCGGTCATTGGTCAAGGGGCGCATCCGCAACCCCAATCCCGCACCCATGATCATCGCGGCCGTGACCTTGCTGGCACTCATTCTGCTGGTTCCACCGCGCGCTTGTCTTTGGGAATCACACGAGCATACCACGCCCGCAAACCGGCCAAGGAGGGATGACGAAGGTCACGTTCCAGGTAAGACCAGACCCTCGGCAGGAAGACGAGATAGCGCGCCTTGCCATCGCGCTTATAAAGGCGGGCAAAAATGCCCACAATCTTGGCATTGCGCTGGGCGGCCATCACCGCCATGGCATGGCGGAACTCTTCCTCGTCGACGCGCGCGCCGCTTGCGCGCCGCGCTGCCAGATAGTGCGCGGTGGCAAATTCAGCCAGTTCGGGGCTGACGTCACGCCGCGCGTCTTCGATCAGCGAGATCAGGTCATAGGCCTGGTTTCCCGCCACCGCATCCTGGAAATCGATCAGGCCCACCCGCTTGATGCCGTTGCGCTGGGGCAGCCACAGCAAATTCTGGGCATGGAAATCGCGATGCACAAAGACCCGCCGGTGCTTGACGGTCTCGGACAGGACGGCGCGCCACAGATTTCTGTGCTCAAGGCTTTCCTCTTGCGTGGCTTTGCGGCCCAACGCCAAGGGCAGGAACCATTCGGTGAGAAGATCGGTCTCTGCGATCAACGCCGCGAGATCGTAATCGAACAACGGCTTGTTCGCCGCCAATGCGCCGGGCGCATCCTCCGCATGGACCTTGGCCAGAACCTCTACGGCATGCTGGTACAGCTGTTTTTCATCGCCGCCATCGGCCAACACTTCGGCGAACAAGGCATCGCCCAGATCTTCCAGAATGACAAAACCCTGGGCAGTGTCCGCGTGATAGATTTCGGGCGCCGCCAAGCCATGCGCCCTTAGCCATTGCGCGGCAGCGACAAAGCGGGCGCAGTCCGCGCCGGCCAGCCGCGCCACCGCATTGTAACCCAGCGCGCGGCGTTCCTCTTCGCTGGCATCAAGGGGCGCAGGGGGGCTTTCCGCATTTTGCGGCTGATCCATCAGCATGGCCTTGCGGTCGCTCAAGGCCAGGCGGGCATAACGGCGGGTGGAGGCGTCGCCGGGCAAGGGCGTGACCAGCGCTTCGCCCCAACCGCTGCGTGCCAGAAATTCCTTCATTGCGGCGGAACGCTCAGACATGCATCAGGCTTTCCCAACGCGCGGGTCCGGTCAGGCGCGCGTTGCGCAGATTGCCGTCCTGCTTTAACCGCACATGCAACGCACCGGCCGGCAGGAGTTCCGGCGCCCGTTCCGGCCATTCCACCAGCACAGCGCCTTCCAGCAGCGCATCCTCAAATCCCAGCTCCTCCATTTCGCGCGGGCTCTTCAGGCGATAGAGGTCGAAATGGGCGACGCGTAGCCGGGTTTCATAGCTTTGCACCAGGGTGAAAGTGGGGCTGGGCACTTCCCCGCTGACGCCGAGCGCTTTCAGGATGGCGCGCGCCAGCGTGGTTTTCCCCGCCCCCAGATCGCCCCACAACGCCACCGCATCGCCGGTTTGCAAGTTGCCCGCTATGCCGGCCCCCAGCTTTTCTGTGGCATCAAGGTCGGGCAGGGGAAACGCCCCACGGAATGTCGCGTCGATTTCGGCCATGGACACCGCTTTTAGCGGCCAAAAGGGCGCGCGGAAAGGGCTGTTGTCGCCCGCGCGGCCCCATGCTAACCCCGCGCCGGATTTGCCTAAAAAGTAAAGAACATGTCGGAGAAGATTGTCATTATCGGCGCCGGCCAGGCCGGGGCGCAGGCGGTGCAGAGCTTGCGGGCCGAAGGTTTCGCCGGTCCCATCACCATGCTGGGCGACGAGGCCTATCCGCCCTATCAGCGCCCGCCATTGTCCAAGGCGTATCTGTTGGGGACATTCGAGCGGCCGCGCCTGTTCCTGAAGGCGGACGCCTATTATTCGGAAAGCCGTTGCGAGCTGCTGCTGAACACCAGCGCCAAGGCGATTCATCGCGGCGAACGGACCGTTGAACTCAGCGATGGCAGGAAACTCGCTTACGACAAGCTTCTTCTCACCACCGGGGCGCGGGTGCGCCGGTTGAAATGTCCCGGCGCCGACCTGCCCGGGATTCACTATTTGAAAACCATCGCCGATGTGGACGGCCTGCAGGACGTGTTCCAGGCCGGCAAGCGCATTGCCATTGTCGGGGGCGGTTATATCGGCCTGGAAGTGGCGGCGGTCGGCGCCAAGCGCGGGTTGGATGTCACGGTGTTCGAAGCGATGGACCGGCTGATGGCCCGGGCGGTATCGCCAGAACTGTCGGCCTTTTATGCCGCCGAGCATGAAAAGGCCGGCGTGAAATTGAAGCTCAAGACCGGTGTGGAAGCCATCGAGGGCGACGGCAAGGTCGAACGCGTGATCGCCGGCGGCCAAAGCTACCCTGCGGACATTGTGCTGGTCGGCATCGGAGTCATCCCTTGTGACGAGCTTGCGGTTGCTGCCGGTTTGGCTTCCGAAGACGGCATCGTGGTCGATCAAAACGCCAGGACCGGCGATCCTCACATTTGGGCGGCGGGTGACTGCACCCGGCATGTCGGACGCGAAGGGCATTATATCCGGCTGGAATGCGTGCAGAACGCCATCGACCAGGCCAAGCATGCGGCCTTGGCGATGGTGGGAAGAGCAAAGACTTATGGCGAAGTGCCGTGGTTCTGGTCGGATCAGTACGACTTGAAATTGCAGATCGCGGGCCTGGCGCGGCCAACCGACCGGCTGGTCTTGCGCGGCGATCCCAGGTCGCGGAAGTTCGCTGTATTCCATCTGCGCGACGGCGCCGTGGCGGCGGTGGAAGCGGTCAATGCCGCGCCGGAATATATGATCGGCAAGAAGCTGGTGGCGGAAGGCAAGAAGATCGCGCCCGAAACCTTGGCGGATATGTCGATTCCCATGAAGCAGATGGCCTGATGGCGGCGGCGAAGTTCCAAGTCACCTATATCGAAGACAACGGCAAAGCCCATGCCGTGGAAGTGACCGAAGGCTGGTCGCTGATGGAAGGGGCAGTGAAGCATTTGATTCCGGGCATCGACGCCGATTGCGGTGGGGCCTGTGCCTGTGCCACCTGCCAGGTTTATGTCGCGCCGGGCTGGGAGGAAAAGCTTCCACCCAAAAGCGACCTGGAAGAAACCATGCTGGACTTCGCACCGGATGTGCGTCCCAACAGCCGCCTGTCCTGTCAATTGCGGATGCGCGCGGAATTGGACGGCATTGTCCTAAATCTCCCACGGAGCCAGCAGGCTTGACGAAGCTTGATGAAGGTTCATCCGGCATGCGATGATTGTCGCAATAAGAGCATCAGGGGAAAGCATGCGTTTCTTGGGTATCGCCGCCTTGCTGGCCAGCTTGGCCGTCACGCAAGTGGTTTCTGCGCAACCGCTCGCGCCGGGCAAGCCGGCGGGGGTGCAGGAAGCGCGGCGCGGTGCCAACACCGGCATTTGGATTGCAGGCGCGGTGCTTGCCGCCGGCCTGGTCGCAGTCATGATGTATACCAATGAGGGCAACAACAACGGCGTCGTGATACCCTCGCCCACCACCGCCACGCCTTAGCTTGGTCTAGAGATAGGCGGTTCTTCCGTCCGAACTTTGTTCCGGACCGTCGTCGTGGATACGCCGCGGCAGATGGCAGCGCACCAATGTCCCTCCGCCCGACGCGGATTCAATTTCCACCCAGCCGTCATGCAGCTCCAGGAAACGGTTGACCAAGGCAAGTCCCAATCCGGCGCCGGCACGGCTGCCAGCCTGGCTCTTGGCGGAGAAACGCTCGAACACCGTCGCCTTCACTTCCGGCGCCAGTCCTGGACCATTGTCGGCGACGGCGATCTGGACATCTTCGCCCTGAATCTTGGCGGACAAAGTGATGATGCCGCCGCGCGGCGTGAACTTGAACGCATTGGACAAGAGGTTGAACACGATCTGGCGCAGGCGCCGCGCATCCGCCAGGAACATGCCAGAGTCGGGCGCGACATCGACCTGAAGCGTCAGGCCGGTCTTGGCAGCCCAATCGCGGGCATGAACCGCGATATCGTTGATCAGTTCGGCGAGATGGATGCGCTCCAGCTCCAGCCGCAGTGCGCCGGATTCCACCAAGGCCAGGTCGAGAATATCGTTGACCAGGCTCTTGAGCGTATTGCCGCCGGTGACGATTGCCTGGACATATTCGGATTGCTGGGAGTTGAGCGGGCCGGGGGCGCCGCTGGCCAGATGCTCGGAAAAGCCCAGAATGG
>Ga0105243_10001498_pt1 | contig 20434 bp, 23 predicted proteins | sample KBSM34metaG_FD_81525 | JGI IMG/M metagenome (GOLD analysis project Ga0105243, IMG submission 81525) | Miscanthus rhizosphere microbial communities from Kellogg Biological Station, Michigan, USA - KBS M3-4 metaG | ecosystem: Host-associated > Plants > Roots > Rhizosphere > Soil | place... | reverse complement strand
TCGCTGCGCAGCGTGCTCTGGCCCTTGCCCGAGGACGACATCACCGGCTTGACCACGCATGGCAGGCCGACCGCGGCGATCGCCGCGCGGTACTCCTCCGGCGTATCGACGAAGCGGTACGGCGAGGTCGGCAGGCCCAGCGTCTCGGCGGCCAGGCGGCGGATGCCCTCGCGGTCCATGGTCAACCGCGCCGCGCGCGCGGTCGGGATCACCCGCTGGCCATGCTCGCGTTCCAGCGCCACCAGCGTCTCGGTGTGGATCGCCTCGATCTCCGGCACGATCAGGTGCGGCTGCTCGCGCGCGATCAGCTCGCGCAGCGCCATCGCATCGAGCATGTCCAGCACGTGCGAACGGTGCGCCACCTGCATCGCCGGCGCATCGGCATAGCGATCGGCGGCGATCACCTCCACGCCGAAGCGCTGCAGCTCGATCGCCACTTCCTTGCCCAGTTCGCCCGAGCCCAGCAGCAGCACGCGGGTGGCGGAAGCGGACAGCGGGGTTCCCAGGGTGGTCATGGCGGCGGTGCCTGCGCAAAGGAGAGAGGACGCCATTCTACCGGCCGCGCGGCGCCGCCGATGCCGCCGGCTCCCTCGCTGGCAAGCGCATATCGGGATGCTATCTTCCTCGCACCAGCCTGGGACGCCGCCATGAACCAACGCACCGCCGCGTGCACACGCCGATCGGCACGCACCGCGTGGCGCCGCCGGCATCCGCGCGCGCGCGCCGCCGCCGCGGCATCGCGCGCCCGGCCATGCCGCCTCGGAGCGAAATCGCGGCCGGCGGCACGCCGGTCGAAGCCGAACCCGCCCTGCCCCCAGGGATCGTCGACCCCGATTGCCGGGGCCGGCAAGGCGCGAACCGGAGAACGCCGCCGATGCACTCGCTGATTCCGGCCGACGCCTACATCGACGAGGCCTGGTTCGCCCGCGAGCGCGAGCGCCTGATGCAGCCGCTGTGGCAGTTCGTCGCCCCGCGCATGCTGCTGGACAAGCACAACGCCTTCGTGCGCCGCTCGGTGTGCGGGGTGGATGTGGTGGTGCAGAACTTCGATGGCGAACTGCGCGCGTTCCACAACCTGTGCCTGCATCGCCAGAACCCGCTGCAGCAACAGCCGCAGGGCGTGCGGCCGCTGGTCTGCGGCTACCACGGCTGGCGCTATGGCGCCGAGGGCGGGGTGGACAACATCCCGTTCCACGACGACGCCTATCGCCTGCCGCCGCAGCAGCGCGCATGCCTGCGGCTCCAGCGCTTCGCCGTGGCCTGCATCGGCAATCTAGTGTTCGTGAATGTTTCAGCCCAGCCGATGCCGATCGAAGCGCAGTTTTCGCTGCCGGCGCTGGACATGCTGCGGCGGGCGTCCGAACAGTTCGACAGCGAGGTGCTGGTCGCGACCTTCGAGGCCAACTTCAACTGGAAGCTGGCCTACGAGAACCTGCGCGACGCGCTGCACCCGCGCTTCGTGCATGCGCGCACCCTGTCCCAGCAGGTGAAGTTCCAGGTGCAGATGGACGACGCCGGCATCGCCGATGCGCACCGCTACCATGCGCAAGGCAGCGCCTCGCAGGCCGAACACCTGGCGCGCCTGCGCAGTTTCAGCAACGGCGGCCTGAACGAGCCGCTGCAGTCGCTGCCGCACTACGCCTGGCACGACAAGGTCGAGCGCTTCGGCAACGACGACTGGTACCTGAACTGGCTGCTGTACCCCACGCTGCATATCGCATCGGGGTCGGGCGGCTATTCCTTCATCATCGAGCATCACCAGCCGCTGTCCGCGCAGCGCACCGACCTCACGGTGTATTACGTCACCGCGCGCAAGAAGCACCGCTACGCGACCTCCGATGCGGTGCTGCTGGCGCACCTGCAAGGCGCCGAGAAAGTGCTGCGCGAGGACATCGAGATCATGGAAAGCGTGCAATCGGGCCTGCATCGCGGCGCGCCGCGCGCGGTGCTGGGCGATTACGAGCACGGCAACATGCAGGTCGAACGCTGGTACATGGATGTCATGGAGGGCCGCCATGTCCTCTGAGAAATACCTGATCGGCTCCGGCGCGCTGCTGCAGTGGGCGCTGGCCGCCTGGGCCGAAGCGGCGCCGGACACCGTGCTGCACCCGGTGGATGTCGGCCAGGACCAGGACTACCGCTTCGACCTGGGCGCGCTGCCTGCGCTGGCCGGCACCGACACGACCGCCTTCGTCGCCTGGGGACCGCAATTCCTCAATTTCCGCCGCCTCGAACTGATGGGCGAACTAAAATCGCGCGGGGTCAAGCTACCGCCGCTGATCTGCCGTGGCGCCACGGTCGCGCCCACCGCGAAGGTGGGCGAGAACTGCATGGTCGGCGCCGGGGCGATCGTCGGCGTGCACTGCGACATCGCCTACAACGCCTGGATCGGGACGGCGGCCGTGCTGGAGCACGGCGCGAAGATCGGCGCGTCGGCATGGATCGACGCCGGCGTTTTCATCGGTGCGCAAGCCGTGATCGGCAGCCATGCGACGCTGGGCCGGCGCGTGGACATCGCCGCAGGTGTCCGCGTCGGCAAACGCTGCACCGTCGACGTCCCCGGTTGCTATCGCAGCGACATCACCGTCGGCACCCATCACCTGGCCACGCTGCGCACGCCCGTGGTCATCATCGACGGCTGAGTGGACGCTTGCAGCGGCCGGGATTCGGGATTCGGGATTCGGGATTCGGGATTCGGGATTCGGGATTCGGGATTCGGGATTCGGGAATCGGGAATCGGGATTAGGGAGTCGCAAAAGCGCCGAATCGGCGCCGGCGTAGCCGTGTGCGCGGCCGATGCATGCACACCGGCCGACGCCGGCCGAGCCGGCATCCCGGCCGTGGCCGTAGCCGCATGCCTCTCCCAACCCTCGCAACGTCGCCCCTTCTGATCCTCGACAGCGGGTACCGCGCGCAGCCGCAGAAGTCGTGAGTGGCGATTCACAAGGCGCCTCTTGGACCAGTCGGCCCCCACGGACCCGCTTCCACGATTCCCCATTCCCGATTCCCCTTTCCCAGCCCCTTGCAAACCGATATCAAAGTGATATCTTTCCGCCACACACCTGGGAAGACCGCCATGAAAGAACGCACGCTTCGCTCGCTGCCCGGCATTCCGCTTCTGCTCGGCGTCCTGGCGCTGTCCGCGCTGGCGCTGTGGCTGTTCGTGATGGGCGTCATCAAGGATCCGGTCAGCGGCGGGCCGAGTTCGCTGCCGCTGGTGCTGCTGTCGCTGCTGCTCGGCGCGGCCGCCCTGTTCAGCCTGTGCGGCCTGTACACGGTGCAGCCGAACCAGGCCGCGGTGCTGAGCCTGTTCGGCAAGTACGTGGGCACGGTCAAGGACAACGGCCTGCGCTGGAACAACCCCTTCTATTCGAAGAAGAAGGTCAGCCAGCGTGTGCGCAACTTCGAGAGCGGCCGGCTCAAGGTCAACGAACTGGACGGCAGCCCGATCGAGATCGCCGCGGTGATCGTGTGGCAGGTGATCGACGCGTCCGAGGCCGTGTACAACGTCGACGACTACGAGAGCTTCGTGCATATCCAGTCCGAATCGGCGCTGCGCGCGATGGCCACCAGCTATCCCTACGACCAGCACGAGGACGGCCAGATCTCGCTGCGCAGCCACCCCGCCGAGATCAGCGAACAGCTCAAGCGCCATCTCGACGAGCGCCTCACCCAGGCCGGCGTGGACGTGATCGAGGCGCGCATCAGCCACCTGGCCTATGCGCCGGAAATCGCCCAGGCGATGCTGCAGCGGCAGCAGGCCAACGCGGTGATCGCCGCACGCACGCGCATCGTCGCCGGTGCCGTGGGCATGGTCGAAATGGCGCTGGCCGAACTGGAGAAGAACGGCACCGTGCAGCTGGACGAGGAGCGCAAGGCGCACATGGTCAGCAACCTGCTGACCGTGCTGTGCTCGGACCGCGGCGCGCAACCGATCGTCAACGCCGGCTCGCTGTACTGATGCGCGAGTCCTGCCACCTCCGTGCGGCAGCGGCCGCACGGATGCAAACGAGCCGTCCCGCATGAGCGAGAAGAAGGCCTATCCGCTGCGCATCAACGCCGACGTGCTGGCGGCGGTGCAGCGCTGGGCCGACGACGAGCTGCGCAGCCTCAACGCGCAGATCGAATACGTGTTGCGCGACGCGCTGCGCAAGGCCGGCCGGCTGCCCAAGCCCGGCGAGGACCAGGAACCCAAGCCATGACCACGCGCTGGACTTACCTCACTGTCGAAGTGAATCTCAAGCCCACCTTTCTCGGCAAAGTGGACGCCGAACCGATCCAGGCCGAGCTGAACAAGCAAGGCGCCCTGGGCTGGGAACTGGTCAACGTGATCAGCTCGCCGCGGCTGTGGCCGGTGCTGCTGGTGTTCAAGAAGGCGAGCTGACATGCGCCCACGCCGCCACCTCGGTCCCATGCTGGCATCGCTGCTGTGCCCGGCCGCCGCACTGGCGGCTTCGCCCCAGCAGACGGCGAACACGCTGCTGGACCGCCTGCAGGCCGGCGACATCGCCGCGGCCGAACGCGACTTCACGCCCGCGATGGCGCAAGCGGTGCCGGCCGAGAAACTGGCCGAGGCCTGGCACATGGTGTCTGCACAGATGGGCGCGTTGCAGCAGCGCGGCACGGCCAGCGAACGCCAGCAGCAAGGGCTCAGCCTGATCGAGCGACGCCTGCAATTCGAACGCGGCGCGATGCTCTTGCATGTCTCGGTGAACGCCGAAGGCAAGATCGCCGGCCTGCTGCTGACCCCGGCCGCGCCACCCGCTCCACCGCCGCCCGCTGCCGATGCCGGCTTCGCCGAACAGGCGTTCGCGGTCGGTCCGCTGCCCGGCACCCTGGCCTTGCCGGCCGGCAAGGGACCGTTCCCGGCTGTGGTGCTGGTGCAGGGCTCCGGCCCGCTCGACCGCGACGAGACCATCGGCCCGAACCGGCCGTTCCTCGATGTCGCGCGTGGCCTGGCCGCACAAGGCATCGCGGTGCTGCGCTACGACAAGCGCACCTTCGCCATGCCGGAAAGCTTCGCCGGGCGCATGCAGGACGGCTTCACCATGGACGACGAAACCACCGACGATGCCGTCGCCGCAGTCGCGGCGCTGGCGCGCACGCCCGGCATCGACCCCAGGCGCATCTTCGTGATGGGCCACAGCCAGGGCGGCATGCTCGCCGCGCGCATCGCGCGCATGTCCGGCAAGACCGTCGGCATCGTCCTGTGGGCGGCACCGGCGCGCTCGCTGCTGGACCTGCTGCTCGACCAGAACCGCTATCTGCTCGGCCTGCAAGGCACGCCGTCCGCCGAGGGCAAGGCACGCGTAGCCGAGATCGAGCGGCGGGTGGCCAAGGTCCGCGGCGACGGTGCGGTGGCGCGGACCGATTCGCCGCAGGACTTGCCGGCCGCGTACTGGCGCGCGTTCGACAAGGTGGATCCGGTGGCCGACGTCCTCGCCTTGCGCCAGCCGGTGCTGTGGCTGCAGGGCGAGCGCGATTTCCAGGTCACCGCGCCGGACTGGCAGCGCTGGCAGCAGGCGCTGGGCGACGACCCGCGCGCGACCCTGCACCGCTATGCGCAGCTCAACCACCTCGGCATCGCCGGCAGCGGCGCCCCGAACCCCGCCGAGTACGCGCAGCCCGGGCATGTCGACGCGCAGCTGATCGCCGATACCGCGCAATGGATCCGCGCACAACAGTGACCGCCATGCACAGCCATTCCCCAGCCGCACAGACCTCCCGCGACTACCGCGTCGCCACGCCCGGGCGCCTGCCGCTGCTGGGCCTGTGGCTGCCGCTGCTGCTCGCCGCCGGCCTGGTCGCCGCCGTGGGCCTGTCCAGTCCGGAGCGCGGCCACCGCCTGCACTGGACCACCCTGGTGCTGCTGCCAGCCACCGGCACGGTGCTGAGCCTGTTCTACCTGCGCCGCGGCATCCGCCTGCAGGAACGGACGCTGCTGGTCCGCTCCAGCCTGTTCGCCACGCGCACCGACATCGCGCAGATCGATCTGGCGCAGGCACGCGTGGTGGACCTGGCCGAGCACGGCGAATTCGCGCCGACCCGCAAGACCATCGCCTACGCGTTGCCCGGCTTCAAATCCGGCTATTTCCGCATGCGCAACGGCCAGCGCGCGTTCTGCCTGGTCACCGATGCCAGCCGCGTGCTGGCGCTGCCGTTGCGCGACGGGCGCTGGCTGCTGCTGAGCCCCGAACAGCCGCGGCAGTTGCTGCAGGACCTGCAACGGCTGGCCGCGCACCGCGCTTAGCCCTACCCTGTGCGGATGCGCCCCGCTCCCGCCCTGCTGCTCAATACCGAATGCATCGAACTGCTGCCGGCCAGGTTGCTGCGCGCGCGCAGCAACGTCGATGCGCGCCTGCTCGCGCAGGCGACCTGGCTGTTGCGGCGCAAGTGCGACGGCCGCTACCTGGCAGCCGCCTCCGCGCGCGGCCTGCATGCGTTGCTGCCGCGGCTGATGCACGAACCCGGCATCGATGCGGCGCTGGATCGCCTCGACGCCCTGCCCCTGCGCCGGCAACACGACGACGCCGGACCGCTGCCGCTGAGCGCCTTGCACGAACGCCTGGACGGCCTCGGCCTGGACGCCGAGGACTACGCGCGCAGCACCGGCTTGCCGCTGCAGGCCGAACCCGCCACCCTGCATGCCGCGGGCCGCGACCGCTACCGGCGCCCGCTGTGGCTGAGCGCCGGCGCCGCGCGCGCCTGGCAGGCGCTGCAGCGCGCCGCCGCCCGCGACGGCGTGGTGCTGGAGGCGATCTCCGGCTACCGCAGCCACGCCTACCAACTGGGCATCTTCGCGCGCAAGTTCGCGCGCGGGCAGAGCCTGCAGCAGATCCTGCAGGTCAATGCCGCGCCCGGCTACAGCGAACACCACAGCGGCGACGCGCTGGACATCGGCACGCCCGGCGAGCCGCCGGCCGAGGAGAGCTTCGAGCGCACCGCGGCCTTCGCCTGGCTGCGCGCGCATGCCGCCGACTTCGGCTACCGGATGAGCTATCCGCGCGACAATCCGCACGGCATCGTCTACGAACCCTGGCATTGGCGCTGGCACGCGGGAGCGCCGGCATGAAGGTCGGCATGGAGCAGCGCATGGAGCGCCTGTTGCGCGGAGGCCTGACGTGTTGCGCCCTGGGATTGCTGGCGCTGCCGTTCGGCGCCTCCGCGCAGTGGCACGATCGCCAGGGTAAGCCGGTCGCCGACAGCGCCGAGCGCGCGCACGACAAGGACTTCGCGGCGAGCGTCCACGTCGCCGACGAAGCCGCGTTCGCGCGTTTCGGAAAAGAGTGGACCGAGACCGACAGCCGCCACGGCCCGCAACTGCGCACGGCCACACGCGTGCGCCGCGGCGAACCGCTGCGGGTGGTCGTGCTGTATTCGGGCTGCGCGCCCAGTCCCAACAACGACGGCGCCTGCGACGCACGCATGCGCCTGCGCATGCTCGGGCCGGACGGCCAGGTCGCGCTGCAGGAACCTCCGCGACCGCTGACCACCGGCGGCAAACCGGCCGCGCCGGGCATGCTGGAACTGGCACCGCTGTCGCTGCAGCTGCGCTTCGAACCGGAGGATCCGCTCGGTACCTATACGCTGCACGCCACGCTCAACGATCCCAGCCAGGATGCCTGGGTGCGCGTGCAGACGCAGGTGGAACTGGTCGCCGATTGACCTACACCCCCCCGCCAATTCCATTGAGAACACCTTGCTTATGGACGAGCACATCGACAAACAGCGCCGCGCGGCCACCGCCGCCCTGCTGGGCGCAGGCGCCGCATTGGCGATGCCCGGTTGCCGGCGCGAGACCGCCGCTGCGGCGCAGGTCACCGACATCGCCGGCATCGACCGCACCGCGGTCGCGCGCATCGCGCGGCCACGCACGGTGGCCGAAGTCGCCGCGCTGTTGCGCGGCAGCACCGGCGCGGTCTCGATCGGCGGCGCGCGCTACAGCATGGGCGGACAGATCGGCGCCGCCGGCTCGCTGCATCTGGACCTGCGCGACCTGGTCGGGCTGGTGCGGCTGGATCCAGCCGCGCAGCGCATCCGCGTGCGCAGCGGCATGCGCTGGCGCGACGTGCAGGACCTGATCGACCCGCACGATCTGGCGGTCGCGGTGATGCAGAGCTACAGCAATTTCAGCGTCGGCGGCTCGGTCGCGGTCAACTGCCATGGCCGTTACCTGCATGCCGGGCCGATCGCGCATACGGTGCGGGCGGTGCAACTGGTGGATGCGCAGGGCGAAGTGCACGAGCTCGACCGCGAGCACGATGCCGAATTGTTCTCCGCGGCGATCGGCGGCTACGGCGGACTCGGCGTGGTCACCGAAGTGGAAGTGTCGCTGGCCCGCAACGACATGCTGGAGCGGCATGCGCAGCGCGTCGCGCTGGCGGACTATCCGGCATTCTTCGCCGAACGCATCGCCGCCGACCCGCGCGCGGTGATGCACAACGCCGACCTGATGCCGCCGCACTTCGATCGCCCGCTGGCGGTGACCTGGCTGCGCAGCGACGCCGCGCCCACCGACACGCGCCGGCTGGTGCCGCGTGGGCAGGACTACGCACGCGAACAGAATCTGATCTGGGCGGCCTCCGAACTGCCGCTGGGCGAGTCCTTGCGCGAGCGCTACCAGACCGAACCGCTGCTGCACACGCCGGCGGTGATGCGCCGCAACTGTCAGGCCAGCCTGGACGCACGCTCGCTGGAACCACGCACGCGGCGCATGTCCACCTACCTGCTGCAGGAATACTTCCTGCCGCTGCCGGCGTTCGCCGCATTCGCGCGCGAGATGGGCGCGATCCTGCGCCGCCACGAGGTCAACGCGCTCAATGTCTCGATCCGCCACTCGCCGGCCGATACGGTGTCGCTGCTGCGCTGGGCGCCGCAGCCGGTGTTCTCCTTCGTGTTGTACTACAAGCAGCGCAGCGGCGCCGCTCCGGACCGGGCGGCGGCGGTGTGGACCCGGCAGTTGATCGACGCGGCGCTGGCACACGGCGGCCGTTACTACCTGCCGTACCGGCTGCATGCCACGCCGCACCAGTTCGCCGCGGCCTATCCCGAAGCCGAGGCGTTCGCGCGCATCAAGCGCCGCATCGATCCGCAGCAGCGCTTCCGCAATCGGCTGTGGGACAAGTATTTGCCGGCATGAAGCCGGAGGGCGATGGCGCGCGCGGCGAGCGTCTGCGGCGGCCACGCGCTCAAGTTGCCGCGCACGCGACCGATATCGCAGCGACATGTCCAGGAGATCCACGCTGATGGAACAGAACCCGTACTCGGCGCCGGCAGCCGACTTGCAGGCAAGCCCCGCCGCGCCGCCGGGCAAGGCACCGGACGACGTGCTGCGCAGGATCAAGGTCGGCTGGATCGTCGCAGCGCTGCAAGCGGGGATCACGCTGCTCAGCGGACTGCTCGCGCTCAAGAACGGCAACACGGTTATCGGTACGACCAGCGCGATCGAGGCCCTCTTCATCGCGGCGCTGGCCTACGGCGTCCGGCGCAAGCATCGGGTGGCGGCGAGCGTGCTGCTGGCCTACTACGTCCTCGTCCGGATCGCCTTCCTGCTCGCCGGAAGTCTCAATGGTGCGGCCCTCGGGGTGATCGTGATCCTGGTCTACCTGAGCGCGGCGCGCGGCACCTTCCAGTACCACCGCTGGCTGCAGCAGGAACGGCGTTTCCCGTCCTCGCAACGCCCACGGTTGAGCGACGATCCGTTGTGGCGGACGCCGCCGCGGCCGATTGCGGCGACGCCGGGCCAGGCCAGCCAGGATGCCCCCATTCCTCCGACTGCCTGACCGCCTCATGGCCGCCGGTGGGATGCGGCGGCGATTCCAGGCATGGACATCGCTCGACCCTTCCGACGCCTGCGAACGCGGCGCAGGACATGCAGCCGAACACCGCCACTGCCTGCGACCAAAGGTCGATGACCCGCTTCCCTGTAGGAGCGGCTTCAGCCGCGACCAGGACCTGCCTACCCGGTAACGCCCGGTCGCGGCTGAAGCCGCTCCTACAGAAAACGTGGGCTGGCCTACTCCTGCGACTGCGGCGTGGGCAGCGTCGCGGCAGCGCTGAAGTCGGCGATCTTCCACAGGTAGAACGCCACATAGCTGCGATACGGGCTCCAGCGCTCGCCGCGGGCCAGCAACTCCGTCGGCGTCGGCGGCCGTTCCAGTCGATCCACCCGCTGCGCGCCCTTGCGCACGCCCAGGTCGTCCACCGGCAGCAGGTCGGGACGGCCCAGGCGGAACAGCAGCATCATCTCCACCGTCCAGCGACCGATGCCGCGGACCGGCAGCAGCGCCTGCACGATCGCCTCGTCGTCCAGGAAGGCAAGCCTGCGTAACGAAGGAATCTCGCCGGCCGCCTCGCGCCGCGCCAGATCGCGCAGCGCCAGCGCCTTGTTGCCGGACACGCCGCAGGCGCGCAGGCCGGGATCGTCGATCCGCGCCAGCGTGTCGGCGTGCAGCCGGGTGCTGCCGATGGCCGCTTCGACGCGGCCGACGATGGTCGCCGCGGCCTTGCCGCTGAGTTGCTGGAACAGGATCGCGCGCGCCAGCGCATCGACCGGATCGAATGGCTTGGCCCAGCCCGGTTGCGGCGCGATCGGGCCGATCCGGCGCATCCACGCACCGAGCTTGCGGTCGCGCCGACTCAGGTAGTCGTAGGCGGCCTGGGTGTCGAATCCGCGCGCGGAACGGGGCATCTCAACGCCTCAGCGCATCCAGCGCGTACAGCACCCAGCCCAGCATCAGCGTCGTCCCGCCGACCGGGGCCAGCCGGGTCGGCCACTGCGCCAGCGCGTTGCCGGCCAGGCTGCCGGAAAACAGCAGCGTGCCGAGCAGCAGCAGCGCCAGTGCGGCACGCGCGAGCAGGCGCTCGCTGCTGCGGGCCAGCGCCGCCAGCGCCAGCCCGTGGCCGAAGGCGTACAGCGCGGCGGTCTGCAGATGCGATTGCGCCAGCGGCTCGGCGACACCGTGCGAGGCATAGGCGGACAGGCCGATCGCGGCGGCGGCCAACAGGCCGCCGGCACAGGCCAGCCAGGAGCGTTTGCGCGAACGCCGATCGAGATTCAGCATGACGATGCTCCGTTGCGGCCGGTGTTCCGGCCCCAGAAACGAAACGCGCCGCAAGAAGCGGCGCGTTTCGGGTCACTCATCCATCCAGGCGACGGCTTACTTGATCGCCCAGTAGATGTCGTACGTGCCTTCCGGCGTGAACGACTTGTCCACGCCGCCCTTCCAGGCCTCGTACGGACGGTCGGTCACGTCGTAGCCGCTGGTCGCGGCCCAGGCGCGGACCGCATTGCGCGCCGCATCCAGGCCCGCCATGTGGCCGGTGTAGCTGGCGAACGCGGAACGGTGCGCCTCGGTACGCAGGTAGGTGACCGGCGCGCCCTGCGGGATGGTCAGCTTCAGCGGATCGCCGCTGGCGGCGACCGGGGTCGCATCGACTGGAGCCGCAGGAGCCGCCGCATCGTCCTTCTTCTCTTCCGGCTTGGCCGCCGCGTCCGGCTTCGGCGCGCCACCGGCACGCTTGCGCACCGGCTGGGTCACGTCGAAGGCGTACTTGTCGGAACCGAAATCGGTGGTGACGATGCGCACCGGACCGGCCGCTTCCAGGCCGTTGGCGTCCATCACCCGCTTGATCCACTCCTGGTTGTCCTTGATGGACTTCTTGATGGAGTCGTTGTCGCGGTCGATGTTGCCGGCGTTGACGACCAGCAGATCCTCGGCCGGAACATCGACGACCTTCAGGTCGGTCAACGGGGTTTCCTCGGCGCGGTAGTCGACGTTCGGCACGGTGGCCAGCACGTTGCTCAGCCGCGACAGGCCCAGCTTGATGTCGTCGCCGACATGACGGCTCACGTACAGGCCGGCGTAGCGACCGAACAGGTCCCAGCCGTACTTGACCGTGTAGTCCTGGGTGATCTTGACGTTGCGACCGCTCTTGCCGGTCGGCTCGAGCTTGAACGACGTGGTCTTGTCGCTGCCCTTGCTCTCGTCTTCGATGCCGATGACGACCTGCTTGTTCTTCTCGGTCGAGGTGATGGTCCAGCTGCCCTTGCCGATGTAGCCCTCGTTGGAGGTGTAGTCGAGGCGGGCGCCGACGCCGGCTTCAGGACCGGAAAGCTTCAGTTGGATACGCGGATCGCGTAGCACCAGAGGATTCCAGTCCTTGAAACGACGCAGGCTGTTCACCGTGTCATAGACAATGGTCATGCGCCGATTGGTTTCGACGCTCTCGGACATGTGACGCTCCGAAGGCAGCACCAGGCCGACGATGACGAACAGGCCAGCCACGATCCCCAGTGCGATCAGGAATTCGATAATACGGGTCATTCAGGAGGTCTCCGGGGCCGATCCCACGGCCGGGTTAATGAAGCGAAGCGCCCATCCTAGCAGGCTTCGCGGCTCGTGGTCAGCAGATGGCGACGCGGAATTCGGCATAGTGGCGAAAACCCTGCGAACGCGCCGTGCAAAGCGCCGCCGCCGCGCCGGGCGGGCGACCAGACCATTGTCGCGCCAGCAGTGGCGGACAGGCTTGGGCCGGGGCCGGGTCGCTGCAGGCAGGCCAGACATGGCGCGGCGTTTGCGCTTGGCCGCGGGCGACACCGCCGATCCGGGCGGCCAGACCATTGCATCCCGAGCGTTGTAACGCCGGGCTGTCGGCCCAGACCGCATCCGGACTTGGCGTGCCTGCCGCTGCGTTCGTCGCGACTGAAGTCGCTCCTACAGGGGGCTGGCGCGGCACCGGTGCGCGCGAACGCCCGACGCCCGGCGCGCTGCGCCGGGCCGGGCATCCTGTCGCGTCAGACCAACTGCAGCTCGAACGCCTTCAGCACCGCCCGGGTGCGGTCGCGTACGCCCAGCTTGGACAGGGTGAGCGGGCGCTGCTTGCGAGCCACCGGCTCGCGCGCCCGCGAACGCCCGGCGCGCTGCGCCGGGCCGGGCATCCTGTCCCGTCAGACCAACTGCAGTTCGAACGCCTTCAGTACCGCCCGGGTGCGGTCGCGTACGCCCAGCTTGGACAGGATGTTGGACACGTGGTTCTTGATCGTGCCCTCGGCCACGCCCAGCGAGTTGGCGATCTCCTTGTTGGAGAAGCCGCTGGCCATCAGCCGCAGGATCTCGGTCTCGCGGTCGGTCAGCGGGTCGGGCCGGTCCAGGCTGACGAAGTCGTTGCGCATGTGCTCCAGGCCCGACAGCAGGCGCTGGGTCACCGCCGGCTGCACCAGCGAACCGCCGGCGGCCACCGCGCGGATCGCGCCGACCAGTTGTTCCAGCGACACGTCCTTGAGCAGGTAGCCCTTGGCCCCGGCCTTGAGCCCGGCCAGCACCAGCTGGTCGTCGTCGAAGGTGGTCAGGATGATGGTCGGCGGCAGCGTGCCGTTGCGCGACAGCATCTGCAGCGCCTCCAGCCCGGACATCGCCGGCATGCGCATGTCCATCAGCACCACGTCCGGCTTCACCTGCGGGATCAGCTCCACCGCCTGGCGGCCGTCGTTGGCCTCGGCGATCACCTCGATCCCGCCGTCCAGCGCCAGCAGCGAGCGGATTCCCTGCCGCACCAGGGTTTGGTCGTCGACCAGGCAGACACGGATCATCACAACACTCCTTGTGAAACGGCGGGCGGCAGCAAGGCGGCCGCACTCGGGACCGAGGCGCGCAGGCGGAAGCCCGTGCCCTGCGGCGCATCGATTTCCAGGCTGCCACCATACTGGCTCAGCCGCTCGCGCATGCCGCGCAGGCCGTTGCCGGGCAGCAGGGTCTCGCAGCCGCGGCCATCGTCGTGGGCCCGGATCACCACCTGCGGGCCTTCGCGGCGCACCTGGATCCACAGGTTGTCGGCCTGCGCGTGGCGCACCGTGTTGGTGATGATTTCCTGGGTGCAGCGCAGCAAGACATGCGCGCGCTCCGGATCCTCGACGGTCAACGGCTCGTCCACCTGCAGGTGGATCCGCAGCGACGGCACCCGCTCGACCAGCGGCCGCAGCGCCGCGGCCAGGTCGATCGCGCCGCTGTCGCGCAGATGGCTGACCGCCTCGCGCACGTCGGTCAGCAGCAGCTTGGCCAGGGTATGCGCCTGGTGCACATGTTCCTGCGCGCGGCCCTCGGTGATGTGGCCGGCCACTTCCAGGTTCAGGCTCAGCGCGGTCAGGTGGTGGCCGAGCAGGTCGTGCAGTTCGCGCGAGATGCGGGTGCGCTCGTTGACCCGGGCGCTTTCGGCCAGCAGCGCGCGGGTGGCGCGCAGCTCGGCATTGAGCTGGCGCTGCTCCTCGCGGGCCTGGGCCTGCTGCCGCGCGACCAGGCTGGTGACGAAGATGAACATGGAGAAGCCGCCGTACAGCAACGACTGCATCAGCGCGTCGAACAGCGGAAAGCCGACCAGCAGGTAGTAGACCGGCAGCACCGCCAACTGGCTCAGCACCAGCCACAGCACGCCGATCCGCACCGGCAGCAGCCACGGGATCACCCCCGCCGCCACCATCATCAGGATGCTGCCCAGCCCGCTTCCGGTCAGATAGCTGACCGCCAGCGCGCAGACGGTCAGCAGCAGCAGGATCAGGCGATCGTACCAATGCGCGTGGCCGCCGCTGCCCAGCCCGCGGGTCAGCCAGTAGTAGCTGCCGCCGAAGGCGATGAAGAAGCCGGACATCATCGCCGCCTCCCAGCCGCCCCGCCGGTTCACGCCCTCCTCCGGGATCCAGTAGGTGTAGACCAGCGGCATGGCGATCATGGCCCAGGTGAACAGGCCGGCGAAGCGCAGGACGCGGGTATGGCTGAGGTTTCCCAACATGCACGCATCTTAGGATGAACGGCGCGCAATGCACTCCCACGGAAGTCATGCATGCGCGGCTCGCCGCCCCGGGCCACGCGTGCGATAATCCGGCTGGCGGTCCGCATCTGGCCGCGCGCGCATCAGCAACGGAGTCCCAATGTCGATCGTCATCCGCGACGTGCGCGAGCACGAGCTCGATTCGGTCCTGGCCCTGAACAACAACGCCGGACTGGCGATCCTGCCGCTGGATTCGGCCAAGCTGCACCGCTTCTACGAGACCGCAGAGTACTTCCGCGTCGCCGAGCGCGACGGCAACCTGGCCGGCTTCCTGGTCGGCTTCGGCGGCGACAGCGATCACGACAGCAGCAATTTCGCCTGGTTTCGCGAGCGCTATCCGGCCTTCTTCTATATCGACCGCATCGTGGTGGCCAGCCGCCGCCGCGGCGGTGGCGTCGGCCGCGCGTTCTATGCCGACGTGCAGAGCTACGCCGAGCTGCGCTACCCGCAGCTGGCGTGCGAGGTTTTCCTGGACCATGGCGCGGACGCGGCGCTGCTGTTCCACGGCAGCTTCGGTTTCCGCGAAGTGGGCCAGAACACGATGAACGAGGTGGAGGTGCGTGCCAGCATGCTGTTGAAGGATCTGTGCAGTTACGCCTGGGTCCGCGAGACCTACGGCGAGCAGTTGCCCGACCTGCCCTGGGTCGGCCATGCCCGTCGCCTGCAACGGGCCCAGCGCCCGACCGGGACCTGAGCGTGTCGTCGGTGAATCTGGATTTCGAGCAGGCAGGCGAACTGAAGATCGGCCAGGTCGGCATCGCCAACCTGCGCATCCGCACCCTGGACGTGGCGCGCCTGACCCAGGAAATGCGCGAGCGCGTGCAGCGCGCGCCCAAGCTGTTCGGCCGCGCCGCGGTCATCATCGATTTCGGCGGCCTGGCGCAGACGCCCGACACCGCCACCGCGCGCGCGCTGCTGGAAGGCCTGCGCGCCGCCGGCGTGCTGCCGGTGGCGCTGGCCTACGGCACCCGCGAGACCGAACAGCTGTCCGAGGCGCTGGGCCTGCCGCTGCTGGCCAAGTTCCGCGCCCAGTACGAGCGCATCGACGGCGGCGCCCCCGCCGCCGCGCCCGCCCCGGTCTCGCCGCCGCCCCCGCCGCCGCCCGCCCCTGCGGCGCGCCCGCAGCCGGGCCGCATGCAGAGGACCGCGGTGCGCTCGGGCCAGCAACTGTATGCGGAGAACTGCGACCTGACCGTGGTGGCCACGGTCGGCGCCGGCGCCGAAGTGATCTCCGACGGCAGCATCCATATCTACGGCAGCCTGCGCGGTCGCGCGCTGGCCGGCGCGCAAGGCAATACCGAGGCGCGGATCTTCTGCCGCGACTTCCACGCCGAACTGGTCGCCATCGCCGGCCACTACAAGGTGCTGGACGATATTCCCAAGGAACTGCGTGGCAAGGCCGTCCAGGTCTGGCTGGAGCAGGACCAGATCAAGATCGCCGCGCAAGATTGACGCGGCCCTACAACCGAACGTATCAGGAGACATTCCTTTGGCTGAAATTATCGTAGTCACCTCCGGCAAGGGCGGCGTCGGCAAGACCACCACCAGCGCGAGCCTGGCCTGCGGGCTGGCGCGACGCGGCAAGAAGGTCGCCGTGATCGACTTCGACGTGGGCCTGCGCAACCTCGACCTGATCATGGGCTGCGAGCGCCGGGTGGTGTACGACTTCGTCAACGTGGTGCACGGCGAGGCCACGCTCAAGCAGTCGCTGATCAAGGACAAGCGCTTCGACAACCTGTACGTGCTGGCTGCCTCGCAGACCCGCGACAAGGACGCGCTGACCCAGGACGGCGTGGAGAAGGTGCTCAAGGACCTGGTCGCCGAAGGCTTCGAATACATCGTCTGCGATTCGCCGGCCGGCATCGAGAAGGGCGCGTTCCTGGCGATGTACTTCGCCGACCGCGCCGTGGTCGTGGTCAACCCGGAAGTCTCTTCGGTGCGCGACTCCGACCGCATCATCGGCCTGCTCGACTCCAAGACCCGCAAGGCCGAGGAAGGCAAGACCGTGCCGGCGTTCCTGCTGCTGACCCGCTACAGCCCGGGCCGGGTGGAAGGCGGCGAGATGCTCAGCATTACCGACGTGGAGGAAGTGCTGGGGCTGAAGGCGATCGGCGTGATCCCCGAATCCGGCGACGTGCTCAATGCCTCCAACAAGGGCGAGCCGGTGATCCTGGACGGCGAGTCCCCGGCCGGCCAGGCGTACGACGACGCCGTGGCCCGGATCATGGGCGAAGAGCGCCCGATGCGCTTCATCTCCGTGGAGAAGAAGGGCTTCTTCACCAAGTTGTTCGGAGGGTGAGCATGGGACTATTCGACTTCCTCAAGGCCAAGAAGAACACCGCCGAGACGGCCAAGAACCGCCTGCAGATCATCATCGCGCAGGAACGCAACCACCGCGGCGGCCCGGATTACCTGCCGCTGCTGCAGCGCGAACTGCTGGAAGTGATCAAGAAGTACGTCAACATCGACGCCGACGCGGTCAAGGTGGACCTGGTCAAGGACGGCGAACACGACGTGCTCGACATCTCGGTGGCATTGCCGGAAGGGCCGACGCCCTGAGGGGCGCAGCGCGCTGCGGTCGCAGACAGCGGCCGTGGCGCGCAGCCGGCGCCGCATTGTTCGGTGGTGCGTTCGACGTAACGTCCTGACGATGCACTGCGGCGCCGGCAATGCGCCACGGTTGGCTGCACAACCCCAGCGGCGCTCGCCGAACGCCTGAGCTCGAGCGGCACGGCAGTCGCGCTGTCGGCCGGCCCAACCGCCGCCAATCCGTTGCCGATGGCGTCTCGCGCCGCTCCTCCTTCCCGACCTCCCGATGCAGACCAACGACTCCCGCTCCGCACCCGCTGCCGAGGTCCTGACCGTCGGCGCCATCGGCCTGGACGCGCCGCGCGCGCTGCTGGCCCGGCATGGACTGATGCTGCACCGGGTCGCCGACGGCGCCAAGATTCCCGGCAGCTACTGGGGCGAACCGGAAGCCGGGGTGATCGCCAGCGACGTGTACGTGCGCGACGACACGCCGGTGCACTCGCTGCTGCACGAAGCCTGCCACCTGATCGTGCTGCCGCCGGAACGGCGTGCGCTGGTGCATACCGACGCCACCGACTCGGTCGCGGAAGAGGACGCCACCTGCTACCTGCAGATCGTGCTGGCCGACGCGCTGCCCGGCGTCGGCAGCGCGCGGCTGATGGCCGACATGGATGCCTGGGGCTACACCTACCGGCTGGGCTCCACGCGCGCATGGTTCGAACAGGACGCCGAGGACGCGCGCGCCTGGCTGCTGCAGCGCGGACTGTTGCCGCAGCCGGACTGAGACTTCGCCCATCCTGCCATCGCCGGCCCGGAGCACTCGCAGAAGCGGCTCCAGCCACGACGAGCGAAGGGCGGGCGCCGACCGGCTGCGGACACAGTCGGGACTGAAGTCCCTCCCACAGTGCACCAGGCTAGCCATCCGCAAGCTTTTTGCAGGAGCGACTTCAGTCGCGACGAACGAAGCACGGATGCTCACCGGCCGCGAATACAGTCGCGGCTGAAGCCGCTCCTACAGTGCACCCAGCAGACCAACCGCAAGGCCCTTGTAGGAGCGACTTCAGTCGCGACAAACGAAGTACGGATGCCCACCGGCTACACATGCAGTCGGGACTGAAGTCCCTCCCACAGTGCACCCAGCCAATCTGCCGCAGGCCATTGTAGGAGCGGTTTCAGCCGCGACGAACGAAGCACCGATGCCAACCGGCTACACATGCCGTCGGGACTGAAGTCCCTCCCACAATGCACCCAGCCAATCTGCCGCGAGCCATTGCAGGAGCGGCTTCAGCCGCGACGAATGAAGCACCGATGCCAACCGGCTACGCATGCAGTCGGCATTGAAGCCCCTCCCACAATGCACCCAGCCAATCTGCCGCAAGCCACTGTAGGAGCGGCTTCAGCCGCGACGAACGAAGCACCGATGCCAACCGGCTACGCATGCGGCCGGGACTGAAGTCCCTCCCAGAGTGCACCAGCCAATCTGCCGCAGGCCACTGTGGGAGCGACTTCAGTCGCGACGAACGAAGCGGGATAGCGCACAGACTTCGAATGCCATCAGGGCACGGATGCCAACCCGGCTGCGGACGCAGTCGCGGCTGAAGCCGCTCCTACAGGTTGCGCTACAGGTTGCGCGGCCAGAGCCGCGATGCCGATGCCGCTTCGGGCAAGAGCGGCAACGCGCTACGCCGCGCCGCCGTCCTTCAATGCCGGACTCAGGTCCAATGTCGCCCGCGTGCCCTGCCCTGCATCCGAATCCAGTTGCAGCGACCAGCCCAGGTGTTCGCACAGCCGCGCGATCAGGTCCAGGCCGATGCCGCTGCCCTCGCGGCCGCCGCCGCGGGCCATGCGCATGTAGATCGCGCTGATCTCTTCCGGCGCCATGCCGTGGCCGGGGTCGTCGATGCGCACCACGCCCGGCGCCGGCATCGCGATCTGGATCACGCCCTGGTCGCTGTTCTCGATGGCGTTGCGCAGCAGGTTGCCGATCGCCGCCTGCACGATCGCCAGCGGCGCCAGCACCTCGCACGGCGGCAACGGCGCCAGCACCAGCTCCAGGCGCTTGTCGGCGCACAGGTGGCGATGGTCTTCGACGATGTCCGGCAGCAACTGGTCCAGGCGCACCAGGTCGCTGCCGCGCGCCAGCCGCGCCGGGTCCTTGGCCAGCACCAGCAGCAACGAGATCAGTTGGCCGACGCCGCTGGCGGTGCGGCGGATGCGCAGCAGCTGGTTGCGCGCGCTGGGCGGGATGTCGGACTGCTCCAGCGCCAGTTCGGCGGCGCCGCCGATCACCGCCACCGGCGTGCGCAATTCATGGCTGGTGCTGTCGATGAAGGCGCGCTCGCGCTCGACGAACAGGTCGTTGCGCAGCAGGTAGTCGTTCAGCGCATCGGCGATCACCACCTGTTCGGCGCTGGCGCGCGGATGCACTTCGATGCGCTGGCCCGGCCGGTCCGGGCGCAGGCTGCCGATGCGTTGCGCCATGTCGGTGAGCGGCTGCACCACCCGGCCCAGGCCCCAGGCCACCAGCGCGCCTAGCAGCAGCACCGCGATCACGTTGGACAGCAGCATCCACAGCGCCAGGTTCTCCTCGTGCTTCTGCAGCTCGGTGATGTCCAGCGACAGCGCCAGGCGGCGGCCCTGCACGTCCTGCACCAGCACCACCTTGTCGCGGCCTTCCAGTGGCACGTCGTCGTGCAGCCCAGGCGCCAGCGCCGCCACCGCCGGCGGCAGCGGCTCGCCGCCTTCGTCGCCGTACAGGCTCACGGTGCGGGTGTCGATCCAGCGGTAGTCCGGATCGACCGCGCTGCGCGCCAGGAAATGCTCCAGTTCGGAGCTGAGCAGCGAACGCCATGTCAGCTGCTCGGCCTGGTCGTTGACGATGTAGCCATGCACGAACACCGCCAGCGACAGCAGCGCCGCATAGCCGACCAGCCACAGGGTGATGCGTTGCCGCAGCCCAGTCCTACGCGGCATGCTCTTGCTCGTGCGGGTCCACCACCGCAAGCCGGTAGCCGATGCGCGGTAGGGTGTGGATCAGCTTGGTCGCGAACGGGACATCCACGCTGCGCCGCAGGTCGTAGAT
>Ga0105243_10001492_pt1 | contig 20495 bp, 16 predicted proteins | sample KBSM34metaG_FD_81525 | JGI IMG/M metagenome (GOLD analysis project Ga0105243, IMG submission 81525) | Miscanthus rhizosphere microbial communities from Kellogg Biological Station, Michigan, USA - KBS M3-4 metaG | ecosystem: Host-associated > Plants > Roots > Rhizosphere > Soil | place... | reverse complement strand
TATCATATGATTTTCTTTCGTCCTCAGATTTCAGGATAGAAGGAATAAAATGGTCCAGCAATTCATACATTACATTATATCCTGCATTTTCAATTTCTACCACTGCTTTATGATTGTAGATCTTTTCTATAGAGAAGGATTCTATATCCTGTAAAGCTTTATTTTCAGATTTGTAAATATCCAGCAGTCCGTTGTCCAGTCCGCCCTTAAGGATTGTTTCAAAATTCTGTTTATAGATTTCAAGTGATTTATTGATCAATGCATTGATTGCTTTTGCTCTTAGGTAAGAGATTTTTTCATTTTCATTAGAAATGGTAACCAGCTTATCTTTCACTTTGTTGATATCATTACTTTCAGACTTCACCAGTTCAAAAAACAGGTTCTCACACTCGGCAGTTGATACAATTCCCAGCCTGTGAGCATCTTCCATATCGATAATATTATAGCAGATGTCATCAGCAGCCTCTACCAGCCATACAAATGGGTGTCTTTTGAAAATATAAGGCTCCTCACTTTCAGGAATCAGATGAGTTCCTTTCGCAATCTCCAGGAATATATCTTTTTCATTCTGGAAAAATCCGAATTTCTTTCTGTGGATGACCCCTTTTTTCTTAGCAACCGCTTCACATGGGTACTTGGCGATACTTGCCAGTGTGGAAAAAGTAAGCTGAATACCTCCGGCATCTTTTCCCTGCTGCTGCTGGGCCAATACCCTTATAGCATTTGCATTTCCTTCAAAATTAACCAGATCTGCCCATTCCTTTTCATTAAATTTTGATTTCAGATCTTTCTCATTCCTTTCAAAATAACTTGCAATAGCATCTTCACCGGAGTGACCAAAAGCAGGGTTTCCTACATCATGACACAAACATCCGGCAGCAATTACATTTCCTAAATTATAGAGATAAAAATTCTTCGAATCTTCACTAAGTTCATTTTTAAAATCTTCAGCAATAAATTCACCAATAATACTTCCTAAGCTTCGTCCTACCGACGACACTTCTAAGGAGTGCGTAAGCCTGTTATGTACAAAAACACTTCCGGGAAGAGGGAAAACCTGGGTTTTATTCTGCAGCCTTCTGAAGGCAGAAGAAAAGATAATTCTATCGAAATCCCTTTGAAAATCAGTCCTTGAAGCTTTGGTATGCGGATTATTTCCTGTACGTTGATTGGTGAAAATCTGGTTTAAATTCATCATTTTTCAAAATTACTTCAAATTTTAGTTTTATGGAATACTATTTAGATTTTTATTAAAGCTGCATTTTATATAAATTTGAAATTCACAGCAACTTTATATATTCTCAAATGATCAGCATTTTCCATTTTATCAAAGATTTTCCTTTCCCTGATTTAAACGAGAATAATCTCCCATGGGAAATTATTAACAGCCTGGAAGATGTATTGGACAAAAAGTTTGAAAACTTACATGATGATTATATAATAACTGACTCCTGTGCTATCCATAAAACAGCCGTTGTGGAACAAAATGTAGTATTTAAAGGAAGAGTCATTGTTGAAGCTGATGCGTTTATTGGAGCTAATGCCTACGTAAGAGGTCCCGTTTATATTGGGAAGCAGGTGAAGATAGGTCCCGGAAGTGAAGTGAAACAAAGTATTATCTGTAGTGAAACCGCCGTTGCCCATTTTAACTATATAGGGAACAGTATTATTGGAAGCAGGGTAAATTTTGAGGCAGGCTCCATTTGTGCCAATCATTACAATGAAAGAAAAGATAAAGAAATCTCCGTTCTTTTTAATGCTGAAGTTATTAAAACCGGTACTCATAAATTCGGTTCTTTAGTAGGTGATGATTCTAAAATTGGGGCTAATGCAGTCTTATCACCGGGAACCATACTCTCCGGCAACAGTATTGTAAAAAGACTGGAACTTGTGGAACAGATACAATAAACAGGTTCACTCCTCCAAAAAAATCCCATTAGAAAAATCTATAACAAGCACTGTTTTTTCCATTGAAAGAAACAGCCTAAAACGTTTTACATTTGAGAAGACTAAAAGAAACCAGGTTTTAACCACTACTAACCTAAAAATTCAATACAAAAATTTTAAAAATGGAAAATAACACATGGCTTCAGAAATGGGATGAAAGATATACAAATGAGGAATTTGTATACGGAACGGATCCTAATCTTTACTTACAAACACAATTGAAACAGCTGAAGCCCGGTTCTATCCTCTTCCCTGCCGACGGTGAAGGAAGAAATTCGGTGTACGCCGCACTTCAGGGATGGAAAGCATCAGCATTTGACATCAGTACTGAAGGGCAAAAGAAAGCACTACAGCTCGCAGAACAACACCGGATTAGTATTGATTATCTGGTAGGTGAACTGTCAACTTTAGGCTACCAAGAGGAGCAGTTCGACGCCATTGCTCTTATCTATGCTCATTTTCCTGCTGAAATAAAATCATCGATCCATAGAATGCTTGACGTATATCTCCGCAAAGGAGGCTTCATTATTTTCGAAGCGTTCAGTAAAAATCATCTGGACTATATCGCAAGAAACCCCAATGTAGGAGGTCCGAAGGATATAGAATCTTTATTCTCTATTGATGAAATCAAAGCTGATTTTCCAGGCTATGATATCGTGGAGCTGGCAGAAACCGAAATAGAACTTAAAGAAGGTTTATTTCATAACGGAACCGGCTCTGTGATCAGATTTATGGGAAGGAAACAATAATATAACTACAGGTCAGAATATCCAAACGACATTCTGACCTGTCTCAGTCTTGTATAAGACGATTATGGATCAACAAACGGAACAGGATTTGGACTTTCCATAAAAAAGAAAGTTATGCCTGAAGGTCCATCTATAATTCTAATGAAAGAAAACCTGCTGCAGTTTGTTGGTCAAAAAGTAACAGAAGCTTCAGGTAATGCAAAATTTGACAAAGAACAATTTGTGGGTCAGTCCCTTCTCGAAATCCGCACTTTTGGAAAACAGACTTATCTGGTTTTTGAGAAAGCAGCTATTCGCATCCACTTGCTGATGTTTGGTTCTTACAGTATTGACGAGCAGACAAAACCGGACAAAAGCTTACGTTTAGCTTTATTGTTTTCAACAGGTGGAATGTACTTTTACACCTGTTCTGTAAAATCTGTTGAGATGGAGCATCTTTATTCAATCGACTGGGAAGCCGATGTACTGAGTGACCGATGGAATCCTGCAAAAACAAAAAAGAAGCTGAAGTCCAACCCTGGGATGATGGTTTGCGATGCTCTGATGGATCAGAATATATTTTCGGGAGTGGGCAATATTATTAAGAATGAAGTCCTTTTCAGAATAGGAGTTCAGCCCGAAAGTTTACTTGGAAATCTTCCCGACAAAAAGTTAAAAGAACTTATTGCAGAAGCCAGGAATTACAGCTTCGATTTTCTGGAATGGAAAAGAGAATTTACACTGAAGAAACACTGGCTGGTCCATACAAAAACAGTATGCCCCATATGTGGGTTAAAATTGATCAGGAAACAAACCGGCTTAGGCAAAAGACGAAGTTTCTATTGCGAAAAAGACCAAAAACTGTATGATTAACCATTAATCAGAATTTAAAAATCCACCGGCATATTTTGTAAAAAATTCACTCCTGTATACTTCCCCTATCGGAATTTCAGAAACATCAATGTATATATTATGATTATCAAAGGAGTCAATATAATCTATATTAACAACATATGATTTACTGACCCTTATAAAAGTTTCTCCGGAGATCTTCTGATGGATGGTTTTCAGATTCATGGCTGTAATAAGTTTCTTTTGCCTGGTGTGAATAACCACATAATCCTTCAGTCCTTCTATAAATTTAATCTCTGAAAAGCTTATTTTGTAAAAGCGCCGGTCTGCCTTTATAAATAAAAAGTCTGCGGTACTAGATTCCACTGTATTTTTAACCGTTTCTTTAGACAGAAGCTCGGTATACAATACTGCTTTATCAATGGCTTTTTTCAGTCTTTCGGGATCAATAGGTTTCAACAGGTAATCTACGGCCTCCAGTTCATAACTTTTCAATGCGTATTGGGCGTAAGCAGTAGTAAAAATAATCAAAGATCTTTGAGGCAGCATCTCAGCAAACTCCAGCCCCGTTACCATAGGCATCTCAATATCCAGAAAAATAAGGTCTATATCATTGTTTTTAAGAAAATCCAATGCAGAAAGGGCGTTGGAAAACTCACCAAGGATTTCGATCTTTGATGTTTCGCTGATCAGAGACCTCATTTCTGCCCTTGCCAGAGGTTCGTCATCCACTATGATACAATTCATGATATAGGAATTTTTAAATGTACGGTATACTCCCGATCTTCGGGTTCTATTTTCAAATTAAAAGTAGTATTGTAAAGAAGTTCCAGCCTTCGGGTAATATTGGCAAGTCCCAGTCCGCTGTTCTTTTTATTCTGAACAGAATAGTTTAGATTTCGGGTATTGATACATCTAAAATAAAGTTCTTTGTTTTCAACACCAATATATATTTTAATGTAAGATTCTTTGCCGGTAATATCTATGCTGTGTTTTACTGCATTTTCTACAAAAGTTGTGAATAGATTGGGAGGAATAAAACTTGTACCTATTACCCTTTTATCCCCCTCAGTCTGAATATCGAATGAAAAATTTTCACGCCTTATTTTTTCAAGATTTAAAAAATTGGACAGAAAATCAATTTCAGAGGTCAGCAAGGTTTTTTCCTCACCGCTTTCGTAAAGCTGATATCTTAAAAATTCCGAAAACTTTACAATCACTACCGAGGCTTTCTCGGGGTCTGTCCTGATGAGTGCTTTTACATTATTCAGCATATTGAATAAAAAATGAGGATTGATCTGGTTTCTGAGCTCATTAAGTTCCATATTTAATGTCAGATTGTTCAGTTCATTGATCCTTTTATTATCATTGATCCATTTCTGCAGAAGCTTTACGGTAGTTGTAGTAAGAATAATAGGAATACTCATAAGGATTCCTTCATAAATTCCTCCCTTCTCCCCATTTCTGTGAAAATTTCTGACTTTGAAATCTGCAAGAAATGAATTGAAACTATAGCCAATAATATTCAGTCCGATGATTCCCATAAGAACCAGTAGAATCAAGTAGCTGATGTATTTTGTTTTAAAGAAAAACCGGGGTACCAGAACATAGATATTGATATACACCATTGAAATCAAGATGACATACACAAAAAGCAAAGCATAATATTGATATATTCCTGAGTATGAATGCCAGAAACTGGAACTGTACAGAAGTAAGAAAAAGAAGATGAGAAACAACAGATGCCTGCGAAATTTGTATCGACTTTCTATCAGAAAATCCATGACAAAGCTTTCTTTAAATTTTAACGAGCTGTATTTCATAGCAACCTGACCATTTTTAATGGTAACAAAAATAGGTAATACCACAATGTATCCTTGCAATATTATACAAAACCTTCATTTTATTATACCAATTACCGCTTCGGATTTCGTATAAAATACCAGCCGTTTTGTATAAAAACAAATTTACGAAATCCCTTTCTTCATTTCTTTGTCCTGTTTAATTTACTATGTATGGAACTTACCACTTTTCATGAACTCACTCAGGAAATAACATCAGAATGTTTTTTTATGACCCCATCCCAGCAGGAAGAAAAAGTAATACAGCTTATCGATCTTCATCATTTTATAGAATGTTCCCCTATGAAACTGGAGGTTGTCAGCTATCTTCGTCACCCTATCAATATTGTAAAGCAAGATGACCTTACTATAGGCATCTTATTTTATGATATGAAGCGTTCATCACTGCCAGACTGTAACGATTCTGAAGCGTTTAGAAGAAGACATAACCTGTCAGCGCTCTGGTTTGTATTTGTAGAAGAAGAGTTCTGCCTTGAAACAGCCGCCCATACTGATCTCATCATCGAAAACAGCCTGGATATTTTCTATGAAAAGATTTTCTTATTCAATTTCTTTCAATCTATTATTCATCCTTTAAAATAAAACCATGAAAACATTGAGAAGAGCATTGTTGCCACTCGCCCTGCTGCCATTTAACAATAGTATTTACGCTCAAAAAAAAGACAGTATTCCGTTGAAAGTGCGTGCATTTTTTGCCGATAAAATCCCCCAGACCCGTGACCTTAATATTGAATTTACCCAAACCACACCTTACTCATTTTCTTCCAAGCTTCAGGGAGCTGACCTCCCGGAGAATAAGGTGAAAAACTTTCAGCAGGTAAGAGCTGAAGCTAATATTTATTTTGTTAAAAAGAAAAAATGGCTATTAAGTACGGCACTTAATTATCGCTACACTTCAATGAATACAGAAGAACCTGTTATCTTGGGAGCAGACAGACAAAATCATTATCATTATCACTCTGAGGCAATCAATTTCAATTATTTTTCCAAGCTGTTTAATAAAGTGGCAATATATACAGCCACAGCTTCTGTGGATGGAAGTGATCAGCATTTTGAAAGAGTCAGAGGAATGCTGACGGCCTCAGTTGTTTTAAAGGCCACTCCCAAAACAAAGATGTTGATAGGCCTTGCAGGTATCATTGATCCCAGTTCTCAGATCCCCATACTTCCGATATTCACTTATGAAAACAAATTCAACAACGGCTGGGTACTGGATATTCTTCTTCCCAAAAAAGTATTGGTCCGAAAAAACATCCTTGCCAATGGAAGACTTTCTTTGGGAACGGAAATGGATAATACTTCCTTTTATATGTATAAGAACAGCAAAACCTATGAGTTTCGCCAGCTGGAGATCAATTCAGGGGTTATTTACGAACACAACCTCGGCCATAATTTAATAGGGACATTTAAAACCGGAATCAGGGCCGTTCCACAAGCGAGAGCTTTTGATAAAGAGGAATCTTTTAAAGATTACATTTTTGAAGCCAGCTATAAGCCTTCCTTCTATTTCAATGTCGGAGTATCTTATAATCCCTTTGGAAAACCCAGAGTAAAATAACCTCCGGTTTCCGGCAAATCCGGAAGAGCTTCAGGATATAAAACTCAATGTGTTCCCATTTTTGAAAATACATTGATAATAATAACTCCCAGTACAATAAGCACAATCCCAATAATAGCAGGAAGATCCGGTACCTGTTTAAAGGCAATGACTCCAATCATGGTGATAAACACAATCCCTACTCCCGACCAGATAGCATAGGTAATTCCTACAGGAATCTCACGAAGGGTAAGGCTCAGGCAGTAAAAAGCAGAAGCATACCCTATTACCGTGACAACAGAAGGCCATAGTTTGGAAAATTCTTCTGATTTTTTCAGAAAAGTAGTGGCTATGATCTCAAATACAATTGCTAATGCAAGAAAAATATAACTTCGTCCCATCATTGTTCTTTATACAAATGTAATAAAAACTGATAGGTATTCTTTCAACTTCTTTCGCAAGAGAAAGCCTTACTATATAAAGATTAGCCAAGCCCTCAATCAAATATGTTGCTCCTATGAAAGGATGCAAGCAATAATTTCTGCCAGGATAATTCCGCCGGAAGGCTTCAATACCTTTTGATAAGCAGCTAGAATGAAGCATTTTACTGTACAGAAAAGCAAGGTTGATTTTACAATAATTCTACGGATAAAGATTTATGATGTCATATTATTTCTCTCCATATTGACATAAAAACATAGTCTAAGGTGTCATAAAACCTGACAGCTGACAAAAAATCACTACACAAAAATCAACGGTAAAAATAATTTTTCTTAACACATAAATCTTTTTTACGCTCAAATTTCACATTCAAAAAGAGAGCAAACAGACGATATTATGCATTGCATTATTTATTATTTGTTTTATCAAGTCCAATATAGAAAGCTTTAAACGCTTAACACTTTCACATAATTTTACAGAGAGAACAATAAATGTATTAATAAATTCTCAATAACGCATTAATTTTTTGTAAACAAAAATTAACCAATAGATGAACAAAAACCTCCGTAATACACTGATATACATCATAATGTTTTACTTTGGCACGTGATTTGAAAACTGTAATATTGCAATTGAAAGATTGATAAAAAAAAGTCAAATAATTAAAAATAATACAAAATGGTAACTTATATCGGTATCGCAACATGTTTAGTAGTGTTCACATCATATTTTATGACAGTAAGAAGAGAAAGAAACTAATTCTAAAAACACAGTAAGCCTATAGAATATCTATACTAATTATATTGTTTTATGTTTTTAGTCTGAAAATCAGGCCTCGCTCTTTTACTCAACAGGGTAAAAGGGCCCAAAAACATAACAAAAAGATCTTAGTTTCATAACACATTTTAATATCCAAAAGAAAAGCTGAACGTATGTTTAGCTTTTCTTTGTTTTAGAGGATACCTGAACTTTACCAGATTCATACATCTTGCAGACCCCGGTTGCTTTTATCCGAAACATTCCGATACTGCTGGCCTATCTATTTATTCTTTTTCAGGATGAAACTTCATTCAATAAAGTTTTATCTTTGTACTCCTTAAGCATTAACTATTTGAATTGCCATCATGAATCTGTACAACCTTATTATTCAGGACAAAGAACAAGTAAATCTCAATGATGTATTCCTCAATGAAACCAATAAAGGCTTATTGATACAGCTTATCAAGGAAAACACCTATGTGAAAGAGTTACAGGAGTATGGCCTTCCTGTGAATAATAAGATCCTGCTCCAGGGAAGTTCAGGATGCGGGAAAACAATGACGGCAAAAGCAATAGCCCATGCTTTAGGTAAAAACATTATTATTTTAAACCTGAGTAATATCGTTTCGTCACGTATCGGGGAAACTTCCCAAAATATTAAAATGATATTTGATAAAGCCGCAAGGGAAAGGTCTGTCCTTTTTCTTGATGAACTGGATCAGATCGGAAAAGCAAGAGGTAGCGATGACAAAGATGTGGGCGAGATGAGAAGACTTGTAAACACCCTCATCCAACTGATTGACTATTATCCTGAAAATGCACTGCTTCTTTGCGCAACGAACCATCCTGAAATAATAGATACTGCCATATTGCGGCGTTTTCAGCTGAAGATCAATTATGAAATGCCTTCTGCAGAATTTCTGGATACTTTCTATGATCAGTTGCTGGCTTCATTTCCTGAAGATCTGAACCATATTGAGCGAAAATACGGAATTTCTTTTGCTGAAGCCAAAGACCATGCCCTCACCGCTGTAAAATCTGCATTAATCAAAAAACTGGAAGCCAAAGAAACCCTTCAGTCATGAAAGAAGATATTCTCCACAACCTCAGTATCATCAATAAAAGGATAAAAGATGCCTGTGAAAAATCAGGAAGAAATCCCGATGAAGTAAAGCTTTTACTGGCTACAAAAACGGTTTCCCCGGAACACATCAAAGTAGCTTTGGAAAACGGACACCGCTTAATTGGAGAAAACAAAGTACAGGAACTGAAGGAGAAATATGAAGATTTGAAAGCTACCCCACACGAGAATCATTTTATCGGGCATCTTCAGACCAATAAAATCAAAGATATTCTGAGATATGATGTTTCATGCATTCAGTCTCTTGACCGTTTGGAACTGGCAGAAAAACTTCATCAAAAGTTTTCAGCAGAAAATAAAACCATTGAGGTACTGATCCAGGTGAACACCTCCCATGAGGAAAGTAAATTTGGTATTCCTCCCGATAAAGCCATTGACCTGGTTACGAGAGTTTCTGAATTTCCCACTTTAAAAATCAAAGGCTTAATGACCATAGGTCTGTTCAGTGCCGAGACAGAAAAAATAAGAATGTGTTTTAAAATACTCAAAAACCTGCAACAGGAAATCATAAGGGAAAACATCCCCAATGTGGAAATGAAGGAGCTGTCTATGGGCATGAGCGGAGATCTGGAAACAGCTATTGAGGAAGGAGCCAGCATTGTACGTGTAGGAACAGCCATTTTTGGAGCGAGAATTTATCCGGATACTTATTATTGGAATGAAGGGAATATTGAGTTATGAGTGAAAATAAAGACTATATGTTTCCATTTACCTATACATTTGAAAGGAAAATCACAGCGGACAAAACATTAGAAGATGTAATCCATATCGTACGCAACTCATTCACAGAACGTGGAGTGGATCATATCCATATTGAAGGCAACACCATCACAGGAAAAGATCATCTTATAAAACTGGATTTTTCAAGAAGATCTCCGCTTGTAATATCTCCCAGTAAAGAATATTTTACTTATGATGGAAACACAAAAATTTTAACCTTTAAAACAGAGGCATTTTACCCTATCCTGTTTAATGTAATATATGCAGGAATTCTTTTTTTAATCTTATATAATGTTGTTCATCACTTGATAATAGAACTTGTAGTACCCACTTTATTTTTTATTTTAATCTCAGTGATCAGTTACTTTCAGGATCAGGCAGTTATTGATAAAGTTTCCAGAATTTTAAATAATCACTAGGCTTTAAAGCTTATTAAAACAATCTTATCTTTAGTCTACAAATTCGGTATACTTTTTGATTCATAAAACATTAATAACCAAACAAATGCATTTATGATTAAAAAATTACTCTCGGGCTGTCTGCTGATGACAGTATTATTCTTTTTTTCATGTGAAAAGGAAAACACACAGATGAAAAGTGAAATCTCAATTGAAACTATTTCAATCATAACCTGCCTTACTATGGGTGTTGCTATATTAGTTGCATACAGCTATAGAAGAAGATAATTACATAACAGACTACAATACCTTAAGGGCACCTCTCGAAACAGACAGGTGCTTTATTGTTGTCATAGCAGTAATGATATCTTGAGCCAGAATCCAGAGTATGGCAGCATTTCTATTTGAAAAAAAGCAGCATTAAAATTCAACTTAATAAGGAATATTTTAACGAAATTATTATGGTTATTTTCTTACATATAAATATAAAAAAAACCATTATACAATTAAAATAAATCAATTTTCAAACAGCACAAATCCGGTACAATTGTTGATTCCAAAACACTAATAATCAAAGAAATACACTTATGAATGAAAAGACCTTATTGGGATATCTGTTAATCACAGTATCTCTTCTTTTTTCGTGTTCCCCAGAACATACATCAGAAAATAAAAGCGGAATTTCAATGGAAACCATTTCAATCATCACCTTCGTTTTGGTAGGAATTGCCATTTTAGCGGCGTATCCCTACAAGAAAAAATAACAGGGTATGCAATACCATAAAAAAATGCACCTCCTTATCATGTAAGGAGGTGCATTTTTTTTACCGGATATCAGTTTTATTTCTTGATCACTTTAAATGTGCTCACACCTTCTGCTTTTGAAGTTATATTCAAAATATAGGTTCCGGCGGCCAAATCAGAAATATCAATTCTACTTACATTTTGAGATGTCCTTATTTTTTGTCCCAAAGCATTATATACCTCTACTTTTTCAGGAACTGACTGACCATTCAGATAAATAATTCCCGTAGTGGGATTAGGATAAATATGTACCGTAGCTTTTACCTGTTCTTTTGTTCCTAAAAACTGATCAACAATCTTCGTAGAAACAGTATTGGTATGTACTGCCGGATTATAATCAAAATAAATATCCGCTACATTATTCACAATATCATTCATCTGGACATTGGCTTTAGGCTTAATTTTATATGCTATGAATCCGTGAGAATTGGGTTCATCACTGCTTCCCGGAAGGTAGATCGCATTAAAATTAAATGTTATATCATTTCCATTGGCAACTTTCACTTCACTGGGATGGCTGTAAGATTCTAAACTCAATGTAGACCAATCCAGTTTACTGTCTAAGACATTATGAATCCTTACTTTTTCAGCAAAATGATTTCCTGTGTTCTGGAAACGGATGATGTAATGCAGGTATTCGTCTGCATCCTGTAAAAGAATCTGAGAACCTTCCAACACCGTGATATCATTCGGATCATAAGAACCTACAATAGTATGGCTTAAAGCAAACTCGTTATCTGAAGGGGTGGCATCACCGGTAACATTTGCGATTCCATTGATGCTAAGTTGTCCGCCAATACTGTTTACCGGCATTGGGAGGACATTGAATTTTAAATCGATGGTTTTAGTCTGAAGAGGAGCAAAATCCTGATAATTGAAACGTATATTTCCGTTGGTTTGGGATACAACCGGCGAAGAAGCCTGCAGGAAATTCATCTTTGACCCGTTGTACGTAAATGAAATTTCCCCACTTAGTTTTTGAGTTCCTTTATTGCGGACAACCATTCTGTATTTGGTATCAAAGCCCGGTCTTGCAGTCAGAACCGGATAGATACTTACGTCAAGGTCTTTATATACCTGATTAGGTGCAATACAGAAATCTGCGGTATCAGTTACACCTGCAGAAGCAAAATTAAAAGTATGATTCTGAGGATTCACCGTATAATTGGGAAGAGAAGCATCTATAAAAGTAGTATGCTGCCCCTGTCCTGATAATATGGAATAGTTTCCGCTTGCATCTGTAAACGTAGAGAATTTACCGTCTGAATTTTGTGTAGAAACCATCATCATAGATGCAGAGGTATCATTGACATCACACCCGTTATTATCAATGTCTAACTTTATTTTTCCTTTTGTTTTGTTTTGAAATGATTCTGTGGTTCCAAACCAGGAGATCATATCTTCTTTATAATTATCAAGATAAGTGGACCCAGAAATGAGTTCTGGAATTCCATCTCCATTTAAATCGGCACTTAATAAAGATACGACACTTCCCGTATTATTGGTAATCAATTGAGGAGTCGCATCAAAAACTCCGTTTCCGTTGTTCTTATACCATCTTAATTTGGGTTGGGTTTGGGAATTGGTGACAATATCTTTACGCCCGTCTCCATCAATATCCATAGCTACAATAGCATAAGGAGACACTGCGGTCCCGGTACTAATCACTTTTTCAGGTCCGAACGATCCTTGTCCGTTTACATTTTCAAACCATCCTATTTTATTTCCGTTAGCATTCACAAAGGAAATATCACGGTCTCCGTCTCCATCAAGATCAGCAAAATAAAGTTTTGTAAAACCATTGGAAGAACTTGCTACCACATGTTCTGCTGTAAAATTACCTAAACCGTCTGTATTTTCGTACCATTTAATTTTCCCATCATTAGTAATAATAATATCCTGATCACCGTCTCCATCCACATCTTCATTCTGTAGTATCCCAACGGAGCCTATAGCAGGATTTAAAAATTCCTGAGGGGCTGAAAAATTTCCGTTTCCTGTATTAAATGCAACTTTCAGCTTAGTAGAAGAGGCCATGAAAGCAATATCTTTTTTGCCATCTCCATTGAAATCACCTATTGTATTCCTATAGGTGGGCTCCATTCCCAGATTGACAATCGGATGCTCAATCGCAAAGTTTCCTGCTCCATCGTTTTCAAGCCAGGCATACCTATAAGTAATGGAAGGATCTGCCTCTCCCATAAATACAACATCATTATCCCCATCATGATCCATGTCTGCCAATGTTACCTGCGACTGTAACCTAATATCATTTCTGATAATCTTCTGTACACCGGAAAAATCACCTAATCCGTTTGTATTTTTATACCATGCAATTTTATTCTTTCGGGAAAGACTGATAATATCAGCGTCACCATCTCCATCAATATCTCCTGCAGATACAGTATTAAGTGAGTTTACATCCGTTGTAAGAATTTTTTCAGGAGTAAAACTTCCTGTACCATTAATCCCTTCATACCATGCTACTTTATCATCTCCAAAGGACACTGAGATCAGGTCCATTTTTGAATCATTATTGAAATCTGCAGCGTCAAACTGCGTTATCAATTTAGCATTCTGGGAAACAATCTGCTCAGGACCGAAAGTACCATTTCCAAGGTTTTTCTTCCAGGAAAGTTTTTTATCCCAATAGACACAAAATACCAGATCCTCTTTAAGATCTCCATCGAGGTCAAGCATTTTCACACCATATCGCTTAACATTCTGTATAGCATAAGGACCAGCAGGAATATCTGATATCAACTGTGATGTTGAGAAAGTTCCCGCACCATTTGTATTTTTATACCATTTAAACTGCTTAATGTTTCCGTTTTCAAACAAGTGAATAATGTCCAAATCTCCATCACTATCTATATCTCCAACTTCAAAATACTCTCCTAATGCAAAGTCATCAATCGTCTGCTTCAACGTAAAATTGCCATTCCCGTCATTTTTATACCAGCGTAAAATTCTTGATTCATTAATTCTAACCAAAAGATCCGGTTTATTATCATTGTCCAGATCTCTGAGAATAACAGAATCTGGTTTTTGAAGAGAGGAGAAAATATGCGATCCGGGGGTAAAAGTACCATTCCCATTGTTCTTCAGCCAGGTACCGGAAATAGGTTGATGAAGATAAATATCCTGATCTCCGTCACCATCTATATCGGCAACCCTGAAAAGCGGAATATTCTGATCAGATAAAGCTATAGGCTGGGTAAAAGTGGCGGCTCCTCCACTGCTGGTACCTTTCATAAGGAAAAGTCCCTTTTTTGTACTAAATATAATATCTGTTTTTCCATCTCCATCAAAGTCTGCACTGTTGTAATCTTTAATGTCATCAACTGGAGATTTGTAAATTAATTCAGGATGTTCAAAACCAGTACCTGTATTTTTGATCCAATATAAATCTCTATAATAATTTCTTACCAGTACATCTTTTTTATTATCATTATTAAGATCTCTCGGTATCAGATCTTGTGCATCGGAAATTCCGAAACTTCCGTCTATGATAATATTCTGAGGTAAGCCTGTTTGTGAAAATCCCATGATGCATGACAGGGAGAAAGCAAAAACGATAGATTTCTTCATCGAATAGTTATTTGATTATTAGTTTAATTGTCCGCAAAAATATAAAAATACAAGCAGAAATAAACATTTCATTACTAAACATCATGTTAAAATCAAACAAATAGTAAAATAATAACAATGAGAAAAGATATTGTGTATTTTTTCCTATCAATAGCTTACGCTCTGCATTCTATGACATGAAGCTAAGGGTTTTACGTACTGACTATGGTTTCACGCTCTGCAAAGTCTCCTTACTTTGCGGAATTATAAAAATAAAAATCCCTCTCATTACTGAAAGGGATTTGTTATATCTGGAAAAAATTTAGGATTACATATAAGCTTCAATAGGCTCACAAGTACATACTAAATTTCTATCTCCGTACGCTTCATCTACTCTTGATACAGAAGCGAAGAATTTGTGGTCTCTTACCCACTCTAATGGATAAGCTGCCTTTTCTCTGCTGTATGGTTTATCCCAAGAATCTGAGATCACCAACTGCTCTGTATGCGGAGCATTTTTCAATACGTTATTTGCTGCATCAGCTTCTCCGTTTGCAATTTCATCAATTTCTTTTTTGATAGAGATCAACGCTTCTGCAAAACGGTCAATTTCAGACTTGCTTTCAGATTCTGTAGGCTCAATCATCAATGTTCCTGCAACAGGGAAAGAAACGGTAGGAGCATGGAAACCATAATCCATCAATCTCTTCGCTACATCAGCCACTTCAATTCCTAAAGATTTGAACTGACGGAAATCTACGATACACTCATGAGCCACTCTTCCGTGTTCATTTGAATATAAAATAGGGAAATGCGCTGCCAAAATCTCTTTAAGGTAGTTGGCATTCATGATAGCATGTCCTGTAGCTTTTTTAAGACCGTCTGTTCCTAACATTTTAATATAAGCATAAGAAATGTTAAGGATCAATCCTGAACCGTAAGGTGCTGCAGAAATACCGTCAATAGCTTCTTTAGCTCCAATTCTGATATTAGCATTAGAAGGAAGGAAAGGAACCAGGTGTTTAGCAACACAGATAGGACCTACTCCAGGGCCTCCACCTCCGTGAGGAATTGCAAAAGTTTTGTGAAGATTCAGGTGACAAACATCTGCTCCAATGTTTCCCGGACTTGTAAATCCTACCTGAGCGTTCATGTTGGCACCATCCATATATACCTGTCCTCCGTGTTCGTGGATTAAGTTGGTGATTTCTTTAATGTTGGCATCAAAGAATCCGTATGTAGAAGGATAAGTGATCATTACAGCTGATAAATTCGCTGAATGCTGTTCTGTTTTAGCTTTAAGATCTTCGAAGTCAATTTCCCCGTTTTCAAGGTTTTTAACCACTACAATCTTCATTCCTGCCATTGCTGCAGAAGCCGGGTTTGTTCCGTGTGCAGACTGTGGTATCAATACTACATTTCTGTGCGTATCTCCTCTTGAAATATGATATTCTCTGATTACCATTAATCCTGCATATTCTCCCTGAGCTCCTGAGTTAGGCTGCAATGAAGTTCCTGCAAAACCGGTAATTTCAGCAAGATCTTTTTCAAGCTCTGCAATCATTTTCTGGTAACCTCCAGCCTGATCTACCGGTACAAATGGGTGTACACTTCCCCAATCTGCCCATGATAATGGTAACATCTGCGTTGCTGCGTTCAGCTTCATCGTACAAGATCCTAAAGAGATCATTGAGTGCGTCAATGATAAATCTTTTCTCTCAAGACGCTTGATGTAACGCATCAATTCTGTTTCCGTATGGTATTTGTTGAATACTTGTTCCGTAAGAATTTCGTCTTTTCTTAAATTCTCTTCAGGAATACTATACCCTTCTTTGATTTCTAATTTGAAAGTCTGCTTATCTTTAAACTGAGCAAAAGAAGCCATCAGATAGTTTAATTTCTCTAATGTAGTACTTTCGTTGATAGCAATACTTACAACATCTTCTGTGAAGTAATTAAGGTTGATTCTGTGATCCTGCATCATTCTCATCAATCTTCCTTTCTCATCTTCAGTCATGATGATTTTTACGGTATCGAAGATTGGCTCTTCTACAGTCTGATATCCTAATGCTTTAAGACCGTTTTTCAAAGCGTTTGCTTTGAAGTGAATTTGGTCAGCGATATAGTTTAATCCTTTAGGACCATGATATACGGCATACATTCCTGCCATTACAGCCAATAGAACCTGAGCAGTACAGATGTTAGAAGTTGCTCTTTCTCTCTTGATGTGCTGTTCTCTGGTTTGTAGTGCCATTCTCAATGCACGTTTTCCGTACATATCCTGAGAAACCCCGATAATTCTTCCCGGGATATCTCTTTTATAATCTTCTCTACAAGCAAAGAATGCTGCGTGAGGACCTCCATACCCTAATGGAATACCAAATCTCTGTGAAGTTCCTACTGCACAGTCTGCACCCATTTCAGCCGGAGACTTCAGTTTAACCAAAGCCATAGGATCACAAGCAACAGCCACCTGAAGATCAAGTTTTTTATAGTTTACGATATCTTCGGTGTAATCTAAAACAACCCCGTTTTTACCCGGATACTGCAATAGAACCCCATAATAAGTACCGTCAAACTGATGCGTTTTATGATCACCGATTACCACTTCAATTTCCAGTCCTTCAGCTTTTGTTTTCAGTACAGAAACTGTTTGAGGAAGAACAAGGTCAGAAATAAAGAACTTATTGGCTCCTGCTTTTTTCTGATCTTTAGTTCTGTTGTTGAAGAACATATGCATTGCTTCAGCAGCTGCAGTAGACTCATCCAATAGAGATGCATTCGCTAATCCAAAACCTGTAAGATCACATACTACAGTCTGGAAATTAAGAAGAGCTTCCAGTCTTCCCTGTGCAATCTCTGCCTGATACGGTGTATATGCCGTATACCAGCTTGGATTTTCAAAGATATTTCTCTGAATTGCTGATGGTAAAAGTGTATTGTGGTATCCGAATCCAATGTAACTTGTAAAATCAGTGTTTTTAGATGCCAATTCTTTCGAGTGGTTCAGCATTTCGTATTCCGAAAGCGGTGCCGAGATCTCAAGATCTTTCTCTAAACGGATAGAAGAAGGAATGGTCTGAGAAATTAACTCTTCAATACTAGAAACGCCAAGTTTTTCCAACATCGCCTGTTTATCGGCTTCATTAAGGGAAATGTGACGGCTCACAAACTGTTCTGTATTCATTTTTATTTATTAGATTTTGTTTGTAAAAAAGATGGCTAAAATTACAATTTTTTGAACGATTGTACAACAGCATTCAACGGATGGTCATTCACAGAAATACTTGACTGTTATAAAAGAATTTACTTTTAATAAGATCAAGACGGGTTTGAAGCATTATAAACAAAGATTACAACTATTCTACGCATAATACTCAAAAATACAGAGAATTTAACATCAATAAAACACTGGTTGATCAATTGAAATATAATGAATTCGCAGATTATTTTTGCCATCATGAATTATGTATAATTTATGCAGAAAAAATAAAACCAATAGGGAAATGTGGGAAATAAGCTGAGCAATTGATTTAATTTATCGGGCTGGTTTATCGCTCTAAAAGGGATCTTCCACTGCTATACATCAGGTTTTTAGAAAATTATGAAATTTTATTAATTATATTTATTCTAAATTAATATATTTGCAACATGAATATGATTACTCCATTTAAAGTACCGCCTTTAGCACCTGTCTATGCTTTTCAGAATGAAGAGATGTTCTGTGAAAAGAAATCTTGCTGTAAAAAATTCAAAAAAGGTAAAAGATGTAAAAAATGTCCCGGAAGAAAGAAAATGGCATAGATTAGCTAAAGTTCTTCACTAATATATATACAGCAATTGCCAATATCATTATTCCCAAAAGCAACATTACAATTTTAGGCTGACCAGCCTTATTTATCCTTGTTCTTGGTTGGGGTTTAAACATTTCTTCTACTGTGTTTTTGAATTTTTCCGAATCATTTTCAAAAACTTCTGTAATCGTAATTCCCTGAACAACGGTTTTATGTAAAAGAGAATTGGTAGCGTGAAGTAAAAGCTGGAATTTTCCATCCTTAAATTCCGTAATTTTAAATATTCTTTCTCCATACGGCTTTTCCAGTCCAAAAGGCAATACTTTCACTACATCAGCATTCGTCGTTTGCCAGCTGATGATAATCTCCTCTCCTTTTTTAGCATGAATTTTATTGGCAGAAAAAGTTTTGATCGCAGGGGGAACATTATACCTGAAACTTCTTTGATGGCTTTCTAAATTCTGATCGTAAGAATGTCTTCTTGCAGGATCACTCAACGTTTCATACGCTTCCTGAATCTCACGGAAACGGTCAGCAAAAAAATCATCATTATCATTTTTATCCGGATGATACTTTAAAGACAGCTTCCGGTAGGCCTTTTTAATATCCTCTTCAGAAGCTTCCTGCGATATACCGAGAAAATAGTAGTAATCTTTCATTGAGCAATACAAAAATAAGAATTTATTTTTCCTTGGATAAGATCTTATAGTAAAAAGTGTATGATCTTTGATAGAATATATCCATTATTCCTCTCTCCTAAAGACTTAAACTTGAAAAATATAACACGAATTTATCCCCTTGCAGGTTGAGTTGGTCTTATTGATTAAATGATACAGAATCATCCTTATATATGATCTACATCATTTCCCTGAGGAAAATTAACATCATACCATTATAAAAACTAATGACAAATCCACTCCTGAGTGGGAATAATCCAGTCATCAAGAGCCTTAAACAGAAAACCATGATTCAAGCCCGTCTTAAGTTCAATTTCTTTAAAGTCTTTTATATCCGACCGGCTGAATCGTTGTTCTTCTGAAAGGGCAATATGGCCGTCATCAGATTGTTCAGTGATCGATAATATCTTTCCATAAAGTCTAAAATTTTTGTCTTTCTCCAGAGAATCATCTTTAAAAGTTGAGCCTATTAATACAAATTTTAAACCTGGGTTTTTCTCATAATAAGATACATACTGTGCAATATAACCGCCCTGGGAAGTTCCAACAACTGTAATATTATTAACAGAGACTCCTTTTTTAATCAAACTGTCAATTTGCGTCTTTACCTTTAAGGCATACAGAGCAGGATTGGTATCGGATTTCCGTTTTTCAGAAATAACAACTCTATTTTCTCCTTTAAGCTTCTTAAGAATGGACTCATATTCCGCAATACCGTACTTCGGATGTTTTTCTTTTAAAGAATGATCTTCTAAAAATTTATTATGCAGAAAGAAAATATACTGTTTTTGCCGACATTTCTGGCCCGACACAAACATTGAGGAAAATAATACTAAGGCAATAAAGATATGTTGATATTTCATCATAATTCCTGAAGATAATGCTTAAACAAATATAGCACTTAAATGACTAATCATACGTTGGGTTCCGGCGAGGCTTCAGACCATTATATACAAAAATTCCGGCGCGGGAAGCTCTGCTTCCCGCGCCGGAATTAAACAATTTCAATTTAGTCTTTCACGTATTATGCTTCAAAGGTATTATCCTTTCTGCAGCATCTTGAACTGAATTCTTTTTTAAACTTTCCTTTCAGCTCCTGATAATCCTCCTCATTCATTTCCCTGATTTTATCGGCTAATCCGAAAGGGGATTTTTCTTTGATTCCGTATTCATCAAAGACCCCTCTGATAAATCTTTTTCTTTGTGCCGCTTTTTTAGCTATGAGTGCTACTCCTACAACGGCTAGTGCTCCAAGAGCTCCTTTT
>Ga0105243_10001491_pt1 | contig 20499 bp, 30 predicted proteins | sample KBSM34metaG_FD_81525 | JGI IMG/M metagenome (GOLD analysis project Ga0105243, IMG submission 81525) | Miscanthus rhizosphere microbial communities from Kellogg Biological Station, Michigan, USA - KBS M3-4 metaG | ecosystem: Host-associated > Plants > Roots > Rhizosphere > Soil | place... | reverse complement strand
ATGGCGAACTGCACCTCGTGGCCCATCATCTTGATCAGCAGCGCCATGGAGTGCACCGAGTCGAGGTCGTCCTCGACCACGAGGACGCGGCGCTTGGGCGCGGGATGGGGCTTGATGCGATGGAAAGTGGCCATTGTTCGTCGCCTGGGTTCGTTATTCTTGGAGTCCGGCTGACCTGCCTCATCGTAACCCGGTTGCGGGAGATCCCCGCCTTCAGCGCCTGTCGCAAAAGCAACGAAACTTTGGTAGTTACTTGACGACTACCACTCCGTGCATCACGGGGTGCAGGCGGCAGATGTAGCTCATCTCGCCTTTCTTGCGCGCGACGAGCTTGAAGCTCTTGCCCGTCTGCAGCTCGCCCGATTCGACCTTGGCCTCGGCCGCGGTCACGGTGTGCGGAACGATGTCCTTGTTGGTCCACACGATGGTGTCGCCGGCGGCGACCTCCACGCGCTCGGGCACGAACTTCATGCCTTCGATGCGCACCGCGTGCGTCTTTCCGGCGGCGTGCGCCGCTACGCCCCCCATCAGGAGCGCAGCGGCGAGCACGGCCCGAAGAGCCGATCTCATCGTTACTTCAGGGAAGCCTGAATGTGTTTCGCGTGCTCGAGGTGCGTGGCGATCGCCGGGCGCACTTTCTCGATCAGCCCCTTCAGCTCGGCGTTCTTCGCGTTCGGGATGAGCACCTTGTCGATCGCGTCGAGGACCTGCTGGTGGTAGTCGACCTCGTGGTTGACATACGCCTTGTCGAAGTCGGCGCCCTTCAGCTTCTTCAGGTTGGCCTCATTGTCCTTCGCCGCGCTCTTCAGGGCCTTGCTGGTGTCGCTCTCGGCGGGCTTCACCTTCAGCTTCTTGGCGAGGGCGCCGGCCTGCTTGTTCACCGCGGTGTGGTCGGTGATCATCTGCTGCGCGAACTGCTGGACTTCCTTGTTCTTGCTGTGCGACTTGGCGATCTTGCCGGCGTCGATGTCGATCTTGTTCGCCGCCACTACGATGCCGGCGATCTGGGGATCGCTCGGGCCTTTGTCCTGCGCCGATGCGACTGCGAATACGGATGCTGCGACCAGGCTGGCCGCGACTTGCAGAGCTTTCATGAATGCCTCCTTGGGGGACAAAACGATGTGTGCCGCCATTAGATGAGGCAAGCGGCGGGCCCGTTCCGGCCACACCAGGGATGGGGTCTTTACGGCTTTGCGGCTAGGCGAGCGGCGGGTCGCTGCGGCGGCGCCCCCCGCGCAGCGGCCGGCTGGCGGCGCTGCGGCGGTCGCGAGCTCTGTGGCTCACGTGGATAACCGCCTCGGCCCCGCCCATGACGAGCACCCAGTTGAAGACCGCGGCCCACTGCACGCCGAGGTTCTGCCACTCCATGAACAGGAACATGGCGGCGGCCAAGGCGACAGCGCGGACGATCCAGGGCCAGATGAGCATGGTCGTAGGTTCGCTTTTAACGTTTGTCCCGGCGCAAGGCAATACCCCGGCTAGCCTTGAAGTTTCGCGTCCGCGAGGCTTCGGAAGAACGCCTCGTGATCGCGCAGGTCGAGCAGGAACCCGAGCTCGTTCTGCGGCAGCTGGTTGTGAGGTACCCGGTTCTTCAGCTTCTGCATGAGGTCGAGCACTTCGCGGATGCGCCCGACGCTCGAGCCCTCGACGAAGGCCCTGACCTGGCTGCGCGTCATATCGGAGCCAAGGCGCCGGTCAACTGCAGAAGCCGAGGATCTTCTCCTCGGGCGAGCAGGCCTTGGCAGGCGTGGTCGGCTTGCCCGCCCTGGCCCGCTGGGCCACGCAGCTCCGGAGCTCGCGCGCGATCGGCGGGTAGTAGGTCCAGCCCTTGTTGAGCTCGGGCAGCGCGAGGCTCACCTCGCGCCACTTGGGATGGCCGCTCTTCTGCAGCGTGTCGAAGTTCTGGCACAGCGAGCGCGCGAAGCGCACGAGGTAGCTGGTGGTGGCCTCCAGCTTGTAGTCGTAGGTGACGAGGAAGGCTCCCACCGAGATGGTGGTGAAGTCTTCCGTGAGGAGGTTCGGATAGCTCGCGGCGCGCACCGTCGAGGGAGCGTAGATCGAGAGCGGCCGCTTGCTCGACGGATGCTTCGGGTCGAACTTGAGCAGCTTGATGAACTTCTGCGCCTCGGGCTTCATGTTGGCGATGATCGGCGCCGGCTGGCCCGCGGCCACCACCGCGACGTCGATCGACTTGTCGGTGATCAGCTTGACCAGCGCCTCGTCGTTCGGCATGAAGGTGGCGTTCTTCTCCGGCATCGGGGTGTTGAACATCATGCGGTAGAGCGTGTGCGTGATGAAGGCGGCGCCGCTGCCGACCAGGCCACCGTTGATCCTGGCGTCCTTCAGGTCGTGGAGGTAGTTGTAGGGCGAGTCGGCGCGGGCGATGTAGTGGATCTCGGTGTTGTAGAGCGGCAGGATCACGCGCAGCGGGCCGATGATCCGGGCCGCATCCTTCTCGCTTCGCTCGGCTCCGCGGTCGACGAACGCCTGGTAGACGTCGGCCTGCACGATCGCGAACTTCACCCCGGGGTCGAAGCGCAGATGCCGGATGTTCGCCGCCGAGCCGTCGGTGGGCATCACCTCGAGCGAGATGTCGGCGCCGGGCGCGACGTACTTCGCCAGGTCGGCGCCGATCGCGAAATAGGTGCCGCGCTTGTCGGCGGTCGCGATCTTGAACTCGGCCGCGGCCAGTGCTCCCGCGGAGTGAAGAACCAGCGCCGCCGTTGCGGCAGCCAGCATCATTTTCATTTTGTCCTCCCCCGGTATTTCTCCTCCTATCGTATTCAGCCCGAGGAAAAGATCAATGGCCCCATACCGTTACACTAGTCATGGTTGTAAGTATTACCAACGACACAGCCGCGGTCAGTTGAGAGCAGCGTAGACGAGAAAACACACCCCAGCGACGCCGAGCAGCGCGAGCGCCAGCGGGGTATGGGCGAGAAACTGATGGAGCTCCGGCCAGATCGTGGGCGAAACTGCCCAGCGCACGTGGAGCCAGTTGAGAGCGCTGAGAACGGTGAGCGGCTTCCAGGTCGAGGTCGTGAGCCAGGTCAATCCCTGCCAGCCGAATACGCACAGCCCCGCGCCCAGGCACGCGAAGAACGCGGCGCTGAAGAAGCCTCCGCTGCGTTCTCCGCGCACGCGCTACGGCTGGGAAATCTCGGCCGGAGAGGCTGGCTGCGACACGAGCGAAGCCCTTGCGAGCGCCTTCTGGGCGGCGCGCCGCAGGTCGGCCGAGCGTGCCCCCAGGTCGCGCGACCTGCTCACCAGCGTGCGCGCGTGCGCTCTAAGCAGGCGGTTTCGGATGGAGACGGCGTGCTCCGGATGGCTGAGCATTTCCACGGCGAAGTCGACGTCTTCGACCCGCACCGCAAGACGGTACTTGCTTGGCCTGCCGTCCATGAAACGCAGCTCGCGACCTTCGTCGCGGAAAACACCGTCTCTCAGGGCGTTTGCCAGGGGCCGAGGGAGCCGCAGCGGAGTCGGCCAATATTCGAACACCGGCACCCTCGACGCGATGAGCGTCGCTACCGCGTTCGCGTCCATCTCCGCCGCGCCCGCGAACCTGGCGCGCAAGAGCGAGACGGCGAGCGCGAGCGGCACGAGGGTGTGGGGCAAGTCGTGCTCGTGGCCGGCCATGACGCGATTGTGCTCCTCGCGGTGCCGGCCCGCAGTAGCCCCGCGTACTTTAGGTAGACATTTCGGGCGCACCGGCGCAAGCTGGCCGGGTACAACCCTTGCGCCGTACAAGCTAGATATTCTGCTAGCCACCTCGCACCGGGCAAATACCAAGTGCGAGGTCATAATGGCCGTTCGAGACGCCACCGAGGCGCTGGTGGACGCAAGCCGCGTGACATGCCGGGAGGCGAAGGAAGCGGTTTCCCGCTCCGTCGGGGTGCGGGAAAGAGCACGAGCGACGGTGCAGGAATCGCGGCGCATTCGCGCGGCGGCCGTGATTGTGCGCGACGAGGCCTGGTGGCTGCCCGGGGTTCAGGAACGGGGAGCGTGATCTCCGGCGCGAGGGGTTTCGTCCTCACCCGCGGTTGAGCGCTCAGGCGGCAAGGGCTCTCCCCGGAGCAGCCTGCGCCGCAGCGCTTCGGACGCGCGCACGAGCCGGAGGCTGGCGTCGATTCTCAAGCCGCTCGCCCGGATCCTGGAAAGCGCGCCGCGGATGAGATCCTCAGCGCTCCTTCGACTTTTTCCGGCGTCCATACGGCTAGCGGCCGGTGGGCGTTACGGTAGCTGCCGCAGATTGCCGCGCCCCCCCCCGGGTAGACAGGAGCGCCGCCTTCGACATCGCGTGCCGCGCTATCGCCCTGAGTCTCGCCGCTTCGCTTCTCGCGGCTTGCGACCTGCGCCTGATTCGCGCCGATGCAGCGCTCAGGGCCCTGGCGCGGATGCGCAAGGCGCCCTCGGGGTTGTTGAGCATGTCGATTACGCACTCGACGTCGTTCGCCTGCACCGCCAGACGGCGCTTGGGCACTCGCCCGTCGGTCAATCGCAGCTCCGCGCCACCCGCCCGAAGCACGCCGTCATGCGAGCGGACATCCAGCAAGCATGGCAACCAGCTCGGGTTCTCGAAGTACTCGAAGACCGGGACCACGGAAGCGATGAACGTCGCCAAACCGTTCGCGTCGGCAGGAACGGCTGCTGCATGGGTCGATATCCTCGACCGCACCACGGCAACCGCCAGCGCGAGCGGCACTAGGGTGTGGGGCAGCTGGGTGTCTTGGCCGATCATCGCTGAAGCACGGACCTGCGCGACCACGCATTATCCGCCGCATTGCCTTCACCGCCAACCGGCCAGGACTCCGGCCCCGGAGCCTAGTGGTTGGCGCGCCTACCTAACTTCCCGAGGCGATCGTCGAGCCATTTCGCCAGGTCGGCGCCCATGAATGTCGAGCCCGGCTTGAAAGTGGTCCCCGGCGCGACCTGTATCCGGCCGTTTGGACCTTCAAAGGTCGTCGGCTCGACGCAGATCCATGTGCCGCCGGGCTCTCGGCGGAATGCCTTCAGAAGCTCGTCCACGACATCCCCAACCAAGAGCGCTGAGTCCATCTTGTAGTGTTTCCCCGCAGATCATTGTCGCAAAATCGACGACGAAAAACCAGTGGGGAAAGTACTTGGGCAACCAATCGATGGCGATTTCGAGACCCGGGTACGGCGCTTGCGTGAAGGCGCTGCTTAGGGCCGGGCCGGGAGCTGCCGCAACCCAGCCAACGGTACACGACACGCTTTCCCGCGCCCGGCCCGCTCTCACCAAAAGCACGACATGTAACGAGGATCCGCATAGCGTGGAGCCGAAATGTCCGGCAAGACGCGCGCGGTCCGTGCATTGGTAGTGGACGACAAGCGGGACGTTGCCGAGTCGTTCTCGCGCCTGCTGCTCACGATGGGCTGCGCCGCGACCTTCGTCACCAACCCGGCAGTTGCCCTGGATGCAGCGCAGGCGCTGGAAGCCGATATCGTGTTCCTCGACCTGGGCATGCCGAACCTCGATGGCTACGAGCTCGCGCGCATGTTCCGGAAGTCTTATCGCGATACGCCGCTCCGGCTCGTCGCGGTGACGGCGTACGGCACGCCGGAGGATCGCGCCATGAGTCGCTCGTCGGGCTTCGATGCTCACGTGCAAAAACCGGTGGACACCGCCATGGTGGAGGCGATGCTCGCAACCCTGTTCACTGGCGTCACGGCTTCCCAGCCGGGTTCATGAGCAAGAACAGGCCGCCGTTGCAGCCATTGTCGGCCGAGGAATTCTCGCGCTTGAGCTCGCAGGAGAGGATCGAATACCTCGTCCGCGCCATCAACGACACCGAGCGTCGGCTCAAGGCGCTCGCGTCGGAAACGGCTACTGCGCAGCCGTCTGCGCCGCGAACCACCGGCGCACGAAATACGTAAACACCGCAAGCACGGCGATCGCGAGCGCGATCAGCCACCAGCTGATCTTCGATGGATCCTCCAGCGCCCGGGTCAACTGGTCGCCGAACACGGTCCAGACCACGAGCGCCGGCGCCATGCCGAGGAGCGACCCGAGCGCGTAGTGCCAGACATTGACGCGGATGCCGCCCGCGATCAGGCCCTGCACAGCGAAAGGAGGCACCGGCACCTGGTTCAGCACGAACATCGCAACCACCGCGTGCTTGCGCAGCACCTTCACTGCGGGATCGAGCGCTGTACCCGCGAGCCGCCGCATCTTCTGCTCGGGCATCACGCGGCCGGCGTAGTAGGTGGCGAGCGCGGCCGCCATGATGCCCGCCGCCGCATAGGCGAGGCCGAGCCAGACTCCGAAAGCAATCACTGCGAAGAGCGTCAGGACCGGACGCGGAATCATCAGCACCGAGGCGGGGGTATAGGCAAGCACCAGGGCGGCCGGCGCCCACCACATCTCGCGCACCGACCGCGCCCATCGGGTGATGGTTTCGGGTGCGAGGAAGTCCTTCAATGGCGTATACCGCCATGCCGCCGCGAGCGCCGCCACGGCGAGGATCAGCAGCCCGAGCTTGCGCCAGTCAGGCCGCCGCCTGCGCTTGGTAGCGGCACCGGCTGCACTCATTCCGATGTCAGCGAAGAGCGTCTTGCGTGCTTGTGACCAGAACGCAGGTGCAGCCTGTCTCGCTCCACACCCGCTTGTCGCCGGTGCCGGGTTCTGCCCGGTTGTACTCCCCGGGATGGAGCTTTCTGTCGTCGATCCAGAGCTCGCCGTCGAGAAGATGGAGCTCTTCGACCCCGGCATGGATGTGAGGCGGATAGTGGGCCCCCGGCGCGAGGCGGACCAGCATGCTCACGCGGTGCTCCTCGGAATCGGTCGCCAGCAGCTTGCAGGAAATCCCGGAAGCCACCTCTTCCCAGTCCGGGTCTGACCATTGCCTTGGCGGCAGCACGGATTCTCCGCCTGCCTGCGCAGCAATGCGCTGCGCGAGACGCTTCAGCAGCGACGCCGTGGGCCGCAACAGGTCCTTCGGCCAGAAAACGAACGACTCGATCGTGGGCAGCAGCATCTCCAGCTCCCGCCTGCACTGCCAGCAGGCCGGAAGGTGAGATTCGGCCACGAGCATCTCGCCTGCGGGGAGAGCGCGCGCAGCATATGCGCACACCAGTTCGGTCAAGTCGCATTTCGTCTGCGCAGGCGAGCTCACGGTTTCTTTAGAGCCCTCAGCCATCGCCTGCCGCAGCTTGTGCAAGGCGGAGCGGATTCGCGTCTTGATCGTTGCGAGGGGCTGCTTCAGCCGCGCGGCCACTTCGACGTAGGTCGAATCGCCGAAGAAAGCGGACTCGATCGCCTCACGCTCGCCCTGCGTGAGGACGCTCAGGGCATGCCGTAGCGTCCGGCTTTGCTCCCTGACCTCCAGAACGTCGCGGTAGTCGGGCATGTCGAGCACCAGCAGTGCAGCGTCGGAGCTAGGCTCCACCCGCTTCTTCCGCTGATCGAAGCGCAGCCTGTCGATCGCCCTCGAGCGCGCCTGATTCATGACCCAGCCGAGCACGCTGCCGTTCGCGGCGTCGTAGCGCGCCGCGTGCCGCCACACGTCGTGATAGAGGTCCTGCGTGACCTCTTCGGCGGTTTGCCGGTTGCTGACGATTCGAAAGATCAAGGTAAAGACCAAACGGTGCGTGCGTTCGAACAGCGCATCCAGCGCGCGCCGATCTCCTGCGGCAATGGACTCGACGATCGCAACCCAGTCCTTCTCCGATACCGGAGCCCTGGACTTGTCGCGGTAGAGAACATCGCCGAGCGTTCCAGGTGAACGCGCGTGCTGGTCCTTCTCGAAAAGCTCCCCAGCCATGGGCTTAATGTAACAGAGGCCCTCCGGAGAGAAGCCCTGACAGTGCCCGCTAGCCGGCACCGGCGGAGCGTCTGTCAGCAGTTGCTGGGGCGATCGGCGGCACCTCGGATTGGCGCTCTGCCAGGATAATGTCCACCGCTCGAAGGAGCAGCACATCGGGCAACTGTTGGCGATCGGCGATGAATCGGGAAAGCAGCTTTTCGCTGACGCCAAGATAGTTTGCCAACTCGGAATTCCCGCCGACTATTTCCGAGGCGGCTTGCAGCAGTCGCGCAGTAGTCGCGCTCATCAATGGCTGACAAACGATGTACGCGTCGTACATAGCGCAAGCGGCGACAAGACGCTAGCGCCCTGAATCACGACTACCTGCGACCAGGTCGAGCGCCACGATATAGACAGCCGGCGGAACGGCATGCCCATCCATCCAGTCGAGCAAGTCTGCAATGGATGAATCGAGTGCGTGCGCCAAGCCTCGGACCCCGCCGCACCTCTTCAGAGCGCGGCGCAGGGTACGCATTTGGGGCGTATCCGTGGACACTACCCCAGTAGAAACCGACGAAAGTCACGCCGTCTGTTCGCTACCGAACATCCCGTAACCCGGTCAGTGTTTCCACACCACTACAAGCGCGGTAAGGGCGCTGATCATGCTGACGACTAGAACGAGCAGGGGTGTCCAGGCCAGCCACTCATCCCTGCGTGCTTTTCGTTCCGCGCGGATTTCAGCGCGCAGCGCATCCATGGCTTCCGGCGTGAGGTACCAGCCGTGGCTGATCGAGCTCTCCATCCACGCGCCGCCGTTGTCCTGAAATGGAGGGATTGGAATCCGGAGCCTGTTCGCCGCATGGATGTAGTAGGAGTGGTACAGCTTTTGAAGCTCGTCCTCCGCCCATTTCTGGTCGAGGTGGTGCCTGTTCGCGATCTCCTCCTGCTCATCGCGCGAAGCGCCGGCCAATCGCGCCTGTCCCATTTCGTGGCGATACGTATTCGAAATGGAATCCATCCACGCCTGGATTTCCCTCTGCCCGAGCCAGAACCTCAGCGACTCGAGCGCACTCGTGAACGGGAGGTAAATTGCCCATCGCCCAACTATTCCGGCGATGAAATTCCGGACCGCTGTGGCCGTGTCCCCGGCCTTTTTCAGCATGTCGTGCACTCCCTCTGCCGCTGCCCGATACGGTTGCATGCGCTCGTCCTCCTCTTCGACACCGGAGTTGATCAAGGCCTGGCGTCCCCACGGGGATTCGAACCCCGGTTACCGCCGTGAAAGGGCGATGTCCTAGGCCTCTAGACGATGGGGACTGCGGGTGCGGCGTCGGTTGGTGGAGGTAACCGGGATCGAACCGGTGACCTCTTGCATGCCATGCAAGCGCTCTCCCAGCTGAGCTATACCCCCGACCGAGGGGCGAAATTATAGCGCGGAGCGAATTCTGGGTCAGAGCCCGAATTCAGCTGCTGCACGGCCCGAGGCGCCTGCCGGAGGTCTTGGTGTAAGTCTCGACGCGGTAGCCCTGAAGCTCGCCTGTCATCCACAGGTCGCTGACCACCGTGCCGCGGCCGGTAAGCCGCGCGACGCCGTGGCCGCGCATGTTGGTCTTCGGGCACGACACGTCCCACTGCATCGACTCCTCCGTTTTCTCGCCCGGCGTGAGCTGACAGGGGCCGGCCTGGCTCTGGCGCGCCATCCAGCGCTCCGGATCATCCACATCCTCCTGCTTGAGGCAGCGCCGGAATACGCTGGTTTTCTCGCCTGGCAAGACCGGCGAGGTGGTGATGGTGACGGCGTTGAACTCCCACTCGCCGGCTTCGAGGCTTTGCGAGAAAGCCGGCCCGCACGCGAGCATCATCAGGATGGCCAAGGCTCGTTTCAGCTTCAAAATTCTCAGCTCTTGCAAGGTCCCAGACGCTTGCCGGTGGTGCGGGTGTTGGTCTGGACGCGGTAGCCCTGGATCTCGGTGGTCATCTGGAGATCGCTCTCCACGGTGCCCGGCCCGGTGAGCCGCGCGACGCCGCTTCCGTGCGAGTTGGTCTTCGGGCAGGACACTTCCCATTTCATCGAATCGGCGGTGCGCTCGAGCGGCTTCAACTGGCAGGGCCCGGCCTCGCTCTGGCGCGCCATCCAGCGCTCGGGATTCTCGGCGTCCTCCTTGCGGATGCAGCGCTTGAAGACGGAGTTCTGCGCGCCGGTGACGAGGGGCGAGCTGGTGACGGCGCTGAACTCCCACTCGCCCGGCTCGAGGCCTTGCGCAGCGAGGGTTCTTGAAGTGAGAAGGACGAAGGCGAGAACGTATCGGGACATTCAATCCTCATTCAAATGCCGGGACAGGCGTAGCAGTACGGTCTCGCGGCCGATCAGCTCGAGCACGGCGTCGATCGAAGGCGTCTGCGTGCGGCCGGTGACGAGGCGCCGCAGCGGCATCGCGAGCTGCGGCATCTTCAGGCCGTTCGACTTCACCGCTTCCTTGATCGCCTCGCCGATCGCCGAGCGCTCCCAGGGCACGCTTGTCAGCTTGGCCTTCAACATTCTCAATGCTTTTTCAACGTCCGAATCCCAATCCGGTTTACCCGGATCGACGTCGACGGCGTAGAAGAGCATCGCTTCGTCGGCGAGCTGCGGGATGGAGCTGGCGCGTTCCTTGAGGAGCGCCACGACCTTCTCGAGCGGCGCGCCGCCGGCGAGCTGGGCGCCGCGCTTGCGGAGCTCCGGCTCGACGAGGAGCGCGAGGCGCGCGTCGGAGGCCTCCTTGAGGTACTGCTGGTTGATCCAGGCGAGCTTCTCGGGATTGAACTGCGCGGGCGAGCGCGACACGCGGGCGAGATCGAACCACTGCACCAGCTCGTCGCGCGAGAAGATCTCGGCGTCGCCGTGCGACCAGCCCAGGCGCGCGAGGTAGTTGACGAGCGCCTCCGGCAGGTAGCCGAGGCTCGCATACTCCATGACGCTGGTCGCGCCGTGGCGCTTCGAGAGGCGCTCGCCGTCGGCGCCGAGGATCATCGGCACGTGGCCGAAAGCCGGAAGCTCTCTTTGCAATGCCTTGAAAATGTGAATCTGCCGCGGAGTGTTGTTCACGTGGTCGTCGCCGCGGATGACGTGCGTGATGTCCATGTCGAGGTCGTCGACCACCACGCCGAAGTTGTACGTCGGCACGCCGTCCGCGCGCAGCAGCACCAGGTCGTCGAGCTCGGCGTTCGGAAAGCTGATCGGCCCCTTCACGAGGTCGTTCCACCCGACCTCGCCTTCTTGCGGGGTCTTGAACCGGATGGGGGCTGGACCTTCGCCGCGATATTTCTGCCCGATGGCGCGGTCGTAGCGCGGCTTTTCGCCGCGCGCGGCCTGCTCCGTGCGCAGGGCGTCAAGCTCCTGCTTCGGCATGTAGTCGCGATAGGCGTGGCCGGCGGCGACAAGCGCCTCCGCCACCTCGCGATAGCGCGCGAGGCGCTTCATCTGGAAGAACGGCCCCTCGTCCCAGTCGAGGCCGAGCCAGCGCATGCCGTCGAGGATCGCCTGCACCGAATCGGCGGTCGAGCGCTCGAGGTCGGTGTCCTCGATCCGCAGGACGAACTTCCCGCCGTGGTGCCTCGCATAGGCCCAGGAGAAAAGCGCGGTGCGCGCGCCGCCGATGTGGAGGTAGCCGGTGGGGCTCGGCGCAAACCGGGTGCGGACCGTCATGGGTGGAACCAATTCTATTTCAGTCGCTGCCGCCTTCGACCTGGAAGCGCTGGGTGCGCCAGCGCAGCATGCCGCCGGAGAGGTTGGCGACCTTCTCGAAGCCCGCTTTTCCGAGCATCAGCGTCGCCTGCGCCGAGCGCGCGCCGGAGCGGCACACCACCACGATCGGCTTTTCACGCGCGAGCGTGCCGGCGCCGTCGGCGAGCGTGCCGAGCGGCACCAGCTTCGCGCCGGGGATGTGGCCGAGCGGGCCGTTGAATTCATCGTGCTCGCGCACGTCGAGGATCTGCACGTCGCGCAGGTGCTCCTCGAGCCAGTTGGGCTGCACCTCCCAGATGCCGGCGAAGGTGTAGGTGAGCGGCGCCCAGTCGTGATCGCCCTGCAGCGGGTTCTGCGCAGCAGCTTGCGGCTTGCCGCAGTTCAGGTTCGCCGGCACCGCGAGCTCCATCTGCTTCGGATGCGGCAGCCCGAGGTGCTTCATGTAGCCGACGAAGTCCTGCTCGAGGATGCCCTCGGCGAGGCGCGGGTTGTAGAGCTTCTCCTCGCCGACGCTGGTGGCGGTGAGGCCGCGGTAGTCGTGGCCGGGGAAGAGCGTGCACTCCTCTGGCAGCGAGAAGATCTGCCCGCGCACCGAGCGGAACAGCTCCCCCGGATCGCCCTGCTGGAAATCGGTGCGGCCGCAGCCGCGGATGAGGAGCGCGTCGCCGGTAAATGCCATCGAGGCGTCGTCGAGCACGTAGGTCATGCAGCCGCCGGTGTGGCCCGGCGTGGCGCGCGCTTCCAGGCTTCGTTTCCCGAAAGGGACCCGATCAAGATCTTTGATGTACAGATCAGCACCCTCGGCGCCGCTCGCCGCTGAAATCGCGATCTTGCTTCCGAGCTTTTGCCGCAGGAGCCAGGCGCCGGTGACGTGGTCGGCGTGCACGTGCGTCTCGAGCGTCCACTTGAGGCGCAGTCCGAGCTCCTCGATCAGCGCCGCGTCGCGCCGCGCCTGCTCGAACACCGGATCGACGAGGAGCGCCTCGCGCGAGCCGCGGTCGGCGACCAGATAGGTGTAGGTCGCCGACTGCGGATCGAACAGTTGCCGGAAGACGATCATGCAGCCGGCACTCTACGCCACCGCCGGGTAGTCCGCACGGCGCAGGGCGGTCCGTCCGCACGGCAGACGGTGGTCCGGATGCGGGCGGCACGGTGTGTGCTTTTCGACGTTACGCATCCCCCCACAACGAGGACCGTCATGGCCGTTGCCGCCGTCGCCGACCGCGAAAAAACCGATTCCCTCCAGAGCTATTACGACGAGCACGGCTACGTCGTCGTCCGCGGCCTGATCCCCCAGGAGCGCATCGCGAGGCTGCTTGCGGTCTACGCGCAATACATCGTTCCGTCCCGGCAGCGCTTCTTCAGGCAGAACTCCAGCCGCTACGAGCGCAACCGCATCAACGAGCACGGATACGTGCGCCAGTCGTTCCTGGACATCCACGACTACCAGCGCTTCCCGGAATTCAGCGCCGCGGCGCGCGACATCTTCTGCGGCAGCGAAATGATGCAAGCCATCAGCGCGGTCACGGGCGCCCCGCGCCACAACCTGATGCAGACGATGCTGTTCGACCTCAACACGGCGACCTGGCCGCACCAGGACTGGTACTACCTGGACTCCGTGCCGAACGGATCCTTGATCGCGGCCTGGATTGCGCTCGAGGACATCCGGGAAGAGGCCGGACGCTTCTACGTCATGCCGGGGTCTCACGAGATCGGAGACTTCGGCGCCAAGGAGCCGGGCGTCACGCTCGAGCGGTGGATCAAGCGCGTCGGCGACTACGTCCAGCAGCATCGCTCATACCAATTCGCGCCCGCGCTGCGACGCGGCGACGTGCTGCTGTGGAACTCGCGCACCGTGCACGGGTCGCTTCCGACTCGCGACGAGCGCTACTCCCGGAAATCGCTCACCGCGCACTACATCCCGTCGCACCTGGGCTTCGGCAACATCTTCGCCGCCCGGCGCTGGGTCGACATGCGCTACAAGGAATACGCCGGAGTGCGGTTCTACCGCAATCAGCCGGAGTACTCGCTCCTCAACCACATGGTTTACGGAGTGAAGGCGCGCGTCTACAACTATCCGATGCTGCGCGAGCTCCTCAGGAAATTGCGCGACTGGAACCGCTCGAAGCGAGTACCGAACAGCGCCTGAGCGGGGCCGCCGCGCCGGCCGGCGGCCGCTTTTGCTAGAATTCGGCCCGTCGCGGCCGGGTGCTTAGCTCAGCGGTAGAGCACTTCCTTCACACGGAAGGGGCCACAGGTTCGATCCCTGTAGCACCCACCAACCCGCCGGCGATCCGTATCGACGACACCACCACCAAGGCCTCGCGCATGACCGCATCGGGTACTGGCTCGGCGCCCGCTATCCATCTGCAGAGGTCTTCGGTCCGCGTGTCGAGAACGTAAGCAAGATTGTCGAGGCCCCCGCAGAGCGTAGCTGCTTTCGCCAAGAGCACCTTGTGCTCGCTCTCGCCCTTGGTAATCGACGCCTCCATCAATTCCTCCTCGAACGAAAGCATGGCGAAGTCTGGGACGTAGCGCCAGAGGACGCCTGTAAAGAAGGGTGTTTAGGCGCGGTAGTCATTTCGCTACGCCAGCGAGCGCGATTCGGCTATGCACACCACCCGGGTTTCACCTCATACTGGGGCGACAGTGGAAAGAACGGTGCAAGCGGAGGCGCTGAGGAAGGCCTTGCAGATTGTCGGCGGCGAGGAGCAGCTCGGCGCTCGGCTGGGATTGTCCGTGGGAACGATTCGCCTCTTCATCGCCGGCCGGATCAACTTGCCTCAGCGGCTGTTCCTCGAGGTGGTGGACATCATCAGCGAAGACTCGGTGCGGATTGAAAACCCCGCGGCGGAGTACGCGCGCCGCTCGCGCGCTGCGGACTGACTTCAGAACTTCGATACTGATCTGCGCTGCAGGAACGATTGCGCGTACGCGAGCGCGCGCCAGAGACGGTTTCTCGCTCCGGGCAGGTCGTAGCCTTCAGTGCGGGATTCGCGGCCGTAAAACTGCCGGTAAGCGCGCGCGTTGTTGTGCTGCGCGCTGATGCGATATCTAGCGCCATCCATGCGGCCTCCCCTGCTTGTCTTTAGACGTGCGCCCACGGTGCGCCGCGCAATGGGGAGTGTCAATACATGCGACGTTAGCTAGAACTTCTCAGTCGCCGCCGAACGACAAAGCGCTCGCCAGCGCTTGATCTACATCACGGAGGTCCGGCGCGCCCTCGAGAAATAGCGGCGGCGAGATCTTGTTCCTCGCGACAACGCGCTAACCGAGACGCAACAGATTCGCGCGCTCTGAAGCGCGCGGTGCCCCGCCGGGGCGACCGGAGCTGATGTCAGGCCGATGTCAATTAGTGTGAAAGGCGTCGCCAACGGCTTGCGGCGGCGGTGTAATGCAGGGGCCGCGTAATCAATTTATCCCGTTGTACTGAGCCATGGCACCCCAAGTGCACAACGAAGTTTCGGACCTCACCGCGCTCTACCAGCGCACACCGGTGGGCGCCGACACGTGGGTGCGCGCCGACGACACGACGAGCCTGCGCAATTTTCAGATCGTCGCTGCGGCCGCGCAGGCGCTCGAGCGCTTGGGGCGAATCGAGATCATGGAGACGCACGAGGGCGACGAGGGCGAGGTGCGGCTGATCGACGGCCTGCGCATCCGCCGCCTCAAGTAGCGCATCGCGAAATCGTCGAATGCCGTGTAGCGCGATAGCTACGCGGGGGGCCTTTGTTGCTCTTCTGGGACACTTGTGTGCGCCCCGCATTCGATTGATGATAGCCGGCTAGTAAAAACCCTAGGCTGCCGCCATTTCTCTGCAAGAGATCCAGCCTTCGCCGCCGCCGCGCGTTCCGGTGCGCCGCCGCGTGCTCGTGGTCGAGGACGACATCGATTCGGCGCGCAGCCTGACCTGGATCCTGCGCGACATGGGCCACGAGGTCGATTACGCAATCAACGGCTATGTCGCCGTCGACATGGCGGAGAAGCTGCGGCCCGAGTTCGTGTTCCTCGATCTCGCGCTCCCGGGCATGAACGGATTCGAAGTGTGCCAGCGGCTGCGGCGCATTCCAGGCTTCGAGGAGACGCGCATCATCGCGGTCACCGCGTATTCCCAGGACGAGTACCGCAAGCGCGCGAACGACGCGGGCTGCGACGGCTACATCGTGAAGCCGCTCGATCCCACCGCGATCGGAGAGCTGCTCGGCTAAGCGCTCAGGCGCGCTTCCACGTCTTCGCTCAGGCGCGCCCGAGCGGATTCAATCCTGCGGCGCTGAAAGAGCCGGTGAAGTCGAGATCGACGCGGTCGTCGGTCTCGTAGCGCTCGAGCATGCCCTTTTCCTCGAGCTCCTCGAGGACGTCGTTCAGGGCGCCCTCGGACCAGCCGAGCGTCGCGCGGACATCTCGCGGATCGGTGTCGTGGACGAACAGGCCGAGCACCCGCCGGTACTCGAGCGGTACGTCGCTCGCCTGGCTGTCCCAGGCCTTGCGGCCGGCTTCGGTGCGACGATAGAGAAGCGACATGCGCGCGATGTTCGCGCGCGCGCCCGCGCGCGGCGAGGAACCTTCTCCGTTCGGCCGCCCGGATCTGCAAGGAATCGTCAGCCCGAATTGCAGCGCGGAAGCCGCCCGTGCGAGCGCTCGAATTCGCGCAGCAGCTCGAGCTCGCGCACGCGCGGGTTCGCAGCGATCTCCCAGCCGTAGTGCGTGGCGGAGGAGGCGCCGTGCGCGCCGGTTTCGAGGTGCTCGCGCAGGCGCGACTGGATCGTGGCGCCGTTGCCGAGCGCACGGCCGTAATAGATGAGCTCTTCGTTCTCCCACAGCGCGAACACGCCGGGATCGGGCGGCGCGCCGGCGATCATGGTCGCGTTGAACGCATAGCGTGGGCTCGCGATCGGCACGCTCCAAGTGTACGGCAGCGCACGTAAATTTCGCGCCGCGCGTGTCATGGATTCGCTACAGAAACACGGGCACAGGCATTGCTCGAACAGGTGATCTGACACGGGAAATGGAAGGAAGCGAGGATGCCATGCCAATCAAGCCCAACGGGGCGTTGTGCAAGGTGCGCGAGCAGATCGTAGAGGACGAGGCGAGCGGGCTGATCCTGCAGTTCGAGTGCGAGAACGGGCGCATGCGCCTCATCATCGCGGGCCCGTCGCTGCCGTTCGGCAACCGGGAGATCCTGTTCGACGACGAGGGTCGGGAAGCCGCCGCGGGAACGATGCTCGGCCGCTTCCGGCGGCCGTCGTGGCTTACTAAGGTGAAGTAGACCGGCGAAGAATCTCGTCCAGCCACTGGCGCGCGTCGGAAGAACCGCGCGGCGGCAGGTTCATGCAGCGGTCGCGCAGGTTCTGCAGCACTTGCTCGATCATTCCGCCGCGGTGCTCGGGCGCGAGCGTGTCGAGCGCGCGCGCGAACGCGTGCGCGAAGTGGCTCTTGTCGAGCACGCCGCGCTCGTGCAGCGTCTCGACGAGCACGATGTTGGCCGCGGCCAGGCCGGCGAGGGTTTCGAGCACGGTGTCGAACTGGCGGTCCATTATTCCTGCAGCTCTACCCGGGAAAGATAGTCGGCCAGCCGGCCCTGCAAGTCGACGATGCGCAGCGTGCTGCGCTCCTCCGCGGCGCTGCGGATCGCCTCGCCCAGCTCGGTGAGCTCGTCGATGCCGTAGACCCGCGAGAAGGCCCGGATGTTCTGGCCGAGGTCGCGGATCGCGGCGAGGTCGCCCGCGTGCAGCGCCTCGCGCAGGCGCTCGAGGTCGCGGCGGCGGTTCTCGAGGAATCCGGGCAGCAGCTCCTTCACCGAAGGCTCGGCACGCAGCAGGATCTTGTCCATCACGCCGCCTGCCCATGGAGCGTGCGCCACAGCGTCGCGAGCAGTACGTCGACGTTGACCGGCTTCGCGAGGTAGTCGCTCGCGCCCGCCTCGATGCACTTGTCGCGGTCGCCCACCATCGCCTTGGCGGTGACGGCGATGATCGGCAGCGACTTGTAGCCGTCGAGCTGGCGCACGATGCGCATGGTGTCGAAGCCGTCGAGGCCCGGCATCATCACGTCCATCAGCACCACGTCGATGTCGCGCGCGCGCTTGAGCACCTCGATGCCTTCCTTGCCGCTCTCGGCGTGCATCACCCGCATGCCGTGCTGCTCGAGCGCGCTGGTGAGCGCGAACACGTTGCGGATGTCGTCGTCCACGACCAGAACCTTCTTCTCCGCTAGCTCGTTGGCGGCCTGCGGCGCGACCTCCTCGGCCTCCACGGTCGACACCGGCGCGGGCGCCGGCGTGAACGCGGCGAGCTCCTCGGGCGAGTCGGGCTCGAAGCCGGACTCGGCCACCGCCGGCTGGTAGGCGAGCGGCAGGTACAGCACGAAGGCGCTGCCTTCGCCGGGGGTGCTGGTAACGCGGATCTCGCCGCCGAGGAGCCGCGCCAGCTCGCGGCTGATGGACAGGCCCAGGCCGGTGCCGCCGTACTCGCGGCTGGTGGTGCCGTCGGCCTGCTGGAACGCTTCGAAGATCAGGCGCTGCTTGCTGGGCGGGATGCCGATGCCGGTGTCGACCACGGCGAACGCCACCACGGTGCCCGCGCCCGAGAGCACCGGATGGCCGGGGCTCCAGCCCGAGTCCGCCGCGCGCACCTCGAGCGACACCCTTCCCTTGCTGGTGAACTTGAAGGCGTTGGAGAGCAGGTTGGTGATGATCTGCTGCAGGCGCTTCGCGTCGGTCTCCATCGCGGCGGGCAGCTCGCGGTCGACCGAGACCACGAACTCGAGGCCCTTGTCGCTCGCCATCTGGCGGAAGGTGCGCTCGACGTACTCCGTGATGTCGGCGAAGCGCTCGCCGGCGATGTTGAGGGTGACCGTGCCCGACTCGATCTTCGCCAGGTCCAAAATATCATTAATTAAGGCAAGTAATTCCGCACCGGATGAGTGGATCGTCCTGGCGAACTCGACCTGCTTGGGCGTGAGGTTGCGCCCGACGTTGTCGGCGAGCAGGCGCGCGAGGATCAGCAGGCTGTTGAGCGGCGTCCTCAGCTCGTGCGACATGTTGGCGAGGAATTCCGACTTGTACCGGGAGGAGAGCGACAGCTGCTCGGCCTTCTCCTCCAGCGCCGAGCGGGCCTGCTCAATCTCGCGGTTCTTGAACTCGACCTGGCGCATCTGGTCGGAGAGCTGGCGCGCCTTCTCCTGCAGCTGCTCGTTGGCCGAGCGCAGCTCGTCCTGCTTGGATTTCAGCAGCGACTCCGACTTCTGCAGGTTGAGCGCCTGCTGCTCCAGGCGGTCGTTGGTCTTCTTCAGCTCCTCTTGCTGCGCCTGCAGCTCGGCGGTGAGCGACTGCGACTGGTGCAGCAGGTACTCGGTCTGCATGTTGGCCGCGATGGTGTGCAGCACCACGCCGATCGACTCGGTGAGCTGGTCGAGGAAGCTCTGGTGGATGTCGCTGAAGCGGCTGAACGAGGCGAGCTCGATCACCGCCTTCACCTGGCCCTCGAACAGCACCGGCAGGATCACGATGTTCACGGGCGCGGCCGAGCCGAGCGCCGAGCTGATGCGCACGTAGTCGGGCGGCGCCTGGTTCAGCACGATGCGCTTCTTCTCGAACGCGCACTGCCCCACCAACCCCTCGCCGAAGGCGATCTTGCGCGGCAGGCTCTTGCCGTGGCGCTGCGCGTAGCCCGCGAGCAGCTCGAGCTGCGAGTCGCCGCTGCGGTGGTCGGCGACGTAGAAGGCCGCCTGTTGCGCATTCACCAGAGGGGTTAACTCACTCAAGATCAATCGGGAAACGGTGACGAGATCCCGGTGCCCCTGCAGCATGCGGGTGAAGCGCGCGAGGTGCGTCTTCAGCCAGTCCTGCTCGGTGTTCTTGCGCGTGGTGTCCTTGAGGTTGCGGATCATCTCGTTGATGTTGTCCTTCAACGAGGCCACCTCGCCGCTTGCCTCGACCGCGATCGAGCGCGTGAGGTCTCCCTTGGTCACCGCGGTCGCGACCTCGGCGATGGCGCGCACCTGCGTCGTGAGGTTCGCCGCCAGGCGGTTCACGTTGTCGGTGAGGTCCTTCCACAGCCCCGCGGCGCCGGGGACGCGCGCCTGGCCGCCGAGCTTGCCTTCGCTGCCGACCTCGCGCGCGACGTTGGTCACCTGGTCGGCGAACACCGCCAGCGTGTCGATCATGCCGTTGATGGTCTCGGCGAGCGCGGCCACCTCGCCCTTCGCCTCGACCGTGAGCTTGCGGTCGAGGTCGCCGTTCGCCACCGCGGTCACCACGTTGGCGACGCTGCGCACCTGGCTGGTGAGGTTCGCCGCCATCGAGTTGACGTTGTCGGTCAGGTCCTTCCACACGCCGCCGACGCCCTTCACCTGCGCCTGGCCGCCGAGCTTGCCCTCGCTCCCCACTTCCCTGGCTACTCTGGAGACTTCACCTGCAAAAGCATTGAGCTGATCGACCATCGTGTTGATGGTCGACTTGAGCTCGAGCATCTCGCCCTTCACGTCGACGGTGATCTTCTTCGAGAGGTCGCCGCGCGCCACTGCGGTGGTGACGTCGGCGATGTTCCTCACCTGGCCGGTGAGGTTGGCCGCCATCGAGTTCACGTTTTCGGTCAGGTCCTTCCATACCCCGCCGACGCCGACCACCTGGGCCTGGCCGCCGAGCTTGCCCTCGGTGCCCACTTCCTTCGCCACGCGCGAGACCTCGCCCGCGAAGGCGTTCAGCTGGTCGACCATGATGTTGACGGTGGACTTCAGCTCCAGGATCTCGCCGCGCACGTCGACGGTGATCTTCTTGGAGAGGTCGCCGCGCGCCACCGCGGTGGTGACCTCGGCGATGTTGCGCACCTGGCCGGTGAGGTTCGCCGCCATCGAGTTCACGTTGTCGGTGAGGTCCTTCCAGACGCCCGCTACGCCCTTCACCTGCGCCTGCCCGCCGAGCTTTCCGTCGGTCCCGACCTCCCTCGCCACCCTGGAGACTTCACCCGCGAAAGCATTGAGCTGATCGACCATCGTGTTGATGGTGCTCTT
>Ga0105243_10001475_pt1 | contig 20626 bp, 19 predicted proteins | sample KBSM34metaG_FD_81525 | JGI IMG/M metagenome (GOLD analysis project Ga0105243, IMG submission 81525) | Miscanthus rhizosphere microbial communities from Kellogg Biological Station, Michigan, USA - KBS M3-4 metaG | ecosystem: Host-associated > Plants > Roots > Rhizosphere > Soil | place... | reverse complement strand
CGGACCGTACGCCGCTCGCCCTGGCCTCATATGTCGCCGAAAGCACCACACCACGAGGCGAGCCGCCGACGATGACAGCGGTACCGCGCAGCTCCGGCCGCCGACGCAACTCGACGGAGGCATAGAAGGCGTCCATGTCAACGTGCATCACAATGCGTGCAGACATGACCCGAAGACTCCTATCGAATCTGTGTTCGATATCAGCCTAGCATTTCGCGCGTCTGAGACTGACGGTGACGCGCTACGCCGGTGCCGGCTCCGTGATACGCAGGACGATCCGCCCCGGCCCGCCTCGTCTGATGACGCGCTCGGCCAACAGGACCAGCCGAAACATCAGCCCGTACTTGCTGACCATGGCCTCGTTCAATTCCCGGATCGACTGCTCGTCGGTTCGGATCTCAGCGATCCCACCGATCGGCTGCACGCCCGCGGCGACCTTGCCGAGACGGCTGCACGGCCGCATCTCCACCCGAGATGTATGCCGCAGTCGTTTGACCTTGCCAGTGCTCAGCTGGGTCGTGACGAGCAGCGCGACGCCATCAGGAGCCACCCAGACAGCTGTCGAGACCGGCTCACCGGTGCGCCGGAAGGTTGTCAACGAGATGAACTGCTCGCGGCCCAGCCGTTCGAAGGGCATGCTCACCTGGCGAACGTACCGGCGTGGTCCAGACCTGATCTTCAGCCGTCTCAGTTCCGGGGAACGATAATCACAGGTAGCCGCGCATGCCCGAGAAGCCGCGACGAGACGCCGCCGAGGAGTACCCGACGCGCCGGGCCATAACCACGCGAGCCGCAGACCAAGACATCTGCGTCTTCTGGTCGCAGGTCGCCCAAGGCGTCGACGACCGGTCCGCCGAGCAACCGCGTGGTCGGCGTCAACCCTCCGGGCAAGATGCGGCTTGCTTCCTCCAGCGCAGCCGCGAAAGAGTCTCGTTCCTCGTCCCGATAGATGCTTGGCTCACCCATCGCCGGCGTGACTCTGGTGTCCGGCATCACAGTCACCAATTGCAGTTCGGCGTGCAGTTCGGAGGCCATACCCGCCGCAGCAGTGAGGGCTGCACGACCGTCCTCGGTGTCGATATAGGCCACTGCCACCCGCTTGATTGGTCCGATGGAACCGGCTTCATAGTCCCAGGGCACGAGGCCGACCGGGCCCGGCGCACCATGCAACAGCCGTTCGGCTGTATTTCCCGGTGCCGTACGCCGGACTCCGCGCGTCTTACGCGAACCGAGAATCACGATCGAGTCATGGCCCGCTGCCTCCTGCACATCGTGCAGACCATGAGATGCCGACTCGGATGGAACGGCTACGAACTCAGCATCGAACGCGTTGAGCAGCCCGCGCGCCTCGTCCAAGATTTCATTGGCCTCCTCGTGGTTGTAGGCGACCCATTCGGCATCGACACGACCCATCCCGATCGGTGCCGGGCCGGGGTATACGGTGACAACTTTCAGCGGCCGCCCACTTGCCTGACTCCACGACTTGGCAAACATCAGCACATCCGCCCCGGCCGGACCCTTGTACGCCGCGATCAACGGCGACGATGCGCTCACGAGGACTCCAACGCAGCCTTGTTCTGCGCAGCCTCGAGCCTCGCCCGCGAGTGCCGGCGGGAATACGCGAAGTAGATGATCAGCCCGACGATCAGCCAGATCAAGAAACGCAACCAAGTCACTCCGGGCAGCTGTGCCATCAGATAAAGGCAGAAGGCGATGCCGATGATCGGAAAGACCGGCGAGAACGGCACCCTGAAGGGTCGTTCCATGTCCGGCCGCGTACGGCGCAGCACAATGACGCCGACGTTGACCAGGACGAACGCGAAAAGCGTTCCGATATTGACCAGCTCGACGATGGCTCCAAGTGGCACGAACGCGGCAAGGAGGGAGATCAGAATGCCGAAGCCGATGGTCAGCCTGGCCGGGGTACCGAACCGCGGGTGTACGTGCGCCAGCCGCCGCGGGAAGAGTCCATCACGGCACATCGCGAAAAAGATTCGGGTCTGGCCGTACATGATCACCAGCACGACGCTGGTGATAGCGATCAGCGCGCCGAGGGCCAGCAGGCCGCCCGCCCAGGCGATGCCCGCGCCCTCCCGCAGCCCCGCGGCGAGCGGGGCGTCGCTGCCAGTCAGCGTGTCGATCGGCGCTACGCCGACGGCTGCGATGGCCACGATGACATAGAGCACCGTAGAGATCAGCAGCGAGCCGATGACCGCGATGGGTAAGTCACGACCCGGGTTCTTGGACTCTTCCGACCCGGTCGAGACAGCATCGAAGCCGATATAGGCGAAGAAGATCACCCCCGCTGCAGCTGTGACGCCTGCGGCTCCATGGGGCGCGAACGGGACGAAGTTCCCGCTGTGGAATGCGCTAAAGGCCACAATGATGAAGAAGATCAAGATCGCCAGCTTGATCACGACCATGACCGCGTTGACCGTGGCACTTTCGCGGGTTCCCAGGGTCAGCAACACGGTGATCACTGCGACGATGAACACCGCGGTGACATTGAACACACCGCCCTCTGACGGCGACTTGGATATCGCCAGCGGTAGCTCGAAGCCGAAAGCTGCTTGCAGGAACTCGTTGACGTTGCCGCCCCAGCCGACCGCCACACCGGCGACCGAAACGCCGTACTCCAAGATCAAGTCCCAGCCGATGATAAAGGCGACGAGCTCGCCCAACGTGGCGTAGGAGAAGGTATAGGCGCTGCCTGAGACAGGCACGCTTGACGACAGTTCCGCATAGGAAAGTGCCGAGAAGGCGCAAGTCACGGCCGCCAGAATGAAGGAGATGACCAGCGCGGGACCAGCGACGCCTGCGCCCTTGCCGATGACCACGAAAATCCCGGTGCCGATGATCGCCCCAACGCCCAGCGCGGTCAGACCGAAGGCTCCGATGGACTTCTTGAGCTCCTCACCCTGACTGTGAGTCTCCTCCAGCAACGCGGTGACGTCTCTGGTAACGAAGAGATCCTTCAGCTGCATGGCTAGCCTCCCAACATTCGCGCCGCACGCTGCTAGTCACTATGGCCCAGTTGCTGCGGCCGCGTCGATAGTTCGCTCCCTTACTGCGCTGAATCCGACTGCCCGCTCGACAAGCCGCAGGAACGCCTCGACATCTCTGACCAGATCATCCGCCTCGCGGGCACTGACGATTGCTGTGGCACCCGCACGAATCGCATCTCGTTTGGCTTCGGTGGTTGCGAAAAACGCTGCCCATTCGGCAAGCTCCGGAGCGACCTCGGCGAGCATTCGCCAGGCATTGCGCGGCTTGCTGCTCGGCCGCGCCCTCGCTGGGGCAGCACGATGGGTGAGCACGATCGCCACAACACGTAACGCGGTCAGGTGGGCGGCAAGGTAGCGATCGCTGGGGCGTTGGGCTAGCTCAGCTTCGGCGAGTGAGCTGCGGGCCCGCCGTAGATCATCAGTGCTTGCCAAGGGATGCGGTGCTTCGGGCACAGTTAGTCCTCTAGTGGGGTGGTTGGGCGGCCGATGTTTCACAACCGAAGTTATTTAGAACGCCTGTTCGAACAGGCCTTTCACGCTACACCTGAGGACCGACAATTCGTCAAGTGAAGGTACGCCGCTCAACCCGCAAACATTCCGCGACTCCTCGAGCGCCAGCAAACCCGAAAGGACCCCGTGCCGCACCCCAATCAGCCGTTCCTGCACAACCTGATCATGGTTCTTGCCGCCCCAACCCAGATGCTCTCCCAACGCAATGGCGAGATAACGACATCTCCCGATCAGCAGACCGCCCAAGGGATGATCCATGCAGACGTACGGGTGCTGAATCACCTAGCCGTACGGGTGAACGGGGAGCCGGGAGAACACCTGGCCACCACGCTCCAGGAGGCCAATCGGGCACAGTTCACCTTCTTGCAGCCCACCCTTGGCGTCGACGCCGACACTGCCGATCCTCAGCTGCGGCTTGACCAATTTCGCCGCATCGAGCCCGGTCACCTAACCGAGACACTCATGATCAGCTCACAACTCGGGCGCGCAATCGACGTCGCCGTCGAAGTTGAACTGAGCTGTGATTTCGCACGTCTGGATGTGATCAAGATGGGTCAGCCAACGAGGGCCCGAGCCATTCCCGAACCATCCGGCCATCATCTTGCCTGGGTGGAGGAGGACGTCGCCGTCTCCCTCGACGCCGAGGCGGCCGGCCTCACGCTATCCGAAGATCGCTGCCGACTCACCGTGCAATGGCACCTCGCCGTACCGGCTCGCGGTGAGGTGAGTGTGCTGTGGGAGCTTCATATGCGGGACAACCGCGAAATCGTCCTGCCAGCCGCGTTGCCCATCTCGGTTCCGAACCTGACCAGCGGGTCCGACCGAATCGACCATCGGTTGCAGCCCTGGCTCAGCTCCTCCGTTGCAGATCTGAGGGCGTTGTGGATGGCAACCAGCGATGCACCCCAGGATGGCTTCTTTGCCGCCGGCGCACCGTGGTATTTCGCGCTCTTCGGACGAGACAGCATCTGGACAGCGCGGATGCTGCTGCCGCTCAGCACTGAACCGGCGAGGCGCACGCTGCGCATTCTTGCCCGCCGCCAGGGCCAGCGGGTGGATGTCGAGACTGCCGAGGAGCCGGGCAAGATCTTGCATGAACAGCGGCGGGATGCCCACGACTTGGGTGCGATGTCGCTGCCGCCGCTCTACTACGGCACGATCGACGCGACGCCGCTGTGGATCTGCCTGCTGCACGATGCCTGGCGCGCTGGTGTTCCAAGTGCTGAAGTGACCGAGTTGTTGCCGGTACTGGAGCAGGCACTGGAATGGATGATCGAGTACGGCGACGCCGATGGCGACGGCTTTGTCGAGTATCAGGACCTGAGCGGGCACGGCCTGGTCAATCAAGGCTGGAAGGACTCGGCCGACGCAATCCGATTTCGTGACGGCCGTATCGCCGAGGGACCGATCGCGCTTTGCGAGGTGCAGGGCTACGCGTACGAGGCGGCGCTGGCAGGCGCGACGATGCTCGAAGCGTTCGGCAGCGCAGGGGCCGACCGGTACAGATCTTGGGGCCAGGCTCTGGCCACTCGGTTCCGAGCTCGCTTTTGGTGTGGACAGGGTGATGGTCGCTATCCAGCCCTCGCCCTCGATGGTGCGAAACAGCAGGTCGACAGCCTCAGCAGCAATATTGGCCACCTGCTCGGGACGGGGATGTTGAACGCTGATGAGGAACTGCTGATCGCTCGGCGGGTCCGGAGCCAAGCTCTGGATTCCGGCCTTGGACTGCGCACCATGGCGTCAACCGATGCCGGCTATGCACCGCTGAGCTATCACTGCGGATCGGTGTGGCCGCACGACACCGCGATTGTCATTGCCGGTTTGGTACGCGCCGGTCTGGCCGATTACGCCACCGGACTGATCGAAGGCCTACTGCGCGCATCGGTCGCCTTCGAGCAACGGCTGCCAGAGCTGTGGAGCGGCGAAGGCCGGCCGGTTCCCTACCCCGCTGCGTGTCGGCCACAGGCCTGGTCGGCCGCGTCCGCTGTGGTCGTTGCCAGCGCGCTCGGTGTCTTAGAAGATCTAGGGCCATAGGATCCACGACATGCCAGACAACTCCCTCAAGACTGCGCTCGTCACCGGTGCATCATCCGGTATAGGTGAGGCAACGGCCCTACAGCTGTCCGAACTCGGCTTTACCGTTTACGCCGCTGCCCGACGGGTCGACCGGATGTCCGATCTGGCAGATCGCGGAATCCGCACCACGTCGGTCGATGTCACCGACGACCCATCCATGGTGGCGCTAGTGCAGACGATCATTGCCGACACCGGACGCATCGACGTGCTGGTCAACAATGCCGGCTACGGCCTGTATGGCGCCTTGGAGGACATGCCGATCGAGGAGGCCCGGCGTCAGTTCGAGGTCAACGTCTTCGGCCTGGCCCGTCTCACTCAGCTCGTTCTTCCTCATATGCGGGCACAACGCGACGGCTACATCGTCAACATCTCTTCCATGGGCGGCAAGATATGGGAACCGCTGGGCAGCTGGTATCACGCGAGCAAGTTCGCCGTCGAAGGGCTCAGCGATAGCCTGCGGGTCGAGGTCGCGGAGTTCGGCATCAAGGTCGTGATCATCCAGCCGGGAAGCATCCGCAGCGAGTGGTCAGGGATCGCAGCGGACAACCTGGAAGCCACGTCCGCCAATACCCCGTACGCCGCACAGGCCAAACTGGTCGGAGGCGGGCTGCGAGCCGCTGATCAGATGCGGATGGCGTCTGGACCTGAGGTGGTCGCCGAGGCCGTTGCCAAGGCTGTGCAGAGCGCCAAGCCGCGCACCCGCTACGTCGTCGGCGGTGGGGCTCGAGGCATCCTGCTGGCAGAGGCGGTCTTGCCCGATCGCGGCTTCGACCGCTTCATCCAGATGGGTTACCGGCTCGCCTCGCGAACTTGATTGCCCCACTCGCTGCGCTCGCTCCGCGTTTAACTCCCCCAACCCATGTTGAAGACTTCGAAGGTGGCCGCCATCGGAACTCCAAAGCGAGTTCCGGCCTGTCGCGCTCCGCTCTCCAGGAATTCGGCCGGATCGAAGAACTCCCATCCGAGCCCATCGATGTAGGCCTTGTGTGCGGCAAGCGATGCGACGCCACGCTCGAACGTCTGGGTCGTCTCCACGGCGTGCTTGCCCTCTGGGGAGAAAGCAGCCCACACCTCTCGTACGCCGTCCCAGCGCTCCAGCCCTTCGGCGATCTGGTCGTTAAACACCCACCGGTTGGCGGCATCGCGTACGGCGTCCAAGGTGGCGCGGCCGGTCGCGATGTGGTCGGCCTGGTTGAGATTCAGACCACCCCAGGTGTCACGGAAGTTGTTAGTGATCACGATCTCTGGGCGACGGCGGCGTACGGCCGCACAGATCGCGCGACGCAGTCCGACTCCGTACTCGAGTACTCCGTCGGCTAGCCCGAGAAAGTCCACCGTGTCGACGCCTACGATCCGCGCCGACTCCAGCTGCTCGGCTTCGCGTACGCTGCGCGCCTCTTCCGGGTCCATACCATCGATCCCGGCCTCGCCGCTGGTCACCATGGCGTACGCCACTGTCTTTCCTTGATCAGTCCAGCGAGCCACCGCTGCCGCGGTGCCGAACTCAAGATCATCCGGATGAGCAACGACACAGAGTGCGGTGGACCACGACTCGTCAACCGGTTCCAAATCTGGCATGCGGCTTAGCGTACGGTCCTGTCATGAAACTGGCCCATCGGGCGAAGAGCTGATGCCCGATCCAGTGATCGTGATCGGGGGTGGCCTGGCGGGTCTCGCCGCCGCTGCCCGTGTCGCTAAGGCTGGACACCTGGTTGAGCTCTATGAACGATCCGACACGCTGGGTGGCAGCTGGGCCCCCTATCGGCTGCTGAGCGGTCACATCGTCGACGATGCGCCGTCGATCATTGGTTTCCCAGCTCCGTGGCGGGACCTCTTTCGCAAGAGCGGGCGGCCGTTGGAAGCGGAACTTGCCAGGATGGGCTATGCCCTAGTACCTGCCGAACCGCCGAACATGATCTTCGCCGATGGCGCCGAACTCAGGATGCCGACTGACCGTGGCGGGCAGTACGCGACCCTCGCCGACGCCTATGGTCGCCAGGCCGCCGAGCGCTGGCAGCAGCTGCTTGATCGCCTCGGCGAGGTATGGCAAACGCTCCGCGGACTCGGTATGGAAGCCGAGCTGCGTGGCCGCGGCCAGCTCAACCGAGCCACCATCCAATCCCTGCTCGGGCGGAAAGCGACGCTCGCCGGCCTCGCCGCCGCGATTGGTCACCCGCATCTCGAAGCCCTGATCCGCAGCGTGGCGTACCGTTCCGGCTCGGTGCCCGAATGCACTCCGGCATTCGCAGCCATCGAGCTCTACCTGAGCCGCACGTTCGGGCGCTGGCAGATCCAACCACTTGACATTGATTCCTCACCTGAGGCGGGCCGATCCTCAGTTCTCGTGGAAGCGCTGGCAGCGCGCTTGACGCTTCGCAAGGTGCAGGCCCACCTCGGCTGTTCCGTCGTCGGCGTCACGATCAGGAATGGCAGGGTCGTGGCAGTCACCAGCAGCGACGGATACCGGAAAGCCGCTGCGGTGATTGCGTCCTGCGACCCGTGGCAAACGTTCAACACATTGCTGCCTACCACCGCGGCCCGGCAGACCCGACGTGGGCTACGCCAGCTGAGTCCGGCAGCTGCCCCAACGATCACTCACCAGGAAACGCCAGCCACAGTGGCACCAGTCATGGAAAACGTTGCGCTCAACGAGACTGGCGTGCCAACCGTGAGCTACCGACGCCAAATCGCTGGCGGCGGAGTCCACAGCGTCCACAACTTCAATCAGACACACCCCCGACCCTCCTACGGGGTGGCCTGGAACGGCTTCTCCAGCTGGCTACACCGACCTCTGGTGACGACCGAGATTCCAGGTCTTTACGCGGCCGGGCCCTTCTCACCCGCCGGTCCCGGCCCATCCCACGTCGTGCTCTCCGCCGCTCTCGCAGCGTACGCCTGCCACGACTACCTGCGCGTCACCGCTTGAGCGGTAGAGCAAGGCGCGACGACTTTGGGGGACCCAGACAACTTCCGTATACTTAGATGTTTGTTTCCCTGAGTGAGGATCATCCTTCTTGACACACGCGCAGAGCGACACGGGTTCCGACGGCGTGGCAAACAGACCTCCAGCTGCGAGCACCATTGAGCACGAGCTGGCCGTCGAGCAGGCACATGTTGATCTTGTGTACACGCGGCTCGCCGAGGCGACCCGATCGGCTCAGCAGGTGGCTCGGGCCGGCCGCTCCCTTTACCAATCAGACCGCACCTCCTTCGTACGCGAGGAGGATGGCACCGGACTCTACGAGCGCGACGTCTTCGCGTTCCAGGCTGCTCGACGGCTGGCGGTACTGGCTGCTGAGCAAGAAGGTCTGGTGTTCGGCCGACTGGACCGCACCGACGGTGAGATCCGCTATGTCGGCCGGATCGGCGTGCGTGATGCCGAGTACGAGCCACTGGTAATCGACTGGCGCGCACCGGCAGCCGAGCCGTTCTACCGCGCGACTCCCAGCAACCCGATGCAGGTGATCCGCCGCCGTGTGCTGCACTGCCGGGGCGACCGGGTCGTCGGCATTGAAGACGACCTGCTGGATGGCGAGAGCGCCGACGGAGCGTTGCCGGTGATCGGCGAGGGGTCGCTGCTGGCCGCATTGAGCAGGGCCCGGGATCACACCATGCGCGACATCGTCGCCACCATCCAGGCCGAGCAGGATGAGGCGATCCGCGCGCCGTACCAAGGTTTCACGATGATCTCCGGCGGACCGGGGACCGGAAAGACGGTCGTCGCGCTGCATCGCGCGGCGTACCTCCTTTACTCCAACCGGCGCCGCTTCGAGTCCGGTGGAGTCCTGGTTGTCGGGCCAAGCCGCGTCTTCATGAACTACATCGCCCGGGTACTGCCGTCCCTGGGTGAGGATTCGGTCACCTTGCGCCCGATCGGAGCGGTCGCTTCTGATGTAGTCCGAATCACCGGCGATCGTGCTGATGATCCGGCGACAGCCGCTATCAAGGGCAGCCTGCGGATGGTCAGGCTGCTGCGTCGTCTGTTGCACGAGCCGCCACAAGAGGTGCCGCTGGAGCTACGGATCACCGTCCAGGGGGACGTGTTGGTTGTCTCCGCCGACACGTTGGCGCGAATCCGCTCTCAGGTGCTTGCCCACCACAAGCTCAACACTGGTCGGGAGGCAGTCGCGAAGGAACTGCTGAACGCCCTGTGGCGCAAATCCCGATGGGCCGAGGACGTCGACCCGGCCGATCATGATCATGAACGTGCGGAGTTCTACGAGCGGGTGTCCGACCTTGCCGCCTTCAAGATGTTCCTGAATGCGTGGTGGCCGACACTCAGCGCGCCGGAAGCACTGGCTCGCCTGGCCGACGTCGAGCTGCTGCGGCGAATCTCGCGGTCGATCTTGTCGGATGAGGAGTGCGAGCTACTCAGCGCGAGCTATCGAGACGGTTCGGACTGGACTGCCGCGGACGGTGCACTGCTGGATGAGCTGGTACAGCTGCTGGGACCGGTACCCGTCGCAGAGGAGCAAGTGCTGTCCGGACTCCCCGATCTTGACTCCGAGATTCCGGAGGTTTTCACCACCGCTGACCTGCTCTCCCCTGCAGCACCGCAAACCGATCCGTTCGAGCTGGCCAACGAGACTTATGCGCACCTGCTCATCGACGAGGCGCAAGATGTCAGCCCCATGCAATGGCGGATGCTGCGTCGGCGCGGCGCGAGCGCCAGTTGGACCATTGTCGGCGATCCCGCCCAGAGCTCTTGGACCGACCGCAGAGAAGCCGATCGCGCGATCGAGGAGATCAGGGGCACAGCGCCGGTACGGCACTTCCGGATGAGCACGAACTATCGCAGCCCGTCGGAGGTCTTCGACCTGGCCGCCAAGATCGTCGTCGACGACTTCCCCGACGCCGATCTGCCTGCAGCGGTGCGCTCCACTGGCCACCAGCCTCAGCTTTTGGTGCCGACGGACGTGGTAACCGAGGATCCGACGATTCCGGCGGCCATGATCAACATCGTGCGTTCGCTACTCGCCGAGGTGGAAGGGACGGTTGGTGTGATCTGCCCCCCGGCCACCAAAGCTGAGCTCGCCGATGAGCTCGAGCAGGCCCGATTGGCTGGCACAGAGCGGCTTGCGGTGGTCACACCGCTTCAGTCGAAGGGTCTGGAGTACGACGCTGTGCTCGTGATCACACCGGATGACATCGTGGCGGAGTCACCCGGCGGTGTCCGGGCACTCTACGTCGCGCTCACCCGGCCGACGCAACGGCTGGTCACGCTCGACGCCGCTCCTGATGCAAGTTGGCGTAAATCTCTCGAGTAGCCCTGGAACGGTTCTGGGTAAAGAAATGCAGTCCTGGCGCCCCCCGGCTCAACAGCTCTTCGGACATCTCAGTGCCGATCTTGATCCCTACCCGCCGGACTTGATCATCATTGTCTGCGACCTCATGGATCCGTTCGGTTACGGACGGGGGTAACGCGGCACCGGACAGCTCGGCAAACCTGGTCACCTGGCGCACGTTGGTGATCGGCATGATCCCCGGAATGATCGGGATCTCACAGCCGAGTGCCCTTACCCGGGCTACCAACGTGAAGTAGTCGTCAGCGGTGAAGAACAGCTGAGTGATCGCGAAACTGGCGCCGGCCTGCGCCTTGGCAGCGAGCACCTGTGCATCAAGATCAAAATCGCTACGCTCCGGATGTGCATCGGGAAACGCTGCCACGCCGATGCAGAACTGCCCAAGCTCATGGACCATCCCCACCAGCTCGGTCGCGTTGTTCAGACCATCTGGATGGGCCTCCCACTGCACCCGCGGCCCACCGGGCATGTCGCCGCGGATGGCGAGCACATGATGGATACCGGCGGCCGCGTACGAACCAATCACCCGGCGCAATTGATCACGACTCTGGCTCGCGCAGGTGAGATGCGCCATCGACCTGAGCGTGGTGTGCAGCGCGATTGCCTCCGTGGCCTTGATCGTGCGATCCCTGTTCGAGCCGCTGGCGCCATAGGTCACCGAGACGAAATCGGGCCCGAGTGACTCCAGTTCACGCACCGTCTGCCATAGCTGGCGCTGCTGGATCTCATCTTTGGGTGGGAAGAACTCAAAGGAGAACAGCGGTCGGTCGCCAGCCACCAGCAGGTCCGCGATGCTCGGCGTACGCGGGCGCCAAAGACGATCGCGACCCGGCATGCGAACACCCTAAGGACGCGTTCACAGCTGGAGTTCGTAGGCTCAGCATGTGGTCAACAAACCGCTGGTAACCAGCGCTGACGCCGTACTGGATCCTCAGGCGCCGCTGGGCCAGGCGTTCCGGGATGCGGTGTCGGCAGAGATCACCGCTTTCCTGACCGAGCAATCGTCGGTGCTCGATTCCATGGGCCCCGAGCTGGTCCCGGTGCATCTGATGGCTAGCCAAATGCTGTGCGGCGGTAAGCGGATGCGTCCCGCATTCTGCGTCTGGGGCTACGTCGCTGCTGCGGGTATACCAACGGACTTCGAACTCAAGCCGCTGCTCGCCGCCGCGGGGAGCCTTGACGTCCTTCACGTCAGTGCCTTGGTGCATGACGACCTGATGGATTCCTCAGACCTGCGTCGTGGGCGTCCGGCAGCCCATCGACAGTTCGAGGCACTGCACGCCAACGCCGGCTGGCTCGGTGACTCGGCCGCATTCGGAAAGGCCGGCGCGATCCTGCTGGGCGACCTGTTGGTGATGTGGTCGGCCCAGATGTTGCACGGCGCCGGGGTGGAACAGTCTGCTCTGGAGCGGACGTTGCCGATCGTGGAGGCAATGCGTACCGAAGTGACGTGCGGGCAATACCTCGACATGGTGGCGCAGGCTCACCCGCTGCGACAGCGCGCCCCGGCGATCGGCTCGCTACGCCCGACGATCGAGCTCGCCTTGGACGACGCCAGCCGGGTGGTGGAGTACAAGGCCGCGCGCTACACCGTGCAGCGGCCGTCTCAGATGGGCGCCGCACTGGGCGGTGGCAACGACGAGCTGTACTTTGCGCTCGGCGCGTATGGTTCACCGCTCGGTCGTGCCTTCCAGTTCCGCGATGACCTGCTCGGGGTCTTCGGCGACCCTCAGATCACGGGCAAGCCTGCCGGAGATGATCTCCGCGAGGGCAAGCGCACGGTGCTGGTCGCCCACTCGTACGCACATGCCAGCGACGCGGGTCAGAAGCTGTTGCTACAGCGGCTCGGCGATCCCGGCCTTGACGAGACGGGGATCAGTGAGCTGCAGCAGGTGATCACCGAGTCGGGCGCCCGGGATGCGGTGGAATCGATGATCAATGACAATCACGAGCGAGCCCTGAAGGCCTTGCACGATACGGAGATGACCGACGAGGGCCGCGCCGGTTTGATAGCCCTGGCCGAGGCGGCCGTACGGCGCGAATTCTGATCAAATCAGCCGCGAGCGTCAGCGGATTCGGCGCGACGAGCTCAAAATTCAGCGTGCTTTCGCGGGTGCCGAGAGCGCCTGGAACACGTACCGCTCCATCGCCGGGTCGGACTTCCACGCGGCGCGAAGCCTGCTGCTCAGTCGATCCGCCGCTGCCTGCGGATCGGCGGCCTGGGTGATCGCCCGCACCACACAGACCCGCCGGGCGCCGGCTGCAATGACGTCTTCGATGTTGTCCATCGAGATCCCGCCGATCGCGAACCATGGTTTGGATGAAACGGCCGCCACCGGTGCTTTCTTAGCGGCATATCGAACCAGGTCGAGGCCCACCGGCTCGTAGTCAGGCTTGGTGGAGGTCGCGTATACCGGTCCAGCGCAGAAGTAGTCGACATTGGAATCCTTGATCGCCTTGTCGGCCTGCCGACGCGCATGTGTGGATCTGCCCACCAGTGCCCACGGGTGCAGGTATCTGCGTGCCTTCGCTGAGGGGCCATCGGCCTGGCCCAGATGCAACATGTCGGCCTGGAAGCGGCCGGCGATCTCCGCCGAATCGTTGACACAGACGATCGCCTGGTACGGGGTGGCTGCCTGCCGGGCGATCTCCAGGGCCGCGAGTTCTGCCTCAGGTTTCATGTCCTTCTGCCGGATTTGCACAATGTCGACGCCACCGGCGAACGCTGCCTGGAGGAAGCTACCTAGATCGCCTTGCTTCTCCCGAGCGTCTGTGCACAGATAGAGCCGGGCAAGCCTGAGGCGGGCTTCCAGGCCCATCAGCACGGTCACGAGGCCACGATAGTGGGAGTTGTCCAGAGACCTCTTGGGGCTTGACCCGGGCAGTCAAGGCGAGCGGTTCAGCGCCTCCTGCCGTTCGGGTTCAGCCGCCTCGCGCAAACTGTGGCTCTTGGCGCTCCTCATCGGAGCCGACTAAACGCACGAAGTCAATCGACTGAGTTCGCGCTTTCTGCGTGTCAGCGTGCCACTCGACAAGGAATTGACGCTCGCCGAGGTCATCTGCCTCGCGATCAAGAATGTCAAGGAGATATTCCTGCAAGGTCTCGCCCCGCGACCTGGCCTCGGCTGACAGTACGCGACGGGTCGGCTCCGAAACGCCGTGAATCTGCAAAGCAACCACGGATGCATCCTGCCAGTCAGCCTCAGCTGGCGCGGGTTATCTCACGTTCGGGACGCCTTGAGCCCGCGATGTTGCGCCGCGGCTAGCTCTGCGCCGCTAGCCGCGCAGCGAACTCGCGGAACCGCGAGGCCGCGTCGCGTGATATCGACTTGCCGTGCCCGAAAACTGCCGCCTCGAAAGTGAGCTCCGCGAGTCGCGCGACGCTCGCTGACTCGGCCTCACGGTCCTCAGTGATTATCCGCGGCGACCGGCGCACCCGCCCGCTGCGCCCACCGCTCACAGCGTCACCGGCGAAGAGCACACCACCACCACGCTTGAGCAGAAATGACATATGCCCACGGGTGTGGCCCGGGGTATGGAACGCCATGAAATCAGACATGGAGAGCGGGCCGTCACCGGTGAGCGTCTCGTCCACGGGAACCCGCTCCGGCGCTGGCATGACCGCTCCCACGATCCGCATGAAGCGCTTGGCCGTTGGGTTCTTTGCGCCAGAGATGATGGGTGCATCGACAGAATGAGCAACGATGCGTGCTCCAGATCGACGACGCAACTCGGCGACGCTGCCGACGTGGTCGGGATGCCAGTGCGTCAGCAAGATGGTGTGCACCTCGCCAATGCGATGTCGAGCGGCCTCGATAGCACTCGCCACTGTGTCGGCCCGTCCGGGGATCCCGGTATCGATCAAGACGACTCCGTCGTCGACGACCACGGCATAGGCGTTCACATATCCGATGGGGATCTCAAGGACGCCATCCACCACTTCGCGCATGTGGTTATTGTGACCTGCGGCCCGCCGTAAGCCGGACCAGCTGCGTCAGGCGGGCGATCGAGCAGCCAGCTCCTGACGGACCAGCGGAGCGACCTCGGTGCCGAAGAGCTCAATCGAGCGCATCGTCAGTGCATGATCAACATGGGCCGCGTGCAACTCGAAACGATCAATGCGCATCAGCTCGTGCAATCGGATGATCTTCTCAGCTACGGTTTCGGGACGGCCGAAGAACAGCGCGCCATCTGGCCCGATCAGCTCCTCGACCGCGGCTTCCGACATCGGTGACCAGCCTCGCTCCCGGCCGATCTTGGCGAACGTACGGCGGTAGGCGGGCAGGAATTCCGCACGCGCCGCGCGCTCGTCGCTGAACACGTAGCCATGGCTGTGCACCGCGAGTGGCGTACCTGGGTCGTGTTCTCCGTACTCCAAGGCCTTGCGGTAGAGCTCGACATGTGGAGTGAAGGCCGACAGTCGGCCACCGATGATCGCTAGCGCCATAGGTAGGCCAAGGGTGCCGGCCCGGACAACCGAATTCGGTGTACCTCCGACGGCGATCCAGATGGGCAGCGGGCGCCCCTCCTGGCGGGGATAGATCGTCGCATTGTCCAGAGCCGGCCGGAACTTGCCCTGCCAGGTCACAGGCTGCGCGTCGCGCAGGGCCAGCAACAGATCAAGCTTCTCGGCAAAGAGCTCGTCGTAGTCGGACAGAGAATACCCGAACAAGGGAAAAGATTCCGTGAACGAGCCGCGGCCGACCATCAGCTCGGCCCGACCGTTCGTTAGCAAGTCGAGGGTGACGAAATTCTGGAATGTCCGCACCGGATCGGCCGAGCTGAGCACGATCACCGCGCTCGATAGATTGATCGTTTTCGTGCATCCCGCGATGGTGGCAAGGACGATCTCCGGCGCTGAGACTGCCATGTCGGGACGGTGGTGCTCGCCAATTGCATAGACCTCGAGGCCGAGCTCGTCGGCGAGCTTGGCTTCCTCGACGACCTGGCGCAACCGCTCACCAGGTGACGTGCCGGAATCGGTGATCTCAGCAAATGTTGTGAGCCCAAGCTCCATAACACCTCCAAAGGTTGATCGCACTCTGACAGGCAGCCCGCCAGATTCGCCTTTTTCGTCGCTCGCCAACCAGAGATCACCAGCCACGTCACCTTAGGCGGCGAGCTCCTGCAATCGGCGAAGCGGGCTGCCTGCCATAGTGCAGTGGGAGTTATTCACAAATTGTCTCGACTCACCCGACACTAAACTGTCCCGGTGAGATCCCCTGGGACCTCCTCGACCGCCGACGTCGTGGTGATCGGTGGTGGTTTGATCGGCACGGCGATCAGCTGGCGACTCCGCCAAGCAGGCTTCGATGTCGTTGTTGTGATCGGTGAACGATCCGCAGCCGCGTCGCAGGTCGCAGCCGGCATGTTGGCCCCGATCACGGAGACGACCTTTACCGAGCCCCGTCTCCTCCAGCTGAACCTCGCCTCACTCAGCCGGTATCCCGATTTCGTCACCGAGCTTGAGATGGCAAGCGGTTTGCCCGCCGGCCTCCGTCGTACGCCGAATCTCTCCCTCGCCTACGACGCCGACGATGCTGCCCGTCTCGCAACGTTCGCAGATTTTCTCGCCCGGGCCGGTTATCCGGGCGAACGGCTGACCAGCCGGGAATGCCGACGTCATGAGCCGCTCCTCGCGCCGAGCATTCGCACCGGACTGCTGGTCGAGGGCGATTGGAGCTGTGACAACCGGCTGCTATGGCGCGCCGTTATCGAGGCCGGTCACCGGATCGGCGTCAGAGATGTCGCTGGATTCGTACATCGCGTGACCTCGGAGGATGGTCGGGTCACTGGGGTGCAACTCGCCGACGGCAGCAGCATTGCAGCTGAGCGCGTGGTGGTCGCGAACGGCGCGTGGGCACGGCAGCTCGACGGACTTCCTGATCTTCCAGTTCGGCCGGTCAAGGGTCAAATCCTGCGCCTCGATCCTGGCCGCTTGCCGTCCCCGAGCATGACCATTCGGGCGTACGTCCGCGGCGCTGAGATCTATCTGGTTCCCCGGGAAGGCGGCCGGGAAGTGGTTCTTGGTGCGACCGTCGAGGAGCTCGGGTTCGATGGGCGGGTGACCGCGGGCGCGGTCTATGAGCTGCTCCGGGATGCCCGTAACGTGATGCCGATGACGGCTGAATACGCTCTCGCGGAGACCTCGGTTGGTTGGCGACCTGGTACTCCGGACAATGCGCCGATCTTGGGCCGCTGCGACGTCGACGGCCTGTTGTTGGCCACCGGCCACTACCGCAACGGTGTGTTGCTGACCCCGATTACCGCCGAGATCATTTCGACCTTGATCATCAGTGGTGCGCTGGATAGCGTCGCCGAGCCGTTCACTCTTGATCGTTTCGCTACTACCATTGGGCGGACCCGATGATCATCCGGGTCAATGGACAGCTGCGCGATGTCGATCCGCCGATGCGGCTGAGCGAGGTCCTCGACCTAGCAGAGGGTGCCGTAGCTGCGCGCGGCATTGCCGTTGCCGTGAACGGTGAGGTGGTCCCGCGGAGCCAGTACGCGACCATCGAGTTGACTGAGGGGGCCACGGTGGAGATTGTGACGGCGGTGCAGGGTGGTTGATCTGCACGCGGTGACCGACCAGGCGACCAGTGACGCTGATCGGCTGATCATCGCCGGCAAAGAGTTCAGTTCGCGGTTGATCATGGGCACCGGCGGTGCGCCGAGCCTGGAGGTGATGGAGGCTGCGCTGCTCGCGTCCGGCACCGAGCTGACCACGGTGGCGATGCGCCGTATCGAGGTGGCCGCACCCGGGTCCCTGCTGGACATCCTCGATCGTCATCAGATCGCCGTGCTGCCCAATACCGCCGGCTGCTTCACCAGCGCGGACGCGGTACTGACTGCCCAACTGGCTCGGGAGGCACTGGAGACGAACTGGATCAAGCTCGAGGTGATTGCCGATGAGATCACCCTGCTGCCCGATCCGATCGAGTTGCTGGACGCAGCCGAGCGGCTGGTCGCCGATGGGTTCGTGGTACTCCCCTACACCAATGACGATCCCGTCTTGGCGCGGAAGCTGGCCGATGCCGGCTGCGCGGCGGTCATGCCGCTCGGCGCACCGATCGGCTCTGGGCTCGGCATCCGCAATCCGCACAACATCGAGCTGATCGTCGAACATGCCACGGTGCCTGTCGTGCTTGATGCTGGCATCGGTACCGCCTCTGAGGCGGCTTTCGCCATGGAGCTTGGTTGTGACGCCGTGCTCTTGGCATCTGCGGTTACCCGTGCCGAGGATCCGGTACGAATGGCCGAGGCAATGAAGTACGCGATCCGAGCCGGCCGGCTGGCGCACGGCGCAGGGCGCATTCCGGTTCGCCGCTACGCTGAGGCATCCTCGACTCATGCCGGACGAATCGACTAGTGGCACAGGGCACTGACCGTTAATGCACGACGAATCGACGGGTCGCGGCGCGCCTAGGTCGTGGCAGAACGAGCCGACTTCTAAACTCGGGCCCGAGGCCCGCACGGCCACCTTCCCCACCGTGTATGGAGCAGACGTGACAATGACGACCGTTGGCGACCCGTTGGTGGGTCGGGTTTTGGACGGTCGCTACGAGATCACCCAGCGTCTGGCGCGTGGTGGAATGGCCACCGTCTACCGGGCAGTCGACACCCGCCTGACGCGTACGGTCGCGGTCAAGGTCATGCATGTAGGGCTCGGTGATGAGGCTGAGTTCGCGCGGAAGTTCGATCGCGAGGCACGAGCGGCGGCCAGGCTGTCCCATCCAAATGTGGTCTCAGTTTTTGATCAAGGTCAAGACCTCGAAGGGCCGAATACTCGCCCCTACATCGTGATGGAGTACGTGCCAGGACAGACGCTGCGCGACGTACTCAATCGGGAAGCGCCGATGACTCCGAGCCGGGCGCTGGAGATCATGGAGCCGGTGCTGGTGGCTCTTGCGGTGGCCCACGACGCCGGGCTGGTGCACCGCGACGTGAAGCCTGAGAACGTATTGATCAGCGACCGCGGGCGCATCAAGGTCGCCGACTTCGGGCTGGCTAAAGCCGTGTCGTCGCAAACCAACACAGCCACACAGGGGCTGCTGATCGGCACTGTCTCCTACCTCCCGCCGGAGCTGGTGATGGCGGGTCGGGCGGACTCCCGGTCAGACGTCTACAGCGCCGGGGTTGTGCTGTTCGAACTGCTGACCGGGCGCAAGCCGCATACCGGCGACACACCCATCCAGATCGCGTACGCGCACGTGCACCGTGACGTGCCGCCGCCCTCGACAGGTCCCACCGCTGGACGCGTTCCGCCGTATGTCGATGCTCTGGTCACTCGCGCAACCGCTAGGGATGCGAACCAGCGCCAACCCGACGCACGGGTCCTGTTGTCCCAGGTCCGGCGCGCTCGGCTGGCACTCGAGCGAGGTCTTCCCGACGATCCCGCCCTGACGCGCGAACTACGCACACCCCCACGGCCGTCTGCAGACGGTAGGCCAAAGCAGCGCGAGCGCGCCGACTACGAGGTGACCCAGCAGGTACCGGCACCCATGGCCAACGGCCGCGTGACGTCACCGCCCTCGGCTGGGTCCCGCACGGTGATCGACGCGCCACCGCCGGCGGTCGCCCGATCACCGCACGAACTGTCTCCCGAGCGGTTAGCTGCGGAGCGCGAACGCCGGGCTCGAAAGCGTCGTAGGGGCTGGCTGGCCTTCTTGCTTGTGGTCATGCTGTCCGCCTCGGCCGCTCTCGCCGGCTGGTATCTGACTGAGGGTCGGTTCACGACGGCGCCAGACCTCTCCTCGCTCAGCAGAGCTGAGGCCCAACAAATGGCGAAGAAGTCAGGCCTAACAGTGGATTTCTCCGAGGCGTACAGCGAAACGATAGGCCGTGGCATGGTGATCTCCACGACGCCCGGACCTGGGGCCAAGGTGGAGCGCGGCAGCACGATCCAGGCTGCCCTCTCGCAGGGCCCGGAACGCTATTCCATGCCTGTTGTCGTTGGACTGACTCGTGCTGCGGCTGAGGGGACGATCGAGAAGGCAAAGCTCTCCGTTGGCAAGGTTGTCGATGGATTCAGCGAGAAGGTTGCCGCCGGCACGGTCCTCCGCGCATCGGAGTCACCCGGTGCCCGCCTGAAGAAAGGCACCCGTATCGATCTGGTGGTGTCGGTCGGCCCGAAGCCTCTCGTGATCACCAACTACCAGGGAACTGCCTACGATTCCGCGGTCGCCGCCCTCAGTGCCGCTGGGTTCCGGGTGGTCGAGCGAAGTGCGTACTCCAAGGATGTCGCCAAGGACCTCGTGCTCCGTCAGGACCCGCGCTCTGGTCGCGGCGAGCCCGGCGACACCGTCACACTCACCCGTTCACTCGGACCCAAGGTGGCAACGGTGCCTGACGTGCAGCGGATGGCACTTCCGGCAGCAAGAAAGCTCATGCGGCAGGCCGGCTTCAAGACCAAGGTGCAGCCGGTCGGCGTCAACCGCAACGGACTCCGCATTGTGATCTACAGCAACCCGGGTGCACGTACGGAGGCACCGCAAGGGTCAACGGTCATCTTGTACGTGGTCTGACGGCCAAAGCAAAGAAACTGCTGGGATGTGACATCCTGCACAGCCCGCGCAGGGCATGCTTCCAGCACTTTCGGGTCGGATCACTGTCTTCATTTTCATCGCCGCGTTGCTCGGGCGCGACCCGCGGGTCGCAGGACCGATTCCTCCAGCAGCGCGTGCCAGCGGGCCAATCGGCTCGGATCCCAGCTGCGACCTAGCAGCCGAT
>Ga0105243_10001473_pt1 | contig 20645 bp, 23 predicted proteins | sample KBSM34metaG_FD_81525 | JGI IMG/M metagenome (GOLD analysis project Ga0105243, IMG submission 81525) | Miscanthus rhizosphere microbial communities from Kellogg Biological Station, Michigan, USA - KBS M3-4 metaG | ecosystem: Host-associated > Plants > Roots > Rhizosphere > Soil | place... | reverse complement strand
TGTCCGTCGCCGATGCGGCGGCCGTCCAGGTCGCGCTCCACTCGGACACGCTGAACGAGGCCGGCTTCGTCGAGGACACGCTCGCGGCCATCGCGGGCCGCGGGATCCACGCGTACCACACCGAGGGGGCGGGCGGCGGGCACGCGCCGGACATCATCACCGTTGCCGCGCAGGGGCACGTGCTGCCCAGCTCGACGAACCCGACCCGCCCGCACACGGTGAACACCCTCGACGAGCACCTGGACATGCTCATGGTGTGCCACCACCTCGACCCGTCCATCCCCGAGGACCTGGCGTTCGCGGAGAGCCGGATCCGGCCGTCGACCATCGCGGCGGAGGACCTGCTGCACGACATGGGCGCCATCTCGATGATCGGCAGCGACGCGCAGGCGATGGGCCGGATCGGGGAGGTGGTGCTGCGCACGTGGCAGTCGGCGCACGTGATGAAGCGCCGGATCGGGGCCCTGCCCGGTGACGGCGCCGCGGACAACAACCGGGCCAGGCGCTACGTGGCCAAGTACACGATCTGCCCGGCGGTTGCGCACGGACTGGACGCCGAGATCGGGTCGGTGGAGGTGGGCAAGCTCGCTGACCTGGTGCTCTGGGAGCCCGCGTTCTTCGGGGTCCGTCCGCACGCGGTGATCAAGGGCGGCGCCATCGCCTGGGCCGCGATGGGCGATGCCAACGCCTCGATCCCGACCCCGCAGCCGGTGCTGCCGAGGCCGATGTTCGGGGCCGCCCCGAAGGTGGCCGCCGCGACCTCGGTGCACTTCGTGGCGCCGCAGGCGATCGAGGACGGGCTGGCCGACCGGCTGAACGTGGACCGCAGGCTGGTGCCGGTGCTCGATGTGCGCGCACGGGGCAAGGAGGACATGCCGCTCAACGACGCGCGACCCCACATCGAGGTGGACCCCGACACGTTCACCGTGCGGATCGACGGGCAGGTGTGGCGCGAGCAGCCCGCCACCGAACTGCCGATGGCCCAGCGGTACTTCCTGTTCTGATGGCGGTGCGTACGCGATGACCTCGAGACTGGCGAACCTGCTTGCGCTGGCCGACTCCCGGCTGCCCACCGGAGGGCACGTGCACTCCGGTGGAGTGGAGGAGGCCATCGCCTGCGGGCTGGTGCGGGACCTCGCGACGCTCGACGCCTACCTGCGCAGGCGGGTCAGCAGCACCGGGCTGGTCGCCGGGTCGATCGCCGCGGCGGTGTGTGGCGGTGCGCTCGCCCCGGGCGAGGCCGATGCGGAGACCGACGCGCGGACCCCGTCCCCTGCGGGGCGTGCGGCGTCCCGGGCCCAGGGCCGGGGGCTGCTGCGGCTGTCCAAACGCGTGTGGCCCGAGCACGACTGGTCGGTTCTCGGCTCCCGCCCGCACCTGGCGGTGGCCTCCGGCGAGGCCGCGCGGGTCTGCGGGATGAGTGATGCCGAGGCCGCGATGGTCCTCGTCTACACCACGATGACGGGGTCCGCGATCGCCGCGCAGCGCCTGCTCGCCCTCGACCCTGCGGACGTGGCGGCCTGCACCTTCGCGCTCTCCGAGCTGTGTGACCGGACGGCGGATCTCGCGGCCACCGGAATCGCCGACCTGTCCGACCCGTTGCTCGACGTGGTCGCGCAGGCGCACCTGGACCGCGAACGCCCCCTGTTCGCCTCGTGAATTCCCCGACATCCCGACTGCCCGAGAACCGCACCACCCGAAGGAGATCGACATGCCCCCGCACCTGATCGACGGCGAACCGCATCAGCACACGCACGACCGGCCCAAGCGGGTGCGGGTGCCGGGAGAGCCGCTGCGAGTGGGTATCGGCGGTCCCGTCGGATCCGGCAAGACCGCGCTGGTGGCCGCGCTCTGTCGTGAGCTGCGCGACGAACTCTCGCTCGCGGTGCTCACCAACGACATCTACACCACCGAGGACGCGGACTTCCTGCGCAGGCACGCGGTGCTGCCCGACGAGCGGATCGCCGCGGTGCAGACGGGTGGCTGCCCGCACACCGCGATCCGCGACGACATCACCGCGAATCTCGACGCGATCGACGACCTGATCGAGGCGAACCCGCCCCTGGACCTGATCCTGGTCGAGTCCGGCGGTGACAACCTCACCGCCACCTTCTCCTCGGGGCTGATCGACGTGCAGATCTTCGTGGTCGACGTGGCGGGCGGCGACAAGGTGCCGCGCAAGGGCGGACCGGGCGTGACGTTCTCGGATCTGCTGGTGGTCAACAAGACCGATCTCGCCCCACTGGTCGGCGCGGACCTGACCGTGATGGAGACCGACGCGGCCCGGGTCCGCGAGGGCAGGCCGACGGCGTTGATCTCGCTGACCGCGGACCCGGCGGCGACACCGGTCCTGGCCTGGGTGCGCGAGCAGTTGGCCGCGGCGGTCTGATCGGGTGCACACCGCGCTGACCATCGTCGCCGAGCGGGGCCGTTCCCCGCGGATCCGGGCGAGCGGGGGACTGGCCGCCCGGATCACCGGGCCCGACACCGTGCACCTCATCTCCGCGGCGGCGACGCCGCTCGGCGGCGACCACCTCGAGATCGCGCTGCGCGTCGGGCCTGGCGCGAGCCTGACGGTGCGCACCGTCGCGGCGGCGCTCGCGTTGCCAGGGGCCGAGGAACTGGTCTCGACCGCGCGCTGGGACATCCGGGTGGACCGGGACGCGGAGTTGCTGCTCGACCCCGAGCCCATGGTCGTCGCGGCGGACGCGGACCACTGGACCCACACCCGGCTCGAGCTGACGTCCTCGTCGCGGGTGACGGTGCGCGAGCGGGCTCAGATCGGGCGCACCGGGGAGCGCGGCGGGCGATGGTCGGGCGCGCTGCACGCGGACCTGGACGGGATGCCGTTGCTGCGACATCGGCTGGAGCTGGGCGCGGGGACGGTGGGGCACGACCTGCTGGACGCGCCGATGGCGGTCCAGAGCGAGCTGGTGTTCCCCGACGAGCGGTCCGCGGTGGTCGAGAGGTACCCCGCGGGTGGGTCGTGGGTGCGGATGCCCCTTGCGGCGGGCGGCAGCCTCGGGACCCGGCTGGGCCGCGCGTTGACTACGGTGAACTCATGACCGGTACCCCGCCCGCGTTCGACCCGGAACAGGTCGCGCAGGCCCGCGCCGCCGTCGAGGCGGTGCCGGACCTACCGGAATGGGTGCGCCGGTTCGAACTGCTCGGCGACCCCACCCGGCTCCGGATCCTGCTCGGTCTGCACCGGGCCCCCGGCATCTACGTCTCGGATCTCGCGGCGGCGCTGGACATGAGCACCACGGCCGTCTCGCACGCCCTTCGGCTGCTGCGCAACCAGGGCTGGGTCGCGGTGCGCCGGGACGGCAAGAAGATGAGCTACTCGCTCGACGACGAGGTCGTGCACCGGATGCTGCACGACCTCGGCGCCACCCACGCACACAACGGCTAGCTAGCCGGCCTTCTCCCGCTCCTCGCCGGTGGAGACCGCCAGCGGATCTCCGATGAGCCCGGCGTCCTTGGCACGTTCGTAGTCCTGCAACAGGTCGATCGCGTTGCGCGCGAACACCTGCTGTTCCGTCGATGCCATCTGCGCGCGTCCGCGGCCGAGGAAGCTGACGGTCCAGGACAGGATCGTGGAGAACTTGCTGCGGAAGCCGACCAGGTACATCAGGTGGATCACCAGCCACGCCACCCAGCCGATGAATCCGCTGATCTCCAGCTTGCCGACCTTCGCGACCGCGCTGAAACGGGAGATGGTCGCCATCGAGCCCTTGTCGAAGTACTTGAAGGGGTGCCGCGTCTCGGGGGGCTCACCGGCGACGGTCGCCTTGATCTGCTTGGCGGCGTACTTGCCGCCCTGCATCGCGACCTGCGCCAGTCCGGGCAGGTTGTCGAGCGACATCATGTCGCCGATGACGTAGACGTTGGGGTACCCGGGCAGCGACAGGTCGGGGTTGACGTGCACGCGGCCCGCGCGGTCGATCTCGGCGCCGGACTGCGCCGCGAGCTGCTTGCCGAGCGGGCTGGCCTGCACGCCCGCGGACCACACCTTGCACTGCGAGTCGATGCGGCGCTCGGTGCCGTCCTTCTCCTTGACGACCAGGCCGTCCACGTCGACGTCGGTGACCATCGCGTTGAGCTGGATCTCGACGCCCAGCTTCTCGAGCCGGCCGGCCGCCTTCTCGCTGAGCTTGCCGCCGTAGACAGGGAGCACCGCCGGGGCGCCGTCGAGGAGGATCACCCGGGACTCGCGGGAGTCGATGTTCCTGAAGGCGCCGGTGAGGGTGCGATGGGCCAATTCCGCGATCTGGCCTGCCAGTTCGACGCCGGTGGGGCCCGCGCCGACCACGACGAAGGTGAGCAGCCGGGCGCGCTCCTCCGGGTCGTGGGAGAGCTCGGCCTGCTCGAAGGCGCCGAGGATGCGGCCGCGCAGTTCGAGGGCGTCGTCGATGGTCTTCATGCCGGGCGCGAACTCGGCGAACTGGTCGTTGCCGAAGTAGGACTGACCGGCGCCCGCGGCGACGATCAGGCTGTCGAACTCGGTGACCGTCTCTCGCTCGAGCAGCCGCGACGTGACCGTCTTGGCCTCGAGGTCGACCTCGAGTACGTCGCCGAGCAGCACCTGGGTGTTCTTCTGCTTGCGCAGGACCAGGCGGGTCGCGGGGGCGATGTCGCCTACCGAGAGGATGCCGGTCGCCACCTGATAGAGCAGCGGCTGGAACAGGTGGTGGGTGGTGCGAGCGATGAGGGTGACGTCGACGTCGGCGCGTTTGAGTGCCTGCGCACCGAACAGTCCGCCGAAACCGGAACCGATGACCACGACGCGATGGCGGCGCGACTCCACCGTCTGGATGCTCATTGACGCTCCTCCGCAGATCTGGAATGACGAATCTCACGGTAGTCCCAGGCTCACCTCCCGTCCCGGCAAGTCAGGGCCGCGCCCACCCGTGTCGCGCCCGCGGCAGGGTGTGGGATCGGTCACCGCGACGACGGGCATCACGGATACCCGCATGTTGCCGTGAGGAAGTCTTGTGATTGTCTTTACTTTCCATCCCTGCAGAGCAATGAGGAGGGCGGCCGCTGTGAGTGGGCATGTCCGTGAGCGCGTCGACAAGTACTTCGAGGAAGTTGTCCGTCGCAACGCCGGTGAGCCGGAGTTCCACCAGGCCGTCGCCGAGGTTTTCGAATCGCTCACGGTGGTGCTGGAGCGGCACCCGAACTACGCCGACGGCGCGCTGATCGAGCGGCTGTGCGAGCCGGAGCGCCAGATCATCTTCCGGGTGCCGTGGACCGACGACAACGGCAACGTGCACGTAAACCGCGGATTCCGGGTGCAGTACAACAGCGTGCTCGGCCCCTACAAGGGCGGCCTGCGCTTCCACCCGAGCGTCAACCTGGGCATCGTGAAGTTCCTCGGCTTCGAGCAGATCTTCAAGAACGCGCTGACCGGACTGCCCATCGGCGGCGGCAAGGGTGGCTCCGACTTCGACCCCAAGGGCCGCTCCGACGCGGAGATCATGCGGTTCTGCCAGTCGTTCATGACCGAGCTGCACCGGCACATCGGTGAGTACACCGACGTGCCCGCGGGCGACATCGGCGTCGGTGGCCGCGAGATCGGCTACCTGTTCGGCCAGTACAAGCGGCTGACGAACTCCTACGAGTCGGGCGTGCTCACCGGCAAGGGCCTGACCTGGGGTGGCTCCCAGGTGCGCAAGGAGGCGACCGGCTACGGCGCCGCCTACTTCGTCGCCGAGATGCTCAAGACGGCCGGCACCAGCATGGACGGCAAGCGGGTCGTGGTCTCCGGTTCCGGCAACGTGGCGATCTACGCGATCGAGAAGGTGCACCAGCTCGGTGGCACTGTGGTGGCCTGCTCGGATTCGGCCGGCTACATCGTGGACGAGCGCGGCATCGACCTGGAGCTGCTCAAGGAGATCAAGGAGGTCCGGCGCGGCCGGATCTGCGATTACGTCGACACCGTTTCGTCCGCCAAGTATGTTGCGGGCGGCTCGATCTGGGACGTGCCCTGCGAGGTCGCGATCCCGTCCGCCACCCAGAACGAGCTCGACGAGAAGGGCGCACTGACCCTGGTCGAGAACGGGGTCCGCGTGGTCGCGGAGGGTGCCAACATGCCGACCACCCCCGAGGCGTTGCGCGTGCTGCGCTCGGCGGGCGTCGCGTTCGCCCCCGGCAAGGCCGCGAACGCGGGCGGCGTGGCGACCTCGGCGCTGGAGATGCAGCAGAACGCCTCGCGCGACTCCTGGCACTTCGACTACACCGACGAGCGGCTCTCGAAGATCATGTCGGACATCCACTGCCGCTGTGTCGCGACCGCGGAGGAGTACGGCAAGCCGGGCGACTACGTCCTCGGTGCGAACATCGGCGGCTTCGTCAAGGTGGCGGATGCGATGCTCGCGATGGGCGTCATCTGACGCCCTCGGCGAGCGCCGCGGCTGTCGGCGCGTCGGCTGGGTAGAAGGTCTCGATCGCCAGCTCGGCGACCGTGACGTCCATCGGCGTGCCGAACACCGTGGTGGTGCTGAGAAACGCCAGTTCGCCTCCCGGCGTGGCGAATCGGAGCGGCACCACCAGGGCATCCGGGTCGTGGTCCGTCGGCGCCTCGCCGGGGTAGGCCGACAGTTCGTCGGCCAACGCGGCGAGGAACGGATCCCCGGTGGTGGCGATCTGGTGGTCGAGCCGGTGCAGCAGGTGACTGCGCCACTGACCGAGATTGACGATCCGCGGTGCCATGCCCTCCGGATGCAGGCTCAACCGCAGCACGTTGACGGGCGGTTCGAGCAGGTGGAGCGCGCATCCCTCGGTGAACATCGCGACCGCCGCGTTGCCGTCGATCATGTTCCAGTGCCGGTCGACGACGACGGCAGGGGCGGGCAGGTGCGCACCGAGGATCGCCGCGATCGCGTCGGCCACCGCGGCCATCGGCACGTCGGAGAGCTGGTGCTCCGGGTAGGCCGGGGCATAGCCGCCTGCCAGCAGCAGCGAGTTCCGCTCCCGCAGAGGGATCTCGAGCTGTTCGCTGAGCTTGAGCAGCATCGCCTTGGTCGGCTTGGACCTGCCGGTCTCGAGGAAGCTCACGTGCCGGGCCGAGACCTCGGCCCGGGACGCGAGGTCCAGTTGACTGAGCCTGCGTCGCTCACGCCACCGCCGGAGCAACGTGCCGACCGGCTGCTGGGCCTCGATGAGGGTGGTCATGAGGCAACCCTAGGGCGGGCCGGGAAGCGCCGCCATTACCTCGGAGGTAATCGACGCGGCGCACCGCGACGGTCAGAGTTGTGTTCCGACGGGGGCCGAGGCGGCCACCGCGACATCCGACAGGAGTGACGACATGACCTTCGAAAACCTTGCGGCCCAGTACATCGCGGTGTGGAACGAGACCGATGCGGACCGGCGTCGCGCCGCGATCGACGCGCTGTGGGCGGCCGACGGCCGGTACGTGGACCCGATGGCCGCGGCCACCGGCCGGGCCGAGATCGACGCCACCGTCGGCGCCGTGCAGCAGCAGTTCGCCGGGATGAGCTTCCGGCTCAACGGCCCGGTCGACGGTCACCACGACCAGGCGAGGTTCGGCTGGCAGCTCGGGCCCGCGGGTGCGGAGGACCTGATCGAGGGGTTCGACGTGATCGAGCGCGACGCCGACGGCCGGCTGATCCACGTGCTCGGCTTCCTCGACAAGGTGCCCTCCGCCTGAGGCGTGCCTCCTGGCCGGACGGCCACCGCGACTGCCTCGTAGGAGGCGGATACGTGGCGGGTCGTCCGGTCCGGGGAGGACCGCTTCGGGGCCTGTGGAGCTCGCCACAAGCAGGTCTTCCACTGGATGTGTCAAGTCGATGATCAGTAGTCTGCGGCGTGTGAAGCCATCGTCGAGGCGGCCCGAACCGCGGATGCTGGTCCCGTTGCTGGTGTTCATCGCCCTGGTCGTCGCGGCGGTCGGCAGCCTCGGGGCGCCGCTGATCACCAGCGTGGCGACCACATTCGATGTGTCACTGGCCAGCGCGCAGTGGACTCTCACCATCACCCTGCTGACCGGTGCCATCGCCACGCCTGTTCTCGGCCGCTTGGGGGCCGGTCCTCATCGCCGCGGCACCATCCTCGCCACCCTCGGGGTCGTGGTGGCGGGAAGCGTGCTCACGGTGCTTCCACTGCCCTTCGCCTGGCTGCTCGTCGGCCGGGCGGCTCAGGGCGTCGGCTTGGGGTTGACCGCGCTGATGATGGGCGTCGCCCGTGATCATCTTCCCGAAGGTCGCGCGGCCGCCACGATCGCCCTGGTGTCGGTCGCCTCCACCGTCGGTGTCGGCATCGGCTACCCGCTGGCAGGGTTGCTCACCGAACTCGGCGGTGTACGCGTCGCATACGGACTCGGGGTGTTCGTCACCGCCGTCGCGTTCCTGGCGGCCCTGCGCAGCATGCCCGTACCACCCGAGGGGCGCTCGGCTCGGGTCGACATACCTGGCGCGCTACTCCTGGCAGGCGGCCTGTTCCTCGTTCTTCTCCTGGCGAGCGAGACGGGCCTGTGGATCCGACACCTCGGCCTGGCGGTGGCTCTGGCGGCGATTGCCGCACTCCTGCTCGGCATCTGGGCGGCCTACGAACGCCGTAGCTCGGCGCCGCTTGTCGATATCCGGCTGATGCGACACCCGGCCGTCGCCGGAGCGAACGCCGCGATGCTCGTCGGCGGCGTTGGCATGTACCTGCTGCTGACCCTCATCACGCGCTACGCCCAGACACCCGAGAGCGCCGGTTACGGCTTCGGGCTCACCACCTTCGTTGCCGGGCTCGTGCTGGTTCCGTTCTCGCTGCTGGGATTCGTCGCAGGCAAGCTCACGCCTCGCCTGCGCGAGCGAATCGGCGCGCCGCCACTTCTGGCCGGTAGCGCCATCATCGTGCTGTTTGCTTTTGCCCTGTTTGTTGCCGCCCGCTCGAACCTCGCCGAGTTGCTGGCATCGATGGCGGTACTCGGCTTCGGCGTCGGCGGATTCTCGGCGGCGATGCCCTCCGTCATCCTGGCCGTCACCCCGACGGATGAGACGACGAGCGCCATGAGCTTCAACCAGGTCGTGCGCAGCGTCGGCTTCTCGCTCGGAAGTGCAATCGGTGGCCTGGTGTTGGCCGCCGGCACTCCGAGCGGGCATCTCTTCCCGACCGACGACGCCTACACGACCGCGGCATGGATCGGGATCGCAGCAATGGCAGTCACGGCGATCACGTGCGTCACGCTCGCCCGCCGTCCCGCGGCCCGAGAACCTGGCACAAATCAGCCAATTGGGTTTCGCTGACCTGGCGGTGGACACGGCCAAATACCGGCGGTCCAGGGCTTCAAGTGAACAACTGTGCAGGTATAGGCTGAGTGACGGCATCGGCTCGGTTCTCGCGCCCATCGAGGAACGTCATGACCGTGACATCCCGCATCACCCGCACCGGGCTGATCCGCGCATGGCGAGACCTCGACCGCGGTGAGCGACGCAGCCTCGTCGGCATGGCGGTCACGGTGCTCGCCCTCAACGTCATCGGCTGGGGTGTGCTGTTCGTCGTCGTCGTTCCCGGGCACTACACGGTCCACGGGTCCGCTTTCGGCGTCGGGCTCGGCGTCACGGCGTACACGCTCGGCATGCGGCACGCCTTCGACGCCGACCACATCGCGGCCATCGACAACACCACGAGGAAGCTCGTCGCGGAGAACAAGAAGCCGATGTCGGTCGGATTCTGGTTCTCCCTCGGGCATTCCACGATCGTGTTCGTGCTCGTGGCGCTGCTGGCATTCGGGGTGCGTGAGCTCGCCGCGAGCCTGTCCGACGACAACTCCGATCTCACGCGATGGACGGGAGTGTTCGGCACCCTGGTCTCGGGGACCTTTCTGCTGCTCATCGGCCTGTTCAACCTGATGTCGTTCATCGCGATCCACCGGGTGTTCCGCGAGATGAAGAGGGGCGCCTACGACGAGGCGCGGCTGGAGCGGGAACTCGACAATCGGGGAGCCCTCAACCGGGTGCTGAAGCCGGTGGTCGCCGCGGTCCGCGCGCCGTGGCACATGTATCCGGTCGGGCTGCTCTTCGGGATGGGCTTCGACACGGTCACCGAGGTGGGGCTGCTCGTCATCGCGGGTGGCGCGGCCGCGACCGGGCTGCCCTGGTACTCGATCCTGGTGTTGCCGATCCTGTTCTGCGCGGGCATGTCGTTGTTCGATTCGATCGACGGCTCGTTCATGAACTTCGCCTACGGCTGGGCGCTCGCCCGGCCGCTCCGCAAGATCTACTACAACCTCGTGGTCACGGGGCTGTCGGTGGTGGTCGCGATGCTCATCGGTGCGCAGGAGATCATCTCGCTCCTGACCGCGAAGTTCGACGTCACCGATGGGCTGCTCGGGTGGATCGGCGCGCTCGATCTCGGGGCGATGGGGTTCATCATCGTCGGGCTGTTCATCGGCACCTGGCTGACCGCCGTGCTGGTGTGGCAGTACGGCGGCGTGCAGGCGCGCTGGGAGTCCGGTCTGGCGACGTCGCCGTCACCCGAGAAGGCGGCGTCACCCGAGTGACGAACCGTTGTGCCCGTGGTGGTCGCGTCCTAGGGTGAATTCCACCGAGGCCGGAGCGAGGCCGTGATGCACGAGATGTCGATCACCCAGAGCGTCGTCGACGCGGTGTGCGAGCGTGCGGCGGGCAGGCGGGTGCGGCGGGTCACGATCGAGGTGGGCACGCTCTGCGCGGTGGTCCCCGATTCGATGCAGTTCTGTTTCGAGCTGGCGACCGAGGGCACCGTGATGGAGGGTGCCAGCCTGGAGATCGATCAGCCGCCGGGCAGGGCGCACTGTCGCGGCTGCGGGGCGGATTTCGAGCTGACCGATCTGGTGGTGCTGTGCCGCTGCGGTAGCGCGGACGTGGAGATCCTCTCGGGCCGCGAACTACGGATCATGTCGATGGAAGTGAGCTGAGCTATGTGTGCAACATGCGGATGCGGCGACCACGCGGGTGCGGTGATCACGGTGCCCCACGACCATGCCGATCACGATCACGATCACGCTCATCCACACGACCCTGCCCACTCACACGATCACGCGCACCAGCACGACCACGACGATCATCCGCACGAACACCTGCCGCCGACCGAGACGATCTCGCTCGAGCAGAAGGTGCTCGCGAAGAACGACCTGCTCGCACAGGAGATCCGGGAATGGTTGGCCGCCCGCGACATCCTCGCCTTCAACATGACGAGCTCGCCGGGCGCGGGCAAGACCACGTTGCTCGAGCGAACGATCCGTGAACTCGGCGGCGCGCGCCCGATCTCTGTCATCGAGGGCGATCAGGAGACGTTGCTCGACGCCGAACGGATCAAGGCCACGGGATGTTCGGTGGTGCAGGTCAACACCGGCGCCGGCTGTCACCTCGACGCCGAGATGATGCGGCGCGCCCTCGACACGCTCGACCCGCCCAGCGGGTCGTTGCTGTTCGTGGAGAACGTCGGCAACCTCGTCTGCCCGGCCCTGTTCGATCTCGGCGAGCGCAGCAAGGTGGTCGTGATCTCGGTGACCGAGGGGTCGGACAAGCCGCTCAAGTACCCGCACATGTTCGCGGCCGCCGGGTTGGTGATCATCAACAAGACCGATCTCTTGCCGTATGTCGACTTCGATCTCGAGGCGTGCTCGCGACACGCGCGGTCGGTGAACCCGGACGTTCAGATCGTGCCGGTATCGGCGGTGTCGGGTGAGGGCGTAATCGATTGGTACACATGGATTGACGCGCAGTCGGGGCGCCGTGACGATCCTGCGACCATTGACAAGGTTCTTCCGGCGGGTGTAGACCGTGATGAGCGTCATACAAGTGGGCCGAGGGTCGACTCCGATGACGTAGGGGCACAGCCCTGCCCCGGAGAGCGGCACTGATGCCAACGGAGGCGGCAGTCAAAGCCGAAGAAACGTTGATCCACGTGCTGTGGATCAACGCGGGTCTCAGTTGTGATGGTGATTCGGTGGCACTGACTGCTGCCACCCAGCCCAGCATCGAGGAGATCGCCCTCGGTGCCCTTCCGGGCCTGCCAAAGATCGCCGTCCACTGGCCCCTGATCGATTTCGAGTGCGGGTCGGCCGGCGGTGCCGACGACTTCCTCGAGTGGTTCTGGAAGGCCGATCGCGGCGAACTCGAACCGTTCGTGCTGGTGGTCGAGGGATCGATCCCCAACGAGAAGCTGCACGACGAGGGGTACTGGTGCGGCTTCGGGAGTGACCCGGCCACCGGACAACCCGTGACGACGAGCGAGTGGCTCGATCGTCTCGCGCCGAAGGCGACCGCGATCGTGGCGGCCGGAACCTGCGCGACGTACGGCGGAATCCACGCGATGGCGGGAAATCCCACCGGCGCGATGGGCGTGCCCGACTACCTCGGCTGGGAATGGAAGTCCAAGGCCGGGATCCCGATCGTCTGCGTGCCCGGTTGCCCGATCCAGCCGGACAACCTGTCCGAGACGCTGACGTATCTGCTGTACATGGCGACCGATCAGGCGCCGATGATCCCGCTCGACGAGGCGTTGCGCCCGCAGTGGCTGTTCGGTGCCACGGTGCACGAGGGTTGCGACCGCGGTGGCTATTACGAGCAGGGTGAGTTCGCCACCGAATACGGGTCGCCGACCTGCCTGGTGAAGCTGGGCTGCTGGGGTCCGGTGGTCAAGTGCAACGTCCCCAAGCGCGGCTGGATGAACGGCCTCGGCGGATGCCCGAACGTCGGCGGCATCTGCATCGGGTGCCCCATGCCCGGCTTCCCCGACAAGTTCATGCCGTTCATGGACGAACCGCCCGGCGGCCTGGTCTCGAGCACGGCGTCGGGGCTCTACGGCTCCGTCATCCGGCGCCTGCGTCACGTGACCGCACGAACGGTGGAGAAGGAACCGCGTTGGCGCAATCCGGGTTCCACGCTCGAAACGGGAGCAGTACGTACCTGGTAGCTCGACCTGTCGAGAGGCAATTCGATGACACAGATCATCCCCGAGCCGTCGCACAAGCAGACGGACCCCGGCGGCCTCGTGGAGATGGCCTGGGATCCGATCACCCGCATCGTGGGCAGTCTCGGCATCTACACCAAGATCGATTTCGACAACCGAGAGGTGGTGGAATGCCACAGCACCTCGTCCATCTTCCGCGGCTACTCGTTGTTCATGAAGGGCAAGGATCCCCGCGACGCGCACTTCATCACGAGCCGCATCTGCGGCATCTGCGGCGACAACCACGCGACGTGTTCCTGCTACACGCAGAACATGGCCTACGGGGTGAAGCCGCCGCACCTCGGGGAATGGATCGTCAACCTCGGTGAGGCCGCCGAGTACATGTTCGACCACAACATCTTTCAGGAGAACCTGGTCGGCGTGGACTACTGCGAGAAGATGGTGTCGGAGACCAACCCAGGCGTGCTCGCCAAGGCCGAGAACACCCAGGCGCCGCGGGCGGGCGAACACGGCTACCGCACGATCGCGGACATCATGCGTTCGCTCAACCCCTTCACCGGCGAGTTCTATCGCGAGGCGCTCCAGGTCAGCCGGGCGACCCGAGAGATGTTCTGCCTCATGGAGGGTCGGCACGTGCACCCGTCCACCCTGTACCCGGGCGGGGTCGGGACGGTGGCCACCATCCAGCTGATGACGGACTACATGACCCGGTTGATGCGGTACGTGGAGTTCATGAAGAAGGTCGTGCCCATGCACGACGACCTGTTCGACTTCTTCTACGAGGCGATTCCTGGGTACGAGAAGGTGGGCCTGCGCCGGACGCTGCTCGGTTGCTGGGGCTCGTTCCAGGACCCCGAGCACTGCAACTTCGAGTACAAGGACATGACCAACTGGGGCCGGAAGATGTTCGTCACCCCCGGGGTCGTCGTCGACGGCAAGCTGGTCACCACCGATCTCGTCGACATCAACCTGGGCATCCGGATCCTGCTGGGCTCGTCGTACTACGACGACTGGTCCGACCAGGAGACCTTCGTCAAGCAGGACCCGCTGGGCAATCCGGTCGACCGGCGGCACCCGTGGAACCAGCACACCAACCCGCAGCCGCAGAAACGCGACCTCGAGGACAAGTACAGCTGGCTGATGTCGCCCAGGTGGTTCGACGGCACCGACCACCTCGCGCTGGACACCGGCGGAGGGCCGCTGGCCCGACTGTGGTCGACGGCGCTGGCAGGGCTCGTCGACATCGGGTACGTGAAGTCGACCGGCCGCAGCGTGCAGATCAACCTCCCGAAAACCGCGCTCAAGGGCCCGGTTTCGCTCGAGTGGAAGATCCCGGAGCACGGCAGCAACACCATCGAACGCAACCGCGCCCGGACCTACTTCCAGGCCTACGCGGCGGCCTGCGCGCTGCACTTCGCGGAGAAGGCCCTCGAGGAGATCCGGGCCGGGCGCACCAAGACCTGGGAGAAGTTCGACGTTCCCGACGAGGGCATCGGCTGCGGGTTCACCGAGGCGGTTCGCGGCGTGCTCTCCCACCACATGGTGATCCGGGACGGGAAGATCGCGAACTACCACCCCTATCCGCCGACCCCGTGGAACGCCAGCCCCCGCGACAGCCTCGGCACACCGGGGCCGTACGAGGATGCGGTGCAGGGGCAGCCGATCTTCGAGGAGAACGATCGGGATCACTTCAAGGGGATCGACATCATGCGGACGGTCCGCAGCTTCGACCCCTGCCTGCCCTGCGGCGTGCACATGTACCTCGGCAATGGCAAGACGCTGGAGAAGCTGCACTCGCCGACGCAGTACTCGACCGGAGAGTGACGGTGAACGGCGAGGCGGCAGGGGACGAGGAAGCACGGTGGCGCGCGGCGGGTGATCGGATAGAGACGCTTCTCGAGGCCAGTTCGGCGGGCGGCACCGTGGCGCGCGAGCGCGCCGAACAGCTGGTGCGCGAGGTGGTCGACCTCTACGGCGAGGGATTGGCGCGGGTCGTGCGGATCCTCGGCGAGCACGTGGAGGACGGGGCCGAGTGGCTCGCCGACGACGACCTGGTGGCGAGCCTGCTGCTGGTGCACGGTCTGCACCCGCACGACGTGCCGACCCGGGTGCGTGCGGCGCTCGACAGCGTGCGGCCCTATCTCGGCTCGCACGGCGGGGACGTGGAGCTGATGGGCATCGAGTTCCCGGGTGAAGGCGGGCCCGCCGATGGTGGCGGGGTGGTGCGCCTGGAGTTGACCGGCAGCTGCAGGAGCTGCCCGTCCTCGTCGGTGACGCTGGAACTGGCCGTGGAGGGCGCGGTGCTCGCTGCGGCGCCGGAGATCGCCTCGATCGAGGTGGTCGCCGCTCAGCCCGGCTCCGAGCCAGGGCTGATCGCCGCCGAGTCGCTGTTCTCGCACGTGCACGCCCCGCCGGGTCCCGCCGGAACGTGGTGCCCCGCGCCGGAACTGGAGCAGCTCGCGCCCGGCGAGGTGGGCGGGTTCGTGGTCGGGGGTCTGCCCATCCTGGTCTGCCGCATCGGCGACGACCTGCTGGCCTACCGAGACCGCTGCCCGTCGTGTACGCACTCGCTGGCGGGCGCCGTCCTGGCGCGTCGCGCCGGCCACGCGGCGGGCGACGCCGTCCTGCGGTGTCCGACCTGCCGCGCCCATTTCGACGTGGTGCACGCGGGTGCCGGGCTCGACGACGGCGACGTGCACCTCGAGCCGCTGCCGGTGCTGGTCCGGGACGGCGTGCGCTCGGTCGCGGTACCGGTGGGGGTGAGCGGATGAGCACTCCCTTCTCGGTGCTCAAACGCATCACGGCGACCCGCCCGGCTCCGCAGCCGGGCGAGCGCTGTGAGATGTGCGCGGAGGCGATCGGCGATCGCCATCAGCATGTGGTCAACGTGGAGGGGCGGGCGTTGATGTGCGTCTGCCGCGGCTGCTACCTGCTGTTCACCGACCAGGGCGCCGAGCTGCGGTACCGCGCCGTCCCGGATCGCTATCTCTCGTTCCCCGGGTTCGAGCTCGGCCAGGGCCGATGGGACGAACTCGAGATCCCGGTGGGATTGGCCTTCTTCTTCCGGAACTCGGTCCTCGGCCGGATGGTCGCGTTCTATCCCGGTCCCGCGGGGGCCACCGAGTCGGAACTGCCGCTCGACGCGTGGAACGCCGTGCGCGCGGCGAATCCGGAGCTGGACACGGCGGCCGACGACGTCGAGGCGGTGTTGATCCGGATGCCGGAGGAGGGGCGCGGCGAGGCGGAGTGCTTCCTGGTGCCGATCGACGCGTGCTACGAGTTCGTCGGTCGGCTGCGCACGCTGTGGCGCGGCTTCGACGGCGGCCAGGAGGCGCGCGGGTACATCGACGACTTCTTCGCGGGGATCGCGGCCCGGGCCGGTCGGTCTCACGCCGGCGGTGCCGGCCGGGAGTTCGGCGGCGGTGAGGCGCCGTGAGTGAGGTGTCGTTCGCCGTCCTCGACGTCGCCCCGGAGCCCTATGCGGCGGCCCCGATCCTCTCCGCCCGAGTGGCGGTGAGCGCCGCCGCGCCCGTACACGCCATCGCGCTGCGCTGCCAGGTGCGCATCGAGCCGCACCGACGGCGGTACACCGACGCCGAGGCCGCGGGGCTGGTTGACCTCTTCGGCGGTCGGGAGCGGTGGTCATCGACGCAACACTCATTCGTGTGGCTGCAGTGCGCCGCGCTGGTGCAGGGTTTCGCCGAGACCTGCGAGGCGACCCTGCCGATGCCGTGCACCTACGACTTCGAGGTGGCGGCGTCGAAGTACCTGCACGCCCTGGAGGAGGGGACCGTCCCGCTGGTGTTCCTGTTCAGCGGCACGGTGTTCACCAAGGGTGCAGGGGGGTTCGGGGTCCAGCAGATCCCGTGGGATCGTGAGGATCGCTACGACCTCCCGGTCTCGGTGTGGCGGGACCTGATCCGGATGCACTTCCCGAACACCGGCTGGGTGCGGCTCGGCCGGGAGACCCTCGAGGCGCTGGCCGAATACAAGTCCACGCGGGGCCTGGTCGGCCTCGACGAGGCCGTCACGGAACTGCTCGCGCAGACGCGGGAGCAGGCCCGGTGACCACCACCGATGTCGGAACCCGAGTCCGCGCCGTCGCCGACGCGGTGCTCTACGAGGGCTACCTGCTCTATCCGTACCGGGCGAGCTCGCGAAAGAACCAGTCGCGCTGGCAGTTCGGTGTGCTCGGTCCACCAGGGGCATCGTCGGCAGGCGTCGGCGAGGAGCCGTCGCTGTCCGCGCAGTGCGTGCTGGCGCGCGGCGCGCCGGAGGGGGAACGCGCGGCACAGGTCACGGTGACGCTTCGCTTCCTGCAGCTGCAGGCCCGCAGCGTGCAGGAGGCGTCGGGCGCGGGCGGATACCGCGCGGTGGACGAACTGGTGGTGGGGGCGCGGTCGTGGCTCAGTTGGGACGAGGCCGTCGAGCGGGAGATCGAACTCCCGGCGGTGGCGTTGTCGGAACTCGCGGTGGCCAGGGGCTTTCCGATCGACGTGGCGGGCGGCACGGACACCGAGGAGCTGCTCGCGCCGGACGGATCCACCGCGGGACGGATCGTCCGGTCCCGGTTGCCGATCGCCGCAACGGTGACTCTCGGCGCCGCGGAGGACGACGGCTTCACCCGGCTGTTGGTCGAGGTGCGAAACACCGGGCCGGAGACGATCGACAAGGATCTCGCCGTCGCGAGGTCGTTGATCGGTGCGCACGCGATCGTGACCGTCCGCGATGGGTCGTTCGTCTCCCTGCTCGAACCCCCGGATGCGGCGGCGGGCCCCGTGGCCCGGGTCGCGCACCACCGGTGCTTCCCGGTGCTGGCGGGCACGCGCGGAGAGACGGACATGGTGTTGATCTCGCCGATCATCCTGTACGACTACCCGGAGGTCGCCGCGCAGAGCGACGGCGCGCTCTTCGACTCCACCGAGATCGACGAGATCCTCACTTTGAGGGTGATGGCGATGACCGACGAGGAGAAGGCGCAGGCGCGCGCCACCGATCCGCTGGCCGCGCAGATCGTCGACCGCTGCGATGCGATGACGCCCGAGGCGATGCAGCGGCTGCACGGCACTTTCCGCGACCCGCGGCTCGATCCGGGACTGATACCCGAAGTGCCCGAGGGGGTTCCCTGGTGGGATCCCGAGGCCGACGCGAGTGTGCGGCCGGATGTGGACGCGGTGTCGGTGAACGGTGTCCGTGTGGCCAAGGGCAGCGCGGTGCGGCTGCACCCGTCTCGCCGTGCCGACGCGCAGGACCTCTTCTTCGACGGCAGGACGGCAAGGGTCGCGTCGGTGCACGCCGATGTCGACGGCAACACCCACGTCGGCGTGGTCATCGACGACGATCCCGCCGCGGACCTGCACGACTGGTACGGGCGTTATCTCTACTTCGCCCCGGACGAGCTGGAACCGCTCGGTGGCGATGAACCGGGCAGAGAGGAGAACTAGCGATGGAAACAGTGGGGCAGATCGCGACGGTGCTCGTGGTGGCGCTGGTCGCAGCCGGTGTGATCGTCGGCGTGCGTTCGGTTCCCGACATCAGGCGCTACCTACGCATGCGTCACATGTGACGACGGCGGCGCGCGGAGAGATCGGTGAACGACCAACGGCGGGTGCTGGTCGCCGGTATCGGGAACATCTTTCTCGGTGATGACGGGTTCGGCCCCGAGGTGCTGAGACGGCTGGCCGAGCGCGGGCACGCGAGTGAGCCGCGGCCGATCCCGGACGGGGTCCGGCTGGTGGACTACGGCATTCGGGGCGTTCACCTGGCCTACGACCTGCTGGACGGCTGGGATGCCCTCGTCCTGGTGGACGCGCTGCCGGATCGTGGCGCGCCGGGCGCCATCCGGGTCTTCGAGGTCGATCCGGAGCGCGGCGGCGGGGGCGGTGGGCTCGATGCCCACGGCATGGACCCGGCGTCGGTCTTCGCGAGCCTGGACGCGCTCGGCGGCACCGCGCCCCGGACGGTCGTGGTGGGCTGCGAGGCGCGGTGCGTCGCGGACGGCATCGGGTTGTCGCCGGAGGTGGCCGCGGTCGTGGACGACGCGGTCGCGGCAGTGCTCGAACTGGTCGAGGATCCGCCGAGGTGGGTGCCCGCGGCCGCCGCGGATGCGGGAGAGGAGGGCTGAGCGGATGTGCTTGGGGATCCCGGGGCAGGTGGTGCGCATGCTCGACGGCTACGGCGACCAGTTGGCGCTGGTCGACGTCGCGGGCGAGCACCGAAAGATCAACGTGGGGATGCTGCCGGACGACGTGTTCGAGCCGGGGGACTGGATCATCATCCACATGGGGTTCGCCGTCGAGAAGACGGATGCGGCGGGTGCGCAGAGTGCCCTCGCCGGTCTCGAGTTGATGGGGCGGCCTCGGGAACCGGACGAACAGTCGATGTGAGGGTCGCGGGCGGACCCAGGAGGATCTATACTAGCTATCTAGATAGATCCGCCAGGCGTCCCCGGAGGCAGACATGTCGAACAGTGCAGCACGCGCCCGCGGCGTCCCGGAGCGTCACCGCGACCACCCACGCCGCCTGACCGCAGTCGGCGATTCGGTCAGCGACCACGACCTCATCGAGCTCATCCGATCCGAACTGGCCAGCCGTCCCACCCTGAGCCTGGTCGCGGGTCGGGTCTCCCACCTGCTGCTGGCCGGCCAGGTCGACGGCGACGATCCGATCCTCGACCTCATCGATCCGGGCAACATCCTCGACGAGAAGACGGTGATGCGCGACGCCGTCGAGTACATCCTGTCGTTCCCGCACCTCTCCGCGGGAGAGGTCGCCGTCAAATATCGCAAGACCTGGGCCAACCCGAGCGACGCACTGCGCAAGCGGGCCGGACAGATCATCGGCCTCAAGCAGGGCAGGCGATACCGCTACCCGGAGTTCCAGTTCTCGCTGCCCGAGGACGCGATCGAGCTGATCCGCCGGAGCAACGTCGCGCTTGGCGCCGAGAACGACCCGTGGGGCGTGGCGTCCTGGTGGCTCTCGCCCAATCCCGCCGCCACAGGCCGCACCTCGCCCGTGGACCTGCTCGAAGCGGGAGACCTCGAGCAGGTCGCCGCCCTGGTCCGGGCCGAGGTAGAGGACGACATTGCCTAACCGGGTACCCCCACCCGCGGTGACCGCAGAGGTGGCGTCGATCCCTGCCGGAACGAAGCTGTGGCGCATCCATTCCGGCGCCCCGGATCGACACGTGCTGTCCCTGAACCAGACCCCGGCCCATCCCGTCCACGGCGGCAGGTTCGACTCCCCGGACGGCTCGTTCCACTACAGCTACTTCGGCGACGACATCTCGGTGTGCATCGCTGAGACCTACTGCCGCTCACTCCCGCTCGACGACAACGTGCCCAGGATCCTGCGCAGGAAGAAGCTCGACGGGCGGGTGCTGTCGCAGGTGCAGGTGACCACCGAGTTCCCGGTCGCGCTCCTGCACGGCCGCCACCTGGCCGCCATCGGCCAGGACCTGTGGCTGACGAAATGCGATCCCGTCGACTATCCGCGGACCCAGCAGTGGGCCGCGGCGGTGCTGAACGGTTCGCAGGTGCACGGCATCAAGTACCGCGCCCGCAACGACGAGGACCGGTTCTCGGTGGTCATGACCATCCGCGCGGACACGGACCCGCCCGTCGCGCTGGCCGATCTGATGTGCGTGGTGCGGGACCCGATTCCGCTCGACGACGCTTCGGGCCTGGAACTGGTGCGCTCGCACCTCGCGGTCTACAACGCCACGCTGCGCTGATCGC
>Ga0105243_10001470_pt1 | contig 20672 bp, 19 predicted proteins | sample KBSM34metaG_FD_81525 | JGI IMG/M metagenome (GOLD analysis project Ga0105243, IMG submission 81525) | Miscanthus rhizosphere microbial communities from Kellogg Biological Station, Michigan, USA - KBS M3-4 metaG | ecosystem: Host-associated > Plants > Roots > Rhizosphere > Soil | place... | reverse complement strand
TTCATGGGCGTGGTCACGCCGGGCTGGACCATGGCCAACTTCGTGGCCAACGGCTGGGCCGGCGGCAGCGTGCTCAACGGCGCGGCCATCTCGGGCATCTTCGCCTCCATTCCGTTCGCGATCTGGTTCTTCCTCGCCATCGAGGGCGCGGCCATGGCGGCCGAGGAGGCGCGCGATCCGCACCGCACCATTCCCATCGCGTACACCACGGGCATCGTCACGCTGGTGGTGCTGGCCTTCGGCGTGATGATCTTCGCGGGCGGCGTGGGCGACTGGCGCAAGCTCGCCAACATCAACGATCCGCTGCCACAGGCCATGAAGGCGGTGGTGGGCGACAACAGCGGCTGGCTGCACATGCTGGTGTGGATCGGGCTGTTCGGGCTGATCGCCTCGTTCCACGGAATCATCATGGGCTACTCGCGCCAGATCTTCGCGCTGGCGCGCGCGGGGTACCTGCCGCGCTACTTCGCCGGGCTGAGCCCGCGCTTCGACACGCCGCACCGCGCGCTGCTGGCCGGCGGCGTGATCGGCGTGGTCGCGATCTTCAGCGACGAGTGGGTGCAGTTCGGCGGCCAGACGCTCACCGCCAACATCGTGACCATGGCCGTGCTCGGCGCCATCGTGATGTACCTGATCTCGATGGCAGCGCTGTTCAAGCTGCGCCGCGCCGAGCCCAACCTGCTGCGCACCTACCGCGCGCCCTTCTACCCCGTGTTCCCGGCCATTGCGCTTGGGCTCGGCGTCGTGTGCCTGGGCGCAATGGTGTGGTTCAACGGCATGCTCACGCTGCTGTTCATCGTGCTGATGGCAGCGGCGTACGGCTACTTCCTGCTGACCTCGGCGCAGCGCAAGGCGGCCGCGCCCGACGAGATGCTGTCTTCCTCGAAGACCGCCGCCTGACAGATGCTGTACCGCACCACCATCGACAGCCATGTCTTCGCCTTCGACGACTTGCGGCAGGTCATGGCCTTCGCGAGCCCGGCGCGTTCGGGCGACTACCTTGCGGGCATCGGCGCGGCCACCGCGCAGCAGCGCATGGCCGCGCGCCACGTGCTGGCCGAGACGCCGCTCAGGCAGTTCCTGACCGAAGCATTGATTCCATACGAGAGCGACAACATCACGCGCCTCATCATCGACGGCCACGACGCGCAGGCGTTCGCGCCGGTCGCGCATCTCACGGTCGGCGACTTGCGCAACTGGCTGCTGTCCGAAGCGGCCACCACCGCCACGCTCACCGCGCTGGCACCGGGCCTCACGCCCGAGATGGTCGCGGCCGTGTCCAAGCTCATGCGCAACCAGGACCTGGTATCGGTCGCGAAGAAATGCAGCGTGGTCACGCGCTTTCGCGACACCATCGGGCTGCCCGGCCACTTGGCTGTGCGGCTGCAGCCCAACCACCCGACCGACGACCTGCGCGGCGTGGCGGCCTCCACGCTCGACGGGCTGCTCTACGGCGCGGGCGATGCGGTGATCGGCCTCAACCCGGCTTCCGACAGCATGCCCGTGCTGGGGCAGTTGCTTCGCATGCTCGACGAGGTGATCCAGCGCTTCGAGATTCCCACGCAAAGCTGCGTGCTCACGCACGTGACCAACACGCTCAAGCTTGCCGAGGCTGGCGCGCCGGTGGACCTGGTGTTCCAGTCGATCGCGGGCACCGAGAAGGCCAACCTCTCGTTCGGCGTGACGCCCGAGTTGCTCGACGAGGCCTATGCCGCGGCGCTGTCGCTCAAGCGCGGCACCATCGGCGACAACGTCATGTACTTCGAGACCGGCCAGGGCAGCGCGCTCTCGGCCAATGCCAACTTCGGTGTCGACCAGCAGACCTGCGAGGCGCGCGCCTATGCGCTGGCGCGACGCTACAAGCCCTTCCTCATCAACACGGTAGTCGGCTTCATCGGGCCGGAGTACCTGTACGACGGCAAGCAGATCATCCGCGCCGGGCTCGAGGACCACTTCTGCGGCAAGCTGCTGGGCCTGCCCATCGGCTGCGACATCTGCTACACCAACCACGCCGAGGCCGACCAGGACGACATGGACACGCTGCTCGTGCTGCTGGGCACGGCGGGCATCAACTTCATCATGGGCATCCCGGGCGCGGACGACGTGATGCTCAACTACCAGAGCACCTCCTTCCACGACGCGCTCTTCCTGCGCGAAACGCTGGGCCTGAAGCGCGCGCCCGAATTCGAGGCCTGGCTGCAGCGCATGCAGATCACCAACGCGGCCGGGCAACTGGCGCCGCCTGCTGCCAACCGGCTGCTGGCCGACATGAGCGGGCTGTCCGCGCTCGCGTCATGAGCGATTCACCGGTCACACCCAACCCCTGGGCGCAATGGCGCTCGGCCACGCCCGCGCGGCTGGCGCTGGGCCGCGCCGGCGCAGGCATGCCGACCGACGAGACGCTGCGCTTTGGCTGGGCACATGCGATGGCACGCGATGCCATCCATGCCGCGCTCGACGTCGATGCGCTCGAAGCCGCCTTGCGATCGCAGCACTGGGAGGTGGCGCGCGCACGCAGCCGTGCAGCGGACCGCACCGAATACCTGCGCCGCCCCGACCTCGGCCGGCAGCTCGACGAGGACGACGCCACGCGCCTGCTCGTCGACGGCCGCTACGGCTGCGATGTCTGCGTCGTGATCGGCGACGGGCTCTCCTCGCTCGCCGTCGCCCGCCATGCGGCGCCGCTGCTGGCCGCATTGCGCTCGCACCTGCCGCCCGACACCAGCTTCGCCCCGGTGGTCATCGCCACGCAGGCACGCGTGGCGCTGGCCGACGAGGTGGGCGAGCTGTTCGGCGCGGCGCTCTCGGTCATGCTGATCGGCGAGCGCCCCGGCCTGAGCTCGCCCGACAGCCTCGGCATCTACCTCACGCATTCGCCCAAGCGCGGCCGGCACGACGCCGAGCGCAACTGCATCTCCAATGTGCGGCCCGAAGGCCTGTCCTATGAAACCGCCGCGTTCAAGCTGGCATGGCTGATGCGCGAATCCCTGCGCCGCGGGCTGACCGGCGTCGGGCTCAAGGACGAGAGCGATCTCGCAGTGCTGAAGCAACCCGGTGCGGTGAGGCCGGGGCTGCCCGGCTAGACGCCTTCCAATTCCCGGCGTGTCGAAGCTGGCGTGGAGATCGGCGGGCCGCGGCGAGCGTCGAGGCGGCAGGAGGCAAGCGTGAGCTCATGCGGTGGGCTGGCACGGCTGATGCGTAGGTCGACGCGGAAGTGTCACCAGCGCCGCATACGCTTGGTGCTTCCCATCCACACCGCACAACAACAGGGAACGCATGCAACGCCGCCTCATTCTCCTTACCCCCCTCGCCACCGCGCTCGTCGCCACCGGCTGCGCCAGCCTCTCGCCCGCCAAGGGCTTGTCGCCCGGCCACTGGGACGCCTTCAACCGCGCGCAGATCGAAGGCCTGATCGCCGGCCTCGGCAAGGACAGCCCCGGCTACAACGCCGCCAGGCCGCCCTACGTCGTCTTCGACTGGGACAACACCAGCGTCTTCCTCGACATCGAGGAAGCCTCGCTGATCTACCAGCTCGAGAACCTGGTGTTCGGCGCCACGCCCGCGCAGCTCGAGGTGGCATTGCGCAAGAACATTCCGAAGAAAGACTTCCTCCCGCCGTTCAACAACGCGGCCGGCGGGTCGGTCAACATCGACCTGGTGGTGCCCGACATCGTGGCCAGCTACACCTGGCTCTATCAGAACTATGCCGGCCTCAAGGGCAGCCAGCCGCTGGCGGCCGTGAAGCTGAATCCGCACTACATCGCGTTCACCACCAAGGTGCGCTATCTCTACGAAGCCATCGGCGACACCTTTGACCACGACACGGCCTACCCGTGGGTGACCTACCTCTTCGCCGGCATGACCGAGGCGCAGGTGCGCAAGCTCACGGCCGACACGGTGGCATGGCAGCTGAAGGAGCCGATCGTCAAGGTCAAGTGGACGTCGCCCGCAGCCCTGCCGGGCCGCGCCGGCGTGGTGTCGGTGAGCTGGAAGAACGGCCTGCGGCTGCAACCCGAGATACAGGCGCTGTACGCCGCCTTCCGCAACGCGGGCTTCGACGTGTGGGTGTGCTCGGCGTCGTTCGTCGATGTCATCAAGGAAATCTCGTCGAACCCCGCCTTCGGCTACAACAACCCGCCCGAGCGCGTGCTCGCGATGGAACTGGAGCGCGATGCCAATGGCGTGATCCAGCCCGAGTTCCGCCGCGGCTACGACCAGACGCAGGGCCCGGGCAAGACGAAGAACATCCAGCGCTTCCTCGTCGCCAAGTACGGCTACGGCCCGAGCTTCGTGGCCGGCGACAGCGAAGGCGACCAGAACATGATGGCCGACTTCGCCGACACGAAGAAGGTGCTGATCGTGAACCGCCTGCGCGACCCGAAGACCGACATCGGCAAGTTCTCGGCGATGGCGGTGCAGAACTACGGCAAGGCCGACACGCGCTATCTGCTGCAGGGGCGCAACGACAACACCGGCGAGTGGGTGCCGTCGCAATTGCACACGCCGCTGGGTGCGACGCAGGGCAAGGCACTCAAGTAGGAGAAGGAGCGGTTCCACGTCTGCGGTGCGGCTTGCCTATGATGGCTCCATCAAAACAACCCGCACCGGAGACAACATGGCCGCAGAGCGCTATCCCCTCGCCGAACTGAAAGACCTGCCCGAAGACATCCGCACCGCGATCCTCGCCGTGCAGGAAAAGGCGGGCTTCGTGCCCAACGTGTTCCTCGCCCTCGCACGCCGGCCGGCCGAGTGGCGCGCCTTCTTCGCGTACCACGATGCGCTGATGCTCAAGGAAGAAGGCTCGCTCACCAAGGGCGACCGCGAGATGATCGTCACCACCACCAGCGCGGCCAACAAATGCCTGTACTGCGTTGTGGCGCATGGCGCGCTGCTGCGCATCTACGAGAAGAAGCCGCTGGTGGCCGACCAGGTGGCGGTGAACTACCGCAAGGCCGACATCACGCCGCGCCAGCGCGCCATGCTCGACTTTGCGATGAAGGTCTGCGAGCGCTCGCACGAGATCGACGACAGCGACTTCCCGCCGCTGCACGCGCACGGCTTCGACGACGAGGACATCTGGGATATCGCGGCCATCACCGCCTTCTTCGGCCTGAGCAACCGGCTGGCGAGCTTCAGCGGCATGCAGCCGAACAACGAGTTCTTCCTGATGGGGCGGCTGCCGCGCGAGAAGAAGTGAGCCTGATTTGATGCGGGGTCCGTTCAGGGCGTGTGCACAGGGCACCGGGTACTCCTCTGCGCGAATGCCCCTGGGCCATCAACCGCAGGCAAGCTCCGATAGAAGCTCAGCCCTTGCCGCGACAAGAAGCCAGTGCATCCAGCGCCGGCTTGTAGGTAGGCGTGGCGACGTCCATCACGCCCAGCACCGTGTGGTACAGGTTGTCGTGGGTGAGCGGCGTGTCGAGCCCCGCCTCCATGCACGAACGCGAAAGCTTGCGCCGTTGACTCATGCCTTCGCTGAACCACGTGACCATCGGCACGTGCTTCTGCGCCTCGGGCGCGAAGCTGTACGGCACGCCGTGCAGGAACAGGCCGTATTCGCCGAGCGACTCGCCGTGGTCGCTCACGTACAGCATCGCCGGGTCGTACTGCTTCGATTGGGCCTTGAGCCAGTCGATGGTCTGGCCTAGGAAGCGGTCGGTCTGCACGATCGAGTTGTCGTACACGTTCATGAGCTCGGCGTGGCCGCACTCGGCCAGCGCATTGGTCTTGCACTCGGGCAGGAAGCGCTTCACGTCGGGCGCCGAGCGCTTGTAGTAGGCCGGGCCGTGGCTGCCCATCTGGTGCATCACCAGCACGACCCCCTTGGCGCGGCGCTCGGCCGGCAGCGCGGCAATGCGCTCGTCGAGGCCCTTGAGCATCACGTCGTCGAGGCATTCGTCGCCGTCGCACAGCGCCTTCTTGGTGGCGGCATCGAGGCCTTCGAAGGCCGAGGCGTTCGGCACGCGGACACACACACCCTTGCAGCCGGCCTGATTGTCCAGCCAGAAAACGGCCAGGCCCGCAGCCTGCAGCACGTCAACCAGTGTCTCGTAGTCGTCCTTGCGCGATTCGTAGCCTTCCTTGCCCAGCGGCGAGAACATGCACGGCACGGAGGCCAGCGTGTTGGTGCCGCAGGAATGCACCTCGCGGTAACTCAGCACACCGCGCCTGGCGAGTTCGGGCGTGGTGTCGCGCGCATAGCCATTCAAGGCGAAGTGGTCGGCGCGAGCCGTCTCGCCCACCACCACCACGAACAGCGGTGGCTTGGTCTGGGCCGCATAGCTGGCGCCCAGCGCCGTGCCGGCGGTGATCGGAATCAGCTTGCCGCTGCGCTTGAACAGCGGCTTGATGAACAGCGAGCCCGTGGAATAGAGCGTCGCGATGGGGTTCATCATGTAGCGCAGATGAACGTTGTTGCGCATCAGCGGCGCCAGCTCGCGGTTCATGGACACCGCCGCGCCCAGCGCGACGAGCACCGACAGCAGCAGCAGCGCGGCGTTGCGCCAGAGCTTCGACAGAAAGCGCATCGGCGTGACGCGCACCCGCCACAGCAGCCAAGCCGCGGGCAGGACCACCACGCCGACGTTGAAGGCCATGCGCCAGCTCAGCAGATCGCGCGCCTCGTTCGGATCGGTCTGCAGCGCGTTGGCGATCATGGTCGGGTCCATCACCACGCGGTACTGGAGCATGTAGTGCTGGACCACCGCGGCCAGCACGACCACGGCGAGCCACAGCGGCTTCATCCAGCGCGACCAGGCGGTCAGCGCCAGCATGGCCGCCGAGCCGCACAGCGTGAGCAGGCTCATGGCCACGATGGTGGACATGTAGGTGCTCGGCGCACCGCCGATACGGGCCAGCTCGTTCCACAGCGGCCAGTTGGTGGTCAATACGAGGTAGAGGCTGAGCCAAAGAACGAGCACGGCGGCCGAACGCGGCTGCTTCAACCACAGGTTGAAGCGCTCCCACGACGTACCGGAGGCGGGTGAGTGCGGCGTTTTGGGGTCAGAAGTGCTCGCCCGCTGCAGGGGTGCGGGCTCGATTCGCGAAACAGACATGCGGCGAATGTAGCGAGTCCGCCTGAAGCGAGCCTGAATTGCCCCTTCAGTCGGTGTTCAGGCTGGCCCGGCGCAGTCGCATCTTCGCGCGCCTGCGCGCCATGAGCACGCCGGAAGCGGCCAGGCCCAGCGGCCGGCTGACGCCGCGCTCCACAATGACCGACACCACCGCGCCCAGCACCGCCGCCACGACGACATCGGAGGGAAAATGCAGGCCCAGGAACACCCGGCTCCATGCCACCACAACAGCCACCAGCAGCGCCGCCAGCATGGCTGCGCGGGAAGGCAGGCACCAGAGCGAAAAGGCGGCGGCAAAGGTTCCGGCCGCATGCAGGCTCGGAAAACCGGGCCGCACGCCCTGGGGCACCCACTGGATGCCAAGGCCATAGAACGCAGGCCGGGGAACCGGCATCAGCGTGCGGATCATGTTCACGATCAACCACACGGCCAGCACGCTCACCAGCACCGTGAACAGCGCATGGCGCCAGCGCCGGCTGAACAGCGCGCAGACCCCGATGGCGAGCGTCAGCAGGGCCGGCAGCAGGTTGGAGGAGAACTCGGCGACACGCAGGCTCCACGCAGGCACCGAAGGGTCCGCGTTGATCAGCCTGAACAGTGCGAAATCAAGATCCTGCATGTGCGGGCATCGCCGGCTTCAGCGTGCGCGATTTGAAGCGAGTCACCGCCGCCTCGATGACGAAGCCCATCACCCAGCAGACCCACGCGGTCCAGAGGGTGTGGCTCATGTAATGGGCGCCGCGCAGTTGCTGCGACGCGCCCAGCACGAACCCCGCAACCACGGACACCCCCAGCCAGATCGCCGCCGCACGGGACGACACCCGGCGCAGCACGAAGTACCCGCCCACGTAGGCAAAGGCCGCAGACGCATGGCCGGCAGGAAAACACCCGCCCGGTCCGCCATCGTTGACGCCCCACGACCAGTGCGACACATACCGTGCAACGCCGCCGAACTCCTGCAGGTCCCACGGGCAGCTGGTCTGGCTGGCATGCTTGAGCACGCTGACGGCGATCACCGAGGCCAGCACCGTGAGCGCCAGCTGGGCGCGGCCCCCGGTGCTCAGGCGGCGCAGGAAGCCGAACGGCCACCGGATTGCGGCGAACAATGCGATCACGAGCGCCCAGCTCAGGTTCCGGGCGCCCTCATGCATCACGTGAACCGTGAAAGGGTTGTCGCGCAAGGGAAAACCCGCATGCGAACCTGCTATGCGCGCCAGCGCCAGGTCTGCCCCCGTCGCGTCCCATGCCATCAGTGCAACCAGTGCAAAAAGGGTCAAGACCCCCAGGCGAAATAGCGGGAAACGTGTCATGAACGAAGGCGGGACTGAAAAACAGACGCGAGCCTACGTTCGCGGAATGAACCCAGCCTGAAGCAAGATGAACCGAACCTGACTGGCAGGCCCCGTGCAACCGGGCAGCGCTAGACTCCATTTTTTGTTGGAAGGACATGGCGTGCGCATATTGCTGGTCGAAGATGACACTGCGTTGGCAGATGCCGTCTGCAGCTACCTGCTGGCCAAGGCCTTCGTGGTCGACGTGGCTTCGAGCCTGGCCGACGCCCGCGGCGCCCTGCTTTCGGTGCAATACGCGGCCGTGCTGCTCGACCTGCACCTGGGCGACGGCGACGGCCTCTCGCTGCTGCCGCAGGTGCGCGCCCTGCCCGAGCGCCCCATCGTCATCGTGCTGACGGCACGCGACCAGGTGACCGACCGCATCCGCGGCCTGGATGCCGGCGCCGACGACTACCTCATCAAGCCCTACGACCCCGCCGAGCTGCTGGCGCGCCTGCGCGCGGTCGAGCGCCGCCGCAGCGCGAGCAGCTCGCCGGTGCTGCAGCTCGGCACGCTGGAGATCGACCTGGCGCACGACATGGTGCGCAAGGACGGCTCGCCGATCACGCTGACGCAGAAGGAATGGGCGCTGCTGCGCGTCATGGCCACGCGACCCGAGCGCATCCACACGCGCGAGAACCTTGCCGATGCGCTCTACGGCTTCGGCGACGAGGCCGACAGCAACACGCTCGAGGTCTTCATCAGCCGCCTGCGCCGCAAGCTGGGGCGCAACCACATCCAGACGCTGCGCGGCCTCGGCTATCGCCTGTCGTTCTCGGCGGACGACGACGAATGAGCCTGAACAAGCTCGTGGCCGGCCGCGACACGCTCGCGGGCCGGCTGACCCGCACGCTGATCCTCTGGGTCGGCGGCGTGTGGCTGCTGTGCGTGTTCGCCGTGGTCTGGTATGTGGACCGCGAGATCAACCACAACTTCGACAACGAAATGGTCGAAGTTTCGCACCGCATGTTCGCGATGGCCGTACAGGAACTGGAAAAGCTGCAGCACCCCAGACAGGAGCCGCCGCGCGAACCGCTGATCGCGCCCAAGCAGCTGTTCTCCGAGGACGCGGTGATCTACCAGATCGTCGACCTGCACGAACACGTACTGCTGCGCTCCGCCGAAGCGCCCGCGGACACCTTCGATGTGCCGCTGGCCGCCGGCTTCGCGAACAACCCGAGCTGGCGCATCTACACCGTGCGCCATCCGACGCTGGGCCTGTTCTTCCAGGTGGCGGACCCGCTCGACGAACGCCGCCATGCCCTGAACCGCACGCTCTTCGGCCTGATCATTCCGCTCGTCGCGGTGCTGCCGCTGCTCGCTCTGGTGTTGCGCAACGTGGCGCGTGCCGAGCTGCGGGCGCTGCAGGAGCTGGCCGGTGAGATCGAGAAACGCAGCGGCGCCGACCTGAGCCCGATCGCCCTGCCCGGCCTGCCGAGGGAGCTGCGCACCGTCGGCGACCACGTCAACCGGCTGCTGGAGCGCCTGTCGCACTCGCTCGACGTGGAGCGCGCGCTGGCGGCCAACGCCGCGCACGAACTGCGAACACCGCTTGCCGCCGCGCGCCTGCGGCTGCAGACCGCGCTCGAACACGACCTGCAGCGCAACGACGTGCAGGCCGCGCTCGATGCGCTGCGCACCCTCAGCCACCGCACCGAGAAGCTGCTGCAGCTGTCGCGCGCGGAATCGGGCGCCTCGCTCACACGCACGCGGGTCGACCTGGTGCAGCTCGCCGGCGCCGTGGCGCAGGACTTCTGGCAAGACCCGCGCAACACCGAGCGCCTCGTGCTCAAGGTGCCCGACAGCGCCACGCCCCTGGCCCTCGGCGACTTCGACGCACTCGCGATCGCACTGCGCAACCTGGTGGAGAACGCGCTGCGCTACGGGGGTGGCCGCGTCGTCGTCGAGGTGACGGCGCCCTGCACCCTTGCCGTGCGCGACTTCGGCCCCGGCGTGAACCCCGCGCAGCTCGAAACCCTGCGCGAGCGCCATGTGCGCCACAGCTCCGACCGCGCCGGCTACGGCCTGGGCATCTCGATCGTGGGCACCATCGTCGAGAAGCACGGCGCGAGGCTCGAACTCTCGTCGCCGCCGGCGGCCGCGGCGCATGGCTTCGAGGCTCGCATCGTGCTGCAGCCGGCCTGAGCTGCGTCAGCGGCTCCTGCTCAGTCGCTCACCAGCGTGCGCAGCCAGTCGGGCAGCGCCAGCGCCTTCTGCTTCGGGAAATCGACCCAGATGGTGGTTGCGCCGCCGGCCGCGCAGACCACGTCGGGCGCGTCTTCGCGGACCATGGTGGCCCAGCTTTCGAAGGTGGTGCGCCCCGGGTCGCTCACGTACATCTTGATCCGCACGTTGCCCGGGTATTCGATCTGCCGGTAGAAGTTGCAGAAGGCATTGACGATCACCATGCCCTCGCCGCCCGGCGCGGGCTCGACACCGATCGAGCGGATCCAGTCGATGCGCGCGGTTTCGAGATAGCGAAAGTAGGTGCCGTTGTTCAGGTGGCCCATGGCGTCCATGTCGCCCCAGCGGATGGGGATCGACATTTCGTACACGAGCTTCTTCTTTTCGGGGATTTCGATTCTCATCGGTGAGCCTTGATGGATGCGAGGATGCCCAGGACGAACAGCAAGGCAGCCAGCCATTCGGTGGCCAGCGGCCAGCGGCCGTCCCAGAGGAAGGAATAGAGCAATGCGAACAGCGTCTCGCTGACGATCAGCTGGCCGCACAGGCTCGCAGACAGCCGCTGGCTCGCGACGTTCCACAGGATGGTCGCAAGCCACGACGAACCGAAACCGCTCGCCAGTGCGATCCAGATGAACAGCATGCCGTCGGGCTGCGACCGCAGCGTGGCGACATCGCTGCCCGCCGCCGCCCACAGCAGCAAGGCCCCGAGGCCGGTGGCAATGCCGAGCCAGTTGGCCCAGTCGGCCGCGTGCACCTCGCGGTGCCGCTGCAGCCAGGCGGCGTTGAGCAAGCCGTAGACCGTCCAGCTCACCATCGAGCACAGCGCCAGCGCAATGCCCCCGCCGAAGCGCGCGCCAGCACCACTGCCCGCGCCGCCGTGCGCCGACCAGGCGCCCCAGATCATGAGTGCCATGCCCGCGCCCGTGAGCAACAGCCCGGGCAGCAAGGCCCGCATGTGCAGGCCCGCGGGCCGGCCCAGCAGCATCATCCAGACAGGGATCGTGCCGATGACGAGGCTCGGCACCTCGGTGCCGGCTGCCGCGATGCCGAAGGCGAGCAGCAGGTAGTAGCCGCTGAAGCCCAGCACGCTGAGCCCCAGCGCCGCGAGCGCCTGCCGACCGTTTGGCCAGCGCACGGCGGCCGGCCGCGCGAACACCGCAAGCCCCGAGACCGCGCCGAACACGAGAAAGCGCGCGGCGGTGATGTCGACCATGCCGAATTGGCCCACCATGCGCGGCGCTACGAACACCAGCCCCCAGAGCGCACCCGCGCCCAGGCCGGCGGCAATGCCGGTCCAGGCCCGCGGACTCAGAGCGCGAACCCGTCGTCGGCCGCAATGACGGCACCGTTCACGAAATGGCTCTCGCCGCTGGCCAGCAGCACGATCAGGCCGTCCAGGTCCTCGGGCTTGCCCACGCGCTTGCGCGGCAGCATGCTGACCAGCCTGGCGCCTGCCTCGGTGGTCCAGTGCTCCTCGTTGAGTTCGGTCGCGATGTAGCCCGGGCACAGCGCGTTCACGTTGATGCCGAAGCGGCCCCACTCGAGCGCCATGGCCTTGGTCATCTGCACCACCGCGGCCTTGCTCATGCAATACGTGCCGATCTGCGGCATGACCTTGAGCGCCGCCGACGAGGCGATGTTGATGATCCGCCCGCCGATGTAGGTGCCCGGTGCCGTGCCCGTGGCGCGCGCCAGCATGCGCTTGCCGACTTCCTGCGCGACGAAGAAGGAGCCCTTCACGTTGGTGTCGAAGATGTAGTCGTAGTCGTCGGGCGTCACGTCCTGCAGGCGCTGCGTGGTGCTCACGCCCGAGTTGTTGACCAGGATGTCGATGGGGCCGACCTCGGTCTCCGCACGCGCGACCGCGGCCTTGATGCTGCCGATGTCGGTCACGTCGAGCTCGACCACATGGGCGTCGCCGCCCTCGCCTTCGATGCGGGCGCGCAGCTCCTTGAGCTTCTCGACGCGGCGGCTGGCCAGCACCACGGCGGCACCGGCGCGCGCCAGGGTTTTCGAGAACTGGGCGCCGAGCCCGCTGGAGGCGCCGGTGACGAAGGCCACGCGGCCGGAAAGATCGATGCTGTAAGCCATGGACTGGATCCTGTGGAGTCGCGCAGGTGACGAAACAGGCCCGTCCGCGAGTGACACGGACCGCCCGTGGACGCCGCATAAAATGCCCCGCGCCTCGAAAAATCATTATCGACCCAACCCACATGACCCACGACGAAATCCTCGCCCAGTTCGGCCCTCGCGAAGCCATGGAATACGACGTGGTCGTGGTCGGCGGCGGCCCGGCCGGCCTCTCGACCGCGATCCGGCTCAAGCAGTTGGCCGCGCAGCACGAGAAGGAGATCTCGGTCGTGGTGCTCGAAAAGGGCTCGGAGCCCGGCGCGCACATCCTCTCTGGCGCCATCATGGACCCGCGCGCGCTCAACGAGCTGCTGCCCGACTGGGAGGAACTCGGCGCGCCGCTCAACCAGCCCGTGACCGACGACGCGATGGTGTTCCTCGGCGAGAAGTCGGGCCTGCGCACCCCCAACCTGTTCCTGCCGGCCTGCTTCCAGAACCACGGCAACTACATCATCAGCCTCGGCGCCTTCACCAAGTGGCTGGCGCAGCAGGCCGAGAACATGGGCGTCGAAATCTTCCCGGGCTTCCCCGCGGCGGAAGTGCTCTACAACGAAGACGGTTCGGTGCGCGGCGTGGCCACCGGCAACATGGGCGTGGGCAAGGACGGCGAACCGACCGAGAACTTCCAGCTCGGCATGGAGCTGCTGGGCAAGTACACCGTGTTCGCCGAAGGCGCGCGCGGCCACCTGGGCCGCCAGCTCATCGCGAAGTACAAGCTCGACGCCGGCAAGGACCCGCAGACCTACGGCCTCGGCGTGAAGGAAGTGTGGGAGATCGACCCCAAGCGCCACCAGCCCGGCTTCGTGCTGCACACGGCCGGCTGGCCCATGAAGAGCGACACCTATGGCGGCGCCTTCCTCTATCACATGGAGGACAACAAGGTCACGATGGGCTTCATCACCGGCCTGGACTACAGCAACCCCTACCTGAGCCCGTTCGAGGAAATGCAGCGCTGGAAGCTGCACCCCAACATCCGCTGGTACCTCGAAGGCGACGAGGCCCAGGGCATCAAGCCGGCCAAGCGCATCGGCTACGGCGCGCGCGCCATCACGGCCGGCGGCCTGATGTCGCTGCCCAAGACGGTGTTCCCGGGCGGCGCGCTGGTCGGCTGCGAGGCCGGCTACCTCAACGTGAGCCGCATCAAGGGCAGCCATGCGGCCATCAAGACCGGCATGCTGTGCGCCGAAGCCGCCTTCGAGGCGGTGCAGGCCGGCCGCCAGCACGACGAACTCACGGCCTACCCGGCCGCGTTCGAGAAGAGCTGGCTCTACACCGAGCTGAACAAGGCGCGCAACTTCAAGGCCTGGTTCAAGAAGGGCCTGGGTATCGCGACCTTCATGAACGGCATCGAGCAGTGGCTGCTCAAGGGCCACATTCCATGGACACTGCACCGCAACAAGCCCGACCACCTCTACCTGAAGCCCGCTTCGGAGTGCAAGCCCATCGTCTATCCGAAGCCGGACGGCAAGCTCACCTTCGACCGCCTCTCCAGCGTGTTCATCAGCAACACCAACCATGAAGAGCAGCAGCCGGCCCACCTGACGCTGAAGGACGCGACGGTGCCGGTCAACATCAACCTCGCCAAGTTCGCCGGCCCCGAAAGCCGCTACTGCCCGGCCGGCGTGTACGAGTTCGTGGGCACCGAGGACGGCAAGCAGCGCCTGCAAATCAATGCGCAGAACTGCGTGCACTGCAAGACCTGCGACATCAAGGACCCGACGCAGAACATCGTGTGGGTCACACCCGAAGGCGGCGGCGGGCCGAACTACGTGGGCATGTAAGGCCTCCTTGCCTCGTCGGCGAGCCCTCTTCGGAGGGCTTTTTCATTTCGGCTCTCCGCTGCGCTTCGTGTTGCCGGAGCCTCGCGTATTCTGGCGGCTCACAGGAGACAAAACCCATGCACATCGTCATCACCGGCGGCGCCGGTTTTCTGGGCGCTCGCCTCGCCCGCACGCTGTTGAAGCAAGGCCCCCTCTCGCTGGCCGGCGCACCGGCCCGGCCGATCGAGCGCATCACGCTGGTCGACCGCGTGGGCGCGCCCGTCGACCTCGCGTCCGATGCGCGCATCGCCACCGTGACGGGCGACCTCAACGCGCAACTCTCGCTCGATGCAGACGCGACCGTCTGGCGTGAAGCCGATGCCGTCTTCCACCTGGCCGCGGCCGTGAGCGGCGAGTGCGAGGCCGACTTCGACCTCGGCATGCGCAGCAATTTCGCAGCCACGCACGCGTTGCTCGAACGGGTGCGTGCGCTTGGCACGAAGCCAGTGCTGGTGTTCGCCAGCTCGCTCGCGGTGTTCGGCGATTCGCCCGAGCAGCCGCTGCCGAAGGTCATCGAAGACCACACGCTGCCCACGCCGCAGACCAGCTACGGCATCCAGAAATTCATCGGCGAGCAGCTGGTGGCCGATTTCACGCGCAAGGGCTTCGTGCGCGGGCGCAGCGTGCGGCTCATGACGGTGAGCGTACGCCCGGGCAAACCCAACGGCGCGGCCTCGGGCTTCTTCAGCGGCATGATCCGCGAGCCGCTGGCCGGCCTGCGCGCGGCCTGCCCCGTGCCCGATTCGACGCCTGTCGCCATCGCGTCACCGGCGCGCACCATCGAGGGCATCATCCGCGCCGCCGAGGCGAGCGACGCGCAGTGGGGCCCGCGCACCGCGCTCAACCTGCCGTCGCTGGCCACCACCGTGGGCGAGATGGCCGCGGCGCTGGAGCGCGTGGCCGGCAAGGCCGCCACCGCCCTGCTCGATCGCACGCCCGACCCGGCGATCATGCGCATCGTGAAGACCTGGCCCGGTCGCATAGAGACCGCGCGCGCCAGGACGCTGGGTCTCGACTGCGACGAGAACTTCGAGACGGTCATTCGCGAGTACGTCCGTGAAAATCCCGACGCGGTGAAACTCCCTGGTGTTGCATAGTCGGGGCCAAGCGCACCTGACGCGCTCCTGACCTCAACTCCCCGGAGACACCATGAAATTCGGCCCCATCGCCGCCGCTTGCCTTTCGCTCGCCCTGAGTTCGGTCGCCTTCGCACAGACGACCATGAAGATCAGCATCTCGACGGCACAGAACTCCCACCAGGGCGTGGCCATCGACACCTTCGCCAAGGAAGTCGAGAAGCGCACGGGGGGCCGCTACAAGGTGCAGACCTTCTACAACGGTTCGCTGGGCGGCGAGCGCGAGTCGATCGAGGCGGTGCAGCTGGGCACGCAGGAACTGGCCTTCTCCTCGACCGGCCCCGTGCCCAACTTCGTGCCCGAGACCAAGATCCTCGACGTGCCCTTCCTGTTCCGCGACAAGGCCCATGCGCGTGCCGTGCTCGACGGCCCCATCGGACAAGACCTGCTGACCAAGTTCGACGCCAAGGGCTTCAAGGCGCTGGCCTGGGCCGAGAACGGCTTCCGGCACATGACCAACAGCAAGCGCGACGTGAAGGCCCCCGAAGACCTCAAGGGCCTGAAGATGCGCACGATGGAGAACCCGGTGCACATCGCGGCCTACAAGGGCTTCGGCATCATCACCACGCCGATGGCCTTCCCCGAGGTGTTCACCGCGCTGCAGCAGGGCACGGTCGACGGCCAGGAGAACCCGCTGCCGGTCATCATCTCGGCCAAGTTCGACCAGGTGCAGAAGCACCTGTCGCTCACGGGCCACGTCTACTCGCCCTGTATCTTCCTGATGAACAAGGCGAGCTTCGACAAGCTCAGCGCCGCCGACAAGCAGGCCTTCCTCGACGCCGCCAAGGAAGGCACCAAGGCCAACCGCGCGCGTGTCGACGAGGACGACGCCAAGGGCGTGGCCGACCTGCGCGCCAAGGGCATGACCGTGATCGACAACGTCGACAAGGCCAAGTTCGTCGCCGCGCTGGCACCGGTGAACGCCCAGTTCGAGAAGGAATTCGGCAAGGCGAATCTCGACAAGATCCGCGACTACAAGTGAAAGAAAAATTCCTTGGCATCGAGCGCTGGACCACCGGCGTGTCGATGGTCCTGGCCTGCGTGATGCTGGTCATTGCATCCGCCCTGGGCGTGTTCCAGATCATCACCCGCTTCGTGCTGGAGCAGCCGGCCGAGTGGAGCGAGATCCTGATCCGCGTGAGCCTCATCTGGATGGTGTTCCTCGGCATCCCGATGGCGTTCCGCCAGGGCGCGATGGTGAGCGTGGACGTGCTCTACCGCTGGAGCCCGCCGCGCGTGCGCCGCGTGCTCGACGCGGTTGTGAGCATTGCGGCGCTGGCCCTGATGCTCGTCATCCTCTGGTGGGGCTGGGACTATGCGATGCGCGGCCGCGTCCAATCGATGGCCGGGCTCGAGAGCCTCTCCATGATGTGGTCCTACCTGGCGCTGCCGGTCGGCTCGCTGTTCTGCCTGTTCGGCATCGTCGGCAATTTTCTCGATCCCAAGCGGCTCGAACTGGAGACCGCGCAATGAGTGTCGTGATGGTTGCAACGATGGTGGTGTGCTTCGCACTGTCGATCTCGGTGGCGGTGTCCATCGGGCTGGCGTCGATCCTGGGCATCCAGGTGGCCAACGCCAACATGCTGATCTCCGTCAAGGAGATGTTCAACGCGATCAACAAGTTTCCGCTGGCGGCCATCCCGTTCTTCATCCTGGCCGGCAACCTGATGGAAACCGGCGGCATCTCGCGCCGGCTGGTCGAGTTCGCCAAGAGCATCGTGGGCGGCGTGCAGGGCGGCCTGCCCATGACCTGCGTGCTCACCTGCATGATCTTCGCGGCGGTGTCGGGCTCGTCGGTAGCCACCACCTTCGCGATCGGCGCCATCCTGATCCCGGCGCTCATCAAGCACGGCTACCCCACGGCGTACGCGGCGGCGCTGCAGGCCACCAGCGCCGAGCTGGGCGTGATCATCCCGCCCTCGATCCCGATGATTCTCTACGGCGTGAGCGCCGAGGTGTCCATCGGCGAGCTGTTCATCGCGGGCTTCGGCCCCGGCATCCTGATCAGCCTGGCGCTCATGCTGTTCGTCTGGATCTACTGCAAGTGGAAGGGCTGGGGCAAGAACGACGGCGACGGCCGCATGCCCTTCGGCCGCGCGCTGTGGCAGGCCGGCTGGGCGCTGCTGATGCCCGTCATCATTTTGGGCGGCATCTACGGCGGCATCTTCACGCCGACCGAGGCCTCGGCGGTGGCGGTGTTCTACGCGCTGGTGGTGGGCATAGTGATCTACCGCGAGATCAAGCTGCAGGACCTGTACGCGATCCTGCGCAAGTCGGTGCTGTCGTCGGCGGTGATCATGTTCATCATCGCCAACGCGGGACTGTTCGCGTTCCTGATCACGCGCGCAGGCGTGCCCGACGCCATCGGCCACTGGCTGCAGGAAGTGCTGAAGTCGCCCGCGATGTTCCTGCTGGGCGTGAACGCGGCGCTGTTCATCATCGGCATGTTCATCGAGACCAGTGCGGCCATCATCGTGCTCGCGCCGATCCTGGCGCCGGTAGCAGTGCACTTCGGCATCGACCCGGTGCACTTCGGGCTGATCATGGTAGTGAACCTCGCGCTGGGCATGATCACCCCGCCCTTCGGCGTGAACCTGTTCGCGGCCTGTACGGTGGCCCGCATCTCGCTCGACCGGATCATTAAATACCTGGTGCCCTTCGTACTGGTGATCCTGGCCTGCCTGATGGTGATCACCTACGTGCCGTGGATCTCGCTCGCGCTGCGGGACCTGGTCTACGCCAGGTAGCCGAGGCGCGGTCCACGCCGGGCAGCGCGCCCGGCGTGCGGCGGAACGCGCGGGGCCGCCCCGGGGCAGCCAATGGCCCTGCGAGGCAAACGGTTCATGAAGATGTCATCGGTTGCAACGATGCTGCGGCCCTCGACTCCCCAAAGCTGTGGCTGCCATGTTTCCCACCAAGACCGACAAGGCGCGCGACGAACTCCAGGGCGGACAGCGCACGCTCAGCCAGCGCGAGCGCGCCCTGCTGCTGATGGCCGACGGCCGGCGCTCGCTGACCGACTTCAGCGCGCTGTTCCCCGACCGGCATGAAGCCGAGCTGGCGATCCGGGCGCTGATCCAGAGGGGCTACCTGCAGAGCCCGCAAGCCGCGGACGCACCGGCACCCGCCCAGCCCGTGCCGATCCCCGCCAACGAACCGATCCGCCTCCCCACCTCGGCCGATACCTTCGACGGCAAGCGCTCGCTGGCCACCACGCGCATGTTCCTGTTCGACATCTGCGAGCGCATGTTCGTGCGGCGCGACCCGAAGTTCGCGCTGCAGATGCGCGACGCGCTGCGCGAGGCGCGCGACCGCGAGGCGATGCTGACCATCGCCGCGCTGATGCTGACCGAGATCGAGAAAACCGCCGGCGTGGAGCGGGCCGAATCGCTGCGCGAGCGCATCGACCGGCTGCTGCCGCCGGCCGAAATCGTTCATTGAAGAGCGCACCCCGGGCGCGAACGCAGCCTGTGACACCATCGCGAGGTGAACTCCGCTCCTGAAAAACCGCCCCTGTCCGACCGGCTTCGCGCCTGGGCCCGGCGCGTCAAGCGCGACGGCGTCACGCTGTGGTTCGCCGGCAGGCATGCATCCACCCCGTGGTATGCCAAGGCACTGGGCATGTTCGTGGTCGCCTACGCGCTCAGCCCGATCGACCTCATTCCCGACTTCATCCCGGTCCTGGGCTACCTCGACGACGTTCTCCTGCTGCCGGGGCTGATCTGGCTTGCGATCCGGATGATTCCGCCGCCGGTGCTCGCGGAGTGCCGCCGGCAAGCCGACGACTGGATGCAGAAGTCGGGCGCCAGGCCGACCAGCCGGTATGGCGCCGCGCTTGTCGTGGCCGTGTGGATCTCGGTCGGCGTCGCAGCGTGGCGCCTGTGGTCGCGATAGGGTGAAGGGCAAGTCCGGGGCTGCGGGCTGCGCGATCCACTACACTTGCCGGGGTCAGGAGAGAGCCCCGCACGCCGGGGCCGCCGAAGGCGCAGGGGATTCCCGAACGCTCAGGCAAAAGGACTGACAAGGCACTGGTGGACACCGGTGTTTCCTTGCTGGAGAGAGGCCGTTGCCAAGCAACGGCCCACCGAAGGAGCAAACCCCGATCGTGGGGCGAATCTCTCAGGTAAAGCGGACAGCAGGGGTGGCCCATGGCGTTGCAGCCATGGATTTCGACTGCCCCTTTGGAGTGCCCCGTGGCTGCTTCTTCCGCTCCCTCCGACGCCCCTCTTCTCAAGACGCCGCTGTACGACCTCCATCTGGAGCTCGGCGCCCGCATGGTGCCTTTCGCCGGCTATTCGATGCCCGTGCAATACCCCGCCGGCCTGATGGCCGAGCACAAGCACACGCGCGATGCGGCCGGCCTGTTCGACATTTCCCACATGGGACAGCTGCGCCTCGTCGGGCCCGATGCGGCAGCCGCCTTCGAAACCCTGATGCCCGTCGACGTGATCGACCTGCCCGCCGGCAAGCAGCGCTACGGCCTGCTGCTGAACGACGAGGGCGGCATCCTCGACGACCTGATGTTCTTCAACGAAGGCCACGGCTCGATCTTCGTGATCGTGAATGGGGCCTGCAAGGTGGCCGACATCGCGCACATCCAGCAGAAGATCGGCGCCCGCTGCGACGTGCAGCCCCTGCCCGACCACGCCCTGCTCGCACTGCAAGGCCCGCAGGCCGCCGCCGCACTCGCGCGGCTGTCGCCCGGTGTCGAGCGCTTCGTGTTCATGACGGGCGGCGCGGTGCAGATCGGCGGCATTCCCGCCTTCGTCACCCGCAGCGGCTACACCGGCGAGGACGGCTTCGAGATCTCGGTGGCCGCCAAGGACGCCGACGCCCTCGCCCGCCTGCTGCTGGCCCAGCCCGAAGTCAAGCCCATCGGCCTGGGCGCGCGCAATTCGCTGCGGCTCGAGGCCGGCCTTTGCCTGTACGGCCACGACATCGACACCACCACCACGCCGGTCGAGGCCTCGCTCAACTGGGCGATGCAGAAGGTGC
>Ga0105243_10001468_pt1 | contig 20704 bp, 17 predicted proteins | sample KBSM34metaG_FD_81525 | JGI IMG/M metagenome (GOLD analysis project Ga0105243, IMG submission 81525) | Miscanthus rhizosphere microbial communities from Kellogg Biological Station, Michigan, USA - KBS M3-4 metaG | ecosystem: Host-associated > Plants > Roots > Rhizosphere > Soil | place... | reverse complement strand
TCGCCTGCGTCGCCGCGATCCGCGACTGGCTGGCCGGCGGCCGCGCCGGCACCGCCACGCTCGGCGACCGCGCGGTGCAGGCCGGCGACATCGCGGTGCTGGTGCGCAGCCATGGCGAGGCCACCCGCATCCAGCAGGCGCTGGGCGCGGTCGGCATTCCCGCGGTGGCCGCCGGCCGGCAGAGCCTGTTCGCCACCGACGAAGCGCTGGAACTGCTGACCCTGCTGCAGGCGCTGCTCGACCCGGGCGACGACAGCCGCCTGCGCGCCGCGCTGGCGACGGTGCTGATCGGCGAAGACGCCGCCGCGATCGCCGCACTCGAACACAACGGCGACCGCCACCGCAGCTGGCAGCAGCAGGCGCTGGACTGGCGCGAGCGCTGGCAGCGCGGCGGGCCGCTGGCGCTGATCGGCGACCTCGGTGCCGCGCACGCGCAACGCCTGCTGGCGCTGGTCGATGGCGAGCGCCGCCTGACCAACTACCTGCAGCTGGCCGAAACCCTGCAGGAAGCCGACACCCGCGCGCTCGGCCCGCACGGCCTTGTCGATTGGCTGTCGCGGCGCATCGCCAATGCCGACGACAACGACGAGACCCAGCAGCTGCGCCTGGAATCGGACGCGCGCCGGGTGCAGATCGTGACCCTGCACAAGAGCAAGGGCCTGGAATATCCGCTGGTGTTCCTGCCCTACATCGGCATCGGCCGCAGCGACCGCGGCGCCGGCCGCCACTGCGTCGTGCACGCGCCGCCGCTCGGCCGCCAGCTGCACTGGAACACCGGCAAGGACGACCCGGCCTGGAGCGCCGCCGAGGCCGCGTGGAAACAGGAACAGCGCGCCGAGGACGCGCGCCTGCTCTACGTCGGCCTGACCCGCGCCGAGCACGCGCTGTGGATCGCCACCGGCCCCTTCCACCAGCACGAGCGCACCGCGCTGGCGGCGATGGTCGGCGACCTGGACGCGTTGCAGGCCGCCGCAGGCGAGGGCGCGATCGCCATCGACACCACGCCGCCGCCGGCCACCCTGCCGCGCCTGCCGTTGGCCGACGCGATCCAGGTGCCGCCGGCGCGCGTGCCGCAGCGGCATGTCGTGCCGGAGTGGTGGGTGTACAGCTTCACCCAGCTGGCCAATGCCGATGCCGGCGCCGCCGCCGACCCGATGGCCAGCGCCACCGTGGTCGGCAGCGGCGGCAGCGACGAGCCGTCCACCAGCGAGGCCGTCGCGACGACGCTGGACGTGGAAGCGTTCGACCGGCGCTTCACCGGCAACCGTTTCGGCGTGGCCATGCACGACGTGTTCGAACGCTGCGACTTCGCCGCCTGGCGCGATTGGCATCCCGGCCAGCCGGCGCCGGACGGGCAGACCGCGGCACTGCTCGAAGCCCTGCAACGCGGCGGCTACGCCCAGGACGAACTGGAGGATGGCGCGGCCATGCTCACCGCCCTGGTCGGCCACACCCTGACCGTCGCGTTGCCCGAAGGCACCCACCTGGCCGCGGTGCCCGAACCGCAACGCCGCAACGAAATGGAATTCCACTTCGCCATGCGCCCCACCCGGGTCGATGCGCTGCTGGCGCTGCTGCACCGCTTCGGCGTGGTCGGCGAACGCCAGGCGTTCGGCGCGCGCCAGCGCCTGGAAGGCCTGATGACCGGCCTGATCGATCTCACCTACCAGCACGACGGGCGCTGGTACGTGCTCGACTACAAATCCAACCGCCTGCCCAGCTACGACGCCGACGCGTTGGCGCGGGCGATGGCGCACAGCGAATACGAACTGCAGGCGCTGATCTACACCGTCGCGCTGCATCGCTGGCTGCGTTTCCGCCTGGGCGAAGCCTACGACTACGCCCGCGACTTCGGCGGCGTGCGCTACCTGTTCTGTCGCGGCCTCGACGCCACCCGCGACCCCTCGCCGGGCGTCCACGCCTGGCGTTTCGACCCCGCCCTGGTCGCGTCCGTCGACGCCCTCTTCGCCGGCGCCGCTTTAGAGCCCCTCTCCCCCCGGGAGAGGGGTTGGGGTGAGGGTACGTCCGCCCACGGAGCGCCCACCCCGTGAACCAGCCCAACCTCCTGGCCGCCCTCCACCGCAGCGGCACCCTGCGCATGCTCGACCACGCCTTCGCCCAGAGCCAGTTCGAAGCCGCGGACACTCAGTTCGCCGGCGCCGCGCTCGAGCCCCTCTCCCCCCGGGAGAGGGGTTGGGGTGAGGGTACGTCCGCCCACGGAGCGCCCACCCCGTGAACCGACCCAACCTCCTAGCCGCCCTCCATCGCAGCGGCACGCTAATTCCCCTCGACCACGCCTTCAAAGCCGTCGACGCCCTGTCCGCCGGCGCCGCGCTTGAGCCCCTCTCCCCCCGGGAGAGGGGTTGGGGTGAGGGTACGTCCGCCCACGGAGCCCCCACCCCGTGAACCAACCCAACCTACTGGCCGCCCTCCACCGCAGCGGCACCCTGCGCACGCTCGACCACGCCTTTGCCCAAACCCTGAGCCGCCTGGACCCGGACACTCCCGACCTGGTCCTGTCCGCCGCCGCCCTGGCCTCCCTGGCCGTCGCCAGCGGCCACGCCGGCCTGGACCCGGCCCACGCCAACGTCCTGCTCGACCCACGCGACGGCCCGCCGCCGCCACTCCCGGACCCCACCGACTGGCAACGCGTCCTCGCCGCTTCGCGCTGGATCGCGCAGCCCGCGCCGGAGGAGCCGGCGGCCGCCGACTGCCCACTGGTGCTGGAACACGGCCTGCTCTACCTGCGCCGCTACCGCGAATACGAGCGCCGCCTCGCGCAGGGCCTGCGCCGCCTTGCCGCGCAACCGCTGCCGCCCTTCGACGTCGCCGCACTCGCCCCGCTGTTCGCCCAGTTGTTCCCGAAGGCAGGCGCTTCCCCTCTCCCATCGGCGACCGAAGGAAGTCCCCGTGGGAGAGAGGGTGCCCGAAGCGCGGGCGAGGGTACGTCCGCCCCCGACCACCCCACCGACCGCCAAGCCCAGGCCGCCGCACTCGCCCTGCGCCGCGCCCTGCTGCTGGTCACCGGCGGCCCCGGCACCGGCAAGACCACCACCATCGCGCGCCTGCTGCTGCTGCGCATCGCGCAGGCGCAGGCCAGCGCGGCCACCGCCCCGCGCATCGCCCTGGCCGCCCCCACCGGCCGCGCCGCCGAACGCATGGCCGAGAGCCTGCGCGCGGCGGTGACACGCGCGCTCGACCACGGCATCGACCCGGCCCTGGCCGCCGCGCTACCCGCCGGCGCCAGCACGCTGCACCGCCTGCTCGGCGTCATCCCCGACCTGCCGCGCTTCCGCCACGACGCCGACAACCCGCTGCCGTTCGACCTGATCGTGGTCGACGAAGCCTCCATGGTCGACCTGCCGCTGATGTGCAAACTGGTCGAAGCCGTCGCCGACGGCACCCAACTGATCCTGCTCGGCGACGCCGACCAGCTGCCCTCGGTCGAAGCCGGCGACGTGCTCGCCGCCATCCTGCAGGCCGCCGGCCCCGGCGACGCCCTGCAACCGGACGACGCGCAAGCGCTGCACCCGCTGCTCGGCCACACCCCCAGCGACACGCACAGCGGCGGACTCGCCGGCCACCGCGTGCACCTGCTGCGCGGCTACCGCCAGGCGCAAGGCTTCGCACTGGCCCCGCTGGCCGACGCCGTCCGCGCCGGCGACGCCGACACCGCGTTGGCCCTGTTGCGCAGCGGCGAGCTGGCAGGCGTGCACTTCCACGAAGACAGCGAGGATCCGCTGGCCACCCGCCGCGACGCCCTGCTCGCGCACTGGCGCGCCCTGGCCGATGCCGAAGATCCCGCGGCCGCCCTGCGCGATGCAGCCCGCCTGCGGCTGCTCACCGCCGTGCGCGCGGGTGCGCAAGGCGCGCGCGGCCTCAACGCCCGCATCGAACAACTGCTGGCCGACAGCGGCGCCGGCGCGCGCCGCCTGGGCGCGGCCTCGCCCTGGTTCCACGGCCGCCTGCTGCTGATCACCGAGAACAGCTACCGCCACGGCCTGTTCAACGGCGACGTCGGCATCTGCCTGCGCGACGCGCAAGGCGCCCTGGTGGCCTGGTTCGAAGGCGAGGGCGACGGCCAGGTCCGCGGCTTCCACCCCGCCGCGTTGCCCGCGCACGAAAGCGCCTTCGCCATGACCGTGCACAAGGCGCAAGGCAGCGAGTTCGACGACGTCTGGCTGCAACTGCCGAGCCGCGATGCGCGCGTGCTCAGCCGCGAACTGGTCTATACCGGCATCACCCGCGCGCGGCAGAGCCTGCACCTGGCCGCCAGCGAGGCTGTGTTGCGTGGCGCGCTGGCAAGGCATGCCGCGCGGATCTCGGGATTGGCGTGGCGCTTGGGTGGGGTGGAACAGGTTTCTGCACCGCCGTCGTCAACACTTCAAACAGAAGGCCAGCCGTTCCCCCTCCAAGGCGCATTGTTCTAACCTATTCGGACGAGCCACAACGTTGATCTGATCCGCGTGCCGCAAGCGTTATGGAAACACTCTCATCGCACAGATCAGCCGGCTTCCCACGGCGGACGGGGCATCAGCGACAGGTCGCGCGCGCCATGCACGATGGCGAGAATTTCGACAACTGCCGCGTGCGAGCGATAGATGATGCGGTAATTCTGGAAAAGCAACTCGCGCACTGCAGAATTGCCGGCCTCAGGCACTTCTCGGCCGCGCTCGGGGAACGCTTGCAGCGACTCCGCTGCGTCGATGAGGCGATTGACGAAGAGGTCGGCGTAGAAAACGCTGTCGTGGGCGACATAGTCGCGGATGGCTTGCAGGGAATCGACGGCAGGTTCGGTCCAGACGATGTTCATCGGTCGAGAGCGAAGCGCCTTCTGACTTCATCATGCGGTACTACACGACCTTCTTCGGCTGCACGCAAGCCTTGTTCGATCTTCTGGCGAACGTAGATTTCGTACATCAGGTCGTCCCAACTGGCCTGCTCCGGCAGGCTGCGCACCAGTTGTTCGGCTTCGGTTTTCATGCTGTTGGGCATGGGTGTGCTCCGCTATAGGGACAGGCCTACTTTAGCGAAGAACGGGAGAGGGGAGAAATGGAGCCCCGGCGCAGTTAGCCGCATTACCCGAGGCACGCCTGTTGCACGGTGCTCCATCGCGACGCGTGGAGCCGCCGCGCCGGCCCGAGAGGCAGCGGCGCGGCGTTCCTTCCAGACCTAGCGCCCCGGCGACGCGCTCACTTGGCCGGAACGCGCTGGTACTCGTCGCTGCCGGTTCGCAGGTGGCCATTGGCCTGGTCGATGGCGAAGTTCACCGTTTCGCCGTCGTTGGAGACCTGCAGCACGTCGTCCTTGTAGATGGCCGGGTAGCTCTCGGTCTTGGGCTTGCGGCTGAAGAACCGCGGTGTGGTGTTGCGCACCATGAAGGAGTCGCCGTTGCGCTCGATGTCCATCGTGTCGTCCTGCGATTCCACATTGACCCAGTGGCCGACGAACTTCTCGCCCTCCACCTTGGCGCAGCCGGCCATCAGCATCGCCGCGGCCAGCGCGGCTCCCATCCACTTCGTCATTTCCAGCGCTCCGGTTTGGAAGTCGGGGCAAGGATGCGCAGTGCTGGATGTATGGGAGGTCAAAATACCGGGAGCACGCCGAACGCCGCCCATGGCACTGCGCCGCCCAGTTAGGCCGGCCGCCCTGCCACCCCGTCGGCCTCGTCCACGGCACGCCCGACAGCGCACTGTCGGGGTCCTGTCGTGCCCGTGTCGCATCGCCGTCGTCACGGGATGGCGCGATGCGGCAGGATGATGGCTGCACCCAAGCCCGATGCCGAGACGCCGATGTTCCTCGATGCTGCCCGACTGCGCGCGCTGCGCACCGCCCGCCACTGGTCGCAGGAGCAGCTGGCCACGCTGAGCGGCCTGAATCTACGCACCATCCAGCGGCTCGAATCGGGCGCCAAGGCCTCGGCCGAGTCGGTACGGGCGCTGGCGGCCGTGTTCGAGGTGCCTGCGGAGAGCCTGCTGGCGGGCCGCCCGATGCCTGGCCAACCGGCCCTCGGCGCGATCCGCGAGGGCGTGCTGCGTGGCCTGGACTTCGGTGGCACCACCGCGCGGGCGGATTTCTGGTGGTTCGCGCTCGCCGTGGCCATGCTGCTGGCCTTCGCGCAGCTGCTCGCCGACGCGACCGGGCCGCTGCCGGCGCAGTTGGCCGGCCTGCTGGTCCTGCTGCCCTGGCTCGCAGCCTGCACCCGCCGCCTGCGCGACGCGGGACTCAGCCCGTGGTGGCAGCTGATCAGCCTGGCGCCGGTCGCAGGCATCCTGGTCCTTCTCTACCTGCTGACCTATCCGACCAAGCAGGGCGAACCAGGCAAGGCGGTGACGAGCTGAGTCGGCATCGCCGGCAGATGGGCATCGCCACGTCGTGACCCGGGCGAGGTCGGCTGGCGGCGGGCGGTGAACCTGACCGGGCGTCGTCCCATCATCGCCCGATGCGTCCCGTGGGAATGGCGACCCCATGTGCCAGGCCGCGGATGGCTGACGAGTTGGCGCCGATGGATCGCCATCGGCGCGCGGAGGAATGGCCTGCGTTTCCGTTGCACCAGCGCGGCACCTTCACTGCCGGGTTTGCTGGCGCGCCTCGATCAATTGCGGACGCTCGGGGCGTTCCGCGCGCTGCGCCATGGCCAGCAGCTTCTGGAAATAGGCGTGGGCCTTGGCGCCGTCGCCCGCTTGCCTGGCCGACGCGGCCGCACCGTACAGCGACCAGAAGCGGTTGGGCTCCTGCACGAGCGAGGCTTCGAACGCCGTCAGCGCGTCGGCGGGTTGATCCTGGGCCAGCAACATCTCGCCCAGCATTTCCCGGGCCGGCGCCAGCGGCCCGGGTGTGACCGAGGCCAATTGGGTCTTGTCCTCCAGATCGGCCGCCTGGCGCATGCCCGTCAGCGCGTCGGCGACATGCCCTTCTTGCAGCGCCAGGATCGCGGCGACTTCCCGCCGCTGGATGTCCGTCTGCTCGGCCCAATAGTCCTCGCCCTGCTTGGCCAACGTGGCGTGGAGTTGGTCCAGCGATGCGATCGCCGCGCGTGCGCCGGCGCCGTCGTGCAGATGCGCCGCGCCCAGGCCGCGGGCGAAATAGGTGATCGAATCGGCATAGGGAAAGCGGCTCGGCACGGGGTCGAGTTTGGCCGCCTGCGCCCAATCGCGGCGCTCCAGCGCGTAGCGCGCCGGAATCGCGGCGCGGGCGTAATAGGCCGCCGAGGCCGGCGCCGCGCCGTTCGCCTTGGCCGGATCGAACCGCGCGAAGACCTGCGCCGACGCCTCGGCCAATTGCCCGGCGGCCTGGTCCTGCCCGGTCTGCAGATAGCCGTAGATCATGTAGTCGCTGGCGTGCAGTTCGTCGGCCGGCTGACCTGCGGCGCGCGCCGACGCGGCCGAGGCCAGGTTGGTGTCGATGGACGCCTGCCAGTCGCCGATCCGGGTGAAGGTATGCGAGGGCATGTGCAGCGCGTGCGGCGTGGAGGGCGCGATCGCGCCATAGCGCTTCGCGGCGGCGGCGGCGCGGGATGCCAGGGCCGGCTCGTCGTAGGCGTGGATGATGTAGTGGGCCAGGCCGGGATGATCGGGATACTTGGCGAACAGCGTCTCCAGGATCGCGCCGGCCTTCAGCTGTTTCGCATAGGTCTTGTCGGTGGGATCGGCGGCCGCGGCCAGCGCCAACGCGTAGAAAATGCGCGCTTCGATGTCCTTGGGGTAGGCGGCGGCCAGCCGCGCCATCGCCTGCTCGTAGGCCAGGGTGCGCGCGTCCTGGTCCAGACGGTCGGCGTCCACATACAGATGCGCCACCGCCTCCAGATAGGCCTGCTCGCGCGGGGTCTTGGCCTTCAGCGCCCGCCCCGCCTTGACCGCGTTCACCCCCTGCTGCAGTTGCGCGGGAGATTTGAACCCGGCGAACGGATTGCTCCAGCTACTCAGCGCGATGCCCCAATAGGCGATGGCGCAGCTGGGGTCGGCCTCCAGCACGGCGCGATAGCCCTCGATGGCCGGGCCGAACTGGAAGGAGTGCATCAACGCCACCGCACGATCGAACCGAGGCTGCGCCGCCGCATTGCACGAGGTCGCGAAGCTGACGCTGCCCAGCCGCTCCATCGCGGCATGGTCGTGCATGGGGTCGTGGGCCGATGCATCGGCCGCAACCACGATGGCCAGGAGGGATGCGACAACAAAGCGTTTGGCGCTCATGACACCTGGCCGTTGAGAGACGGAGCTCGCTGCATCTTTCCCCTGTCCTGTTCGAAAGTCCATCGCGATGCGCCTGGCAGGCAGCAGCGCCGACCCCGCAGCGCGCACATCGGGGGCAGAGCACCGGAGCGCGCGCAAGGCTCGCTCCTGGCGTCTTGCCATTACGTCGAAACTGGCGGCAACCGGCCACGGGAAGAGCGCGCTGCGGGACACGTGGCCCGCCGGTTACAGAGGAGGCACGCCCTGCGCGGCGTCAGCCGGCGAGCGGCTTCACCGCGTAGCCCTGATGTTCCAGCACGCGCCGGCACAGCGCCACGAAGTCAGGCGCCACCAAGGCGGGCACGCTACGGCAAAGCAGCCCGCAGACGTGCGGCCAGCGCAATGCGTTGCTCGGTGGCGTAGCGCACTTTCTGCCCCCCATACAGCCCGTCGTTCGTGTAGCGCGGGAACACGTGCAGGTGGTAGTGCCACACATCCTGATTGCCGGCCGGCCCGTTGTGCTGGCGCGTGGAGATGCCTTCGCAGCCGAAGGCCGCCAGCATCGCGTGCGCCAGGCGCCGCGTGGCGCGGAAGACCTCGCGGCCCAGCTCGTCGGGCATGTCCAGCACGTTCTCGTAGTGGCCATGCGGGATCACCAAGCAGTTGCCTTGGATGCCGGCGTAGTGGTGCGTCGGCACCAGGGCGAACACGTTGGCATCCACCAGGACAACGGCCGATTCCGGCGCAGGCGAGGGCAGCGTGGCCGCAATACCGCAGAACGAACAGTCGTACCCGGGGGGAGCGTGCTGCATGAGGTGCAACGGCGAAGATAACCCACTGTGGGGCGGGAGCGGATTCTGTGGTGCGTTCCGGCGACTCGTCAATCGGGCAACCCGGTCGGTGGGCTGGAGCTGACATCCACGCCGTCAGGTGATTGTGGCCGGGGAGGAGTGCACACTGACCCCGGTTTCCAGTAGGAAGTGAACCTGACCCCGTTTTTTGGCCCAAGCTTCCTAGTTGGAGGCAGATCGGCAATAGCTTGCGGTGTGGGAGTAGCAAAGGTCGAAGTAATATGAGATTTTGTATTCTAATTTAGGTATTGGATGGAAAGTATGACGAATCTTAATTGGTTGAGAGTGGGAGACGTCTCGGCAGAGCGCGACCAACATCTCAAAGACTACTTCTACGACGCTGGCGTTTCGCGGTTATTGGTGTCGAATCCGAAGAGCTATCTGTTGCTGGGTCGAAAGGGGGCTGGAAAGACCGCCGTTTTTCTACACCTTCTTAGCCGTCCGGGTGACGTATTTTCTAATAATGATCGAGTTGTCGGCCTGTCTCTTCAGGCCTATAATTGGCACGGGCATCGACTTCTTCTCGATGCGCAGAAGGACGGCGGATTTCAATATCGTGACTCCTGGCGATTCGTTCTGGCACTTGAATGTCTAAAAGCCCTAAAGGAATATTCGGAGCAATCTCGGGAGCCACTCGCCGGTGAGATCAAGGTCGCAATCAAAGCAATGGAAAAGATTTTCAATAGTCCGCTGCTTTCGTGGAAAGAATTGCTGGGGGAAAAGCTGTACGCTCTTTCCAAGCTTAAGCTTCCGAGCGCGGGTTTTTCCTCTGACGGTATAGACGGTAATCTCGGAGAAATAAGCTTTGATCAGATCAAGGGGGATAATCAACTAGTCATCGCGCTGCGTCGAAATTTAGAAGCGCTGACCTCTTGGCTTGAATCATGCTTAAAAAAGGCTCCCGAAAAGTTTAGAGTTTTTCTAGTATTTGATCGTCTAGATGAGGCATGGGTACCCGAATTTATTAGTGAGTCTAAAGCTATCGTTTCTGGGTTACTGCATGCCTCTGAATACGTATTGTCAGAATTAAGTGGACGAGTTAGGCCGCTAGTATTCCTGCGGGAAGATATCTTTTCAGCACTTGATGTGAATGATAGGAATAAATTGAAGGAAGATTGTAGTGCGAATTTACGTTGGAGCCGGGAGCAGATAGAAAAGCTGGTGCTTCGAAGAATAAATTTTTTTGCACGAGGAGCAAAAAGGCCAGAAATCGCATCACTTGACGAATTATTTCTCGAGCAAAAGATCCGAAGCAAGACGACGCCAGTAAAACATGCCTTCAACCGCACTATGTGTCGTCCCAGAGACATGGTCGCCCTTCTGAATAAGGTGATCGCTGCTGCACGTAGTGACGAGGCATCGCACAGTAGCGGAAAGCTTGCATCGGCCGCAATGTATGCGGCAGAGCCTGATTACAGTGAGTATCTTTACGAAGAGCTGAGCGATGAGTGGAGAAATCAGCGCCCAGATTTTCTTGAGTACCTCCGAGCCGTTGAAAATCTACGCTACGCAGTATTTTCCGTTGATGAGTTTCAGCAGGTATTGCGTGACAAAGGTTTGGCCAAAGAACGTGCAGAATATCGCGATATATTGAGATTTCTATTTGATAACTCGATTGTTGGAATCACGGTGGGGGAATCAACGCAATGGAGATATCGTTGTTTTTTTCCGAATCAGGCATTCGTTGATTGTGACGCATTGAAAATTCATCCGGGACTCATTAAGCGCCTCGGTTTGATTGAGCGTACCTCGCCTAACGTTCCTAAGGAGGTTGCGAACGCGATAACGCATTCCGAGGAGCAGGAGGGGGAGAACATAGCTTAACGATAACGGGTCAGATTCACTTGGCAGCGGCCGTATTTGGTGTGCGTTGCCGATGGGCGTGTCTGGTGCCAACGAAGCGGCGGGTCTTGGTCTTGAACATGGCTCGGAAGACGTCGCGGCCAAGGGCTCGCTGTGGCTGGAGGGGAACGCTGATGTCGGACAGCAGTTTTTATGTCAGGTCTTCATCGAGCAAGGCACGAGATGCGCTGGAGCGCTCGCCCGTGCGCAGGTCGAGTCAGCAGGGATGCGGCTTCATCGTCGAATGTTGCCGCCGATCGAGATGTAGCAGTAGCGGCGCCGTACGTCGCGGGGGTTGCCGACCAAGCACGTCTGATAGCGTCCTCTCACAGCGTGCCGGTACGGCCGTGACGACCATTCAAGAAAGGCACTGCCGGCTGTGCCGACAGTAGATATAGACCAGAGGAGATATTCTTCAAAAGTTTGTTTCCTCTAGAATCGCTCTTGGCCGTGAGGTGCCTGTCATCGAAACTTACTGGGAATATAAGGCTTAAGGAATGTTGGGGAGATCAGGCTCTGATCCCAAGCTCCCTCCACAATCGAAACGATTCAGAGCAGCTTTTTTTACGTGCGGTGGGTATAGCGCCTTGGCTTGCGTGCCTTTGGTGCTTTTTCCGGAGAGACGGCATCATCCAGCTCCAAGCTCCTCTGCTTGGGGGGGGGCACAGTTTCAAGTAGATGACCGGCATGCTTGGCGAGATTCAAAAACTGGTTTAGAGCCTTTTCCAGGCTGCGCTCGCGATCACTCGGGTGTCCAGAGGAAGAGGGCGCGACTTCTCGCTTAGCTTCAGTGCTATCAACAGTTTCGCCCGCGATGCGAAGTTGGCACGTCGCGCCTGCAACTACTTCAATATTCAAGGTCCGTGGCAGCATTTTGGGCAAATCGAGAAAGACATCTTGACCATCAAAACTTTTGGAGAGCCAAGCAAATTCAGCCCAACATATGTCCGCAGCGGCAGGCTCGGTCCAGTTGAAATCGGGCCGTAATAGTCGCTCGGCTCCCTTTACTGCGCGCAGCCAGGCCCTGTCCCACGAGCGCGGACCTGACAGTGCTGCTATGACACCAAACCAAGCTGCAGCTGACGGCGCATAACGCTGTAGGCGCTGTAGAAGAAACAAATGAGACGTCCCCCGACCTACCAAAAAAGCCGCGGCTGCAATTGCCACGCTCACCAACGGTGACTCGGATGTACCTTGCGACGCGTGCGCTGATAAGCGTTGAACTTCCTGGGCGAGCAAGTTAAAGGCAGTGACACGTTCTTCAACAGAATCCCCGAAAAGTGTCGGGAATTTCTTCAGGACGAATGAAGGCTGTTCTGACCCATTGGGGCGGTGTGCAAAGTGATGGCTAGCCGCCTCCATCACCAGCTCCGCCGCTTCGGCTGGCGTGAGGTAGTCTTCAATCTGAGCGATAGAAATAGACCAGGCGGGGAAAAGCTGATGCACGCCTACCGGTCGGCGGACAAAGCGCCTGTCAGATTCAATAGCCTGAAGGCGCTCTGCGCAGAGTTGGCTTGCCTCGTCGGATGCCCACACGAGCGCAGCTCTCGCAATCGGCATGGTGAAACAGCCAGCGAGACGTGAGAGCGGCAGATGCTTCAGGCCGGCCTCACCGTCTACCTGAGAGATAGCCTCGCCTACTGCGATACAGGCCCACCGATCAATATTCCGCCCTATATCACTTGAGTTGTTTAAGAGTCTGCCGAACTGGTGCCAATCATTTCGGGAAATGACGCGCGCATATTGGCTAAGCGGATATGCCTCGCCGGCAAAGGTACGCAGCCATGAAAGGGTTTCGGCAATGGCGCCATCGGGAATAACGATCAGAGCGGGCAATGGCCGCGCGGAAACGAAGCTATCGCTGAAGCCTACTGCCACCCTTCTATCCTGCAACCTTAGTGGGGGCAAGTCGCCCCTGAAAGCTTCAGTCGGGCGCAATTCTCCCAAAAGGATCTCAAGCAGATCCTCTCGGTCCGTCACCAACCAGCGGACACCCTCATGCTTCATGATTTATCTCTCGGGAATAGATCATCCAGGTCCATATGCTTAGGCTCAGCGAAAGCGTTCTCGAGGGGGCGGTTGGTGTCGCCGGTGCGATATGCATTGAGGGAGGTCTTGGCTCGCGTGACAGCAGTGTAGCCGAGTCGGCGGCGATTCATTGGAAACACCGCCATCTCCTCAGCCCCAAAAATATGCACAGCCCTGAACTCGGTTCCCTTCGCCGCGTGGATGGTGAGTGCGTGGATTAGCTTTCCGCCACCAAAACTTGATTCCGCATCGATACTGTGCACACAGACTTTATCTTTCAAATCAGTGCCGTCAAGCCGCATCCGCAGATCAGACAGTGCATCACGAGTCGGACAGAAAATGCCAATGCTATCATCCTTAAAGGCGTCCAGCTGAATTCGAATGGATTTGACTAACTTCTCGAATTGCTCGTTGCGGTTAGCGCAAGCATGCATGTGGGCGCTAGATTCGCCTTGCTCTTTAGCATTATAATTGGAAGTAGCCTCCAAGCTTTCCAAATCTTCATCTGGGGGCATCAAGCGGTCAGCAACCCTGGCGATTTTGTGCCCGATTCGAAAGTGTCGCTTTAGGACGTGTACGTCAAGAGCAAGTCTCTCAGCAGCAGACAATCCATCGCGATTGTAAATTCCCTGACGGTCGTCGCCACAGATGCATACGTTATCGCTAAGTGTCAGAAGCACCTCGAGTTCGTCAGCGGTAAGGTCCTGAGCTTCATCCACAAAAATGGCGCTAAATAGCTTCTTGGCAGGTATTCTCTCGTTAGCTTTTCTTAGAAAATTCAAGATCTCTTTCCGGGATTCTTCATTGAATTCCGTATCTTTAGGCAGCGCAAAATGTCCAAGGTGCTCCAAAATATGGGCAGCGGCCCAGGAATGATACGTACGCACTTGATCTGGCGAAATTGATCCTTCGGAGTTGATTCCCGTTCTAATGAAGTCTGCCAAGGCTTTTGTGAATGTAATAATTAGCACGTTCCTTTCACCGGTGCCAGCGATGAAGAGTGCGCGCAATAAAAGTAGATTCGTCTTTCCTGAGCCAGGTGGGCCTACCAGTGAGTAGCGACCATGCGGTGGCAAGCGAATGAATTTTTTTTGATCTTTATCTAACTCATTCTTTGAGTGCCACCAACTCTTATTCATAATTAATGTTCCTCTGTTTAAATTTGGTGTTTACTTGCGACTCCTGAAGGTTAAGTCCATTCAATTGCCCTAACTCAACCTCGGCTTCAATGCGATCAAGCGCATGGCCGATAATTCTTGCCAAGTCATTGATGACAAGCGTCACTGCTTCATCCTCAGCGTCTTGAATTACAGCCTGGCCAACAATGTGGCAGGAAAATTCCGGATAGACAACATTCCCCCCAGTTCTTATTTGGGCGCCCGCACTTATATTGACGTTTCGCTCATATACACCGGTGAGCCATGAGAGTCTTAGGACGCAAATGATGAACAGTTGACTGTCTACTGCTAATTCGTAGAGAATCTCCGGAGTATTGCCAGGCGTAGGGGAACTCATCGTCAGAGGGAGTTGAGCGCCACAGATATGGATAAGCTCACCTCGAATGCGATCAGAGAAACGTTTTAGAAATTCGTTTCGCTCGAATTCTAGAAGCGCTACAGAGGATTCAGCCAACCCGCGACGGGAAGAGACCGACCCTTTCGCGAGCCGTCCTCTTAGCGCTCCGACGGCATCGCTGGAACCTTCTAACAAGAAGTCTTCCCATGTCACTAACTGAAGACGAGTATCAAGATCTTTAATCAGGCAGCGAGAAGCCAAACCTTTTAAGCCCAACAGTCGATCAGGTACAGAGTCAGCGAAGGTCGGCGGCTTGGTGAGTACGGCTCTTGCAACCAGCCATCGATTACCAAGCGAAATTTCGTGCCTGAATAATGGCTCCTTCTTGATAAGGTCATGCAAGACAGCGCCTACTTGATAGATGTTTAAACCCTTCCATAGCTTGGAAGTAGGCTCATCAAGTCGAAACAGATATTCGGGAGAGCTGTACTGGGCAGTAGCTAAGAACGGGCGTTGATTTCCATGATCGGTGATGCTTGCCTCGCTGTTGTCTGGCGCATCAAACTCACGCGCCACACCCAAATCCAACAGCTTTAGCTGTTTAAAATCAGGAGATACGTGAATATTCTCTGGCTTAATATCACGATGGACGATATTCAGCGTATCCAGAAACCGAACTGCATCAACTAGCTGCGAGATGAGCGAAATAACTTTATCATCAGGAACTTTTCCAAGCACTTTGGCTAACTGCGGCCACTCAACGTACTCCATCTCGACGAAGGCCGTGCCCTCCGCTTCTTGGACTTGGTAGGTCTGGATCAGCGACGGACAGCTATGTCCGATAAGGCGCTTTTGAACATCTAGTCGACGCCGCTCTGCATCACCACTATCGCCTTCGAAGAAGTCGGGATTGAATGCCTTAAATGCACTACGATTTCCGCCTCTGGTTACATCGAAAACAGCGGCGGACCCGCCCGAGGCGACAAATTTCAAATTCTGATAGCCACCTATGGCATTTAGAAAGTGCTTGGTACGGTTAGTCAGATCTTGGACAACTTCATGTGGCAGATCAGGCATGGCTCTCTCCCCGCGTGAGCATGGCGACAACACCAGCGATGTCGGGCGCTAGCCCAAGCGGCCACGGCAATGCAGCAAGTGCTTTAAACCCTTTGTTTTCCCGTTTATGCTCCATGCGACCCCCATCACAGAAACTAACCATAGCGGCAGAGGAAGCAGCTGTGCGCACAGTGGCTCGCGCCGTCTACAAATCGAGACATCAGGCACCTCACGACAATGATCGCGCCAAATAAACCGGTCTGAGGTAGCGGTAGCTAGGTTCATTGCTCGGCTGATGCTCGGAGCGACTATCTGATTTTTGGATATCCTAAGGTGCGCGCTAGCTTGGCCGTGCGGACACCCCGTCCGCCCACGTCGAGGACGGATGCCATGACGACTTCGAAAGCCCGCACCACCGCCGCCCCGCGGCACACCGCGCCAGCCGCCAGGTTGCCCACGCAGGAAGAGCCCTTCACCTTCGGCGTCACCCTGCAACAACTCGACCAGTTCCACGCGCTGTTGCGCACCATCACCGCGCAGAGCGACATGGTGGCGGTGTGCAGCGGGGCGCCGCTGGACGACAAGAGCGTGTCGATCCTGGGCGAGAGCATCTTCACTGCCGCCCGCGCGGTGCGCGGGATCGTGGACGAGATCCACGCACAGCGGCTGGGCGGCGATGGCCCGGCGCCGGTGTCGCACGGGGAGCCACGCCATGCGTAATCCGCCTTCCCGTCCTGCCGCCACCTCGCGCAAGCGTGCGCCGCGCCAGACAGCGCAATTTCGCGACTGGACCATCGTAGAGCCGACGCTCACGCCGATGCTGACGCCCGAGCAGATCGCCGCCGACCTTGCCGCGGAGGAGGCCCGCGCGCCGCGCGCACCCCGTCGCCGGCGCCCGCCGCAGCGCTGCAAGATGGGTTACGGCTATTACCCGGCCAGCAATCAGGTGGTGCCGTCGCTGCGCCTGCGTGGGCGCTGGCTGGAACAGTTGGGCTTTGCCATCGGCAGCACCTTGCGGATCGAGGTGCGCGATGGCGCGTTGGTGGTGCGCATGGCCGGGGAGGAGTGACGCGCGTGCGGTCACGCGCGGGCGTGCGCATGGACGGTTGAATACCGGCCCGGCCCGCCGCTGCGGTGTGCTCCGCTGTGCGTCGGGTCGGTACGATGATGGACTGGCGCTGCGGCTGCCGGGTGGGCGCAGCCGTGCTAGCGTGCCGCTGCCGAGGGTCCGGCAGTGCGAAGGGGCAGGCATGCGCATTGAGTCAGTGCCAGTGGAGCGCCGCGTGGTGGCGCCGCGCACCAAGCCGGGCGTGCGCCTGGCCTGGTGGCTGTTGTGGCTGGCCTTGGCGGTGTTCGCCGGGGAGTTCGTGCACTCGGTGTACGCGAAGTACGCATCGCTGCAGTCGCCGGCCTATGCGATGTTCCTGACCCGCCGCGGTTGGCTGTGGTGCCACCTGGGTGGCGGCGCGGTCGGCCTGCTGCTCGGCGCGCTGCAGTTCGCGACGCAGCGTTGGCGGCGGTGGCCGCGGCTGCACCGCTGGGTGGGGCGGGTCTACTTCGCCGGTATGGCGGTGGCGATGGTCGGGGCGGTCGGTTTGATCGCCACATCGCCGGCGCCGCTGTCGATCCGGCTGGCGTTTTCCGTGACGGCGCTGGTGTGGCTGGTCACCGCGTCGATGGGGTTGCTGGCGATCCTGCGCGGCCAGGTGCTGCGCCACCAGCGCTGGATGGTGCGCGCCTATCTGGCGACGCTGGCACCTGTGCTGTTCCGGCTGGCGCTTCCCACGGCGATCGGGTTGGGCATGACGCCATCGCCCGGCCTGATCGCGCTGCTGCTGTGGGCCAGTTGGATGGTGCCGTTGCTGTTGCATGCGGTTGGTGGTGTGGTGGTGCATGCGCTGCGCGGTGGCATGCAGGCAGCGCCGGTTGCGGGCGCTGCCTGCATCGGGGGCGATGTCGGTTGATCGAGGAGCGCGTGCTGGGAATGCGGTGCTGCGTCGCGCTTGCGCGGAAGGTCCGCGCCTTGTTGGTCCGCGCTCGCGACACGCTGGTTCGGCCACACCCGCTAGCCGCGATGCGCGATCGCCGCAGTCCGCGCGGCCATCGCCCCGGACGCTGCCGCGCCGATGGTCAGGCGCGGCAGCGTCCGTTCGCTGGCGATCGCAAGGGCATGGGGGAGGAGGCTGCCCCTGCGATCCTCTGCGGCGAACTCAGCGGCGCTTGTCGAACAGCTGCTGGCGCACGGCGACGGTGCAGGCGTCTTCCGTGAGCAGGTGTTCGAAGGCGCTGTTGTCGCTGGGCTTGCCGCTGCCCAGGTCGAGCACGGACACCTGGTTGCTGCCGCGGGCCTTGAACGCGGCGACGGCGGTGGTGGCGTTCTTCAGCGGCACGGTGGCGTCGTTGTCCGAGCCGCACAGCAGGGTCGGGGTGCGCGGCGCCCAGTCGAGCAGGTCGTTGCGCTCCAGGTCGCGCAAGAACGGGTCGTTGGCGTTGCTGGCGAAGTCCTTGTAGAAGCCGGGCTGGAAGTACTGGCGGATCTTGTCGACGCCGGGCAGGGTGTCGCCGAGCACCAGGTCGGTCAGGCTCTGCGTGCCGGGGAACAGCGCTTCGACCTGTTTGGCCCACGGATCCTGGAACACCTGCGCCGGGTCGAGGTAGAGGTTGTGGTAGGTGTGCTGCATGCCGACGATGGCGTAGCTGGCCAGCACGATGCCGAAGGTGTTCTCGCCTACGGCGCTGTGGCCGCTCCAGCTGTCGCGGAAGGTCTGGCTGAGCGCGTACGGGCCGGAGATCGGCGCGCTGGCGACCAGGTGGAATTCGTTGGACAGGTGCGCTTCGATCTCGCGCTGGGTGGCCATGGCGGCATGCCCGCCCTGCGAGAAGCCGGTCAGCATGACCTTGCCCGACAGGGGGGTGTTGAGCCGCTGCAGCACCTGGCGCGCGGCGCGCATGGCGTCGATGGTGGCGCTGGCCTCGGACGCGGCGTGCAGGTAGGGATGGAACGGATAGGTGGACTGGCCGATGCCCAGGTAGTCGCTGCTGACCACCACGTAGCCCTGGGTGGCGAGGTGGGTGACCATGGTGTCGTCGCCCTTGGCGTCGCGGATCTCCTTGGCCTGCTCGGCACGGCGCAGCGACTCGGTCCCCTGGCTGTAGCTCACCAGCGGGAACGGCCCGGCGCATTGGCTGCCGCCCGGCACCAGCAGCGCTGCGGAGGCGGTGGCGGGCTCGCCGTCGACGCCGATGGTGGCGTAGGTGAACTCGGCGACGCGCACGTCGCACTTGGCCTGGTCGGTGGACTGGTCGTTGGCCAGCAGGGTTCCGATCGCCTGGTGGGTGTAGCTGGTCAGCACATTGCTCTTGAGCAGCGTGCCGCGCGCCGGTGCGGCCGAGGCGGCCAGGGGCAGCAGCGCGCTCGCAACGCCGATGGTGGACAGTACGCGCAGCGCCAGCCGATTCCGCAGTGTGGCCATGAACAACGTCCTCGCAATTGAATCCCGGTTGCACGGGACCGTGGGGTTGGGGGCCAAACGCTACTACGGCGCTGCGATGGTTTTTCTGACAATTCGCGGCAATGTTTATCTGCAGTATGGATTCGCGCGGCAATCTGGCGAATATCGAGACACGCAGCGAAAATAAATCCTGTAGCGCGTCTGTGTGGCGGCGTGCGGAGCGGCACACTGATGCGGAAATTCGTTTGAAATCCGCATGCTTTCGATGGATTTCTGCCTGTTTCGCCAATGGCGGAAAAATTAGATGGCGCCGCGCTTCATTCAAAAATGGATCTTTCGGTATTCGATAATCTCGCGATAAAGGTGATCGCCGCGCACTGAAAGATAATCCGGCATGCAGTGCATGTCGGGAATGGGCCATCGCATCGATTGGGTGGCGCGAAGCGGCGAGGCAGCGGCGTCGGGGGGCGCCTGGTTTCGCCGTAGGTCATGGCGCATGCCGCGCTCGCGGAGTCGTCCAGCAGTGCGCGCGGCGTAGACGAAAAAAAGCCGGCTGCCCCATCAGGGCATGCCGGCCGGGTGTAGCGGCCTGCGCGGCTGCGCAGGCCGGACGCAGCGGATCAGCGCACCTTGTACAGCACCGCCGCACCGGGCTTCGGTTCGAACATGGGCACTGTCTGCTGCTTGAGTGCGTTGCCGTTGGCGTCCCACACCAGGGTCTCGGCGGGGTATTCCTCGTTGCGGGTCATGGCGCCGATCTGCTTGACGATCACTGTCGACCCGGCTTTCACTTCGGGGTTCCAGGCGAACACGCCCAGCCTGCCGTAGAACACGGCCGGCGCGTCGGCGTCGAGGCGGCGGTCTGGGCACATGACCAGGCCGCGATCGAGCATCACGCGCAACGCGCCAACGGGGACGGCTTTCACGGTGGGCGCCGTGCGGTCGGTGCTGTGGCCGGGGCAGACGTTGGCCGAGCGGAGCAGCATGTCCTCGACCACTTGCCGGTCGGGCTGGGCGAAGGCCGGCAGGGCGGCGGCGGACAGGGCGAGCATTGCGACAGTGGACTTCCAGTGCACGTGACACCTCCTATTGAATGAATTGCTCCGGCGTCGCGGTGGGCCACGTTGCACAGGTGGGCCGCTGCCGGGGACGCGCGGCGACTCTATCAACAAGGCCGATGGGCAATTGCAAATGAAGCGTGATGGCGCGTGACCTCGTGCCCGCTTCCATTCACGTTGCGTGTGTCGATCGATGGCGGTGGCGAAAAGGCCCTTGCCCAGTGGCGGTTGGCATGCGGGGAGCGCGGCGACACGCGCGTGCGCATTGCCTGGCGCGCTCACGTGTCGGCATCGCTGCGGAAGGTGAGCGAACGTTTCGAGATGCCGCACTGCGCATCGGGGTAGAAGCGCTGTCGTCTCTATGCAGCAACGCCGGATGCAGGGATGGGCGAAGCCTTGCGCGCCCGAACTCTGCGAGACGCTTCGCGCCGGACCCTCACCCCAACCCCTCTCCCGGGGGGGAGAGGGGCTAAGGCTGTTCCTTCTCCCATCGGGAGAAGGTGCCCCGCAGGGGCGGATGAGGGTACGGGCGAAGCCTCGCGCACCCAACTCCGCGAGTCGCTTTCGCGCCGTACCCTCACCCCAACCCCTCTCCCGGGGGGAGAGGGGCTAAGGCTGTTCCTTCTCCCATCGGGACCATGGCCCCCTTTTCGGGGGAAGGGGGGCCGCAGGGGCGGATGAGGGTACGGGCGAAGCCTCGCGCACCCAACTCCGCGAGTCGCTTTCGCGCC